>Ga0315271_10002671_pt1 | contig 11196 bp, 8 predicted proteins | sample C3_top_MG_FD_204664 | JGI IMG/M metagenome (GOLD analysis project Ga0315271, IMG submission 204664) | Sediment microbial communities from Yellowstone Lake, YNP, Wyoming, USA - C3_top | ecosystem: Environmental > Aquatic > Freshwater > Lake > Sediment | place: USA: Wyoming | collected 2017-08-01
CCAGGAACTGGGGCCGATCATTGAGCGCTACCACCTGTCCTTCCAGTTCTTCGATGACCTTATCCAGGGCTGCGAGATGGATTTGGTGACTCATCGTTACGAGAATTTGGCGGATCTGGAACTCTATTGCTACCGCGTGGCCTCCGTTGTCGGCCTGTTGAGCATTGAAATTTTCGGATACCAAAACGCGGCATGCCGTGATTACGCCGTATTCCTGGGGAAAGCTCTCCAGTTGACAAACATTTTGCGGGATGTGCGCACGGACACACTCCGCGGACGAATCTACCTTCCGCTGGCTGAATTGCGACGATTTGGAGTCAATCCGGAGGACATCCTGGCGGGCCGATATTCTGAAAACTACCGGCAACTCGCCACCTCGATGGCCGGCGAGGCGCGACGATACTTTCGGTTGGCTCGCGAAGCCCTGCCAGCCGCCGACCGGCGTTCGATGGTGGCCGCGGAACTGATGGCTACGGTTTACTGGCGCTTGCTTCAGAAACTGGACCAGCGACGATTCAATGTCTTCGGGCCGGAATCGGTGCGGCTCTCCAAACCTCACAAGGTGTTCCTGATCGCACGATCCTGGATGAAGTTCGCCTTGGGAGGAACTAAACCGGAATACGGTTGAGGCCTCCATGCGCCCGGCCCAAATCAAACGTCTCATCGTTAATGCTGACGATTTCGGGCGGTCAGAATCCATCAATGAGGCGGTGATTCGAGCTCATCGCGAAGGCATCCTGACTTCGGCGAGCCTGATGGTGAACGAACCCGCCTGCCAACATGCGGTGTCCCTCGCGCAACAAAATCCGGGGCTCGGGGTGGGGCTTCATCTGTCGCTGGTATGCGGGCTATCCGCCTTGCCGCCGGGCAGCCTTCCCGGGTTGGTGAATGCGCGGAGCGAGTTCGGGTGCAACCCGATTAAGGCGGGTTGGCGCTATTTTTCCGAGCCCTCCTTGCGATCGCAACTGCGAGCCGAAATCCGCGCTCAGTTCGATCGTTTTCGAGCCACTGGCCTTCCCCTGGATCATCTCAATGGTCACTTGCACTTTCATCTCCACCCGACCATCTTCGGAATCCTTATTGAGGATGCCTCCGGTCTTGGCTGGAATCATTTCCGTCTCACCCGCGAGCCGTTTTGGCTGAACCTATCCATGGCTCGAGGACGAGTGCTTTATCGCGCGCTTCACGCTCTCATTTTCGCGGCTTTGTCCAAACGCGCGATTTCCACACTCCGGCAGCGCGGGAAACGCCACACTGGCCGTGTGTTCGGGACACTTCAGAACGGGCGTGTGGATGAGGCATACGTTCTGGAAATCCTGGGGCATCTGCCGCCGGGCGATTCCGAGCTTTACTCGCATCCGTCGCTCGATGAATTTAGACATGAATTTGAGGCGTTGGTCAGTCCTCGTGTCAGCTCAACAATCCGCGACGCCGATATCCGGCTCATCCGTTACGGAGATCTGTAATATGATAAAACTGCTCCTGATCCTCTTGATTGGACTCCTGTTTGAAAGCGCCGGCGTCGTTTGCCTCAAGAAGGGCATGAACCAAATCGGTGAAATCTCATCCTATTCGTTGCCCGAATTCGTCCGCGTTTTAAAAGCCGGGATTTCCAATTCCAAAATCCTGCTCGGCGTGTTTTTTGAGGCGGTCTTTTTTGCCGCCTTGCTGGTGCTGCTTTCCCGGAGCGATATCAGTTTTCTCTGGCCGTTAACGGCGCTGAGTTTTGTATTCACTACGTTCGCGGCGACCTGGTTTTTGAGCGAGCGCGTGTCCGCCACACGCTGGGTGGGTGTGGTCTTCATCATGATCGGCGCGGCCCTTATCAGTTATAGCGAACACAAGCCCAAGGAACCGGTTCCAGTTGGTGAGCCTGCCCGATTACCTCACTGAAGACTCAGCGGGCCACGTTTAAGTTTTGCGCGCATACCCGCGCCAGCAGCTCTCCCAGGCAGGCCGAGGCGGCCACTGTCTGCTTTCGAAACCGCATCAACAACCGTATTTTCGCTGGGTCTTTCACAAGCGCCCACATCAGTTTGCACGGAGAGATCCTGGCTTCGCTTGTCATCAAGGCATTGAAATCCAGCGGTAGATCCTCTTCCGCCTCATCCAGGATAACCCTGGCGGTAGCGCAGGGAATACCGCGTTTCCTGCATTCTTCCTGAATGGCCGTGGATTCCATTTCCACGGCGTCGGCGCCACTCAATTGACGCCAGGCCAGTTTCTCCGCCGCGGTGACTGCGACACGATCAACACAAACAAAGCGGGCTGGCATCGCGCCGCTTGCTTTCAGGTTGTCCCCGAGGACGCGATTTTCGGTCTCGAAAAGAACCGTGCCTCGCCGCAATTCCGGTTTGAGCCCCCCCGCAAATCCGCACGTCAAAACCACTTCCGGAGGCTCTCGATCCAAGGCTGTTTGGAGGGCACGAATGGTATTGGATCGCCCCATTCCGGTGATCAGAATCCTGGCCAAGCCGCGTCCCCCTTGTTTCAAGAAGCAGCAGGATTCCTCCCGGACGGCAAAGCAGACCAGGAGACCACTCTTGCCGGACCGATTGGTGGCAACGCCGGGATTGAGGAGGGGCGCCATGAGGTTTTGAGTTACACGGTGGAAAATGTGCTACTTAACCCCCGCAAGGCGATCTTTCCAGATTTGATATAACAGGACGGTGGCTTTGACGTCCCGCAGGCAATACTCGGCAATCTCACGAAACCTGGCTTCGGCAATCAGGCATGAAATGTCCCTGCCCGTCACCCCCTGAGCCTTGGGCGATTCGATGCCAAAGGCCTTGCAGTAGAAATCCAAATTGAATCGCCGGGCCGCGCCCTCGCGTCCGCTGACACCATAAAACGTCAATTGTTCCGCCAAATCGCAATGAGGTTCGGTGGCATAGCGGTAACCCAGCCAGTCTTTGCGAGAGATCGGCACATTGAGCAGCGCCGAGCGCAGATAGATGAACGGAACATCGAATCCGCGGCCGTTAAAAGTGACGATGTGTTCGTAGTGCTTCGCGACGTCCCAGAACGCCGTGAGCAACTCGACTTCATCCATGCAAGGCACAAACTCAACCGGCCCCGCTTCGGCAACGTCGTCCTCATAGTCATCAGCTGTGAACAGGACCTGCCCGCGAGAGGTATCGGCGTTCAGCATCGCAATGCAGACAACCTGGGCGGTGAACGGCCAAAGGCTGAACTGCTGTTGGATCTCCCCGCGCCGGGTTTCGCGGGCGGTTTCGTCCGGAATCTTTTGGCAATCGCGAAACAGGTATTCCTGCTGAGCCTCGTCGAACATCTCGGCGGGCAAGGCGGTGGTTTCAATATCGAAAACAAGTTTAGCCATGAGCAACGATAATGACGGAATGGTTTTACCCCCCCGCGAATGCCGAGGCGAGCTTTTTCAGCCTTTCGGACAACGTTTTAAACCCGCGCAAGACCTCAGAACTGAATCTTCAATTCCCGCGGGCGAGATTCGTTTTCAAACCGAATCCAAAGCAGGCGCTCGACTGGCGAATAATTGAAAGACTGGAGCGCTTCGCCCTCGAGGGTCACCCTGCGAGGTGTTTTTGGAGAATAAACCAGGAGTATAGCCGGTGTCTTGGCGACGCCTTCCACCGCCAGCGTTAGTTCATCAGGAGCATTACCTTTGGGCAAACACTTGCAGGCTGAGAGCAAAGTCCGGGGGGCACCCTTGTTCAACCGATCCAGATCAAGCAGGAATCGACGGGACCCTGGCTCGAGAACCGGATCCCTGATCACGCTAAGGTTCGGGTCAAAGAGGCTGACGTAGCGGCCCTTCAAGGGCCGCGGATCCAGGCTGATGGATTCATCCAATCCGGCGGCGATCACGTAGGGACCACGGCGAAGGAGCAGGTAATTGGTTTCGCGCCATTTCATTCCAGCGGCGACGGCGGCCTGCCGGACAAGCTTGATGACCCGCTCCGATCCTTCCGCGCTGGAGGATAAATCAGCGGGTCGTGTCCGCATCCATATAAGGCCGCCCTTGTCGATACGCTGAAGGGTGTCCTCTCCCATTGTCGGAGGGACTTTGAGTTGTTCAAAGAGGTGTTCGCGCGGAGTTGCATAGGTTAATTCGTTTGAATTCCACCAATCCCGGACGTGGTTATAGGGGTCGGCATCGGCATCGCAAACAATCAGAACGCCTCCTCGTTTGACCCATTGGACCAACGGAGAATGAACTTCCGGTGACAGCGGCTTTTGGCCGTCATAGCTCAGCAGCAGAACGCGAAAATCATCCAGATACTTCGGAACAGTGACATTTTCGAGTTGAACCGGCGTCACTGGAATGCCGTGTTTCACCAATGGCATCGCCAAACCGTAGAAGTTACCAAGGTGCGGATCGCTGGGGGTGGGTGCTCCACGCTGAAACATGAGAGAGTCGCTAGCCAGAACCCCGATGCGCGTGGTTCCGCAATCCCACTCGACCCCGGGCTGTTTCATATCGTTAAGGACATTGATGACCGTCTGAACCTCGGTGGCATAGGGCGCGGGCATGGACTCTCTTTCGTCGCGCTTGTTGGCGCGCGGGTAACGACCACCGAACACCCGTTCAGGCCACGGAGCCACTTCAAACTGCCAAACGTCCGGCTGGAGGAGCGAGGCCACCATTGTGGACTCCCAATTAACCCGGTAGTCAGTCCAATCATGATTTGGGTTATCCTCAATCGGATCATTCAGATACCAGACGGAACGGCCGGTGGAACGAACGAGATTGTGCATCGCGCCGTATTCGAGGAAAGCCGTTTCGAAGGTGCGGGAGCGGACCTCGCCGCGGAAGCGGTTCGGTTCGCGGGACGTTCCCGTCCACACCTGGGCGATGTAGCCATCACACCCCTCCAGGCGCGCGAGGCTGGATTCCGGGCTGACAATGCACCACTGCGCGTAGTTCAGCAGCGAATGGGTGGGGACATAGCAGCGCACGCGTCGCCCCTGCTTGCGGTTATAGTTTTGCACGTAGGCGAACACCTGCTGAAGGGCTCTCCGATAGAGAAAGTACTTTAGCTTGGAAGCCCGCCAGCGAGCATCCACGGAACTGTGCGGAGGCTGCCAGTCTTCCCCATAATACTGGCGCCACTCGCGCTTGAATCCCTCCGAGTAGCCGCCACGATCCCAAAATTCAGGCTCCTCCAGGTGGATGGCTTCCGCCCCCGCATCCAGCGCCCTCTGAACCCCCACGCAGAGAAACTTTCCAAAATTTGTGCCCGGGCACATGTAATACACATCGCCTCCATGGCTGATCTTCTTTCCATTCCGATCGGTCTGCGCCTCGTCCTCATGGTTAATGCCGTCGAAACGCCCGTAGAGGTAGTCCTGATATTCGCCCCAGGAAACCCCCGTCATGACATGAATGCGATAGCCGCGCTGGTGCCAGGTTGCGATACGGTCCGGCAACCGGGCGTCTATTCCGTAAACAATGGCGACATCAGATCGCAGATTCCCGTTCGGACTCCAGGATTGACCGGTTTGAAAGCAGGTCCTCTCAAGGATTTGGCCGGGGTCCGCAGGAAACGGAGGCACCGTGTTCTGCGCCATGAGCTGTCCGCCGCAAAGAGAGGAAAGCAAGATGACAAACGCTTTTCGCATATCGTTCCAGCGGCCACAATCCGTCACGGCATTCTTTCTGTTGCCGGGCAATCCCGTCTCTACCCCTTGACCATTTCCAGGACTTTGGCCACCGCATCCCCGGCGGGCACCAGCATGAGGGTGCCGCTGCGAGGCTTGATTTCGACTTCGCCTTTGGCAAGTGATTTTTCGCCAACACCGACGCGGATCGGGAATCCCACGAGTTCGGAGTCTTTGAACTTCACCCCGGGACGTTCATTTCGGTCGTCGATGATCACATCAATGCCTTGCGCCGAGAGGTCCTGGTAAATCTGCATCGCCCGCTTCATTACTTCGCTCGCGGGGTCCGCGCTCAACGGGGTGACGCACACGGTATAGGGAGCGACACTGATCGGCCAAACGATGCCGTTTTGATCGTTGCTTTGCTCGATGACCGCCTGGAGCGTGCGGGTAACGCCAATGCCATAGCAGCCCATGTAGGCAGGTTGTTGTTTTCCTGTGTCGTCGAGGAAGAGGGCGCTCAACGCCGTGCTGTATTTGGTCCCTAATTTGAATACGTGCCCCACTTCAATAGCTCGACGCACTTTCAGAGGTGACTCACAACTGGCGCAAGCCTCCCCCGCCTGCACGGTGCGCAAATCCGCCCATTGGCCTGCCTGAATATCGCGCCCCATGGCGACGTTCCGCAGATGGAACCCATCCTCGTTGGCCCCGGTGGTCATGCCTACAACGTCGCGCAAACGAAGATCTGCATAAATCGGGATATCGGCCGTTTTTAGACTGGAAGCGACAGCGCCGAGGCTGCCTGGATGCGCCCCCAGCGCGGCAAAAATCTCGGCAGGTTCGGCGGCACGGAACGTGCCTGTGCCCAGCGCGCCGGCGAGCTTGGCTTCGTTCAACTGGTCATCGCCCCGCACGAGAATCAGGATCGCCCGGCTTTCCACGACATAGACGAGAGTTTTGATCTGTTCCCCGGCTGGAACCGAATAGGGGGCCGCGGCCAACGCCTCGATCGTCACCGCCCCCGGGGTCGCAAATTTCTCGGGAGTCCCGCCAGCATCGGTCTTCGCGGCGGGGCCGGCCTTGCTCGTGGCTTTCTCGACGTTCGCCGCGTAATTGCACTTCTCGCAATAGACCACCTCGTTTTCCCCGGTTTCCGCCGGCACCATGAATTCATGGGAAAACTTGCCGCCCATCACTCCGGTGTCGGCCTCCACGGCGATGGTTTTGAGACCGCACCGCTGAAAAATACGAGTGTAGGCATCATACATCTTGCGGTAGCTTTCCTGGGCGGTCGCATCGGACGTGTCGAAGCTATACGCGTCCTTCATGATGAATTCTTTAGCGCGCATCAACCCGAAGCGCGGACGGATTTCATCCCGGAATTTGGTTTGAATCTGGTAGAAATTCTTGGGCAACTGGCGATAGCTGTTGATCTCGCCGGCAACCAGGGACGTGATGACTTCCTCATGTGTCGGCCCCAGCACCCATTCTTTCTTCGCGCGGTCACGCACCTTGAACAAAACGTCCTTCGCCGCCTCATACCGACCGCTCTGCTGCCAGATTTCGGGGGGTTGCAGCGCCGGCATCAGAACTTCCAGTGCGCCGGCGCGATTCATTTCCTCGCGGACAATTTGCTCAATCTTGCGCAGCGCGCGCAGGCCCAGGGGAAGAAAAGTATACAGGCCGCCCGTGAGCTTCCGGATCAGACCAGCCCTCAGCAGCAGTTTGTGCGAAACAATCTCCGCTTCCGCGGGCGTTTCTTTCAACGTAGGAATAATTGTTTGGGACCAAAGCATAAAACAGGTGCGCAGTGTGCTTGGGTCTGACGCAGATGTCAAATGCGGGACAATGCGGACAGACCAGCTCTAAACAAGTCAGGTCAGGCGCGAGTCAAGGCCAGCGCCGCGATCGAAATTGGCGTTCCTCCGAGTGATCTTTCGTGATGATTAGCGTGGCGGTAGTGGGCAATCGATCAATCAATTGTATCCCCTTTTTGGGACCCAGGATGCAGACTGTGGTGGCCAAAGCGTCGCTGTCGGTGGCGCAGGAAGCGATTACCGTGGCCTGGATCCGGCGCGTTAACCCAAGCCCGGTCGCGGGATCCATAATATGCGAATAGCGGACACCCTCGAGCTCGATGAATTGTTCCGTGTCGCCGGAAGTGGATACTCCGGCATTCCTAAGAATAAAGACTTTCGTGGCCAGATTGGTTCCGGAATCTATTTCCGTCGCGGCGATGCGCCATCCGCGCCGGCCCGGCGGCGGGTCTCCGATCGCGAAATCTCCGCTGGCCGCTACCAACGCGCGGAAACATCCCCTGCCCCGCAATATCTTCATGGCTTCATCCGCGGCGAAGCCTTTTGCGATTCCTCCAACATCGAGGCGCATGCCGGGCACAAGCATGGTGACGGTTCGGTGTTCGGAATCCAGCACCAGGTGTTGCCATCCAACCTCAGACCTCGCTTGGCTCATTTCCTCCGCCGTTGACTTAACGTGGCGCTTTCGCGCGAACCGCCAAAGTCGGACGTAGGGGCCTATGGTGACGTCAAATGCACCCCCGGAAAGGCGGGATATTCGCTGCCCCTGACTGAGGACCTCAAACAAATCAGGACTCACGGACACCGGAACTCCCAGCGGTTTTTCGCGCAGCAAATTCAACTCACTGTCCGCGCGGTAGTCACTTAGAATTTCCTCCAGGGCGTTGATCCTTTCAAAAGCAGCCTGGGCGGCCGCCTGCGCCTGGCCTGGCGTGGGGGCGTAAAGTGTGATGGAGAACAAAGTGCCCATATGATCACTGTGATACTCATGGCGCTGCAAAAATTCGCCGGAATGGGGCGAAACACAGCCTGCCAGAACCAACACCGCCGACAACAGCACTGCCCATGGCCAGCGGTTTGGCCTTGCGACAATCGACTTGCGCTTGTCACGACAGCGGCAGAGGGCTGCCGTACTCCAAAACCTGGCGGCGATGCCAGCGCTTCGAAACGGCGCGTCAGCGGCTTGGAGTGCGGCAGCCCTCTGCCGCTTTGGGATTCGGCCGGTTGGCGATTCGGAAATCTGCAGTTCTTGTGGCCGGGAGCGTCTTGGAGTTAGAGCCTCCTGCGATCCGCAGCTACTTTTCAAATCCTGGGGCGTGAACATGCTGAGATTACCGGTTGGAAAAAAGGGCCGACCTACTCAGGCCGGCCCCGTGCTAAACACTTTTTAAGGCGATTATCCCTTGACCACTGGGGCTACCGGCGGGTCTTTGAGGATATTGAATTCACCCGGCATCGGCGGGCGCAACAACCGGAAATCGCCGAACTCCATCTTGGACGCGTCCTTGAACATTTGTTCGGGCGCGTAGGCAAACTTGGAGTTGAGGATGGCATCCCACTCGACTTCCGCGCCGCTGAAGGCGGCCTCGCGTCCCATGATCGCGGTGAGTGTGCTATCAGTTACCTGCGCGGCCTCGTTCAACGGAGTGTTGTTAAAGATCGCGTTGATCAGGTCGATATGTTCCTGCACGTAGGGGTTGACCCCCTCGCCACGGAAACGCCACAACTGGCCGCCAGTAGGCTGGATGCTTCCCCCGGGATTGGACGTCCCCTTGGTGCCGACAACGGCTTCGCTGACGGATGACCAATCGCGCTTGATCTGGCCGCAATAACTATACAGATGGGCACCGTTGGGATATTGATACTCAACCGCAAAATTGTCCCAGATTTCACCGGGCTTGTCGTTGAGTTGCTGACGGGCTCCCATGCCCCAGCACTTGGTGGGGTGCGCGCCCATAACCCAGTTGCAAACGTCAAGGTTGTGGACATGCTGTTCGCAAATATGGTCGCCGCTCAGCCAGAGATAGTGGTACCAGTTGCGAATCTGCTTCTCCAACTGGGTGGTGCCGCGGTCGCCGCGATGCCAGATGGGGCCGCCATTGACCCAGTAAGCGCGCAGGGTGGTAATATCGCCAATCGCGCCCTCTTTTAAGCGTTTGATGGTCTCAATATAACTAGCCTGGTGACGACGCTGGGTGCCAGCTGCGACCTTGAGGTTCTTTTTCTTCGATTCCTCAGCCGCGGCATACATGACCCGGCAGGTCGGCCCATCCACCGCGACGGGTTTTTCCATGAATACGTTCTTGCCGGCTTCAACGCATGCTTTGAAATGAACCGCGCGAAAACCGGGAGGCGAGGCCAGGATGGCATAATTCACTCCCGGGACCTGCAACGCCTTGGCGAAGCCATCGAAACCGCTGAAGCACTTGTCGTCGGGAACCCCGAAATTGTCCTTGCCGCGACGAGCCTGTTCGGGAAACAGATCGGCCACCGCCACGATTTTGCCTTCCGCGCCGGTCGCCTTGCAGGCCTCGAGAAAATCACCGCCGGCGCCGCCGCCACGTCCGCCGATGCCAATAATCACGGCATTGATCGGCTGCTTGTTCTGGGCTCGGAGCACTGTGGGGAAACTCATCGCCGCGGCTGCGGTTGCCGCCGCCATCGAGGAGGTTCGTATGAACTGCCGGCGGGAGAGCGCCGACGATATGATCGCATTTTCTTGCATGGGTACTTTCAGTTTTTGGTTTCGGTTTACCGATCGATCCTAACACTGGGCGGCTAATCCCGTTCCACGCCGCTGGACCAGTATTTCTGCATTTCCTCGGCGGACGGCACCTTCAACGGTCTCACGATCCGAAACCCAACGAATTGGGCGTCCGAGAAATACCAGATGCTCTTGGGGAGCTGGGGGTCCTGCATTTTCCAGGCGCGGGCCGAGCCGCGCCGGGCACCGCTGCGCAACCGGGAGGCCTCATCATCCCAGGATCCGCCTTTTACCGCGTGCGGGTAAGGTTTGGTGGCCTTGTTCCAGGGATCAACCACCACACCTGTCTGTTTATTATAAAGCTCGGGGTCGTATTGATCCAGCACCCATTCCACCACATTCCCGTGCATGTCGTAAAGCCCCCACGGATTCGGTTTCTTCTTGCCGACCTTTTGATACTTGAAATCGCTGTTCTGCTCAAACCATCCGTATTCCGGCAGTTTGGATCCGTCATCGCCGAAGGAATAAACGGTGGTGGTTCCCGCCCGGCAGGCGTATTCCCATTCCGCTTCGGTGGGTAGCCGATAGAACAAACCGGTTTTGGCGCTCAGCCATTGGCAGTATTTGTTGGCCGCATGTTGCGTCATGCTGATCGCCGGGAATCCGTCCTTGCCCATGCCGAAACTCATTTCTACGTAAGGTTTCGAGGGATGGGTGACCGCATCAGCCAGTTTGTCGCCGGCGGCATCGGTTGGCACGGTTTCGCGCATGCGCTTTTCCTCGTCCGAATACATGAACAACTCGTATTCATTCCAGGTGATCTCACATTGCCCCATCCAGAACGGCGAAATCTTCACCTTGTGCTGCGGGCCTTCGTCGGGCTTGCGCGCCGGTTCATTATCCAGGCTACCCATGACGAACTCGCCGCCGGGAATCGGCACCATGGCGAAGGTCACGCGCGTGCCGGGAATCGTGTTGGTGTATGACTTCATGTCACTCCCACTGGCCACGGTCAGCTTGGCCGTAATCCGCGAGTGGATGTCAGGAATAGTGATGTTGTCGTTGTCTGCCAGCGAAGCCAGGCTGCCGAAC
>Ga0315271_10002672_pt1 | contig 11192 bp, 3 predicted proteins | sample C3_top_MG_FD_204664 | JGI IMG/M metagenome (GOLD analysis project Ga0315271, IMG submission 204664) | Sediment microbial communities from Yellowstone Lake, YNP, Wyoming, USA - C3_top | ecosystem: Environmental > Aquatic > Freshwater > Lake > Sediment | place: USA: Wyoming | collected 2017-08-01
CAGGCCTTCGCCTACAAGGACCTGGTCTGCATCGGCAGGACCCACGGCATTCACGGCGAGCCCACCACTTTCGGCCTCAAGTTCGCCCTCTGGTACGAGGAGATGGGACGGAACCGCGCGCGCCTGACCGCCGCCCGTGAGGCCATCGCCGTGGGCAAGCTCAGCGGCGCCGTGGGGACCTTCGCGCACCTGCCCCCCGAGCTCGAAGAACGCGTCTGCCAGAAGCTCGGCCTGACGCCCGACCCCATCTCCACGCAGGTCATCCAGCGGGACCGGCACGCCGAGGTCCTCTGTGCTCTGGCGATTACCGGCGCGACGCTGGAGAAGATCGCCACCGAAATCCGGCACCTGCAGAAGACCGAGGTGCGAGAGGCGGAGGAGCCCTTCGGCAAGGGTCAGAAAGGTTCGTCGGCCATGCCCCACAAGCGCAATCCCGTCTCCTGCGAAAACATGACGGGGCTCGCGCGGCTCCTGCGCGGCTACGCCATCCCTGCCCTGGAGGATGTGGCGCTGTGGCACGAGCGCGACATCTCCCACTCCAGCGTGGAGCGCGTCATCCTCCCCGACGCCACGACCCTGATGGACTACATGCTCCACCGGTTGGGCGGCGTGCTCGACGGCCTTCTCGTCTACCCCGAGGCCATGGCCGCCAACCTGAACAAGACCCGAGGCCTCATATACAGCCAGCAGTGCCTCCTGGCCCTGACCCGGGCGGGCATGAATCGGGAGGAAGCCTACGCCCTCGTTCAATCTGCCGCCATGCGGTGTTGGGCCGGCGAGGGGGACTTTCTGGACCTTCTCGCGGGGACGCCCGAGGTCGCCGAGAAAATTCGCCGCCAGGACCTGGCTGCGTTCTTCAATCCCCGGCTCTTCCTCACCCACGTGGACGCCATCTTCGGCCGCGTCTTCGGCTGACGCCGCCGGGCGGGAACCGTCCCGTCCGCCGATCTTCGGACCCTCGGGAAAATAGTTTCCCCTGCCGCCTGGTTGTCCGAGGTGGGAGGATTTTACTGAAACTCTCTTCCCCTCGGGATGCGTATAAGCCCGTGTGTGACCTTGGGGCGGGAAAGGCGAGGTGGAGCCGTGGAAGGCCAGCCAGTTCAGATCGGACCCTACCGCATCGACGGCGAGCTGGGGCGCGGCGGAATGGGAGTGGTCTACCTGGGTCACGACCTCCGGCTGGAGAGGCCCGTGGCCATCAAGGCCCTGCCCCTGGAGTTCGCCCAGGAGCCCGAACGCCTCGCCCGGTTCGAGCGCGAAGCCAAGATCCTCGCCTCCCTGAACCACCCCAACCTCGGGGCCATTTACGGCCTTGAGGAGGCCGAGGACTCCAAATACCTCATCCTAGAATACGTGGAGGGCTCCAGCCTGGACGAAAGGCTGGCCCAGGGTCCGGTGGCCATGGACGAGGCCCTAGAGATCTGCCGGCAGATCGCGCTGGGCATCGAGGCGGCCCACGAGGCGGGAGTGGTGCACCGGGATCTCAAGCCCGGCAATGTGAGGCTCACTTCCGAGGGTCTGGCGAAAGTCCTGGACTTCGGACTGGCCAAGCCCACCGGCGCCGATGCGCCCTCGGGTCCCGACCTGACCCAATCGCCCACCCTGACCTACGGCGCCACGAGAGAGGGCATCGTGCTGGGCACGGCCGGCTACATGAGTCCCGAGCAGGCTCGGGGCAGGCGGGTAGACCGCCGGACCGACATGTGGTCCCTGGGCTGCATTCTCTATGAAATGCTCACGGGAACGCAGGCTTTTCAGGGGGAGACCATCTCCGACACGCTGGCGGCGGTCCTCCGGGGCGAGCCCGACTGGACACTGCTCCCCGAGGGGACTCCCGAGGCCATCCGCCGCATGCTTCACCGGTGCCTGGAGAAGGACCCGAGAAAGCGCATGCGGGACGCGGCGGACGCCGTCCTGGACATCGACGAAGCCCTCCACGGGCAGCCGGCCAAGGCCGCCGACGCGATCCCCTCCCGCCCGCGGACGTACCGCAGGCTCCTGGCGTGGGCCGGCGGGGCCGTCCTCTGCCTCGTGCTCGGAGTGGCCGTGGGTCGTTTCATGTTGGGTGGGGCCTCCGAGGGAGATGCGGCGCGGCGGCCCCTCATGGTTTCGGTGGAAATCCCCAAGGCGCTCCAGTTCAGAAGCGGCGCCATCGCTCCCGACGGAGGCTCCGTAGTCTTCGTGGCGGTGGACCGGTCCGAGGAGAAGGGGGGCGGGAGCGCCAATCCGAAGTTGCAGACGCGGGCTTACCTGCGACGATTGGACAGCTACGCGGCGGAGCCCATCAAGGGTACGGAGGGAGCCCGCAACGTCTTCTTCTCCCCGGATGGTCGCTGGCTTGGTTTCCTTGTCCCCGTCGCGCCAGAGAGCAACAAGTTGCGCATCATGAAGGTCCCCGTGGACGGGAGCACGCCCCCCGTGACGGTGGCGGATTGGAAGGACGGCTGGATGGATGTGGGGTGGTTGCCCGACGGTGACCTGTTCATCTGCACCAACGAGGTGGGCAAGTTCGTGAGGACATCCGCTTCGGGCACGGGTGCCCCGAAGGAGGTTAAGGCCATCGACAACGTGCCCGGCACGGTCCGCTACCAGTCCCCCCTCGGCATCCCGGACACTCCGCTCATCCTGCTGAGCAGGGTTGCTTACGCGCCGAGGGGATTCCAGATGGACGCCGTCCTCTTCGACGTGGTCACAGGGAAGATGAAGACGCTCCTCGAGGAGGCGGCCCTGGCCCAGTACGTTCCCCCCGGCTACCTGCTCTTCTCTCGCGGTGACGCCCTCCTCGCCGTGCGGTTCGACCTGCCGCGCAGGGCGGTGGTGGGCGGGCCCGTTTCCGTCATGGGTGGACTGAGGACGGAGAACACCTGGTCGTCGGGCGGGTTCCAATACGCCTCCAACGGGAGCCTGGGCTTCGCGCCGGGCGGGCGTCTGGGTGACAAGCGGCGTGTGGTCCTGTCTGGCCCCTCGGGCACGGTTCCGTGGGTGCAGGACCGGCGGGCCTACAACGGGCAGGTGGCCGTCTCGCACGACGGCAAGCGCATCGCCGTGGGGATCACGCGCACGGAAGGGCTGGACGAAATCTGGGTCTCCGACGCGGGGTCCAACGGCCTGCGCCGCTCCGTCTTTCTGAGCGATGCGGATGTGGACTACCCCGTGTGGTCAGGGGACGGCCGGAAGCTCGCATTCTTCCGCTCCTCACGGAGCGAAAGGGACGGCGTCTACTGGATGAGGGCGGACCGTCCCGACGAGCCTCATCCGGTGATCAACGCCGACGCCAGCAAGGTTCTCTTGACCCCCTGCGACTGGACTCCCGATGGGAAAGCCATCATCTGCTTTCAGCGGAATCTGGCCGAGGGGAAGGCACGCCTCATGAAGGTGGAGGTTCCGGAGAGCGGCGGCGCGCCGCCGCCCCCCACGCTCTTCCTGGAATCCGGGAGCGTGTCCATGATGGGGAGTTTTTCGCCCGACGGCCACATGTTCGCCTTTACATCCAACGTCTCCGGCCAGAGCCAGGTCTACGTGTGCAGTTACGGAGACGGCGGCAGGCTGGGTCCGCCGGTGCCGGTCTCCGCGGGTTCGGGCTACGAAGGGCTCTGGTCCTCGGACAGCAGAAGCCTCGCCTACTTGGCCGACGACGGCAAGCTCTACTCGGTTGATTTTAACACCAAGGACGGCATCGCGCCCTCGGCGCCCGTGCAGGTCATGGACACCGAGGCGGCGGGGCTCGTGAACGGCGCCGAAGGAATCGAGCGCATGCCCGACGGCCGCTTCATCCTCATCCAGCGCGGCGACGGCGAGGGCGAGATTCCCTGCCTCAGGCTCGTGCTCAACTTCAACCAGGTCATCCAAGCCAAGGTCAACGCGGGAAAGAGCTGAGCCAGCGGAAGAACGCCTCCCGGGCTTCTCGCCCCGATTTTCACGAAAATTTCAAGCGCCACTCCTCCGGCTTTGCCATGGCCCGGTCGGTCCTTCCCTCGATTCCTCTTCTTGAGTGACTTTTTCCTTCTGGGGAGAGGAGGAGAGATGCCGTAGCCCGTCCGACGAAATTAACGAACCTCTCCATGTGTTTCATAGGCAGTTTTGCACTCCATGCCCGTCTGCGAGGCGGGGAGTTGTTAGAGCGAGGGACCACGCTCCGCCGGCCATGGAATCCAGCTCATCCGGGCTCGAGCGGCGCGCCATTCGAATGGGAGTCTCAATGGCGATCACTTCCGGAACCCGTCTCGGACCCTACGAAATCTTGGAACCCATCGGCGCAGGGGGCATGGGCGAAGTCTACCGTGCACGGGACACGCGGCTCGATCGGAACGTGGCCGTGAAGGTCCTCCCCCCCGAGCTCTCGGCGAACCCCGATTTCCGGCAGCGCTTCGAGCGGGAGGCGAAGGCCATTTCGAGCCTGTCCCATCCCGCCATCTGCACTCTCTTCGATGTGGGCACCCAGGACGGCGTGGATTACCTGGTCATGGAACTTCTCGAGGGCGAAACCCTGTCGGACCGGCTCAGGCGGGGTCCGCTCTCCACCGAGCAGCTGAGGCGATTCGGCATGCAGGTGGCCGAGGCGCTGGACAAGGCCCATCGCCAGGGCATCGTCCACAGGGACCTGAAGCCGGGCAATATCATGCTCACCCCCTCGGGAGCCAAGCTCATGGACTTCGGCTTGGCCAAGCCGAACCTCGCGAGGGATGGGACCTCCGGGCTCACCGCCATGCCCACGCAGACCACGCCCCTCACGGCCCAGGGGACCATCGTCGGGACTTACCAGTACATGTCGCCGGAGCAGGTGGAGGGCAGGGAGGCCGACGCGCGCAGCGACATCTTCGCGCTGGGCGCCGTCCTCTACGAAATGGCCACGGGAAAGCGCGCCTTCGAAGGCAAGAGCCAGATCAGCGTCATGGCCGCCATCCTCGAGAAGGAGCCGACGGCCATGAGCGAGATCCAGCCCATGGCTCCACCGGCCTTGGAGAGGCTCGTCCAAACCTGCCTGAGAAAGGACCCGGAGGAGCGCCTCCAGTCGGCCCGCGACGTGAAGCTGCACCTGGAATGGATCGGCGAGGCGGGCTCGCGTGCGGGCGTACCGGCGCCTCTGGCCACCCGCGGGAAGACCCGCCAGCGCCTGGCATGGGCCCTCGTGGGGGCCTGCGGAATCCTCGCCGCGGGCTTCGCCTTCGCCTACCTTCGAGAGTCGTCCGTCCGTCCCCGCCCCGTCCGCTCCTACGTGCTCCCGCCCGACAAGAACTCCTTCGCCTTCGACGCCGCGACGGGGGGCCCGGTCCTGTCGCCCGACGGCACCCGGATGATCTTTGCGGCCGTCGATGCCTCGGGAAAGAAGATCCTCTGGGTCCGCCCTCTCGACTCGCTCACCGCCCAGCCGCTCGAGGGCACGGAGGAGGCCTCTTTTCCGTTCTGGTCCCCCGACAGCCGGTTCGTGGGCTTCTTCGTGCCGGGCAAGCTCAAGAAGATAGACACCAACGGGGGGCCGCCGCAGACGGTCTGCTCGGCCGCGAACGGGCGGGGAGGATCCTGGAGCGCCAAGGGCGTCATGGTCTTCGCCCCGGAGATCTTCGGCGGCCTCCAGAGGGTGCCCTCCGCCGGAGGCGCTCCCACGGCGCTCACGGAGCTCGACAAATCGCACCAGCAGACGAGCCATCGTTGGCCCGTCTTCCTCCCGGACGGCGACCATTTCCTCTGTTGGGCCGGCAATCCCACATCCACGACCCAGGAGGCGAACGGCGTCTACCTCGGGTCCCTGGAAGAGAAGGAGATGCGGTTCCTCGTACAGGCGGACAGCGACGGGCTGTACTGTCCACAGGGGTACCTCCTCTTCCTCAGAGACCGCAGCCTCATGGCCCAGCCCTTCGATGCGGGAAGCCGCAAGACCACGGGTGAGGCCTTCCCCGTGGCGGAGGAGGTGGCCAATCCCCAGAGCTTCCGGCTGGGCTGTTTCTCCGCGTCCCGGGACGGGAGCCTCGTCTACCAGACAGGGGAGAACAGCAGGATGCAGGCGGTCTGGTTGAACTCCACCGGCGGAGATGCCGGCTCGGTGGGGGACCTCGCCTTCATCCTGGCCATCCGCCTTTCGCCGGACGGGCAGCGGGTCGCGGAAGCCATCCAGGAGGGCCAGACCAAGAACGTGGACATATGGCTGCTGGATTTGGCCCGGGGGGTCAAGACGCGGTTCACCTTCGACCCGTCCCCCGACATGAACCCCGTCTGGTCGCCCGACGGGAGCCGCGTGGCCTTCTCGTCCAACCAGAAGACCCACTTCGACATCTACGCCAAGAGCGCCACCGGTGCGGGAGACAAGGAGGCCCTCCTCATCTCCGACGCGGACAAATACACTACGGACTGGTCCAGGGACGGGAAGTACATCGCTTACACCCAGCTCGATTCCCGGGGAAAGACCCAAGCGGACATCTTCGTCTTGCCGCTCACCGGAGAAAGGAAGCCCTACGCCTTCCTCCAGACCGAGTTCGCCGAGGGCAACGCGGTTTTCTCCCCCGACGGCCACTGGATGGCCTACCAGTCCAACGAGTCCGGCAAGGGGGAAGTCTACGTCACCTCCTTCCCGCAGGCCGGGGGGAAGTGGCAGGTCTCCCAGGGAGGGGGGGCCGTTCCCAGGTGGAGGCACGACGGCGCCGGGCTCTACTACCGGATGCCCGACGGCAAGCTGATGGAGGCCTCCATCGCCTCCAAGGGAACGGCCTTGGAAGTGGGAACGCCTCTCCAGGTCTCGAAGATTCAGCTCGGGGAATTCGGGCCCAACCAGTGGGTCGTCGAGCCGTCGTCGAAGAATGACCGGTTCCTCGTCCTGCGACCCGAGAAGATCGCCTCCACGCCCCTCACCCTCGTGACCCACTGGCCCGAAGGAATCAAGAGGTGAAGGAGGAGTGCCGAATGCGAAATTCGGATTCCGGAATGGAAGATAAGGGCCAGAACACGCCGGTGATTCACAGATGGGGTTGACGAGTGGAACGCTGCTCGGCCCCTACGAGATCCTGTCCCCGATCGGCGCCGGGGGCATGGGAGAGGTGTACAAGGCGCGCGACACCAGGCTGGGGCGCGAGGTGGCCATCAAGGTCCTGCCGGGGCGCCACGCCGAGGACCCGGCCATGCGCGATCGTTTCGAGCGCGAGGCCAAGATGGTGTCCGCTCTCAAACACCCGGCGATCTGCACGCTGTACGATTTGGGGGAGCAGGATGGCGCGCACTTCCTGATCATGGAGTACCTTGAAGGGGAGACGCTGGCCCAGCGGCTCCTCCGCGGACCTCTTCCCCTCGACAAGGCCCTCAGGCTGGGATCGGATATTGCCGCGGCTCTCGCCTCGGCGCATGCGCGCGGCATCGTGCACCGGGACCTGAAGCCCGCCAACATCATGATCACGAAGGCCGGGCCCAAGCTCCTGGACTTCGGGCTTGCGAAGCTGCACGCCGCGAGCCACGGAATGGTGGACCTGGCGTCCCAGGAGACGGCCTCGGGGCCGCTGACGGAGCGGGGTGCGCTCGTCGGAACCCTGCAGTACATGGCGCCCGAACAGCTCGAGGGGCGGGAGGTGGACGCGCGCAGCGACATTTTCGCCTTCGGCTGCGTGCTGTACGAAATGTTGTCGGGACAGCGGGCGTTCGAAGGCGAGAGCCGGGCCAGTGTGATCGGAGCGATCCTGCACAAGGAGCCCGCACCGCTGGCGTCACTCAAGCCGCTGACTCCGCCGGCGCTCGACCGGCTTGTGAGTGCGTGTCTCGCCAAGGACCCCGAAGCGCGTTGGCAGTCCGCGCTGGACGTGGGCCTGCAACTCAAGACTATGGACGAACCTGGATCGGCTCTGCTGCATGGCCGTGGCGCAAAGCGTGACCGCGCCTGGTGGCCGTGGCTGGTGGCCGGCGTCGCCTTCACGGTGGCCGCCGTCTCGCTCCTGGGTCTCAAGGTGATGGGCCCACCGGCCGCCCCGGCCGTACGGTTCCTTCTCGCGCCTCCGGAGGGCGGCGCCTTCGGGTACCGCTATGAGGGGGCCTTCCTGGCCGTTTCCCCAGACGGGCTTCAGCTCGCTTATGTGGCGACAGATCGAGGGCACACCCCCAAGCTCTGGCTCAGATCGCTCAACGCCCTCGAGGCCAGGCCCCTCCCCGGGACCGAAGGAGCCACCTCGGTGTTTTTCTCCCCGGACGGGCGTTCCCTCGGCTTCTTCGCCGAGAACCGGTTGAAGAGACTGGACCTCGCGGGCGGCGCCCCGGTCGATCTCTGCGATATCGCCGCCGGGGGCGGCATCAGCGGAACGTGGGGCCGTGGAGGCGACATCCTATTCGCCGGAATCCAGGGGGAGGCGATCCAGCGCGTGTCCGCGGTAGGTGGGGGCGCTCCGGCGGCGGTGATCAAGCCGGATTCCCAGCGCGGCGAAAGGCGCGTCAATTGGCCCTGGTACTTGCCGGACGGGAAGCGATTCATCTACCTCTTGCGAACGGACGGCGGAAGGCGGCTCATGCTGGGCGAGCTTGGCAAGCCCCCGCGTCCGCTCATCGAGGCGGCCTCCGAAGCCCAGTACATGGACCCCGGCTACCTGGTCTTCGCAGGCGAGGGAGCGTTGCTGGGGCAAAGGTTCGACTGGAGGAGCGGGAGGATGATCGGCGCCCCCTTCTCGGTCGCCGACCGCGTGCGGTATTTTCTCTCAAACGGATCCGCGGCATTCGCCGCGTCGCCCGCGGGCACGCTTTCTTATCAGTCCCAAGAGGACGTCCAGCGATTGGTCTGGTTCGGCCGGAAGGGCGAGGAACTGGCCACGCTGGGCGTGCCCGGAAAGTATCTGAGCCTCTCCATCGCCCCGGACGGCCGCAGGCTCCTCTTCGGGCGCGCGCAGGCGAAAACGGGTGAGTGGGACGTCTGGTCACTCGACCTGGAAAGGGCCGTGGAGACACGCATCACGTCGGGTCCGGAGACCCGGTTCGGAGCCGTCTGGCATCCGGACGGCAGGAGCGTGTTCTATTCGGCCCTGCAGCGGGAACAGCCCCACGTCGTTCGAAGGCAACTCTCCACGGACGAGGAGGAGGAGGTCCTTCCCGCAGGAGGCTTTCAGGTGGCCCAGGATGTCTCTCCCGACGGAAGCCTGCTCGCCTATACGGAGCGCGTCCGCGGCTCGTTTCATGCCTACACCCTGCCGCTCCGGGAGAAGAGGCCGCCGACCGCCCTCCTCTCCGCGAGCCTCGGGGCCGAAGTGGGGTTCTCGATGGTGCGCTTCTCTCCGGACGGCCGCTATCTTGCGTTTCTCTCCGACGAATCGGGCCAGCTCGAAGCCTACGTGGCTCCCTGCTCAGGGGCCGGAGAGAAGACGCGGGTGTCGCGCGGTGGGGCGCGCCTCATGCGCTGGAGTCGCGACGGGCGCGAACTCCTCTATCTCTCGGCCGATCGGCAGATCATCTCCATACCCATCAGGACCCACCCCTCTCTGCAGATCGGAGAACCAAAGATGCTCTTCGAGCTCAAGGGGTACGTATGGACTGCCTTCGATATATCGCCGGACGGAAAGCGCTTTATCGCCGCGGTTCCGGAAATTGTAGCGAACGAATTGCCGTTGACAGTGGTGGTCAACGGTCTTTCTGAACCCGGACGCTGAGAGTTGTGGAGAGGCACAAGCCAGCCATGAAAAACGTTGCCGGAACCCGCCTCGGCCCCTATGAGATCCTCTCGCCCCTGGGCGCGGGGGGGATGGGGGAAGTCTACAAGGCACGCGACACGCGGCTGGGGCGCGACGTGGCCATCAAGGTCCTGCCGGAGGCCTTCGCCGCGGATCGCGAAAGGCTTTCCCGCTTCGAGCGCGAGGCCAAAGCCGTGGCGGCGCTGAGCCATCCCAACATCCTAGCCATATTCGACTACGGCAACGAGGGAGGCGTCACCTACGCGGTGACCGAACTCCTCGATGGCCAGACCCTCAAGGAGAGGCTCGCCGCGGGGGCGGTGCCCCCCAAGGAAGCCATCGCCCTGGCCATCCAAATCGCGCGCGGGCTATCGGCGGCCCACGACAGAGGCATCGTCCACCGGGACGTGAAACCGGACAACCTTTTCGTCACCCGAGACGGAACCGTCAAGATCCTCGATTTCGGTCTGTCCCGATCGGCCACTCCCGAAGGCGGCGACGACTCCCCCACGAAGTCCCATATGACCTCGCCAGGAACGGTCATGGGCACGGTGGGTTACATGTCCCCGGAGCAGGTGCGCGGACAGAGGGCGGACCACCGTTCGGATCTCTTCTCTCTGGGGACGGTGTTCGCGGAGATGCTCACCGGGCGCAGGGCCTTCCAGCGGGACTCGGCGGTGGAGACCATGAGCGCCATCCTCAAGGATGACCCGCTTCGGGGAAGCTCTGCCGGGCTTCCCGGGGCCCTGGACCGCATTCTCCGCCGATTTTTGGAAAAGCGGCCGGAGGACCGGTTCCAGTCGGCCCGGGACGCGGCCTTCGCGCTCGAGACCCTCTCGGGGCCGGCCCCCGTCCAAGAAGAGGAGGGAGGGGCGCGCTCTATCGCCGTGCTCCCCTTCGCGGACATGAGCCCCGCCAAGGACCAGGACTACTTCTGCGAGGGCCTCGCGGAGGAGCTCATCCACGCGCTCACCAAGATCCCCGAGTTGCGCGTGGCCTCCCGGACCGCCTCGTTCCAGTTCCGGGGAAGGGCTGTAGATCCGGCCTCCATCGCGGAGCAGATCAAGGTTTCTGCCATCCTCGAGGGGAGCGTGCGAAAGGCGGGAGAGCGGCTCCGGGTGTCGGTCCAGCTCATCAACGCGACGGACGGGTTCCACCTCTGGTCCGAGAGGTACGACCGTGATCTCAGCGACGTCTTCGCCATCCAGGACGACATCACGGAGCAGGTGGTCAAGGCCCTGCGCCTGGTCCTGAGCGAGAAGGAAAAACGCTCCCTGGCCAGGCCCAAACCCAGCAACGTGGAGGCCTACGACCTCTACCTTCGGGGTCGACAACTGTTCTACAAGGCCGGGCGGGAGAGCCAACACGAGGCCATCGCCCTCTTCGAGCAGGCCGCGTCCATCGACCCGGAGTACGGCCCGGCCTACGCGGGCATGGCCGATGCGAGCTGCTTCCTGTTCATGTTTCACCGAAGCCTGCCCGAGGACCGGGAGCGCGCCGAGTGGGCCAGTCTCAAGGCCCTGGAGCTGGCGCCCCAGCTGGCCGAGTGCCACGCCTCTCGGGGGTTTG
>Ga0315271_10002673_pt1 | contig 11191 bp, 5 predicted proteins | sample C3_top_MG_FD_204664 | JGI IMG/M metagenome (GOLD analysis project Ga0315271, IMG submission 204664) | Sediment microbial communities from Yellowstone Lake, YNP, Wyoming, USA - C3_top | ecosystem: Environmental > Aquatic > Freshwater > Lake > Sediment | place: USA: Wyoming | collected 2017-08-01
GCTTGAACCGCGTGGACCGCCGCCGCGTTGCCCTTGCCCGACAGCGCGAAGGTGGCCGCCAGCACGGCCGGGTAGCCGGGCATCCGCACCAGGGTGGGCCGGTAGGGCTCCTCGGTCTCCGTGGAGTACCCGTGGCCCTCAAGGAGGTTTACGGCGATTTGTTCGTAGAGCGGACCGTCGCCCGAGCAGTCGTCGGCCACGCCAAGCGCCACGAAGAACCTGAGCCCCAAGGCAGCTACGGTCAGAAGAAGTGCGACCCTCAAGAGCCTGCGCATGGTCAAAATCCGGAATCGAACTCTCTTGCCTTCAGCATGCTCTGCCTGCTCCCATCGCGGGTTTGGGCACCGTCACCCCGAGACGGTGGCTTTCCGCTCCAGTTTTCCCCATCCCACGCTTCGTCCCTTGACGGCCGCGAACACGGACTTCACGGCCACGAAGTACATGAGCTGGCGGTAGATCAAGCGCTGAAGGGGTAACCAGAGGAGGAGGCGCCACTCCTCGTCGCGTTCGAGAAGAAACGCCAGTACCGAAGCGGCCGCGTCCACCGCCAGGAAAATCGCGTAATAGTACAGCACATGGAGAAAATCGTGGCTCGCGTCGCTGGCGGGATGGAACCGCTCCTCCACCAGGGCCGAAATGAGCGACGCGACGACATAGAGGTCCAGGACGGGCGAAACGAGGGGGAAGAAGACCTGGAAGAGGAACACATTGGGAAGGGCGAAGAGGCCCAGGGCGCCGTACTTCGGGTTGAAGGCATCCCGGCGGTGTTTCCAGGCCGCTTGGAGCGTCCCGTACATCCAGCGGAACCGCTGCTTGAGGAAATCCCGGACCGTGTCGGGCGCCTCCGTGTACGCCACCGCTTGATCTTCGTAGGCGACCTCGTAACCCATTTCGAGGATGGACAGCGTGAGATCCGCGTCCTCGGCGAGCGTGGCGGAGGTGAAGCCGCCCGCCTCCAGGATGAGCGACTTTCGCCACGCACCCACCGCCCCAGGCACGACGGTGATGCAGTTGAGGACATCCATCGCGCGGCGGTCCATGTTCTGGCTGGTGACATACTCCAGGGCTTGGTAGCAAGTGTGGAGATTGATGCGGTTGCCCACCTTGGCGTTGCCCGCCACGGCGCCCACCTTGGGGTCGCAGAACCGGCGCGCGAGCAGGCCCAGGGTCTCAGGAAGGAAAACGGTGTCCGCATCCAGGGCCACCACGATGTCGCCCCCGGCGCGTTCTATGCCGAAGTTCAGCGCTTTGGGTTTGCCTTCGTTGGGTTTGGTGAAGATGCGCACCTGGGGCTCCGCGCGGAAGGATTCCTGGAGCATCGCGTAGGTGGTATCCCTGGAGCCGTCGTCCACCACGATGACTTCGAAGTCAGGGTAGTCCGAGGCGAGGATCGCCTGCACGGTACGGCAGACGACCTTCTCCTCGTTGAAGGCCGGGACGACGACGCTCACCGAAGGGTGAAAGTCCTCCGGGAAAACGCGCCGGTAATCCACCCACCGCTGGATCACGGCGAGGACCCCGATGAAGCAGAGGCGCGCGCACCCCAGCACGATACCCGCCATGAAGAGGCCGTAAAGCACGGACAGGCCGAGCCCCAGCAGGATGAACATCGCGTCGTCCACCCCGATGAGGAAGCGCTCACCCTTCGGCACCGGGGGCATGACCTGGTCGCGCGTAAGCCCAATCAGGTCGGAGACCGTCACGAGCTTGAAGCCGCGCGCCCTGAGCGCCCCCACGATGAGGGGCACGGCCAGCACCGTCTGCTCCCGCTTCCCTCCCCCGTCGTGCAGGAGGACGATGTTTCCCGTGCCGCTTTCCGCCTTTTGCACGGTGGCGTCCACGATGGCGGCGACGCCGGGCTGGGTCCAATCGCTCGGGTCGTTCAGCATGCCGATGGTGTAATAGCCCAGAGCGCCGGAAAGGAGGAGGGGCTTGACCTCATCGGGGGTGACGGGCTCCACATCCTCGGCGTAGGGAGGGCGGAACAGGACGGACCCGCGGCCCAGGCGACTCTCGAAGAGGCGTTGGGTGGCGTTGAGCTGGAGCGCCATCTGGCGATCGGAAATGAGGGCGATGTTCGGGTGGGAGAATGTGTGATTTCCGATTTCGTGTCCCTCGGCCACGGTGCGCTGTAGCAACCCCGAGTAGCGCTCCGCGTTGATCCCGATCACGAAAAAGGTGCCCGGGGCGTTCACCCGTTTGAGGGCGTCCAGAATCTGCGGGGTAAACTGCGGATCGGGGCCGTCGTCGAAGGTCAATGCGACCTTTTTGGAATCGCTCCCCCCCCAGCGCTCGATGACATAGGGCGAGGGGAACGACAGGAGCCGCTCCTCCACGATGAGCCCCCTTCCCTCATCGAATCGGAGTTGCCGGTGGCCGTCCTTCGGCGTGGCCGCCACCTTAAGCACTTCGCCCTTGCCCTCGTAGTCGAGATCGTAGCCGTAGTGTAGCGTAGACAGGGAGAGGGCCGACTCGCGGTCCACCTTCTTCCTGCGCCCGAAGACCGACCACACGGAGGGGTCCTCCGACCCGAGGCGCCACAGGGCGTAGCCCCTCGGAGAGACGGAGGCGCCTTCCACCATCTGGTTGTAAGTGCTCACGGCGTTCAGGAACCACACATGGTGGAGGATATCCTTTTCGTCGTAGTAGTCGAAGGTCGGATTCAGCGCGTTTGAGTCGAGGACGATCTCCCCTTCCGACTCCTCCGCCGTCTGCACCGCTTCCTGGAATGAGATCTGGTTACCCCCTCCCGCCTTATCCTTCCAGTCGTACCCGTAATTCCCCAAGGCGATGACGAGTTTGCCCGCACCCACCTCCGCGGCGCGCGCGCGGATGTTCCTCGCGAACCAGGCCTGAGACGCCACCGGCCCGGCGGTGCTTCCCGAGTAATGCTCGTCGTACGCCATAATCACCAGATAGTCGCTGAATCGGCCCAAGCGAGCATAGGGCCACGCGGCATCGTCGGCGGGCACGCACTCGGACACTTCGAGCCCCAGGGGATGGAAGCTGCCGTAAAGTTCCGACATGAAAAGGACTTGGTTGCCCATGGAGGTTTCTGGCAGGTTCTCGAAATCAATGTTCACGCCCTGCAGCCTCTTGGCCTTGATGAACGCGAGGATGTTGCCGATCACACGACGGCGGGCTTGCGGGTCCTTAAGGATCGCCGTGAGGCTCTTGCCGTCCCATCCCTTCTCGCTCCCCCGGAAATTATTGACGAGCGCGATAACCGTTAGGTGAGGCCGGAGGGCACGGATGTATTTCAAGGTCTCGTCCACCTTGCCCTCGTCATCCACCACCACCCGCCCATCGGGCGTGACGATGTGGAGCCACTCGGCTGTCACCTTGTCCAGGGAGTCCAGATTGGCCTTCAACGAGGTGAAGCTGGTGTCGTCCCAATTCACATAAAACGCCGACAGCTCGGGGCCCTTCCTCCTCGCCGCCGCCGGGCCTGCCGATGCGGCTGGGCCCTTGGGGAGAGCCTCCGCGAGCTGGGTCTTGGCCCGTTGGAAGGCCCGTTCCCTGGGGATCAGCGCCCAGGGCTTGCGGGGCGGCGGCGGGAGGTGCCCCGGGTTTAATATGACCCGGGGGGATTTAAGGCCGAGACCCGGAAGTGCGGGGCTCACCAGGACGCTGAGCGCCGATATTCCGAAGGCCACGGAGATCACTCCGCCCAGCACGAGCGCGATGATCCTGATCCAGCGCCAGCGGAGGTTCCTGGGGTCGTGGAAAACGGGCCTGGTCCGCGTTTCCGCCATGGGGAATGCCACGAGGTCAGCCGGCCGGCTGACCTTCCTTCAGGAGGTTGGACAGGGCTTTGAACTGGGGGTGGTTTTTGTCCCGCGCCCATTCGAAGGCCACTGACTCGTGGTTGGTGATGACGGCCCCCGCGGCGGCCATACGCTCCAAGGCGTACCGCCGGTATTCCTCGCCACGCCCGCTCACGCACTCCCAGCAGAGGTGCACCTGGTGCCCTGAGCGGATCAGTTCCACCACGGTGGCCATGACGCACACATGGGCCTCGATACCCGCCACCACGATCTGGCGGCCTTCGGGTGCAAGGCCCGGGCGGGCCTCCTCCAGGAGGGATTCGAACTGCGGGTCGCCGCAACATCCGAAGGCCGTCTTCTCCATAAAATACTTGGGAGTTGCGAGGGCGTCAAAAGCGGTGCGGACCTCGGGATGGGTGGGGCCGATGCCCTTGGGGTACTGCTCGGTCATGATCACCGGCACGGAGAAGAGGTCGGCCAGCCGTAGGAGGCGCTTGGTCCCTTCGATGACAAGCCGCGGGCGGACGACCCTGTCCATGAGCTTGCCCTGCAAGTCAATGATCACGACGATGCTTCGGTTCAAATCCAGGAGTTCCATGCGCGCTCCCTCCATGAAGAGTATAGGACAGTTTCGAGCGGCCCGGAGCAGTGGCGGAGGGGAGGAGATGAGGAGGGTGCGTGAGTAGGTGAGTAGGTGAGTAGGCGAGTAGGCAAGGAACCGCGCGCCGTATGGGACATGGCCTTCCTGGTCCCCCAGTCCCCTAGTCCCCTAGTCACGCTCCTGCCTTCCCCCCAGACCCCTTGTAAAATCAAGCATTTCGTGCAATAATGCGTTTCTTCTAGTCCGGTGGTTGGGCCTCAAAGCTCTTTTCCGCGCCCCGGAACCGAACGGCGGCCCACCGGCAAACCCTCCGTTCCATCCCTCATACAGCCGGATCAAATTGGCGGGAGCGCTGAGCGCAGGGCGCCGGAGCGACCGCGGAAAGAGTAGTGACACATCATGTCGTTTGCTTCATTCAAGTTGGATCCAAAACTCCTCAAGGCCGTCGAGCACTTGGGCTTCGAGCAACCCACCCCCATCCAGCGCCTGGCCATCCCGCCCCTCATGGAGGGCCGAGATGTGTTGGCCGCCGCCGTCACGGGGAGCGGCAAGACGGCCGCCTTCATGCTGCCCATCCTCCACCACCTGCTCGAAAAGCCGCGAGGCGTAACCCGTGTGCTGGTGATGACCCCCACGCGCGAGTTGGCGGCCCAGATCGCCGAGCACATGGCCGAGCTCGCCCGATTCACGAACCTGCGGGGCGCTGCCGTTTACGGCGGCGTCGGCATGGGGCCCCAACAGAACGCCTTCCGCAAGGGGTTCGATGTGATCGTGGCGACCCCCGGACGCCTCCTCGACCATTTCCAGTACAGCTACGCCAAACTCCAGAATCTGGAGTATCTGGTGATTGACGAGGCCGACCGGATGTTGGACATGGGCTTCCTGCCCGACATCAAGCGCATCATCAAGCAGCTCCCCACCAAGCGGCAGACGCTGCTGTTCTCCGCCACGCTGCCCGAACCCATCGTCCTCTTAGCCAGGGAGATGCTGCACGAGCCCGCGGCGCTCAACATCGAACGCAAATCCTCACCGGCCGAAGGCATCACCCATGTGGCCTACCCCGTGCCCCACGAGCTGAAATCCAAGCTGTTGCTCGAACTCCTCAAGACCAAGGAGGTCAAGAGTGTCTTGGCCTTTACGCGGACCAAACACCGCGCCAACCGCCTGGCCGACTTCCTCGAAAAACGCGGCGTCCCCGTGGGGCGTATCCACGGAAGCCGGAGCCAGGCCCAGCGAACCGAAGCCTTGGCCGGCTTCAAGAGGGGCAAGTTCCGCGTTCTGGTCGCCACGGACATCGCCGCTCGTGGCATTGATGTGGAGGATCTGGGTCTGGTCGTGAACTTCGATGTCCCCGGCCTGCCCGAGGATTACATCCACCGCGTGGGGCGAACGGCCCGCGCCGAGGCCAAGGGTGATGCCTATACCTTCGTGTCCCCCAACGAAGAGGGAGACCTCCGAGGCATCGAGCGGCACATCGGCCATCGCATCACGCGGCAGAAGGTGGCCGGCTTCGACTATGACTCCAAGCCGGAGGAGCAGTTCGAAGTGCCTCTGGCCGAACGCATCGCCGCTATCCGCGCCCGCAAGGCCGAGGAACGCACCCGTGCCAAGGCCAACGCCGAACGCAGGGCGGCCCGGCCCGGCGCACCGGCGGCTCCGTCACGCGGCCACGCTACGGCCCGAACGGAGGGTACTCGACATTCCGACAGACCGCAGAGCGGAAAGTCTCCTTTCGACCGGCACTCGCATCCGGCGGCGGCGCGCCGCCCGGACGCTCACAGGTCGGGGACAGGGGACAGGGGACAGGGGACGGGATACAGGGGACAGGGGACAGGGGACAGGGGGCAGGGGACGGGAACACCCGCGCCTCGGACCGGCCACGCGCCAGTCCAGCGCCAGGGTTCCGAGCAGCAGGACCACCGGTTCGAGCGGCCCGCCGCCAGGGCCTACCGCCCTGGTGTCCCAAGCCCCGAGCGTCCCGAAGTCCACCGCCCGGCTTCTAACCCGGCGCCCGCTGCCAAGCCCCGGCCCCGGGTCTACGGTCACCCCGACGCGAACGCACCTACCCCGGCGCCCGCGCACTACCCCCGCTCTGGAACCCACCCCAGCAGCAAAGGAAAGACCGGCAGCAAGAGGAACTAAATTAGGCGTGAGGCGCGAGGCGTGAGGCGTGAGGCGCGAGGCGTGAGGCGCGAGGCGTGAGGCGCGAGGAGATGAGAGAAGCCACATCCTGTCCCTGCCTCCTGTCCCCTGTCCCCTGTCCCCTGTCCTTGCCCTTATCCCTCGCACCCTCGTTGACTCGTTGACTCGTTGACTCGTTGACTCCTCCCCCCGTCCCCCGTCCCCCGTCCCCTGTCCCCCACCCCTCAGCCGCCCGCCAGGGACAGGTTGACCCAGATGCCCTTAAGCGTGATCGGAAGGGTCATGGGGTCGAAGGGCTTCAGGAGTACATCCGCGGCGCCCATGGCGCGGAGGCGGGCCACCTCCGAGGGCATGGCTTTGGCCGTCATGAAGACCACGGGAATGAAGGCGGTTCGAGGGTCCCCCCTCAGCCTCTCGAGGGTGGCGATGCCGTCCATCCCCGGCATCATGACATCAAGCAGAATCAGGTCCGGAGCGAACCTGGACGCGGCATCGAGAGCCTCTGCGCCCGAACTGCAGGCGCACACCTCGAACCCGCCCACCATCTCAAGCGACATCTTCGCCACGGCCTGAATGTCGGGATCGTCCTCGGCATAGAGGATCTTGGACAGCGTCCTGCCGCTCATGCGTCCTCCACCAGTGCCGTCTCGCCACCTTCCAATCTAGGCAGGCTGAAGTAAAAGATCGTCCCCTGCTCGGGGTCCGTCTCGAAGCCGATGGCGCCGCCCATGCCCTCCACCATGGTCTTGCAGATGCTGAGACCCAGTCCCGTGCCACCCTTCTCGCGCGCGTCCGACCGATCCGCCTGGGCGAAACGGTGAAACAGGTGCTCCCTGAACTCCTCCCCGATGCCGGGACCATGGTCTTTCACGGAGACCCGCGCCCCGCCCCCTCGCACCTCCGCCGAGAGCTCCACGGAAGAACCTTCGGGGGAGAACTTGACGGCGTTCGAGATGAGATTGGCGAGCACTTGCTGAAGGCGGTCGGCATCGGCCCGGACGCGGAGACCCTCGGGACCGCCAAGAAGGGTGAGGCGCACCCCGAACTGGACCGCGTACGCGCCGTTGGCCTCCACGGCCCGCTGGACGGCTTCCATGATCTCCACCGGTGCGAGTTGGAACTCCATCTTGCCCGCTTCCACCTTCTCCAGGTCCAGGATGTCGTTGATGAGCATGGTCAGCCGCTGGCAGTTCTTGAGCGCGATGGAGACCAGTTCATTCGCCTTCACGGGTAGCTCTCCCGCGACGCCCCCGGCAAGGAGGCCGAGGGATCCCCGGATGGAAGTGAGCGGTGTCCGGAGCTCGTGGCTCACCACGGAGACGAATTCGCGTTTGGCGCGCTCCGCGCCTTGGAGCTCCGTGAGGTCCTCGACCTCGATCTTGAGGAGCCGGCCTTCGGGTCTCTCGACCTCGTGGAGGGAGAGCCGCGCGGAAAAGGACGAGCCGTCCTTGCGGAGCGCCCGACATTCGAGGATGCTCTTCTGCCTAGGTGCCTCTCCACCGGGCGACCGCGCTCCCCCGCAGTCCGGCAGCAGCAGTGCCAGGGATCGGCCCGGCATCTCCCCGCTCCCGTAACCGAACATGACTTCCGCCGCGGGGTTGGCGCTCTCGACGGATCCCGCGTCGTCCACGGCCATCAGCCCGTTCATGGCGTGGTCCAGCAAGGATCGGAATCGCGCCTCGTTGACCCGGAGCGCCTCCTCCGCCTTTTTTCGCGCCGTGATGTCCTCCTTGACGGCGACATAATGGGTGATGCGGCCGCCGTCGTTTTTCACGGGAGAAATGGACGCCGATTCCCAATAGGTGGTGCCATCCTTGCGGCGGTTGTGGAACTCACTGCGCCAGACCCGTCCAGCGGCCAGTTCGCGCCACATCTGCTCGTAGAACGCCTTGCCCTGCATGCCCGACTTGAGGATGCGAGGGTTTCTACCCAGGACCTCCTCGCTCGTGTAGCCGGTCACCTCTTCGAACTTGGGATTGACATACTCGATGTCCCCTTTGGCGTCCGTGATGACGATGGAGGCGGGGCTGTTGACCACGGCCGTGTTGAGCTTGCATAACTCTTCATGGATCCTCCGCCTCACCGTGACATCCTCCATGGAGATCACGGCGGCTCCCAAGAAGGGTCTCCCGGCATGGAGCAACAGTTGCGCGTTCAGGGAGAGCCAGCCCTTGGCGCCGTCTGCCCGGGTCCACCCCACGACGGTTCCCGTGACGGGATGCCCCTCGCGGAGCACTCGTACGGAGGGGAGATCTTCTACCGGGAAGGGTGTGCCATCCTCCTGGACGGGATCCCGCAGGAGAGTAGCGAGGTTCTTCCCCGGCAGGTGGCCGACGGCGGCGCCCAGGATGCGCTCCGAAGAAGGGTTACACCAGAGGATGCCTCCCTCCTCGCCAAGGAGGAGAACCCCCACCGGGAGGGCGGTCAACAGGGCGCTATCCCGACATTGATCGAGGATGGGATCGAGAATGGCCAAGGGCCGCGCCGGACTACCTTGGTCCGCTGCGTCCGGGGCCACCGCGCGCCTTAGGCAGTTTCGCCCCGCCGCCTTGGCCTCGTAGAGCGCCCCATCGGCCGCGGAGAGCCACTGCTCCATGGTCTCGTAACCGGGCCCAAAGCAGGCCAGGCCAGCAGAGAGCGTTACGCAGAACGATTTGCCGTCGGGATCCCGGTGGCGAAGGCTGGCGAATTCCTCAAGCAATCGTCCAACCAGCCGCTCCACAGCCTCCGGGTCCAAGTCTTCCAGGAGGAGGGCAAACTCCTCGCCGCCGTACCGTCCCAACATGTCCGACTGGCGGAGCCTCTTTCGCAGGAACGCGCCCAGGGCCGAGAGGACCCGGTCCCCGGTGGGATGGCCGTGGCGGTCGTTGACGGATTTGAAATGGTCTACATCGAGCATGATCAAGGCTGCGACTTGCTCGGAGTTTCTACGCCGCCTGAGCAGAACCCCCTTGGCGCGCTCCAAGAAGGCCGAATGGGTGAGCAGCCCCGTGAGGCCATCGTGCTCTACCAAACCCTGGAGCAAACGGGCCTTCTCCACCTGCGCCGCCACCGAGGCCAAAATTCGGGCGGGCGAGGCAGGTTTGGTGATGAAATCGTCTCCTCCGCCTCGGAGCGCCCTGACTTGCTGGTCTACCCCCGCGTGATGCGTCAGGAAGATGGTGGGCAGGGTCCGGTAGGCATCCTCTTGACGCAGGAAACGCACGAGATCGATACCACTGGCCCCCGGGAGATCCACATCCATCACCACGAGGTCAGGCCGGAACTCGGCGAGCTCGCTCTCGAAGCGGGCGGGATCCCCGCAGGTCTGCACTTCGTAGCCCGCCGATTCCAGGACCATCTGGAGAAACTCGGCCTGATCGGAGTCGTCTTCAACCGCAAGGATCCGGGCGGCGGGAGCCTGCTGTTTGGCAAGAATCGCCGACAGCCTCCTCACCAGATCCGCCGGGTCCAAAGGCTTGGCGAGGAATCCATCGGCGCCGCAGGTGAGGGCTTCCACCTTGTCCAGAAACCGGTCGAGCGCGCTCACGGCCAGAACCGCTGGAGCACCCCCTCCCGGCTGGTCCCGAAACCAGCGCACCAGGTCATAGCCCGAGCCGTCCTTGAGCAGGATCTCCGCTACGATGGCATCGGGGAACCTTTCCAGCGCAGCCTTGCGGGCCTCTCCGCACGAGGCCGCGCACCTCACCAGGAAACCCGCATCGCCAAGGGCCCGGCGCAGGACCTGCTGGGTTTCCGGATCTTCTTCCACGAGGAGAACATCCCTCGTGGGGCTGGTATTCTTGGACGGAGCTGACTCCGAAACCGGGGGTCGAGCGCCCTTGAAGGCCGCTTCCAAATCCATCACGCAGGAAGCGACGCACTCCAGATCCTCCGGCGAGGGATCGCCCCCGGACTCTATCAGGGCGCCGACGACCTCCTCGCCCCGACTGCCAATCTCGGTCACCGCGTCAAGGCCGTAGGTGCCCCCCGAACCGGCGAGACGGTGAAAGCCCTGCTTCAAATCTCGCAGGGCGTTGCGGTCCGAGGGGTCACCTCTCAAGGATGAGACCGAGCGGGACAACTCTTTGATGCGCGCTCCGGCACTGCTGAGATAGCCTTGGCGGAGGGAGGCCATGCGCTCCTCGAAGTCCGACACGGTCGCCTCCCCCACGGATCAGCCCAGATGGCGCTGAAGAAGCGCGCGCAATGTTTTGAACGCCAGGGGTTTGGGGAGGTACTCGTCCACCTGGAACTCCCGCACCGCCTCGGTCTTGTACTTGTTGGCCGTGTAGGCCGAGGTCATGACCACCACTTTGATATGGCGCGTCTTGGCCTCTGCCTTGAGCTGGCGGCAAACCTCTCGCCCGTCCATCTTGGGCATGAGGGCGTCGGAAAGGAGGAGATCGGGGCGATAGAGTTGGGCCATCTCCAGGGCCTCGGCACCGTTGCGCGCCAGCAGCACTGAATATCCGAGACTCGTCACGGCGGCCACCGCCACGCGCTGGATCGTCGCCTCATCTTCGGCAATCAGGACCAGCGGCCGCGTGATGGATTCGGGAGAGGGCCGAACGATCTGCTGGGGAACCAGACCGCGCTCGTCTATTTTGCGTTTCCACAACCGCTCGGGGGCTTGGCTCCAGAATGAATCTTTGTAAGACTTGGGCGCATCGCAGAAACAGGCGAGGCAACTAGGGCACGC
>Ga0315271_10002674_pt1 | contig 11191 bp, 9 predicted proteins | sample C3_top_MG_FD_204664 | JGI IMG/M metagenome (GOLD analysis project Ga0315271, IMG submission 204664) | Sediment microbial communities from Yellowstone Lake, YNP, Wyoming, USA - C3_top | ecosystem: Environmental > Aquatic > Freshwater > Lake > Sediment | place: USA: Wyoming | collected 2017-08-01
TTTATAAAAAAAACAGGCATGCAAAGGGATAGATTTTGAAAGTATGGGGTGTGTTGCGAAGCAGTTGGTGCCTTCTCCGCTCGGCCGTTTTGTTGACGTTGGTGCTGTCTGGCGCTGCCTTCTCACCTGCCTATGCCGATGTTATTGATACTATCGAGATCAATCGGGTGGGGGAGGAGGCAGAGATACAAATCCAGCTCGTTACCCCGATCCAGTATTTGCGCGAGGAATCGCTTAAGAATGGCGATATCCGGCTGTACTTCAACCTGCTGGAAGCAGATACCTCGAATATCACACAGACCACGGAAAGCAGAAAATCGCCGCCCTCTGATATCGTGCCGCGTTTTACGGTCAGTTACCCTGAGCTGGATATGGCCATGATCCTCAGTTTCGGCAGGGTGATGCCCTACCATGTTAAACCTGGCAAAAATGGGCGCAGCATCAGTATTTTTGTTCCTGTAATCAAGCCGGGAAGTGAGCTCGAAAACAGGACAGGTGCCAGTGTCGCGTTGCAAGCAGGTTTTTATGCGTATGAACACGGAAACTATGTGTCTGCCATGAAAAGGCTCGTTCCGCTTGCGGACAGCGGTAACGCGACTGCGCAGCTTGTGCTGGGCACGATGAGCGAAATGGGGCAAGGCATGACACCCAATAGCGTACTGGCGGCAGTGCGCTATCGCCAGGCCGCAGCCCAGGGAAATGCAGAAGCGCAGTATCGGCTGGGTAATCTCTACGAACAGGGGAAAGGTGTTCCGCAGGATAAAAATCTGGCGTCGGAGTGGTACCAAAAATCGGCCAAGCAGGGATACGCGGCGGCGCAAGCGAAAGTTGCTGTCGCAGCGCCCCCACTTCCGTCAGTCGCAGTGCCTTCACTTTCGCCTGTCGTGACACCCTCTCTTCCATCAGTCTCACTGGCAGCAGTCGTTCCTGCAGTAATCGCTCCGGCCGCAACAGCTGTAGCAATCGCCCCGGTCGTGTCAGCTGCGGCTATCGCACCGGCCGTGACTACGGCTGCAACTGTCGCGGGCGAAGCCGCGTTGCCAGTTCCGTTAGCGCCTGCCATTCCGCCACCGGCCGAGTCTGCGGGTGAGCCTGCATTGGCACCGCAACGCACGGTGGAGGAGATTGAGCAGGAGGCGCGGGAGTTGATGGTTAGCGCACGTTTGTCGATGGAGAACGGACAAAACGAAGCAGCGATCACAACCTTTAACCGGCTGCTTAATTTGCCACCGAACCAGCAATCTCAGGCGGCACAGCAGTTGATTGGTGTGGCGCGTGAGAAGGCCGGTGACTTGGTCAAGGCGCGTGCAGAATTTCAGTTGTATCTGAAGCTTTACCCGAACGCCACCGATGCGAAAGATGTGGAGGCGCGCGTGGCCCGCATGGGCGTTGAGGGGACGTCCAAACCTAAACCCGGGGAGCCTGCCCGCAAAAAAGTCTACGTGGCTGAAAAAATGACAGTGACCGGCAGTCTGTCGCAAGCCTATTACAAGGGCGTGTCGCATACGGATCAATATCTCATTACCAGCAACCTGAGCACGGCTACAACGACAACGTCTACATCGTCTACGGACCGCACCGATCAGTCGCAACTGATTTCGAATCTGGATCTGCAGGCTCGGAAGCGTTCGGAAACCACGGACACGCGTATTGCATTCCGCGAAAACAATATGATCAATTTTTTGCCGGGCCAGTTGAATCGTAACAACGTGAATACGGCCTATTTCGAGCAGAGCGCGCGTGATCGCAGTTATCTGTACCGCCTGGGGCGGCAGTCAGGATCGGGGGGCGGTATACCGGGCCGTTTCGACGGCGTATCGGGTGGGGCTAGCGTGAATCCTACCTGGCGCGTGAATGGCGCGATAGGTGCCGATTATCTTGTCAAATACGGCATAGACACAAGCAGCATCTCGGGGCCGAAGAAGAATTTTGGCGGCGTAAGCGTCGATCTCACCCGGCAGCCCGATCAGTGGAGCGGCAGCGCTTATCTGGTACAGGAAAACACGGGCAACGGCTTTGTCGATCGCCGCGCGCTAGGCTTGGAAGCGCGCTATTTCGATGCGCGTCAAAATTACATGGGGCTGATGGATTACGATACGCAGTTGAAGGAGATCAATCTCGCGATGTTCCAGGGCAACTGGAACACGCAGGCTGGCACGAACTTCAACTTGTACGCAGACCATCGGCAATCTTCTCTGCGGCTCACGACCGCGTTGCAGGGGCGACCTGAACAATCCACAACCCTGCAAGAGGCATTGTCGCAACCCGGCGTGACCATGGACACCCTCTATGCGGATGCCAAGGCGCTAAGCACGGCGTCCAATACGCTCCTGCTTGCAGTGAATCGCCCGTTTACACCGACCTTGCGTCTGGGCGGAGATTTCCGCATCAGCAATTCGTCCGGCAGCGATGTGACGAGTTGGGGGCAGGCGGCCACTGCTGGCAGCGGCAACAGCTACACCTATTCCTTCCAGGCCACAGGTAACAATTTGTTTCTTGCGAATGATCTGGGGGTAGCGAATGTCAGCTACACCACTGCCCCGACGTTCACCGCCCAGACGGTGGCATTTACTCAAGTTGAGACGTTCAACCAAAAGTGGATCGTGAATATGTTGCTGCAGTTATATATGCAGCGGGACAACCAAGGTAGGCATCAGACCAATATCACCCCGCGCCTGCATGTGACTTACCGCCTGTATGATACGGTCAGCCTGGAGGCAGAAGGAGGGCTTGAAGATGGTCATACCAGCAGCTCGACCCAGGATGATAAAACGCGCCGTAAATACTTTTCTGTCCAATACAGATGGGACTTCAGATAGCGACAGTTGTCGTCGTGTGAAGGGTACAGTTTAATTTTTTGCGTCGATATTCGACGAAGTGATAGTCCAGTGGTTGAGGTGTTTGCTGGGTGTGTTTCTCGCGCGCTATTTCTTGCCACTCGGTGTGATTGAGTTCGGGAAAATGCGCGTCGCCGCTTACATCCTGCTGGATTTCGGTGATGTAAAGTATATCTACCAGCGGTAATGCCTGTGCATAGAGCTCTGCGCCGCCGACGATGAATATTTTTTCGTCAACACCGCAGGCGGCTATCGCATCCGCCAGCGTATGCGCGATGATGCAGCCCTCAATTTTTAATTCCCGATTGCGTGTCACCACCACTGTTGTGCGTCCTGGAAGTGGTTTGCCGATTGATTCAAACGTCTTACGCCCCATGATCATGTGATGCCCCATGGTCAGCGCCTTGAAATGCTTGAGGTCTTCCGGGCACCGCCACGGCAGCGTGTTGTTTATGCCGATGGTGCGGTTGCTTGCCATGGCTACGATGATGGACAGGCAGGATTGAGGATTGGGGATTGAGGATTGAGTGGGTGTGGTGGGCATGATGACTATCTGGTTTTTTCGGACAATGAATTTTTTAGCCCGGTGAGCATTTTGCCGATTTCATCCATTTTGTTCAGCAGGGTGGCAGCACTGTCTTCCTTAATAAAGTTCAATCGGGCAGCAATTTGAGTTTGTGTTTCCAGCTCCATTAACGATCCAAAAGCTATGGAGAGGTGGTTGATGTATGCGCCAGTCGCTTTTCGCCCGTGTCCTTCGGCAATGTTGGATGGAATGGAAACCGCGGCGCGTCTGGCTTGCGATGAAAGCCCGAAGCGCTCCTCGCCTGGAAACGTAGATGTAATTTTATAAATCTCCGTCACCAAATCCATCGCCCTCTGCCAGACAAGCAATTCACTATATTTCATCCGCCCCTCTCAATCCTCAATCCCATATCCTGAATTTCAAACCGCTACCGGTGCCTTAATAGCCGGATGCGGGTCATAGCCTTCCAGCGTGAAGTCTTCGAATTTGAAGTCAAAAATATTTTTCACGGCCGGATTAATTTTCATCGTCGGCAGCGCGTGCGGCTCGCGCGACAGTTGCAATTCGGTCTGTTCCATGTGGTTGAGGTACAGATGCGCGTCGCCGAAGGTGTGCACGAAATCGCCGGGTTCGAGGCCGCACACTTGCGCCATCATCAGCGTCAGCAATGCGTACGAGGCAATGTTGAACGGCACGCCGAGGAAGATGTCGGCGCTGCGCTGATACAGCTGGCAGGACAGCTTGCCGTCGGCCACATAGAACTGGAAGAAGGCGTGGCAGGGCGCGAGCGCCATCTGATCGAGCTCGCCCACGTTCCAGGCGGAGACAATCAAGCGGCGCGAATCCGGATTTTTTTTGATCTGTGCGATCACTTCGGAAATCTGGTCGATCGTGCGGCCATCCGCTGTGGCCCACGAGCGCCACTGTTTGCCGTACACCGGGCCGAGGTTGCCGTTTTCATCCGCCCATTCGTCCCATATTTTTACGCCGTTTTCTTTGAGGTAAGCGATGTTGGTATCGCCCTGCAAAAACCATAGCAGTTCATGGATGATAGATTTCAGGTGACATTTTTTGGTGGTGACCAGCGGGAAGCCATCTTGCAGATTGAAGCGCATCTGGTAACCGAACACGCTGACGGTGCCGGTGCCGGTGCGGTCGGATTTTTTTGTGCCGTGATCGAGCACGTGCTGCATGAGATTGAGATAAGTGCGCATAATTGTTTGAGTTGAATGCCCTTATAAATGCGGCATTAAATGACTTTCGAGGGCGTAATGCTAGCACAACTCACACTCTCCCAGACCACGCCTGCCACCCTGCCAAGTAGGCATTTGCTGGTGTCGCTGCCGCAAGGAAAAACATAGCCCAAGAATATGCCGCATGCTGACTGTGGTGCCTCCCAATGAGCTTACGCTGGGGCCCTGTCGGACACGCGTGAAAAAACTGGCGCAGGAGCAGGGCTGGAAGGTGGAAGAATTTGACATGAAAAAACTGCGCAAGATGGGGCGGGGGCTTTCGTCGCGGTAGCGCAGGGCAGTGAGCACGATGATGCCGCCATCGTGAATTTGCGCTACAGCCATTCCAAGGCCAAGCAGACCGTGGTGCTGCTCGGCAAGGGCATCTGCTTCGATACCGGCGACCATAACCTCAAGCCCGCACGCTACATGCACAACATGCACGAGGACATGAATGGCTCGGCCGGCAGCACGGCCAGCGAAGTGGCGGGGTTCGGCATGGCGTGGGGATGTTGCAGCAGAGTTAAATTCGTTGCCAGTATCACCTGATCTTTAGGCTTGGTTGCAACTTTGCTTGCAACCAAGCACCGTTCATCCTCCGCATCTGCCCGTCGGTCGGCCAGACAGCTCAAATCTGCCTCAGTCGCTAAAGTTCCCTGAATCGAATCCGAAATTACAATGATGGCGGTTGTTCATCATTTGGCTGAATGCTTTTTATGGCCGATGAAAAACAGTTGCCATGGTTTGAGTAGGGAAGAATTTAGCAAGTCGTTGCAGTGTTAACGGAACAGCAACGGCTTCTGATCTTGGATTTTTTAAATGTAAATTTAAAAAGGGGGCAACATGAAGAATCTGGCTACTTTGTTAGTGGTGTTGGTGGTTGCGGGTGTGGTGTCGGGTTGTGGTGGGGGGGGCGGGGCGTCGGCGACTAGTGCCACTGTAACCGGTGTGGCGGTGACGAGCTCGATAGCGACAGTAACGCCTACCAACTAAACCATCCTTCAGGAGAAGACACTATGCAATATTCCATACTGCAACCCCGTAAATTGGTTCTCGCTTTGGCAACTCTTTTCCCGGCCATCGCGCTGGCGGTGCCAGGCGCAACGTCTCCTTATGTGACTGATCCACAGCAAAGTTATGTTCAGGATGCCACGTCCAAGGGGCTCGAAAATGTCAATATGATAGCCTGCGTCATGGCCGCTTTGTCGCCTGACCAGATGGTCAACAAGGGGCCGTACAAGGCATTGGTCGATGAGGCTAAATGCGATTCTGCCGGCAGCTCAAGCGCCTCCAATTCCACCAGCACGGCGGGCGGCACGGCCAATTATACGATTGTGACGGTAGATTCGACCCGTGCCAGTAACAGTGCACCTATGTTGGTCTCGGCCTGGCTGCACTCCGACAATGGAGTCATCAATGTGCACGCCTCTGTAGCTGAAGCCGCTGGCACTGGCAAGCCTTATGGTGTGTTCCGCCTCGACTATCAACAGGGGGCAGGCATGGGTTTTATCAATGCCGATACTAACGGCTTGAGTTACTTTTCAGACGAAGATGGTGGCGGTACGAGGGTCAAACAGTTAGTGCTGAATGCCGGGAGTGCCACGAGCGGCAGCGGCTCCATGGCTTTTACTGATCAGAACGCGGTCAATCATACCTTCGGTTTCGCCTACAACGACACGCTCTTTCGTCGTAAAAACACAGTTAATAACGTTGAAAAATGCTTCAGCCGCAGTATTGCAGATCCCGGCGCACAATTTTCGGTCTGGCGCTATGGTCTCTATGACAGCGTCAGCGGTGCACAGATAAATCGCAATTCCGGTTTTCCGATCAAATACGTCAACAGTGGCACGACCTATTGGGGGTATATGGGTTACTGGGGGCTGTGGCTCCCGGGAGCGGCAATGGCTGTCATTGCTAGCGATGACACGATCAGCAAGGTGAGCTACGGCGGAGGCAATGCCGCAACCACCGATTACACCATTACGAAAGTCGGCGGCAAGTTGAGCAAATATACCAAGTCGACCAAATTACTCTCGACGATGAATAAAGTGCGTTTCAATACCTGGCTGAATGCCGATCCGGATGCGGGTGGGCCATTGCTGGGCAACCAGAACTACGAGGTGTACTGGGACGATGGTGCCGGCCAATTCAAGATCAGCGGTGTCCAGACATGCGGCGGGAGCGGTTGCTTCCAGACGGCGGTGAGCCCCGAAGTTGCAGTGCCCAACGTCTATTGGACGAACAACTCTCCATGGGGTATCTGGGGATGGTCGCAGAGCGCTGGCGGAAACATCAATATCCAGTTGGGTAATCTCGCTCCTGCTTCGGCTACCAATGTGGTTGCCTTCACGCAGGATATCGTTTACCCCAGCGATTTCGCAGCTATCACTGCCGGTGGTGGCTTGCGCTGCATCAGCAATTGTCCGACGGTGGCGGGGGATCTCACCAGTGCCAATCCCTTCGGCGCGAGCCAAAATCGTTGGCAGGCGGCTACAGGCGCACTGGTTTCCTACAGTCTGGATCCGACGACCGGCGAGCTTAAAGATGGTGCGAATGCTGCTGTGGTAAACACCGCTGCCAATTCCAGTTTCCAGCAAGGCATACGCACGGGCCACCTGTTCCGCGCGGCTGATTTAGCAACGGTGGACGTGGCGGATGGTACTGCGGACGGCAATTACCAGGATGGCTCGATTGCTGCGCTCAATGTGTACTACGAATGGGAGACTGGCAGTAATTCGCAAAATCAATTTGCCGCTGCGAAAGATGGTTCTGGTGCTTATGTGCAGTTCGATGCGCCGTTGAAAGTGGCTTACACGGTGCCCAATGATCCAGCCGTCTACGGCGCCAATAATGCGGGCGTGAGCATAACCTTGCAGTACGGCGGATTCGGCGATCTGAACGGCATTCCCGGTCATTGCGTCGATATGAATACCAACCTTTCGACCAATTGTGGCGCTGGCAACAACATCCGTTATGTGCCGGATTTTGCCATTCCAGCAGACAGTAATAATACGGTTACGGATGGCAGCAACACCTATCTGGTCAAGTGGCTGAACCGGGAAGTGCGCCTTGCCGATAAGGGTTTGGGGGTTTGTAATGCGGCTTCTCCCGCGCTGACGGTTCCCGCGCCAGCAACGCTGCCGACTGTTGCCGGTTGGCAGGCTCCCAGCCTCGGCACTGAGCCAGCGGTGACGGCTGCGCCCAGAGTCATTCACGGCGTTGTGCAGTATTGATGTGAAAATGCTACGTGGGAGGCGGCTGGTCGGCTTGCTCGCCGTCTCCCTGCTGGTGCATGTGCTTCTACTGACTCTGCCGGTGCCCGGACACAACATCCGGGTGCCGGCTTTTCCACGTTTGGTGGTCAACATTCTCTCTCCAGTGCCTGCCGCAACGACAGGTGCTGACTTGCAAGCACGCGTGGTGGTGCATCCCGAAAAGACAGATGCTCACATCGTTGCCCCCAGGGTTAAGCAATCAAATGCCGTTTTGGCGCCGGCACCAATACCCGCACCGTCTCCCGCCGTAGCATCGCCGGTGGAAGTGAAGGGGCTGCCGATCATGGTGGCGGTTAGTGATCCATTGCGCTGGGGGAGTCGCCCTCCTTTTCAACCCAGCCAGGCAGAAATGGAATACCTGCGCATGCAGCAGGCGAGGCAGGCTGCTGAGTTTGAGCGGCATCGCACCGAGCAGCAAGCTCGGCAGTTTAGCGACCTGGTACGCCGCATAGGCGAGGCACTTGCTGCTTATGGAACGTCGGTGGCGGATGGGGAATGTGTAGGTGCGGAAGGGAGCGACCTGGTCAAATGTAGCACGCCTGAATTACAGCTATCGATAAAAGGGCGGGAGGAAATGCTGCTTGGCCTTGGTCGGGCCTTGCGTGCGATTGCCATGCCGGGTGTTGTGTTGATGCGGGTACAGAGCGGACAGCTTGTCGTGCTGCCTGAACCTGAAAATCATTCTGCCCTCGAGGCGGGTTCTAGATAACTCCGCCTGGGTCGCATCTCGTGCACACTATGCTGCCTGGAAAACAAAAAGCCCGGCATTTCTGCCGGGCTTTTTGATCAACTCAAGAACCGATTAAGGAGCCTGGATGTTGGATGCTTGCTTGCCCTTGGCGCCTTGAGTCACGTCAAACGTGACCTTTTGGCCTTCTTTAAGGGACTTGAAACCGCTCATGTTGATTGCGGAAAAGTGTGCGAACAAATCTTCGCTGCCATCATCGGGAGTGATAAAACCAAAACCCTTTGCGTCGTTGAACCATTTAACTGTACCGAGTGCCATGTGATTACTTCCTTAACTAAAAAAACGGGGAAATCCCCCGCGAAACTATTTGAATCGAAGATTGCACATGGTAGAACCAGTATCGCAGAGACTTGGAATCAAACGCCTGGCAACCTTGTACGCTAGTTTCCATGATTCCGTCAAGGGAATTTTTTAGACTGCAGCGGGAAGAGATGCGGCAGAGCTGGGCGAGGGAAATTATTACAAGAAAATACTGAATAAATTTTCTTATTTTGGATGATCAAGTGAGGGTGATCGCGATCACCCAGTAACGTGCAAATTTTCCCAGCGCCATGAACAGTGCGCCCTGCCATGGATTCAGTCGCAGCCAGCCGGCGGCCAGGCACAATGCATCACCGATCAACGGCGCCCAGGCGAACAGCAGTGCGGGTGTGCCATAGCGGCGCACTTTTTCAACGTGTTTGATGTGATGTGATGGTGGCAGCATGCGGCCCATGCCGAAGCTCACCATGCCGCCCAGGGTGTTGCCGAGCGTGCCGAGCAACAGCGCTGGCCAGAATAATTGCGGGTGTAGTTTCAGTACGCCGATCAGCACGGCTTCCGAGCCACCGGGCAGCAGTGTAGCGGCGAGGAAGCTGGAGATGAACAGGCCCCACAGACTGAGGTCGCTGCTGAAGAATTGACTGAGGGTATCCATCCGGTTTCGTCATTCCGGCGAAGGCCGGAATCCAGTCAAAAAAATATTCTCCGCATTGCGGAGGCAAAACCTTAACTGCATGTTGAATAAAACCGCTGGATTCCGGCCTGCGCCGGAATGACGCTTTAATGTTTCTTCTTCGGCATGTACAGATCGGTGATGCTGCCCTCGGCAATTTCCGCCGCAAAACCCAGTGTTTCCGACAAGGTCGGGTGCGGGTGTATGGTCAGGCCGATGTCTTCCATGTCCGCGCCCATCTCCAGCGCCAGCACAGCTTCTGCGATCAGCTCTCCGGCATTTGTACCAACGATGCCTGCGCCGAGTATGCGGCGGGTCTTGGGATCGAGCAGCAGCTTGGTGGCACCTTCTTCGCGGCCAATGGACAGCGCGCGTCCCGATGCGGCCCACGGGAAGCTGGCTTTTTCGTATTCGATTCCTTGCGCCTTGGCCTGAGTCTCGGTCAGTCCCATCCATGCGATTTCGGGATCGGTGTAGGCGACTGAGGGGATGGTCAGCGGCTCAAAGTAGGCTTTGTGTCCGGCGACATTTTCCGCCGCGACTTTGCCCTCGTGTGATGCCTTGTGCGCCAGCATCGGGTCACCGACGATGTCGCCGATCGCGAAGATGTGCGGCACGTTGGTGCGCATCTGATTGTCCACCGGAATAAAGCCGCGTTCGTTTACGTTCAGCCCCGCCGCTTCGGCGTTGATCTCGCGCCCGTTCGGGCGGCGGCCGACAGCCATCAGCACACGGTCGTAGAGTTGTGGTTCGGGAGCCTGTTCGCCTTCGAAGGTAACTTTCAATCCGTCCTTCTGTGTTTCGATCTTCGTGACTTTTGTCTTCAGGTAGATCGCCTCGTAGCGCTTCGCGATGCGGGTGTGCAGCGGCTTAACCATGTCCTTGTCTGCGCCCGGCATCAGCTGATCCATCAGCTCGACCACGGAAATTTTGGTACCCAGTGCATCGTAAACGGTCGCCATTTCCAGACCGATGATGCCGCCGCCGATGATCAGCATGCGCTTCGGCACATCCTGCAGTTGCAGTGCGCCGGTGGAGTCGATGATGCGATTATCGTCGTAGGGGAAGCCGGGAATGCGCGCCACGCTGGAACCCGCTGCGACGATGGCATGGTCGAAGCTGATGATTTTCTCACCGTCGGCGGTCTGCACTGTGAGGCTGTTGGGCGAAGTGAATTTGGCCGTGCCGTGCACCACCTGCACCTTGCGCTGCTTGGTCAGCCCGGCCAGGCCGCCGGTCAATTTGCCGATGACGCTTTCTTTCCAGCCGCGTATCTTGTCGATGTCGATTTTTGGCTTGGCGAACGTCACGCCGTGGTGTGAAATTTCGTCCGCTTCGGTGATGACTTTTGCAACATGCAGCAGCGCCTTGGACGGAATGCAGCCGACATTCAGGCACACGCCGCCGAGGCTGGCGTGCTTCTCGATCAGCACCACCTGCTTGCCCAGATCGGCCGCGCGGAACGCCGCAGTGTAGCCGCCGGGGCCGGCACCGAGCACGACGACTTCGGCATGGATGTCGCCTTTGGTGAAGGATTGAGGATCGAGGATTGAGGATTGGGGGGCAGGTTTCTCAGATTGTGGCGCGGGCGCCGGGGTTGCTCGATCCTCAATCCTCAATCCCGAATCCTGAACTTCAA
>Ga0315271_10002675_pt1 | contig 11191 bp, 10 predicted proteins | sample C3_top_MG_FD_204664 | JGI IMG/M metagenome (GOLD analysis project Ga0315271, IMG submission 204664) | Sediment microbial communities from Yellowstone Lake, YNP, Wyoming, USA - C3_top | ecosystem: Environmental > Aquatic > Freshwater > Lake > Sediment | place: USA: Wyoming | collected 2017-08-01
TCATCCGCACCGGCGGCGAGCAGCGCATCAGCAACTTCATGTTGTGGCAGCTTGCCTATACCGAATTGTATTTTACCGACACGCTGTGGCCGGCCTTTGATCGTATCGAACTGGACAAGGCGATCGCCTCTTACCAGAAGCGCGAGCGGCGCTTTGGACGAACCAGCGAGCAATTGCCCGGCGAACAGATGCACAACAAGATGGGGCAAGGAGAGCCAAATGCTTAAGCAGCGGGTGATAACGGCGATAATTTTGCTGGTGCTGTTCTTGTTGGCACTGTTCTTTCTGCCCGATGCCGGATGGGCGGCATTGGTGATCGTGATCGTGCTGCAGGGCTCTTCGGAATGGGCAAGGTTGGCCAAGCTCTCGGGCACAAAGGCGAACCTGTTCTGGGGATTGACGCTGCTGATGATGCTGGGGCTGGTCTGGTACGATGCCTATCATTCTCCCGAGCAACAGAAAGTGCTGCATTTGCTGGTCTATGCCGTGTCAGCTTTGTTGTGGCTGATCTTCGTGCCGACCTGGCTGATAGCAGGATTAAAAGTCGAGCAGCCTTTGTTGATGGTGCTGACCGGTTGGGCAGTGCTGATACCCACCGGTTTGGCGATGTTGGATCTGCGCGTCATCAGCCCGTGGCTATTGCTGTTCATGATGGGTCTGGTATGGGTCGCTGACATTTCGGCTTATTTCGCCGGACGCAGATTCGGCAAGAACAAGCTCGCTCCGAGCATCAGTCCCGGGAAGACCTGGGAAGGGGTGGCCGGCGCGATGCTGGGCGTATCTTTTTATGTAGTGCTGGTATGGGGTTTCGGTCCAAATTCCTTGCATCGTGAAGTTCTGCCGATATTGCTGCTGGCTTCCTGGTGGTGGGTGGGATTGGCAGTGATCGGCGATCTGTTCGAGTCGGCCATCAAGCGCCAGGCCGGTGTCAAGGATAGCGGCGCGCTTCTGCCCGGTCACGGTGGTTTACTGGATCGCATCGATGCATTGACCTCGACCTTGCCGCTTGCCGCGCTTGTGATCCTGTTCCAGTACCTGCGCTAAATGGCCGTGCAAAATCCGACCATGCGTCACATCACGATTCTGGGTTCCACCGGCAGCATCGGCACCAGTACGCTGGATGTGGTTGCACGCCATCCCGACAAATTCCGGATCGTTGCATTGACGGCAAACAGCCATGTTGATCTGTTGTTCAAGCAATGCCGGCAATTCAAGCCACACTATGCGGTGATGCTGGATGATGCGGCCGCCCTGCAATTGCGCCAGCGCTTGCTTGAAGCCGGCATGAACACCGAGGTGTTGAGCGGAGTCGCCGCGCTGGAGCAGGTGTCCGCATTGCCGGAAGTGGATACTGTGATGGCGGCTATCGTCGGTGCGGCAGGCTTGCGCCCCACGCTGTCCGCGGCACATGCCGGCAAGAAGATCTTGCTGGCGAACAAGGAAACGCTGGTGATGGCCGGAAATGTGTTCATGGATGCGGTACGCGCCAGCGGCTCCGTGCTGTTGCCGATCGACAGCGAGCACAACGCGATCTTCCAGGCCTTGCCGCGCGGTTATGAAGGTGACCTGGCTGCCAGCGGGGTGCGCCGCATTTTGCTGACCGCGTCCGGCGGCCCGTTCCGCAACACGCCTTTGAGCGATCTGCGGGATATCACACCCGATCAAGCCTGCGCGCATCCCAACTGGGTGATGGGACGCAAGATATCCGTGGATTCTGCCAGCATGATGAACAAAGGGCTGGAGGTGATCGAGGCGCACTGGCTGTTCAATGCGGGTGCCGATGACATCCAGGTGGTGGTGCATCCGCAGAGCGTGATCCATTCGATGGTCGAGTATGTGGACGGCTCGGTGCTGGCACAACTCGGCAATCCCGACATGCGCACGCCGATCGCGTATGGATTGGCCTATCCCGAGCGCATCGATTCCGGTGTGGCATCGCTGGATCTGTTCAAGGTGGCGACGCTGAATTTTGTCGCACCCGACTTCGAGCGGTTCCCCTGCCTGGCCCTGGCCTACCGGGCTTTGCGCGCGGCAGGGACGACACCGGCGATATTGAACGCCGCTAATGAAGTGGCGGTGGCGGCATTTCTCGACAAGCAAATTTCCTTCCTGTCCATTTCTCGCGTAATCGAGGCGGTGCTGGACGCGTTGCCTGTCAGCTCGGTCGGCTGCCTGGAGGATGTGCTTGGCGCGGATGCCGAAGCGCGTAGAGCCGCACAACAGCAAGTCCGGAAATCAATCAGATGATCGCCTTGCTCGCCTTTGTCGGTGTAATCGCTCTGCTGGTGGTGTTTCATGAATTTGGACACTATTGGGTGGCGCGCCGTTGCGGTGTGAAGGTGTTGCGCTTTTCGCTGGGCTTCGGCAATGTGATTTACAGCAAGCGCTTTGCCGGAAACGATACAGAATGGGTGATATCGGCTGTTCCTCTGGGCGGCTACGTCAAGATGGTGGACGAGCGCGAGGACAAGGTGGCACCCGAGGATCTGCCATATGCCTTCAATCGCAAGCCGGTGCTGCAGCGCATGGCGATCGTGGTGGCAGGGCCGCTCGCGAATTTTCTGCTGGCCATCGTATTGTATTGGGCCTTGTTCATGCACGGCGTGCCAGGAATTAAGCCGATGCTGGGTGACGTTCCTCCCGGCACGCCTGCTGCCATCGCGCAGATGCAGCCGGGCGAGACGATACTCAGCATCAATGGCGAGGCTATCCCGAGTTGGCAGGAGTTGCACTGGCGCTTGCTGGATCTGGCGCTGAAACAAGATGAGGTGAGAATCGAGGCACAGGATGCCAGCGGCACTTCGTTGGTTCACGTGCTGGACATGAGCGGCCTGGCAGCGAAGGATATGGACGGGGATTTTTTCGAAAAACTCGGCCTGTATCTCTACCAACCTGTGGTATTGCCCATCATCGGCGATGTTGCCGAGAGCAGCGTTGCGCAACGCGCAGGCCTGCAAGCTGGCGATCAAATCCTGCGCGCCGATGGTGTGGCGGTAAAACTCTGGATGGATGTAGTGGAGGTGATGCGCGCGCATCCGGGGCAAACGGTTCAGCTTGACATCCAGCGCGGTGAACAGACGCTGAATATTGCAGTGGTCCCGCAAGCTGTTGTCGAGTCAGGCAAGACCGTGGGAAAGATCGGTGCGGCACCGCAGCTTGACAAGCAGGCGTGGCAGGCGATGTTCACCGAGGTCAGCTATGGCCCGCTGGAAGCATTGATGCAGTCGTTGCGCAAAACATGGGAAACCACCGCGATCAGCCTGAAGATGATGGGCAAGATGGTGATGGGAGAAATCTCGATGAAAAATCTGAGCGGCCCGATCACGATCGCGGATTACGCCGGGCAGTCCGCCAAAATGGGAGTCGTGGCTTATCTGGGTTTTCTCGCATTGATCAGCATCAGCCTGGGCGTATTGAATTTGTTGCCCATTCCCTTATTGGATGGCGGGCACTTGCTGTATTATGTCGCCGAGTTGCTTAAAGGCAGTCCGCTCTCGGAGCAATCATGGGAGATCGGCCAGAAGATCGGCATCGCGTTACTCGGCACGCTGATGGTCTTTGCAATATACAACGACATTAATCGCTTTGTTTCAGGTTAAAAAATGAACACAATAAAGCTGGCAGGGATGATCTTCCTGCTTTGTACTTCTGCTGCCTGGGCAATCGAACCGTTCACCGTCAAAGATATCCGCGTCGAGGGCATTCAGCGTACCGAAGCCGGTACGGTATTCAGTTATCTCCCAATCAAGGTTGGCGACACCATGGATGATCGGCAAGCCGCAGCAGCGATCCATGCCTTGTATGCCACTGGATTTTTCAAGGATGTCGGGATGAAAGTCGATCATGGAGTTCTGATCGTGCAGGTGCGCGAACGCCCTTCGATCGCGAGTATCGAAATCAATGGTGCCAAGGATTTTCCCAAGGACCAACTCAAGGAAAGCATGAAGTATGCGGGGTTGGCCGAAGCGCGCATATTCGACAAGGGCGCCCTGGACAAGGCAACCCAGGAGCTGAAACGCCAGTACGTTGCACGCGGTAAGTATGCCGTCAAGGTGACGACCACGGTCACTGAATTGGAACGCAACCGGGTCAGTATCGTGTTCAATGTGGTGGAAGGTGAAGTCTCCAAAATCAAGCAGATCAATCTGGTCGGCTACAAGGCCTACAAAGAATACGAGTTGCTGGATCTGATGAATCTCGGCACGCCGGGATTGTTTGGCTGGTTCAGCAGCAGCGACCAGTATTCCAAGCAGAAGTTGTCGGCTGACATGGAAACCTTGCGCTCGTTCTATATGGACAACGGTTACCTGGAATTCAACATTGACTCCACCCAGGTCTCGATCACGCCTGACAAGAAGGATATTTACATCACGATCAATTTCACCGAGGGTGCGAAATATACCGTCGCAAAGGTGAGCGTGTCCGGCGATACATTGATCGCGAAAGAAGAGATACTGAAACTCGTGCAAGTGAAAGCGGGGAATACCTTTTCTCGCAAGGCGATGACCGAATCCAGCAAGAAGATTGGCGAGCGTTTTGGGCAAGAGGGCTATGCCTTTGCCAACGTCAATGCAATCCCGGAAATCGACAAGGAAAAGCACGAGGTCTCTTTCAATTTTATGGTGGACCCGGGCCAGCGTGTGTATATTCGCCGCATCAACGTTGCGGGAAACAGCAAGACCCGCGATGAAGTCATCCGCCGCGAGTTCCGCCAGGTAGAAGGAGAATGGTTCGACGTGGACAAGGTCAAGAAATCCAAGCAGCGAGTGGACAAGCTTGATTATTTCTCCGAGGTGAATATCGAGACCCCGCCAGTGCAGGGTGCGGCAGACCAAATGGACGTGAATATATCGGTCAAAGAGAAATCGACCGGGAGTGTTTCGGTAGGTGCGGGTTATTCCAGCGGGGAAGGTTTTGTGGTAAGCGGCAGCGTGTCCCAATCCAATTTATTTGGTAGCGGCAATTTCCTTTCCACTCAAGTCAACACCGGAAAAGTCAATCAGGTCTACTCTATTTCCTACACCAATCCCTATTTTACCGATGATGGCGTGAGTCGCGGCTTCGATATCTATAAGCGCAACACAGATTCGCAAAGTACCGCAGTCAGCCAGTATTCATCCCATACCAAGGGTGGCGGCGTTCGTTTCGGCGTTCCGATAGGTGAGGATACGAGCATCAGTTACGGCTTGGCATTTGAAAGGACCGAGATGACCCTGTCGCCATCCAGTCCATTGCGTTTGCTGGAATATGTAAATGTTGCAGGTTCGCTCTACGATACTTTGCTGGGGACGATAGGGTGGGGCAGGGATAGCCGCGATAGTGCAATCTATACTACCGAGGGAACCGTGCAGCGGGCATCGGTCGAAATTTCCCTGCCGGTGTTCGTCATACGCTACTACAAGCTGAATTACATGCACCAGTTGTTTTATCCTTTGAACAGTGATATTACGTTAATGATGCATGGTGAAGCCGGGGTCGGGGGGGGCTATGATGGGCAGTCGTTGCCGTTCTTCAAGAACTTTTATGCCGGCGGTCCGGGAACGGTGCGGGGGTATCAGATCAATTCGCTGGGGCCACGTGATGCCAATGATTCGGTATTGGGCGGAACTTACCGGGTAGTCGGCGGGGCGGAACTGCTGGTGCCAGTCCCGGGGATGGGCAAGGAAAAATCCGTGCGCTTGAGCGGGTTTTTTGATGCGGGTGCGGTGTATGGTCCCGGCGACCTGCCAGGCAGTGCCGGAATGCGCTATTCTGCTGGTGCAGCTTTTACTTGGATATCTCCGGTTGGGCCACTAAAATTCAGTTATGCGGTGCCACTCAACAAGCATTCGGTGGATAGGTTGCAAAGATTCCAGTTTACGTTGGGTACGATGTTCTGATAGATATCCTAGCCATTCGACCAGGATGATAAAAGGCATCATCCAAGTGGCAGGTGATGATGAACCACTGAGCAACCAATGCGGTTGCATGGTGCTGGGCAATAAACTGGCAAAGTTGAAGGCCAACGGCAGTCAAGCATTTGGTTATGGTGCGGGAGGAGTTTTAGATGAAAATTATGATCAAGGCAGGGATGCTGGCTGTATTACTGGGTGCAGGCTCGATTCAGGCTGCGGATTTCAAAGTGGGTGTGGTGGATACCGAGCGCGTGTTGCGTGAGTCCGCTCCCGCGATGATAGCTGAAAATAAAATTGAAAAAGAATTTTCCGGGCGCGACCAGGAAATAAAGAAGTTGCTGAAGCAGGCGAAAGAACTGCAATCGTTGCTCGAGAAAGAAGATTCAAGGTTTTCAGATTCCGACCGGCGCAACAAGGAACGCGAATTGACTACCATGAACACGGACTTGCAACGCATGCAGCGCGAGTTTCGCGAAGATCTGAACCTGCGAAAGAATGAAGAACTGGCCATTGTCCTGGAGCAGGCCAACAAGGCGATTCAGGCGATCGCCGAAGCGGAGAAATTCGACCTGATCCTGCAGGAAGCGGTGTATCGCAATCCAAAAATCGACATCACCGACAAGGTGATCAAGCATCTTGCCGAGAGCAAAGTCGATAGCAAGGCCGGCAAATAGGCGGGCACCTCTGGCATGACCGATTTTTATAGTTTGTCCGAGATTGTGGCCCAGTTGGGGGGGCGCGTGATGGGTGATGCCGGGGTGCGCATATCCCAGATCGCAACCCTGGAAAAAGCGCAGCCAGAGCAGATCAGTTTTCTCACCAATAGCAAATATCGCGGACAGTTGGTTGACACCCAAGCCGGTGCAGTTATTCTGGGTGAGGCAGACGCTGACGCGACCGGGTTGCCGCGCATCATCTCGGATAATCCCTACGCGTATTTCGCCAAGGTTTCGGCCTTGCTGAATCCCTTGCCGGAAGCCAAGCCAGGTATAGACCCCACTGCTGTTATTGGAACGGGTGCGAAGATAGACGCGACTGCGAGTATCGCTGCGACTGCTGTGATTGGAGAGGGCGCCAGAATAGGGGCTTTCAGCGTGATCGGTGCGGGCTGCTGCATCGGCGCAAATGTGGTCGTCGGCAGTCACGCGCGCCTGTATCCGCGTGTCGTTATTTATCACGGCTGCGTGATAGGCGATAATCTGATTGCGCATTCCGGCGTGGTTATCGGATCGGATGGATTCGGATTTGCGTTGGATGCGGGCCGCTGGATCAAGATACAGCAGATTGGCCGTGTGGTGATCGGCAATGATGTCGAGATAGGCGCGAACACGACTATCGATCGCGGCGCGCTCGATGATACTGTGATCGGGGACGGCGTGAAGCTGGACAACCAGATCCAGATTGCACATAACGTGCACATCGGCGCGCACACCGCGATCGCCGGGTGTGTCGGCATCGCGGGCAGCACCACCATCGGGCGATACTGCCGGATCGGCGGCAGCGCGGGGATACTGGGGCATTTGCAGATTGCGGATCATGTGGAGATCGCCGCTTTCACGCTGATCGGGAAATCTATACGCGAAGCAGGCTCCTATGCCGCCATTTTCCCGTTTGCCAAAGCCGATGACTGGCGCAGGAATGCAGTACATCTGCGCCATCTGGACGACCTGGTAGAGCGCGTCAAAACTTTGGAACAAGAGCTTAGAGCCATCAACTTGAAACATTGAAACGGGCATCACTAAAAAGGAAAGACCGATGAGTATACAAATGGACATCAACGAAATTACCGCGCTCCTGCCGCACCGTTACCCGTTTCTGCTGATAGATCGTGTGCTGTCGATGGAGCCCGACAAGAGCATCGTGGCGCTGAAAAACGTGACTATCAATGAACCGTTTTTCCCGGGGCATTACCCTCACTTTCCTGTGATGCCCGGCGTGTTGATCATCGAGGCGATGGCACAGGCAGCCGCTCTGTTGTCGTTCAAATCCATGGGTGCGGGAGCGAGCGAAAAATCAGTGTATTACTTTGCCGGGATCGATGGTGCGCGTTTCAAGCGCCCAATCGTCCCAGGCGATCAAATGATCATCAAGGTGTCGCTTATCCGCAGTATGCGCGGCTTGTTCAAATTCAGCGCGGTCGTCGAAGTGGATGGGCTACTGGCTGCTGAAGCGGAACTGATGTGCACAGTAAAAGCGGTGCCGTGATGCGCCATCCCACTGCCATCATCCACCCGAACGCCAGGCTTGACGATGACGTCGAGGTGGGCGCGTATGCCGTTATTGGTGAGCATGTCGAGATCGCTGCGGGAACCTGGATCGGACCCCATGTCGTCATCGAGGGGCACACCCGCATCGGCAAAGCCAATCGCATCTTTCAGTTTTGCTCGGTGGGCGCAATACCGCAGGACAAGAAATATGCGGGCGAGCCAACGCGCCTTGAGATCGGTGATAACAACACTATTCGTGAATTTTGTACCCTCAATACGGGTACGGTCCAGGATGTTGGAGTTACCCGCATAGGCAGTGACAATTGGATCATGGCTTACGTACATGTGGCGCACGATTGCCAGATAGGCAGCCACACCATCATGGCGAATGGAGCGACTCTGGGCGGCCACGTGCATGTGGGTGACTGGGTGTTTCTGGGCGGGTTGTCCGGCGTGCATCAGTTCGTGCGCATAGGCGCACACGCGATGACCGGCTTTCAGACACGCTTGTCGCAAGACCTGCCTCCTTATGTCACTGCAGCCGACAATCCGGCTGTGGCACACGGCATCAATTCGGAAGGTTTGAAGCGGCGCGGATTTTCCGGAGAGTCCATCATGGAGATCAAGCGCGCATACAAAACATTGTATAAAGCCGGCCTCAGCTTCGAAGATGCCAAAGCCGCGATCCAGTCTCAGGCGGCGGAACATGCTGAGTTGCAGCTGCTGGCAGATTTTCTAGCCGCTACAACGCGCGGCATCATTCGTTAGTATCGTTTTTTTATGGCAAAAAAAGTTATGATAGGTATCGTCGCGGGCGAAGCATCCGGCGATCTGCTCGGCAGCCATTTGATGGCAGCCCTGAAAGCGGCACGCCCCGATCTGAAGTTTGTCGGCATTGGGGGTCCCAAGATGCAATCCGCCGGGATGGAAATATTGTTCCCGATGGAAAAGCTCGCGGTGCGCGGTTATGTCGAAGTGCTGCGCCACTATCTCGAGATCGTCGGCATCCGCCGCAAGCTGCGTGCTTATTTTCTGGCTAATCGCCCGGATCTGTTCATCGCGATAGACGCGCCGGATTTCAATCTCGGACTGGAACTCGCGCTCAAGCAGCAGGGCATCACCACCATCCACTACGTCAGCCCGTCAATATGGGCGTGGCGCGGCGAGCGTATCCATAAAATAAAACGTGCTGTCACTCACATGCTTGCGCTGTTTCCTCATGAGCCTGAGCTCTACCGGCAAGCCGGTGTGCCGGTGGATTATGTCGGACACCCGCTTGCCGACATGTTGCCGGAGCAGCCCAAGCGTGCCGAGATGCGCGAGACGATGCGCATACCGCTCAAGGTAAAAGTGTTTGCATTTCTTCCCGGCAGCCGCCAGAGCGAAGTCAAATATCTTGCCGGAACCTACATTGAAGCTGCCAAACTGATCCTGAAGCAACTGCCTGATGCGCGCTTTCTCGTGCCGCTGGTGAGCCGTGAAACGCGCGGCATCTTTGAACAGGCCTTGTATGATCACGATGCGCAGGAGTTGCCGATCACACTGTTGTTCGGCCATGCGCAGGATGCGATGATCGTAGCCGATGGCGTTCTGGTCGCCTCGGGAACCGCCACGCTGGAAGCCGCGCTGCTCAAGCGGCCGATGGTGATCACCTATCGTATGCCGGCGCTCTCCTGGTGGATGATGAGGCGCAAACGTTATCAGGAGTATGTGGGCTTGCCCAACATCTTGTGCGAGCGTTTTGTTGTGCCGGAACTGCTCCAAGAAGATGCCACACCGGAAAATCTCACCCAGGCGTTGCTTAATCTGGTCAACGACAAAGATGCGGTCGAACAGTTGGAGCAGGCATTCACTGGGCTGCATCGAACTTTGCGCCAGAACACTGCACAGAAAGCGGCGGCGGCTATCTTGCCGTATCTGCCTACGCATGAGAACCTCTCATAAGCTACTGTACAATTCGATAGATGCGTTGCGCGGTACTCGCTCCTCGCCTACCCATGTGGTATGTCTTGTTCGCTGCGTTCCATGCGCCTTGCTCTCGAACCGTTCGCTACGATTCTTAGAGGTTCGCGAGTGACCAATGTTGTGCTGATCTGCGGTGTCGATGAAGCCGGGCGAGGGCCATTGGCCGGTCCGGTCAGCGCGGCAGCTGTGATACTCGACCCTGACTATCCGATCGCAGGCTTGGCCGATTCAAAAAAACTCTCCGAGCTGCAACGCGACCGGCTTGCCCCCATCATCCGCGAACGCGCATTGGCATGGGCCGTCGCCTACGCCGATGTAGCCGAAATAGACCGGTTGAATATCCTGCAAGCCACGCTGCTGGCGATGCGCCGTGCCGTGCTGGCTCTGCACATCCAGCCACAGCAAGTGCTGGTGGACGGCCTGTATTGCCCGCAGACTGGCATTCCCAGCCAGGCCATCGTGAAGGGCGACAGCAAAATAGCAGCGATCTCCGCCGCTTCTATCCTGGCAAAGACCGCACGCGATGCGCTGATGCTGGAATTGCACCAGCAATATCCCCATTACGGGTTCGCCGATCACAAAGGCTACCCCACCGCAGTGCATCTCGCCGCCTTGCGCGAACATGGCGTGACTGAAGTGCACCGCAGGAGTTTCAGGCCGGTGCGCGAGTTGATATTTCCTGTCCAACACATTGGAAATCCCTAGAGAAAGTCGTTTTCGGGTATCGTATCGTTTCATCAAACTTCAAGCTGACAAAATTCCATGGCCATGTTCAAACTCATTCATCTGCTTGCCGCCATGATCTGGGTGGGTGGCATGTTCTTCGCCTATGTGGTGCTGCGGCCTGCCGCGGTGGAGGTTCTTGAACCGCCGCAACGACTGCGCTTGTGGGATGTGGTGTTTCACCGCTTCTTCCAATGGGTGTGGGGAGCAGTCGGCGCATTGCTTGTCAGCGGGTTTTACATGATTTTTCAATATGGCGAATTTTCAACCGCGCCGATTCATGTGCTAGCCATGCTGGCCATGGGACTGGTGATGATGGCGATTTACGGCTATGTGTTCTTCGTCTGCTACACGCCGCTCAACCTGCATGTCGGCAAACAGCAATGGAAAGAGGCGGGAGAG
>Ga0315271_10002676_pt1 | contig 11189 bp, 10 predicted proteins | sample C3_top_MG_FD_204664 | JGI IMG/M metagenome (GOLD analysis project Ga0315271, IMG submission 204664) | Sediment microbial communities from Yellowstone Lake, YNP, Wyoming, USA - C3_top | ecosystem: Environmental > Aquatic > Freshwater > Lake > Sediment | place: USA: Wyoming | collected 2017-08-01
GCTCGTGACGCTGGCTGCGGCCGAGCGGCGGCCGCTCGCGGCGGTCCTGGAGGCGTGGCTGAAGGTCCGGGCTCGCATCGCGGTCGAGGAGGCGGTCGCGCGCCACGCCGCGGCGCTGGGAGTGGCGCCCACCGCGATCGCGGTCCGCGACACGCGAAGCCGGTGGGGGAGCGCGTCCCGGACTGGCCGGGTGATGCTCGCCTGGCGGCTCGTGCTGGCCCCGCCGCCGGTCCTCGAGACGGTCGTGATCCACGAGCTCTGCCACCTGCGGGTCTTCGGCCACGGCCCCCGCTTCTGGGAGCTCGTCGCGACGCGGATGCCGGACCACGCGATCCACCGGCGCTGGCTGCGAACCCACGCCGCGGAGCTCCACGCCGCACTCGGCTGACGGGGCGGCCGCCCCGCCTCCCAGCGCGGCGCGGTCACGCTGTGCCGGCGCGGTCACGCTTCCCGGCCCCGCGCTTCCCGAGCCGCGGCCCGGTCCCTACACTTCGGCTCCCATGCGCACCTGCCCCAGCTGCGGCCAGTCGATCCCGGAGCAGTTCCGGATCTGCGGCTATTGCGGCGCGCCGCTCGAGGCGCCGGCGCTCCCGATCGAGAACCGCCGCATCGTCACCATCGTCTTCTCGGACCTGAAGGGGTCGACGGCCCTCGGTGAGCAGCTCGATCCGGAGGCCGTCCGCGAGGTGCTTGCGCGCTACTTCGCTGCCATGCAGGCCGAGCTGGTGCGCCACGGCGGGACGATCGAGAAGTTCATTGGCGACGCGGTCATGGCGGTCTTCGGCCTTGACGTGGTCCACGAGGACGACGCTCTCCGCGCGGTCCGAGCCGCCGCCGGCATGGGCGCCGCCCTCGAGGCACTCAACGACGAGCTGGAGGAGCGCTATGGCGTCCGCCTTGCGAACCGCACCGGCGTCAACACCGGCGAGGTCGTCGCCGGCGACCCGACGGCCGGCCAGCGCCTCGTCACCGGAGATACGGTCAACACGACCGCTCGTCTCGAGCAGGCCGCCCCCGAGAACCAGGTCCTCCTCGGCCCCGTGACGTACGCCCTGGTCCGTGACGCGGTCGAGGCGGAGCCGGTCCCGCCGCTCATCCTGAAGGGCAAGGCCGAACCCGTGCCGGCATGGCGCCTGGTGCGGGTCCGGACGGCCGCCGATGGACGCGCCCGCCGCGAGGACACGCCCCTCGTCGGCCGCGAAACGGAGCTCGCCGCCCTGCGCGGTGCCCTCGACGATGCTGTCGCCACGCGTGCAACGCGTCTGGTCACCCTCACCGGCGACGCCGGCGTCGGCAAGTCGCGGCTCGTCCGCGAGCTCGTTGCGGGCCTCGAGAGCTCGGCGCTCGCCCTGCGCGGCCGCTGCCTCTCGTACGGGGAGGGGATCACCTTCTGGCCGATCGGCGAGATCGTCCGGTCAGCGGCGGGCATCGGGGAGGACGACGCGCCGGCGGCCGCCCGGGCGAAGCTCATCGCGATCGCGCCCGACCGCGAGGTCGCCGCCCGCGTCGCGTCGATCGTCGGGCTGAGCAGTGCCACGGCCCCCCTGCCGGAAGTCTTCTGGGGGGTTCGCCGCCTTCTCGAGGAGCTGGCGCGTCACCGGCCCCTCGTCGTCGTGATCGATGACGTCCACTGGGCGGAGCCGGCCCTGCTCGACCTCCTCGACCACCTCCTCGGCGTCGCCGAGGACGCACCGATCCTCGTGGTGGCGACGGCCCGCCCGGAGTTCGTCGACGAGCACCCCGCCTGGCCCGCGGCGCGCCCCCCGGTCCGGATCGCGCTCGAGCCGCTCGGCGAGGAAGCGGCCGCGGCCGTCGTCGCGAACCTCGCCGGCGCCCCGGTCGTGCCCGATGTCGCGCGCCGCGTCGTGGCGGCGGCCGAGGGGAACCCGCTCTTCGTCGAGCAGCTCGTCGAGACGCTCATCGAGACCGGTGCCCTGCGCCTCGACGACGGTCGCTGGGTCCGTGCCGACGAGGCGGCCGACCTGGGGCTGCCGCCGAGCATCCAGGCGCTCGTCGCGGCCCGGCTCGACAGGATCACGCGCGGCGAGCGCGGTGTCATGGAGCCCGCCTCGGTGATCGGCCTCCGGTTCGCGGAGCCCGCCGTCGCCGACCTGGTCGATCCCGGTCTGCGCCCGGACCTGGCGTCGACGCTGGGCCAGCTCGTCCGGCGCCGGCTGGTCCGCCCGGAGCCTGCCATCTCGCGCCCAGGCGACGAGGCGGACTACCGCTTCGGCCACCAGGTGATCCGCGATGTCGCGTACCAGGGGATCCTCAAGCGCACCCGGGCGACGCTCCACGAGCGGTTCGTCGCGTGGGCGGACCGGGTCAACGCCGACCGGGACCGGGGCCGGGAATTCGAGGAGATCCTGGGCTACCACCTCGAGCAGGCCCACCGCTATCGGGCGGAGCTCGGGCCCCTCGACGAGACGGGCGTCGCGATCGGACGGGACGGCGCACGGCGTCTCGCCGCCGCCGGCTCCCGCGCCTTCGAGCGGGGCGACATGCACGCGGCGGCGAACCTTCTGCATCGGGCATCGGCGCTCCTCGCCGACAACGACCCGGCCCGCCTCGACCTCGCCCCGGACCTGGCCGAGGCCCTCATGGAGCTGGGCGAGCTCGAGCAGGCCGAGACGATCCTCGCCGCGGCCATCGAGGCGGCCGATGAGCTGTTCGACGATCGCCGGCGGGCCCACGCGGTCGTCATGCGCCTCCTCGTCCGGTTCTACTCCGGTGGAGGCGACGAGGCCGTCGACCGAGCGAGCGGCGACGACCTCGACAGCGCGCTCGCCGTCTTCGAACGCGCGGGTGACGCGCTCGGCCAGGCCCGCGCCTGGCGCGTCCGGTTCGGCGCCGCGAACTCGAGCGGCCAGTATGCCGAGGCCGCCGAGGCTGCCGAGCAGGTGATCGTGCATGCCCGGGCATGCGGCGAGCGTCGCCTCGAGCGACGCGGCATGACGGGGTACGCGCTGGCAGCCCTCTACGGCCCGACGCCGGTTCCCGACGCGATCGACCACCTCGAGAAGCTCCTCGCGAGCGTCGAGGACGATCGGCGGACCAGCGGACTCCTCCGCTGCTTCCTGGCCCAGCTCCAGGCGATGAACGGCGAGATCGACACTGCGCGCCGGACGTATCAGGCCGCCCGCACGGCGCTCGAGGACCTCGGCCGCAGTGTCCTCGCTTCTTCGGTCTCGCTCAACTCGTGGCGCGTGGAGATGCTCGCCCGTGACCCCGCCGCGGCCGAGCGCGAGCTGCGTCGCGACCACGCGGCGCTCGAGGCGATGGGGGAGCGCTACCTCCTCTCGACCGTGGCCGGGGCGCTCGCGATGACCCTGATCCTCCAGGGCAGGCTCGACGAGGCCGAGCCCTTCGCCGCGCAGTCCGAGGAGCTGGCCACGGCGGACGACGTCGAGTCCCAGGCTCTCTGGCGCGGCGCCCGCGCACGCCTGGCGGCGCGGCGCGGGGAGGTCGCCAAGGCTCGAAGCCACGCACTGGCGGCTGTCGCCGCGGTCGGCGCCTCCTCCTCACCGTGGATCCGGTCCGGCACGATGCTCGACGCGGCCGACACGATGGGCTGGGCCGGCGATCCGGAGCAGGCGCGTGCGTGGCTCATCGAGGCGCGCGACGCCTCGGCCGCCAAGGGCGATGTCGCGACGGAGCAGATCGCGGCCGGGATGCTCGAGGCGCTCGGCGGCTGACGCGGCGCGCCGCGCCGGGCCCTGGACCAGAGCCGCCGGCTCCGGCTAGCCGCTCGCGCGTCGGGACCTGTGCACCGGCGTCGGCGTCAGAACCCGCGGGTCCCGCCGTTCGTCGGTGTCCGGAAGATGATCGTGTACGTGAGCTTGTCCGGGCTGTACCCGAATGAGACCACGCAGTTCGTCGTGACCGAAGCCGTGCAGGCTGTCTTCACCGGGATCACGACGACCGCGCCGCCGTCCTCGACGTGGACGACACCGCCCTTGCGCTCGTTGTACCCCTTCGGGAGGGACGCGGCGGCCCAATCCATCGTCCATTCGAGGTAGGGCGCGACGACGCTCCCATAGTTCACGCTGACGATGGCGGCCTGCCCGAAGCAGGCGTAGCCGGCCTTGCAGAACGCGTCCGTCGGGTCCGCGATCTCGGTGATCCCGACCGGCTGGCCGTTGGCGACGCCAGGGACCTGCACCGTCGTCCGCTGGCGATTCGTGGCCGTGAGGTCAGCCGGTGTGATCACCGGGGATGCCTGGCCGGGATCGAGGAAGGTGCTGACGCTGTCGAGGGTGTCAGCCAATGCCGTCGCCTCCCCGACCGCGTAGAACGTGTCAGGGTTCGCCCCGCTGTCGTTGCGGTTCTCCTTGACCTGGGCCGCCGTCACCACGCGCAGGGTGCCCGCGGTCGACTGGGCGCGGACGGCGACCTGGAGCTCGGCCTTGTCGCCCTTCGCCAGGTTCGGGAACGTGCAGAGGAAGCCGTCGTTGGCCGTGACCGCGGAGAGGTACGAGCAGGTAGCCGTCCCGATGGGGAGCAGGCCGACGAACGACGCGCCCGGTGTAAGGAACGGCCCGGCCGGAGCGCTGGTCGAGGCGGCGATCCCGCTGCCTCCGACGATGGCCACCTGGGTCAGGGTCGAGGTGCCCTGGTTCGCGAGGACGAGCCGGAAGGCCGTCAGCTGGTTCGCGACGAGCGGCTCCTGGATCCGGATCGACCCCGGGCCGTCCGGAGCCGGCGACACGACCGGCGGCGAGCCGAAGTAGACGGTCCGCCCGGCGGCGAGGGCGCCGACGGATCCGACGGCAAGAACCGCGGCGACGGCGACGGCGCCGCTGCGAACGAAGAAGCGAGCGCGCACGCGCATTGGGGACCCTCCTGTCCGGCAATCGGCCTCAGCCCACCCAGGCAACGATGCCGGAGTGGGCATCTTATGCGAACGGGCAAATCATGCGAACCGGCAGGTCATGCGAACGGGCAAACGCGTCAAGCCCGGGCGGTCCGCCGCCGGGAGACTCGCAGTCGGTTGATGTCTGAACGGGCGCGAGCGACTCCACGTGGCGCTGGGCTGACCGCCTACGAGACGAACCGCGGTCGGCTGGAGGACTCGCGCTGCGGGGCGACGACGGCCCCAGGCACCGACGCGAGGACCGGTTCGAGGTCTCCGTCGAAGTGGCGGAAGCAGGCGGGGACGAGGCCGACCGGGTCGGCCCAGGCGAGGCTCTCGACGAGGTCGAAGACCAGGTCGAGCGACGTGTCCTCGGCGAACGCCATCACCACGTCGCGGCAGGGAGCTCCGACAAGATGTGGTCCCGGCCCGAAGAACCGTGGCAGGAGATCGGGCACGACCACCAGGCCGGAGGCCCAGCCGGCTCCCGACTGGAGGATGCGGACCACGACTCCTTCGTCGAGGTCGACCCGCTTCACAGCCCGCGGCGGAAGCTCGGCCGCCAGACCCCGCACGTTGGCGAGCGCCTTCGCCACGACATCGCCGTCGGTGACCCCCCAGCGCTCGGCCAGGTCGCGCGTGACGGTGGCGAAGGCCGGTCCGAAGTCGATGCCGAAGCCGACGACGATCCCGGGCCCGAGCATTGCCTGGACCGGGGTGCCGGCGCGGATCGGCGACGGAATGCGACGTGGCAGGAGCGGCAGGATGCTCGGGGCGAGCTGGTCCCATCCGACGTCGAGGTCGACGCGCTCGAGGGCGCGCCGGATGTCGTCGCTGGTGGCCATGGTGAACGCCGACTGCGCGTCCCGGCCCCGGGGCAGCGCGCGCTGCTTCGATCGCTGCTTCTTCATGGCCGGCAGCATGGCGGCGGGCGCTTACGCGGGGCTTATCTCCGGCTACACCGCGGGTCCGCCGGGCGGCGTCGCGGCGTCAACCTTCGCCCGGCGCCCCAGTCGTCAGCGCGGCCGCGATGTCCCGCGCCCAGGTTTCGATGTGCGGCCAGTTGCGGAAGTCACCGATCCGGTGGGTCGCGAGCATCGAGGCGTCGACGCCGGGCGTTCCCTCGAGCAGCCGGCCGCCGAACGTGCGGTGGCCACGGGCGCCGATCGGCGTGACGGCAGGCTCCACGTGCTCGGTGAGCGGGATGTCGTCGAATTCGGCGGAGTGGTCGAGCGGGCCGGTGCTGAAGAGCCAGACGGGGCGCTTCTGGAGCTCGGCGAGGTGGCGCTTCACGAAGCGGTTGGCGTCGCGCTGCCAGTGGGCGGAGTAGAGCGCGCTGCCGAGGACGACCGCGTCGTACGGGGCGATCGTCGACACGTCCCGGGCGCTGCGGACGTCGGCCTCGAGCCCGGTGTCGCGGAGGGTCGAGCCGATCGCCGCGGCGATCTCGCCGGTCGAACCGTGCTTGGTGGCGAACGCAACAAGGACGTGCATGACCATCGCTCGTGAAGTGGTGGAGATGAGGGGACTCGAACCCCTGACCCCCGCGATGCGAACGCGGTGCTCTTCCGGCTGAGCTACATCCCCACGCGAGGCCGATCCCACGCGCCGGGGCGGGAACGCCGGCCGCAGTGTAGCACGGGCTTCCGGTCCGTCCCCGGGTGCGCCCCGGAGCCGCCGACCGGAGGGACGCGATATCGCGCTGGCCGATGAGATCGGGGGTGGTCGTGCTCCGGGTTGCGACGGATCGCGTGGTTGGCCGCGATTCCACGCTTGAGGGCGACGATTCTCATCGGCTGCGGCGACAACCGGGCACAGGAAGCTCAGGCCCCTCTGTCCGTGGGCCGGGCTATTCCCCTCTTCCAAATGTAGAACAGATGTTCTAGTATTGGATGTCCGATGGACCGCCATGCCGACCGCGCCGCCGCCCTCGCGAGCCTCCAGGCCCGCTGGGGGGCGGCCGCGCCGCGGCCCGCGGTGGAGGTCTTCGGAGCGCTCGCGGCCGCCCCGTTCCCGGCGGAGGTCGGGGCGGCCACCGCGCTCGCCGAAGTGGTCCCGGCGCGTCCCGGGGTGGCCGCCGCGCTTCCGGATGGCGTCCAGACGACACCCGGAGCCCTACCGGCCCCGGCCCGGCCGGCACTCGTGCCCCTGCCCGGCGGCGCCCACCCGGCACCAGCGCCCACGACGCGGCAGCTCCCGGGCGAGCCGGAGGGGGGCGTCGACCGGCGCATCTCCACCGGCTTCCCGGGGCTTGACGCGCTGCTCGCGGCCGGCGGCCTGCCGCGGGCCGGGACAGTCGTCCTCCGGGGCAGCGGGTCCAGCGGCGCGACGACCCTCGCCCTGCGGACGGTCGCGGAGGCCCAGGCTGGCGGCGCCCTCGTCGCCTGGGTGGACCTCGCCCGGAGCCTGGATCCCGTGGAGGCGGTCGCCCGCGGCGTCCGCCTGGAGTGGCTCGCAGTCCTCGTCCCGGACTCTGTCGACGAGGCGCTCGCGATGGCGGGGTCGCTCCTCCAGGCGCGGGCGGTCGACCTCCTCGTGCTCGACCTCGCGGGAGCGCGGGACGGGCCCGCGAAGAGCCCGGGAGCGCCGGCGACGAACACGGCATCGACCGTCGTGCACGCGGCGCCGACCGGCCGTCGCGGCGGTCCGCCCCCGACCCGCCCGCCCCGGCTCGCCGACCGGCTCGGCCGGCTCGTCGCGTTCGCCCGGCGCGCCGGCGCGCTCCTCCTCGTCCTCGAGCCCGCCGGGGTTCCCGCGTCGCTCCGGGCCGCCCTCGACGAGGGCGCCGGGCTCCGCCTCGAGCTGCGGCGCAGCGGCTGGATCCGCCTCGGCCGCGAGGTCGTCGGTCAGCGAACGGAGGTTCGTGTCGCGAAGGACCACCACGGGGCGCCGGACCGGCGGACGGCCATCCGCCTCCTCTATGCGGAGGGCGGGCCGCGCGACCGCTGCCTCGCCCGCGTCGACCTCCTCGCCGAGATCGTCGCGGGTGCTGCGGACGCTGCCGGCACCGCGGGTTCCGCACCTGCCGGGCTCGCCCCGCCCCTCACCGCCGTCCCCTCCACCTCGTCGGAGCACCAGGGATCGAACGATGCGCCTCCTCCACCTCGCCTGGCCACATCTCGCCCTCCGGCTCGCGCGGGAGCGCGATCCCGCGATCCCGGCCGGCGGGCCGCTGATCCTCGGCGGGCAGCCGTGGGATGACGGCGTCGTCCTCGACGCCAGCCCCGCCGCGCTCGCTCTCGGTGTCCGCTGGGGCATTCCCCTGGGTCGCGCGCACCGGCTCGCCCCGGAGGCCGTCTTTCTGCCGCCCGATCCGCTTGCCGATGCCGCGGCCGTCGAGGCGGCGCTCGATGCCCTCGGCGCCTTCAGCCCGGGGGTGGCCGGCTCGACCGACCCGGCCGACCGCTCCTTCGGCTCGCTCGAGATCCACGTCGACGGCCTCGAGGCGCTCTGGGGTCCCGAGCCGGAGCTCATCGGGAAGGTCCGGGCGGCGCTCGCCACGCTCCTCCCGTGGACGCCGAGGGCCGGGATCGCCGGGACGCGCTTCGCGGCCGCCCTCGCCGCCGCCACCGGCCCCGGCCCCTCGGCCGTGCCGGCCGTCCTCGTCCCGCCGGGCGGGGACGCGGCTTTCCTCGCCCCGTTCCCCGCCTCCGCCCTCACCCGCGACCCCGAGGTCCGCGGCCGGCTGGCCCGGTTCGGCCTCGTCACGATCGGGGCGGTCGCCGCGCTGCCGCGCTCGGCGCTCGTCGCCCGCTTCGGGGCGGAGGAGGGCGGCCGCCTCCACGCCCGGGCGAATGGCTCGGAGACGGATCCGTTTCGCCCGCGCCGCGCTCCCGAGCGGCTCGCCCTTGCCCTGGCCCTCGACGAGGCGGTCACCGACCTCGACGCGCTCCGTTTCGTCCTGCGCCGCCTCGCCGGCGCCCTCGCGGCGCAGCTCGACGCCCGGGGCGAGGCCGCCGGCCGGGCCCGGCTCACCGCGACCCTCGATCCCACGTTCTCGCCGGGCCGCCTGCCGCTCCCCGGCGCGGACCTCCCGACCGCGATGTTTGCCCAGCGCCTGCCCGAGCCGACCGCCGACCCGGAGGCACTGGAGCGGCTCCTCGTCGAGCGCCTGGAGCGGGATCCGCCGCGGGTGCCGGTCGTCCGCCTGGAGCTCGAGCTCCTCGACGTCGCCCCGGCCGAGGGCCACCAGCTCACCCTCTTCGTTCCCCAGGCGAATGCGGCGTCGCGCCTCGGCTGGCAGCTCGCCCGGCTCGCCGTCCGGTTCGGGGAGGGGCGCGTGGGGCGCGTCGCCCTGGCCGACCCCGAGGCGCCGCTCCCCGAGACGCGCTGGACGTGGCACCCCGTCTCCGCCGACGGAGCCGGAGTGCCCGGGATCGCCGCGCCCGGGGCCGGCCTGCCGCCGGCGCTCGTTCCGTGACGCGCCTCCTCCGCGAGCACCCGTCCATCGGGGCCGAGCTCGACCCGGCCGGGCGCCTCGTGGCGATCACCTGGGCCGGGCGTCGGGAGCCGGTGGAGGTCTGCACCCGCTGGCGCGTGGAGGATGCCTGGTGGGGACAGCCCATCGCCCGCGACTACTTCAAGGTCGTCGGGACCAGCTGGCTCGCCCTCGTCTACCTCGACCGGGTCGACGGGACGTGGCACCTGGAGCGCCTCTACGACTGAGGTGGCGCCCCCCGCAGCGTGGCCGGGACGCTTTCGCGGACCGCCCGCAGCGCCTCCTCGAGCCCGCCGGACCAGGCGTCACCGTGGCCGGGCAGCACGTGCCGGGCGGCGAGGCCGTCCAAGCGCACGAGGGAGGCGACCGCCTGGCGGTGGTCGGCGTTGAACATGGTCGAGAAGTGGGGCCCGCGGCGGCCCGTGATCACGTTGCGGGTGGCGAAGGTATCGCCGACGAAGACGGCGTCGCGGGCGGGCACGTGGAACGCCACGCTTCCGGCCGTGTGGCCGGGCACGTGGATCACGCGCGGGGCGCCTGGCGCGTCGAGCGTGGCGCCGTCGAGGAACGTGCCCACCTCGGCGATCGGGGTCACGCGGGCCATGCCGTGGCTGAGGGCGAAGACGGCGAAGCCCGCGATGGCCCGGATGCTCCAGCCCCGGGAGCCGGCGCCCGTCGGGTCGCGCACCGGCTTGACCTCGCCGCGGGCGAGGGCGGCGTCGTCCGCGTGGACGTCGACCGGGACGCTGTGCTCACGGCGGATCCGCTCGGCGAAGCCGACGTGGTCCGAGTGGGCGTGCGTCAGGAGCAGCGCCCGGACATCGTCCGGCGTGCGGCCCATCGCCGCGAGCTCGGCATGGACGTCCTTCCAGTAGCCGGGCGCCCCTGCGTCGATGATCGTGACCTGGCCGGCCTCCTCGATGAGGTAGACGTTGACGAGGCCCTTGCCGAGTCGGCGGATGCCCGGGGCAATCTCCACGACCGGCGTCGGTCAGACGAGCCGGAGGGCGCGGGCGGCAGCCTCGGCAGCCTCGTCGCCGGGCAGCGCGGCCGCCACGAGGATCACGAGCAGGGCCACCAGGACGAGAGCGAGCAGGCCGGCTCCCAGCCATTCGCGCGGTGTCGGTCCCATCGTCGTGCCTCCCGTGCGCGTCATCTCGCGACGCATCGTCCTGCTACTGCCACCCTGTGGCGCGCTCGTTCGTGACCGTCGCCCCGCGGCGCGCCCTGCCCGTCAGCCCCAGGGGCACGCTGCCCCGTAGAGGACGGTGATCATCGTCGTCCCGCCCAGCGGCCGGACCCGCGTCTGGACCCGGCAGGCGGGGTCCCGGCCCACTGAATCGATGACGAGGCTGCCGTCCTCGAGCGGTCCGCTGAGCGCCTCCGTACTGTAGCCCGCGGCCGTGAGCCCGTTCTGCATTGCCCCGGCGACGTCGTCCGGGGCGCCGTCGATGACGAAGGCGCCGCTGGCCGGCCCGTCCGCCGGATCGCCGGGCTCGGCGGGTTTCGCGCCGGCGGGAACCGGGAAGCCGGGCGGCAGGGCGTCCCACGCCGCTCCCCAGGCCTGGCTCGGCAGGAGGCCTGGGGTCGGGGCCGGGGTGTGGTCTCCGGCGCCGGGAACCTCGGTCGGGGCGGGCTGCGTGGGCCCCGGGGTCGAGCCTGGCGGCGTCGAGGTCGCGGATCCGCCGCAGGCGGCCACGACGAGGGCGAGGCCGGCGGCCAGGAGGCGGGCGGCCGTGAAGCCGGAGCGGGGGCTGGGTCGCATGGGTCGATGGTAGCCGGGAATCTCGCGGGCCCCGTCGCGACACCACGACGGGGCCCGGAGGAAGTCGCCGCGCCCGTTCCCCAGAACCAGGTGCGGCGCGAGTCGTTCGGGTCAGGTGGCCGTCCCGCCGGCGA
>Ga0315271_10002677_pt1 | contig 11188 bp, 9 predicted proteins | sample C3_top_MG_FD_204664 | JGI IMG/M metagenome (GOLD analysis project Ga0315271, IMG submission 204664) | Sediment microbial communities from Yellowstone Lake, YNP, Wyoming, USA - C3_top | ecosystem: Environmental > Aquatic > Freshwater > Lake > Sediment | place: USA: Wyoming | collected 2017-08-01
GGCATGCGGATAGGTGGGGATGCCTTCGAAGATGACCTCGGTCATGCCGAGCGCCAGCGGGCCGTAGGCCACATAAGTGTGGCCGGTGATCCAGCCCAGGTCCGCGGTACACCAGAACACATCGCTATCCGGCTTGGCATCGAACACCCATTGCATGGACAACACCGCACCGAGCAGATAGCCGCCGGTGGAATGTTGCACGCCCTTGGGCTTGCCGGTGGAGCCGGAGGTATAAAGAATGAATAGCGGATGCTCGGCGCTCACCCATACCGGCTCGCAGGTGCCGGCCTGGGTCTGTGTCAGTTCATGCCACCACACATCACGCTTGCTCCAGGCGACGTTGCCTTTTGTGCGGCGGTACACGACCACGCGTTCCACGCATGAGGTATCTCCCATCGCCAGCGCTTCATCCACCGCGTTTTTCAGCGGCACAGCCTTGCCGCCGCGCAGTCCCTCGTCGGCGGTAATCACCAGCTTGGCGCGGGCATCCTCGATGCGCTCGAACAGACTCTTGGCGGAAAAACCGCCGAACACCACGGAATGAATCGCGCCGATGCGCGCACACGCCTGCATCGCCACCACCGCCTCGATGCTCATCGGCATGTAGACAATCACGCGGTCGCCCTTCACCACACCGAGCGATTTCAGACCGTTGGCAAACTGGCAGACGCGGGCATGCAGTTGCTTGTAGGTGACTTTCGTCACAACCCCATCGTCTGCTTCAAAAATCAGCGCCGTCTTGTCGCCGCGCGTGGCCAGATGACGGTCGAGACAGTTGTAGGAGATGTTTAGCTCGCCGTCCTCGAACCACTTGTAGAACGGCGCGTTCGATTCGTCCAGCGTGCGGGTGAAGGGCGTATGCCAGGCTATATGTTCAAGAGCAAGCTCCGCCCAGAATCCTTCGTAATCCGCTTCGGCTTTTGCGCACAGGGAGCGGTAACCTTCCATTCCGCTGATATTGGCCTGTGCCACAAAATTGGCGGCGGGCGGGAAAACACGGGTCTCGGTCAGTACAGATTCGATGTTTGCCATTACGGCGTCCCTCACTGTTAAAGTTATCGAAATGCCCAAAATTCTACCGCAAGCCATGCCCGATCACGTTCTCGACCTGGTCTTACGCTGCACCCGCTTTGGCCGTCGGCTGCTGGCCGCGCAGCCCGACCTCGCCGAAGACCTCCGCCTGCATCTGGATCAGCCCTTCGGGCGAGCCGCGATGCAGGCCTTTCTCAACGAGCCGCCTGCCAGCGACGAAGCGGCCCTGCACCGGCGCCTGCGCCAGCTCCGCCAGCGGGTCTGGATGCGTACCACCGCGCGCGACCTGGGAGGACTTGCCGATCTGGCTGAAGTTACCGGCACCTACAGCGCGCTGGCCGAAGTCTGTCTCCAGGCCGCGCTCGACTTTCACCACGCCGATCTGGTTGCGCGCCATGGCGAACCGCTCGATGCACAAGGCATTTCCCAGCAACTGGTCGTCATCGGCATGGGCAAGCTGGGCGGGGGCGAGTTGAATGTTTCGTCCGACATCGACCTGATTTTCCTTTATCCCGAAGAAGGACAAACACACCCCCTCCCTAGCCCACCCCCGCAAGCGGGAGAGGGAACTATCAAGGTACTTTCCAACCACGAATTCTTTATCCGCCTCGGGCGCAGACTTAACGCAGCGATTTCCGAAAACACCGCCGACGGCTATGTGTTCAGGGTCGATTTGCGCCTGCGCCCGTGGGGTGAATCGGGGGCGCTCGCAATGAGCTACGCCATGTTCGAGGACTATCTGGTTGGACAAGGGCGACCGTGGGAACGCTACGCGTGGATCAAGGCGCGCCCGTTGACCGGACAGCGCCACGACGAATTGATGGCCATCGTGCGCCCCTTTGTGTTTCGCAAATATCTCGACTTCGGCGCCTTTGCCGCCATCCGCGACCTGCATGTGCAAATCCGCCGCGAAGTTGCGCGCCGCGAATTTCAGAACAACGTCAAACTGGGTCCCGGCGGCATCCGCGAAATCGAATTTACCGCGCAAGTATTCCAGCTCATACGCGGCGGCCAGAAACCGGCGCTGCAACAGCAACCCACGCTCAAGGTACTCGCCGAACTCGAGCGCAGCGGCTTGATGACGCCTGACGCCCATGCGGAACTGGCTGCTGCCTACGATTTTTTGCGACGCCTGGAACACCGTTTGCAGTACCTGGACGATGCCCAGACGCAGTTGCTGCCGGAGGACGCCGAATCGCACGCGATGCTGGCTGAGGCCATGGGCTACGCCGATTACGCAGCCTTGATGACCGCACTCGACGCGCATCGCAACAAAGTCACGCGCCACTTCGAGCAGGTGTTTGCCGCGCCGCAAACCGATCAGCAAAGTCATCCACTCACCGCGCTGTGTTGCGGCGTGCTGGACGAAGCCGCTGCTCACACGCTGCTGGCGCAACACGGCTACACTGAACCTGCGCGAGTGCGCGCCACCCTTGATCAGGTGCGCCAGTCGACCGCCATGCTGCCCGAATCCACCCAGCTTCGTCTCAACGCCCTGCTGCCGCCCGCGCTTGAAATCATCGGCAGTCTCCCCAACCCGGAAGACACGCTCGCCCGGCTCGCCACCCTGATCCAGACCATCGCCCGCCGTGCCACCTATCTTGCCCTGCTGACCGAATATCCGGCGGCGTTGCGCCAGCTTTCGCGCCTGCTGTCAGCCAGCCCGTGGGCGGCGCAGATGCTCAACCGCCAGCCGCAGCTTCTGGACGAACTCATCGACCCGCGCCAGTTAATGGAAGAGCCCAGCTGGCCCGAGCTGGCGGCAAATCTGGCCGCCGACATGGATGCGCTGGATGACGACACCGAACGGCAGCTGGACACGCTGCGCCGCTTCAAACAGGTGCAGACCCTGCACCTGCTGGCGCAGGACGTGGCAGGAAGACTCTCGCTCGAACGCCTGTCCGACCATCTCTCCTATCTCGCAGATACCCTGCTGGCCGATACCCTGAAACGTTGCTGGGCAGGGCTCAAAACCCGCCATCGCGACACCCCCCGCTTCGCCGTCATCGGCTACGGAAAACTCGGCGGCAAGGAACTCAGCTATGCGTCCGACCTCGACCTGGTATTCCTGTACGACGACCCGGACCAACACGCCGCCGAAATCTATGCCCGCCTGGCGCAACGCATCAACACCTGGCTCGGCACCCTCACCTCCGCCGGTATCCTGTACGAAGCCGACCTGCGCCTGCGCCCCGATGGCGCGTCGGGTTTGCTGGTCAGCAGTATCGAAGCCTTCCGCGATTATCAATCCCGCCACGCCTGGACCTGGGAACATCAGGCGCTGACCCGCGCGCGCTTTGTCTGCGGCGATAGCGACATCGGCGCCGCATTCGAAACCTTCCGCCGCGAGCTGCTGCGCACCCCGCGCGACAAGGAAAAGCTGCGCGATGAAGTGCTTGCCATGCGCGAAAAAATGCACGCCGGCCACGTCAATCCCACGGATTTATTCGACCTAAAACACAACCCCGGCGGCATCGTCGATGTCGAGTTCGCGGTGCAGTATCTGGTGCTGGCAAACGCCCATGCACACCCTGAGCTCAGCGACAACATCGGCAACATCGCGCTGATAAAACGTGCCGCCACACTCAGCTTGTTGCCCGGCAACATCGCGCAGCCCGCCGCAGATGCCTACCGCGAACTGCGCCGCCGTCAGCACAGCATCAAACTCGCCGGGGCGGAATTTGCACGGGTGGCGGCGGACAGTCTGGAGCATCATCCCGCCGCCGTGCGTGCGCTGTGGCACGCGGTATTTTCCTCATGATCCTTGCCTCGCCTACCCGGCAAACACCCCGCCGCGCGCGCCTTCGCTGACCGCGCGCACGGCGGGATGGACAATCCGGCGTTCCACCGAGATCACGAAAAAACGTTCCTTTATTTCCTTCGTCTCGCCTAGTTTGACCGCGCCGTACTGCCGCGCCACATCCAGTTCGCTGGCTGAAGGTGCAGGAAACACGCCCGCGCCAGCCTGGCCAAAAGCCTTCATCAGCGCGCTGTCGTCAAACTCGCCCACAATGCGTGGCCGCACCCCTTTGCGTTCCAGCCAGCGCGTGAGCGGGGCGCGCAGGGCGCTGTCCTCGCCGGGAATCAGCAAGGGCGCGCCATCCAGATTGTGCGGAAACGCGTCACCCAGACGAGCTGCCAGCGCTGGCGCGGCGAAGAAAGCCACGCCACATTCGCCCAGCGGGTGGCTGTAACCTTTTACATCCATGCCGGGCGGCAGCGGTCGGTCGGCCAGCACCATGTCCAGGCGGTGAATCGCCAATTCCGCCAGCAGGCGGTCCAGCCGGTCTTCGCGGCAGACCAGGCGAACCGGCTCGGCTAACGCAAGCGTCGGTGCCAGCAGACGGTGGGCAATGGATTTTGGCACCACGTCGGCAATCCCCACCCGGAACGGCAAGGCTCTTTCTTCCTGATTGCCGCGCAGAACTTCCTCCAGCTCCGCACTCACCTGAAACAGCTCCTCGGCGTAAGACAGCGCCAGCCGCCCGGTCTCGGTCAGTACCAGCCGCCGTCCGGCGCGCAGGAACAACGCGACCCCGAGCCTTTCCTCGAACTGCGCAAGCTGCCCGGACAGGGTTTGCGGCGCCAGGTGCAGCTTTTCTGCGGCACGGTTAACCGCCCCGGATTTGGCGACGGCGTAAAAATAATGCAGGTGTTTGAAATTGAGCATGGCGGTTCATCCAAGACGACAAACTAAATCGAAAGATACGAACTAAATGCAATGATAAATCGAATTTATCTTATTCATGAATGGCCGTACGATAAGCCCCTGTCTCACCACCGAAAGGAAATAGCCATGCAAACAAGTATTCAAAGTCTTGGATTCGCGCTGACCGAAGGTCTGCGCGACTATGTCATGAAACGCCTGGCTTACAGCCTGAACCATGGCGACGGGCAGATCACCCGGATCACGGTGCGACTATCGGACATCAACGGCCCGCGCGGCGGCGCGGACAAGCGCTGCCTGATCGAGCTGCGGCTCAAGGCCGCACAGGCCGTGGTGATTGAAGATACCGAGGCCGATCTTTATGTCGCCATCGACCGCGCTGCTGAACGCGCCGGCCGCACGCTGGAGCGCCGGCTGGCACGGCAGCGGGAATTCGCGCCCGGCTTGCCCGCAGAAGCGGATAACGAGGGCATGGATGCCCAAGTCGGGGCGCAACCATGAGCGCGGCATGGATTCTGTGGGCGGGTGCGGCGCTGGCTGCCACAATGCTGCTGGCGCTGACTGCGATGCTGCTCCTGCGCCGCCGCGCGCGCCGCAGCAGCCGTCCGGTCTATCTGCGGCATCGTTAGCGGTGGGTATTGAAACCCGTTTGCCATGATTCCTATCCAACACACCTTATGTTCGATTTGACAGGGAACACTTCACCATGAAACGCATTTTTTTATTTCTCGCCACCAACATGGCCATCGTGCTGGTGCTGTCGCTCACCATGCGCCTGTTGGGGGTCGAGCCCTATCTCACTGCGAATGGCTTGAACCTGACTTCGCTCTTGATCTTCGCCGCGGTGATGGGCTTTGGCGGCTCGCTGATTTCGCTGGCGATTTCAAAGTGGATGGCGAAAAAGTCGATGGGCGTTCGGGTGATCGAAACGCCGTCGAATTCGACCGAATTCTGGCTGGTCGAGACCGTGAAAAAATATGCGGCTGACGCCGGGATCGGGATGCCAGAAGTCGGCATTTTCGATACGCCCGAAGCCAACGCTTTCGCCACCGGCATGAACAAGAACAACGCGCTGGTCGCTGTCTCCAGCGGTCTTTTGCAACACATGTCGAAAGGCGAAGCCGAAGCCGTGATCGGCCACGAAATCGCCCACGTCGCCAACGGCGACATGGTCACGCTGGCGCTGATCCAGGGCGTGGTGAACACCTTCGTCATGTTCCTGTCGCGCGTCATCGGTTACGTGGTAGACAAGGTGGTGTTCAAGACCGAGCGCGGCACCGGCCCGGCGTTTTTCGTCACCATGATCATCGCCGAACTGGTGCTGGGCGTGCTCGCCTCGATCATCGTCATGTGGTTTTCGCGCAAGCGCGAATTCCGCGCCGACAGGGGAGGCGCGAGCCTGGCGGGCAAGCAGAACATGATCGGCGCGCTGGAGCGCCTGGCAAGCCTGCATCCCGCGCCGCTGCCCGACAAAATGGCGGCCTTCGGCATCGCTGGCGGCGGCGCTTCCGGCATCAAGCGCCTGTTCATGACCCACCCGCCGCTGGTAGAACGGATCGCGGCGCTGCGCGCCGTGCAATAAACGCGAACATAAGTGAACGAAACTCAACCCCAGGAGCATCCCCATGAAGAAATCATCTGAACCCAAAAAAACCGCCAAGGATGTTGGCGGCAAGCCCTTGGTCGGCATCCTCACCGGCAGCCCCAATGACCTGCCAACCGTCGTCAAGGTACGCGCTACCCTGTCCGGCCTGGATGCGCTGCTCGCCACGGTGCAGATGCCGCCCGGCGTACCGGTCGACACCGTGGCGGTGGACGGCACGAAAAATGCCGCCATGCTGGCCGCGCGCATCCTGGCCGCGCGCATCCTGGCGCTGAAATATCCGGAAATCGACCAGGCATTGGAAAAAGCTGCCAACAAAGAGCGCGCCCGCTATGAGCAAAGCGCCGACGCGGCGCTGGCGGGACTTTCCGCGAAGTAATGGAGACACGATATGAATAACGCCGTCTCAATCGGCGAACCCTGGATGTGGGGCGCTTTCATCGCTTTTGTGCTGGTGATGCTGGTGCTCGACCTGTTCGTGTTTGGCGGCAAAAAGGCGCACAAGGTCAGCGTCAAGGAGGCCGCGCTGTGGTCGCTGGCGTGGTTTTCCATGGCGCTGATTTTCAACGCCGGGTTGTGGTGGGTTCTCAACGGCACAGTCGGCGCGGAAATCGCTGACAAGAAGGCGCTGGAATTTTTCACCGGCTATCTGATCGAGAAATCGCTGTCGGTGGACAACGTGTTTGTCTTCTTGCTGATTTTCGCCGCCTTCCATGTCAAGCCCGAATACCAGCGCCGGGTGCTGATCTACGGCGTGCTGGGCGCGATTGTTTTACGCGCCGTCATGATACTGGCTGGTGCCTGGGTGGTGCGTGAATTCAACTGGGTGCTGTATTTCTTCGGCGCTTTCCTGGTCGTCACCGGAATACGCATGCTGGTGATGGCGGAAAAAACACCCGACCTGGAGAAGAACCCGGTGCTGAAATTCGCACGCCGGCATTTGCGTATTGCCGAGGGCGATCACGGTGAGAAATTCAGCCTGATGAAGAACGGCGTGCGTTATTTCACGCCGCTGTGCCTGGTGCTGATCCTGATCGAAGTCACCGATCTGGTGTTTGCGGTGGATTCCATCCCGGCCATCTTCGCTATCACCACCGACCCCTTCATCATTTTCACTTCCAACATCTTCGCCATCATGGGTCTGCGCGCGCTGTACTTCCTGCTGGCCGACGTGGCGGATCGTTTCCACCTGCTGAAATATGGCCTCGCCATGGTGCTCACTTTCATCGGCGCCAAGATGCTCATCATGCCGTGGTATCACGTACCGGTGGGCGCTTCGCTGGCCATCGTCGCGGTGCTGATCGGGTCGAGCGTGATTGCCAGTCTGATCGCCACGCGCAAGGGATCGGGGTGAAAACCAGCACAGTCGAAATCTGCGGCGCCGACCGGGTGTTCATCCAAGAGGCCGATGTATTCGCCGCGACCCGCCATGCATTGCAGGCGGCGGCGCCTGTTCCGCCCATCATGAGGAAGGCAGAGACATGACCCCGACAGAACCCGCCGCGACAAAACACTGGCATGCGCAAAGTGCCGAACAGGTCTGCGCCGACCTCGAAACCGACTTGGTACAAGGGCTGACCCCCGACGAGGCGACGCTGCGGCTGACCCGTCACGGCCCCAACAAACTCGCCGAGAAAAAACCGCGCCCGGCGTGGCTCAAGTTTGTCGACCAGTTCAAGAACGTGCTGGTGATGGTGCTACTTGGCGCCGTCGTGCTGGCCGCGGCGATTGGCGACCTCAAGGACGCGGTGGTCATCCTGATCGTGGTGGTGTTCAACGCCGCCCTGGGCTTCTATCAGGAACACCGCGCCGAGGCGACGCTGGCGGCGCTGAAAAAAATGCTGGCGCAGCACGCCCGGGTACGGCGCGGCGGACGGGTGCTGGAAATCCCCGCCGAGGAACTGGTGCCGGGCGACCTCGTGCTGCTCGAAGCAGGCGATCGAATCCCCGCCGACGGCCGCGTGCTGGTGTCGCACAACGCCGAAGTGGCCGAAGCGGCATTGACCGGCGAATCCCACGCCGTAGGCAAGCACGCCGGGTCGCTTGCGCCCGGCGAACATGCGCTGGCCGAACGCTTCAATATGGCGTACATGAACACCGTAATCACCCGTGGCCGCCTCGATCTGGTCGTGACCGCCACCGCCATGAACACCGAGATGGGCCGCATCAGCGGCCTGCTGGACGCGGCGCAGGAAAGCGCCACGCCGCTGCAGATTCAGCTCGATGCGCTGGGCAAGCGCCTGGCTCTCATCGCCGGCGTGGTAGTGAGCCTGATTTTCGGGCTCGGCATCCTGCGCGGCGACCCGCTGGTGCAGACCATCATGACCTCGATCGCCCTGGCCGTGGCGGCTATCCCCGAGGGACTGCCGGCGGTGGTGACGGTGACGCTGGCCATCGGCATACACCGCATGGCGAGGAACCGCGCCATCGTCAAAAAGCTGTCGGCGGTGGAAACCCTGGGCTCAACCACGGTGATCTGCTCGGACAAGACCGGCACGCTGACCCTCAACCAGATGACCGCGCGCCAGTTGTTTTATCGTGGGCGGCGCTTTGCCGTGAGCGGCGAGGGCTATTCCGGCGAGGGCGAAATCAGCGCCGGGGATGGCGACCCGCTGCCCGATTTCCTGCCCCTGCTCGCCCCGGCGGCCCTGTGTTGCGATTCCCGCATCCGCGACGGCCAGCTCATCGGCGACCCCACCGAGGGCGCGCTGCTGGCGCTGGCCGCCAAGGGTGGCGTGGATCAGGAAACAGCGGCGGAACACAGCCCGCGCATCGCCGAAATCCCCTTCGACTCGGCGCACAAGTTCATGGCCACCTTTCACCACGACGGCGAGCGGGTGCGCATGTTCGTCAAGGGCGCGCCCGACGTATTGCTGGCGCGCGCCAGCAGTTTTCTCGGCGCAGCGGGTGCGGTGCCGTTTGACGACCCGGCTCGCGCCGCCTTCGAGGCCGAGAACGCCGCTTTTGCCGGGCAGGCGATGCGCGTGCTGGCGGTGGCCAGCCGCGAGATTCCGGCACACGACTTCGACCCCGCCGACGACCTGATGGTCTGGGCGCGGCAACTCACCCTGACCGGCCTGGTCGGCATTATCGACCCGCCCCGCCCCGAGGCGCGCGACGCCATTCGCCTGTGCAAGCAGGCCGGCATCCAGGTCAAGATGATTACCGGCGACCACGCCATCACCGCCGCCGCCATCGCCCGCGAACTGGGTCTGGAAGGCGTTGTGTTGACCGGCGCGGAACTCGACCGGCTCGACGTCGCCGAACTTTCCCGGCACATCGAGGAAACCGCCGTGTTCGCCCGCGTTGCGCCCGAGCACAAGGTCAAGATCGTGCAGGCGCTGAAGGCGCGCGGCCACGTCGTCGCCATGACCGGCGACGGCGTCAACGACGCCCCGGCACTGAAGAACGCAGACATCGGCATCGCCATGGGCATCGCCGGCACCGAGGTGACCCGCGAGGCCGCCACCATGGTGCTCACCGACGACAACTTCGCCACCATCGTCGGCGCTGTCAAGGAGGGCCGCACCATCTACGACAACATCGTCAAGTTCGTGCGCTTCCAGCTCTCCACCAACGTCGGCGCCATCCTCACCGTGCTCGGCGCGCAACTGCTGGGCATGCCAACGCCGTTCACAGCGATTCAGATACTGTGGATCAACATCATCATGGACGGCCCCCCCGCCATGACCCTGGGGCTGGAACCGGCGCGTCCCGGCATCATGAATGAGCCTCCGCGCCGTGCCGACGAGCGCATCCTGTCGCTGGCGCGCTTCAGACGCCTGCTGATGTACGGCATCACCATGTCGGCAGGCACGCTGGGGCTGTTCTATTACGCTCAGGACCGCAGCGAGGCCTACGCGCTGACGCTGGCGTTCACTGCTTTCGTGCTGTTCCAGTTTTTTAATGTGTTCAACGCTCGCGCCGAGCATCATTCCGCGTTCAACCGCCAGTTTTTCAGCAACGGCAAGTTGTGGGCGGCGCTGGCAACGGTAGTGGGACTGCAGGCGCTGGTGGTGCACTGGACACCGGCCCAGGCCATCTTTGATACTACGGCATTGTCCGCTCAGGACTGGGGGCTGGCGTTCGCGGTCGCCTCATCCATTCTGCTGCTGGATGAAGGCCGCAAACTGATGTTGAAATTACTGCAACGCAGCCAGAGGAGGCCTACATGAACCAAGAGACTGCTGCATCCCCATCCCAGAAGCCATCGGACGATCCCTTCATTCGTGGGCTGGCGACGTCGATACGCTATGCCGTGCGCATTCTGGCGGTGCTGATGGTGCTGGTGATTTGGTGGGGGGTTGCGGATGTAGTTTACGTGCTGTACGAACGCATCTCCACCCATCCCTACTATCTCCTCAACATCAGCGATATATTTGCCACCTTCGGCGCCTTCATGGCCGTGCTGATTGCGATCGAAATTTTTATCAACATCGCCAGTTACCTGCGCGAGAACGTCATCCATATCAAGCTCGTCCTGGCCACCGCCTTCATGGCCGTCGCCCGCAAAGTCATTGTGCTGGATTACAAGGAAGTCAGCGCCGAGTATGTGTTCGCCACCGCTGCGCTGGTGCTCGCACTGGCTGTGGCCTATTGGCTGGCTGTGGTGAAAAACACCTCCATAGAAAGCCATGGCGAACTATAAGAGGGCGCTAATCGATACCCGCTGCCACGCAGTTGAATATTCATGATCTGCCGCACCGGCAGCCGCACCGATACGCTGGCTCGCTATTTAAAGAATCAAAGGGGTCAGCGTCGAATGGCACTTACTTAAGCTTTTTCGGGTGACCATGCAGTTTCACCTCATCCCTCGCCTGAGGGCGAGGTTTCATCAATAGCGGATAGGGTTTTGGACGTCGCTTGATGGCTCTTGGCTCGATACG
>Ga0315271_10002678_pt1 | contig 11184 bp, 10 predicted proteins | sample C3_top_MG_FD_204664 | JGI IMG/M metagenome (GOLD analysis project Ga0315271, IMG submission 204664) | Sediment microbial communities from Yellowstone Lake, YNP, Wyoming, USA - C3_top | ecosystem: Environmental > Aquatic > Freshwater > Lake > Sediment | place: USA: Wyoming | collected 2017-08-01
TGAGTACGCTGAGCCTGCAGATCAAGGTCGACCTGATCGAGGTATCCGGCCGGTCTTTGCTGGCATCAAAAACCTTTAGCTACGCCGAAGCTGCGGGTGCTGATCCCGCTTCGGGCGCGGCAGCGGCAGACCGGGCCGTGCAGAAGTTCCTGGCTGACCTGACGGCCTTCGTGGTCGAGGCCATCAGCCCTTTGCAGTGTGCGCCCGGGTAGGTCATGAACGATTCCCTTGAAACCCTGTTGGAAAAGATGCGTCTGCTGGAGAAAGACATCCTGGGCAAACTGCAAGAAAAAGAAGAAGAGTTTTTCTACGAAGTTCACCAGGGGAAAATCCGCTTCACCGGGGAAGCACGAGCACGGCACAAGCTGCTGATCAAAAAATTCACCGCCTACGTCCGTGATTCGCGTTTCCTGATCCTCCTTACCATACCGGTCATCTGGGCCTTGATCATCCCCGTCGTGCTGCTGGATCTGTTCATGTTCGTCTATCAGGCCATCTGCTTTCCGATCTACGGCATTCCCCGAGTGAAGCGCGGCGACTACATCCGGCTGGACCGGCGGCACCTGGCCTACCTGAACTGGGTGGAAAAACTCAACTGTGAGTACTGCAGTTATGCCAACGGTTTGTTCGCCTACGCCACCGAGATCGCTGCACGCACCGAGCAATACTGGTGCCCGATCAAGCACGCGCAACGCGTGAAGTCCTTACACAGCCGCTACCGTTACTTTTTCGACTACGGCGATGCCGAGCGCTATCGCCAACAGATCGAAACCGTGCGGCGCTCGTTTGAAGACCTCAAAACAGATAGTCCGAAACATAACTGACGACCTCTCCCCGTGAACATCCATCTGCTCTCGATTGAGGAAGCTCTGCATCAGGTGCAATCGCAGGCCGGAGGGCTCGCTGCCGTTGAGGCGGCGCAGCGGCTGGCTCAGCAAAACGCGAAGCAGCGCAAAGGGGGCGATGGCGGTGCGTGGCGCTTGCTGCTCAACCAGTTCCGCAGCCCGCTGGTGATCCTGCTGCTGGTGGCGATGGTGATCTCGCTGTTCCTGGGCGGCCGCATAGACGTCCTGATCGTGCTGACGGTCGTGCTGATGAGCACGCTGCTCGGTTTTTGGCAGGAGTATCGCGCCGCCAGCGCGGTGGCCGCACTGCTCGCCGTTATCCAGGCGAAGGCAACGGCCTTGCGTGACGGCCGGGAAGTCGATCTTCCGGTAGACGAGGTCGTGCCCGGCGATGTCGTGGTGCTGCGCGCAGGCGCCACCATTCCCGGCGACGGGTTGCTGCTCGAATCGAATGATTTGTTCGTCGATGAATCCGCGCTCACCGGCGAAAGCTATCCGGCGGAGAAAAAAGTCGGCGTGGTAGCGGCCAACGCGCGCCAAAGCGAACGAACCAACGCGGTGTTTGAAGGCACGCATGTTGTCAGCGGCACAGCTAACGTGCTGATCGTGACCACGGGCGCGGACACGGAGTTTGGCGCCATTTCTGAGCGGCTGCGGCTGCGCGCGCCGGAGACGGATTTTGAGCGCGGGCTGCGCCGCTTCGGGGAGATGCTGATCCGTGTCACGCTGGTCTTCGTCGTCGCCATTTTTGCCATCAACGTTTTTTTTCATCGTCCGGTGCTGGAGGCCTTCATGTTCACCCTGGCCCTGGCAGTGGGCATGACGCCGGAACTGCTGCCTGCCATCGTCAGCATCACGCTGGCCCGCGGTGCAAAGCGCATGGCCGAGGAGCATGTCATCGTGCGGCGCCTGTCGGCAATCGAGAATTTCGGCAGCATGAGCGTGCTGTGCTCCGACAAGACCGGCACGCTGACCGAAGGCCGGGTGACACTGCAAGCGGCCCACGATGCGCTGGGCAACATCAGCGCAAGCGTGCGTCTTTACGCTGTGCTTAACGCCACGTTTGAAAGCGGCTTCACCAATCCCATCGACGCGGCTCTGCGTGCCGAAGCCGGGCTTGATCTGACCGGATTCAACAAATGCGACGAGGTGCCGTACGACTTCATCCGCAAACGGCTCAGTATCGTTGTGCAGCAAAAGACCGGGAACCAGCAGCATCTCATGATCACCAAGGGCGCGTTTGCCAATGTGCTCGCTGTCTGTACCAAGGTAACCACGCCCGATGGTGAAAAGCCCATGGATAGCATGCGCGACGCCTTGCAGCAGCGCTTTAACGACTATAGCCACGCCGGACATCGCGTGCTCGGACTCGGAACGCGCGACGTTACCGGCGATCCGGTCATCAACAAGGACGACGAACAGGACATGACCTTTTTGGGCTTCCTGCTGTTCGATGACCTGCCCAAGGCGGGAGCCACGGAGGCGATTGAGCAACTGCGTCAGCTTGGCGTTGACTTCAAGGTCATCACGGGTGACAACCGCCTGGTGGGGCAACGCTTGGGCACACAGATGGGCATCGCAAAGCCGGAGGTGCTCACCGGCGACGCCCTGCGCGAGATGAGCGACGCAGCGCTGATCAAGCGCGTCGGCGAGGTGGACATTTTTGCGGAAATCGAACCAAATCAAAAAGAGCGCATCATCATCGCCCTGCGCAAGTCAGGGCAGGTGGTGGGTTATCTCGGCGACGGCATCAATGACGCCTCCGCGCTGCACGCCGCCGATGTAGGCATCTCGGTCGATGGTGCGGTGGACGTTGCCAAGGAGGCCGCTGACATCGTGCTGCTGCGCCAGGACCTCAATGTGCTCGCACAGGGCGTGCGCAACGGCCGAGTCACCTTCGCCAACACGCTCAAGTACATCTTCATCACCACCAGCGCGAACTTTGGCAACATGTTCAGCATGGCCGGCGCGTCCTTGTTCCTGCCCTTCCTGCCGCTGTTGCCGAAGCAGATCCTGCTCAATAACTTTCTCTCCGACCTGCCCGCACTCACCATCGTGACGGACTCGGTCGATCCCGAGCAAGTGAGCCGTCCGCGCCGCTGGGACCAGGCCTTCATCCGTCGTTTCATGATTGCTTTCGGCCTGGTCAGTTCCGTGTTTGATTACCTCACCTTCGGTATGCTGCTGCTGGTGCTGCACGCCAGCGAGGCGCAGTTTCAAACCGGCTGGTTCATCGAGTCGCTGATGACCGAACTGTTCATCGTCATGGTCATTCGCACGCACCGCTCCTGGTTTAAAAGCAGGCCGGGCCGCACCCTCACCATCGCCACTGTCATCGTGGCCGGCAGCACCATTATCCTGCCCTACACCGCGCTCGGGGCCATATTCGGCCTCGTGCCATTGCCCTGGGCCTTTATGCTCGGCCTAATCGGCATCACGGTACTTTATCTGCTCACCAGCGAGGCCGTGAAGCGCGTGATGTTTGCGCGACTGGAGCAACCAGCCTGATGCTTATGCAGGAAGATTGCTTGACGCTGCGCAGGCAGAGCGTGAACATATGATGCTGTACCCCGGACCAGGGGCCTACCTGGAGTCAGGCAGGCTACTCTCACGCGGAGGGGGTGACCATTGGTAGTGTTCAAGAAACCCAAACTCGAAACTCTCGCGCGAGTCGCCGAAATGGCCGCGGCCTTTGCCGTGGTTGTGTCAGTTATCTATCTTGCCGAGCAAATCGGCGACAATACGAGGCTGCTTCGCAGTCAATCCCATTTCAACGCGATCTCGCTAGGACAGCGACCACTGGAACTTCTGGTCGACAATGAAAGCCTGGCAGGCGAGGTCATTCAGTGCGATGCAAATCCGGACAGCGTTGCGGCCGTGACATGGGAGCGCTGCCGCTACTTTTACTTAATGGAGTTTAATTCCTGGGAGTATTTTTACTACCAGAACATTGACGGGTCTATTCCACCACAACTCTGGCTTGGAGCAGATGGCTACTTCAAGACTCTTATCAACACCAGACCAGGCTATGTGCGTTTCTGGTCCGAGATGCAGGCGGGATTCGCCGAACCCTTCAAGTCCTACGCTGCCCGGCAGATGCCGCAATCATCGCCTGACCCAACGGCCCAAAGCCAATAGAGCATTACGTTTGCGCGCGTGGAGTAATCTGGCTAAGTAGTACTACTGGGCCGGTGGGGATTCGACCCCGGCCTATTTCTCCGGGAACGATAGCTGGTGGGTGCTCTGGATGCGGTCGCGCCACTCATCCGGAAGCGCGGCCTGTGCGGCGAATTCGGGCCAGCGTTCGACGGCCGCGACAGCGTCTCCGATAATGGCCGCGGCACGGCCGCGCTTGAGCAAGGCCGCCTTTGCACCCGCCTCGAAATCCACCCGCGTGAAGCCCTCGCGCTTGCCGTTCAGGGTCATCTGGTGGGTGGCAGTCCAGGTGCCCGCCGGGTTGAAGCTGTAGGTCACGTCGAAGGCAGGGGCCAGCGACCATTCACCCTGCTTGTTCATGAGGAAGGCGATGTTCTTCACATGATCGTCCTGGTTGCGCGCGACGATATTGAAGACCATGCGCCGGAACTGTTCCTCCACCGCGGCCATCGGCAGGTCCAGTTGGCGGATGGTCAGCAGCGCCTGCTCGTAGCCATAGGCCCCGGCCTGGTTGAAATCGAAATGCGCCAGCGCGCCGAGCGACTGCATGTGCAACTTTTCCCCACCGGCCAGCCGGTCGAAGCGGCGCGTCATGAAGTGACGCCGTCCGTTTTCCTCCATGAGCCGGCACTCGCTCATGGTGATCCCCGCTGCCTGCGCCATCAGGTAGTAGGCATATTCGATGGCGCCATAGCCCCTGGGGTCTTCCAGTTCCTTGTCCTTGTTGCCGGCCACTCCATCAAATTTCAGCAGCCAATATTCGAAGCCATCGCCGGCTGCGATCTGGCCGGAGCGCACTTCATTGGTCTCGCGATTCCAGGCAATGACCGCCTTCGCGCGTGCGCCGCCAGCGGACGTGCCCACCACCAGGATGTCGCGCAGTGCTTTGCCTTTTCCGGCCGCATGGAAATACCCCTGTAAATTGCTGCGGTGGGTGAGCACTTCGCCGGCAAGCCGCACCAGTGCATCCACCTCAATAGCCGATGACGTGCGCGGCCTCGGTCCCAGCGCCGGCGCAAACTCCAGCGCGCCCATGCCGCGCGTGCCGGTATAGCACAGGCGCTCCACCGCATTGAAACTCTCCGGCGTGCGGCCCTCGGTCGCCAGCCAGGCGTCGATCAGGGCATTGCCAAACCGGTCCGGCAGCGAATCGGCCAGCAGTCCGGGCAGCCCGTGAAACGTCATGCGCGGCAGTGCCGGGAATTCGTACACCCGCTCATCCAGGGGCATGGAAAGGGGAGAAACCTCGATGGCGCTGCGCACGAAGCCCGGGGCGTATTGAAAAGCGGCCACGTCCCGCCCTTCGGCCAGCGACACCGCACCAATCGTCCGTCCCCACAGCCTTACTTCGGCGATCATGACGGCTCACCCCAGGTCCATTTTTTCCTCGTGCGTTGCGCTGCTTTCCCGCCAGTGGCCCGCTGCCGCTGGCGGCCCTGCAATTTCAGTTGCGCCATCGGGCTGGGTGCCGGTTCAGGCAGTAGGGTCTCGAACTGCTCCAGCAAACCCAGCGCCCGGCACACCCGGACAAAGCCGGACAACCGGGTTACCGCCTCGCCCGATTCCAGCCTTTGCAGTGTGCTTTTGGAGATGCCCGCCTGCTCTGCTAACTGCATTTGCGTGAGGTTTCTTTGCAGGCGCGCTGTCGCCAGGCGTTGCCCCAGTTCCCGGAGAACGGCGGCGTCGGTGGAAAAATTGATAATTTTCATAGTACATCTAATATGATGCATTATTTATAATAAAGCAATTAAAGCATCATATAAGAATTTTTATATTCATTTAGATCTAAAACCAGAGACAAAAAAACCGCCTGTGAGGCGGTTTTTCAGTATGGCGGAAGGGGTGTCCGTCGAACATATAGTAGTACCAGTGCTTTGCAGCCTCCGCTGCAATCTTCAAGCAGCGGCGTGTTGCCCTGGTTCAACAGAAAGCTTCATGCCTACGGCCTTTAACACCGCCAGAAGAGTTTTCAGCGTTGGATTACCCTTGGGCGATAAGGTCCGATAAAGTGATTCCCTGCTGATGCCAGCTTCGGCAGCGACCGCCCCCAGTCCGCCGTAGGCTTCTGCCACAGTTCGCAGCGCAAGAAGCCCTGCGGCGCGATTGTCCGGATCATCCAGGGATTCCATTGCCGCCTTGAGGTATTCAACCGCCAGTTCGCGGTCTGCACGAAGCTCGGCTACCTCAAGGTCGTGATGAGAAACCGCCGCGTCAACTTTTTTGTTCATGCTTGCCTCCGTTTCCAGTCAGCCCAGTAATCCTTGGCCGTCTTGATATCCGTCGCTTGTGTCTTCTTCGATCCGCCAGACAGGAGAATGACGATCGACTGGCCATGCCGCCCCAAATAGACCCGATATCCGGCACCGACGTGCTCCCTCAGTTCCAAGATACCGTCACCCACCGATTCGCAATCACCAAAATTTCCCGCCTCAATCCGCTTTAGACGAATCCTGATCTTGGCTTGCGCTCGCTTGTCACGGAGCGATTGAAGCCACTCGGTGACCGGCTCATGGCCATTGGCCATTTGGTATCGGAAAACTTCGATCATGAAAGGAGTGTAGCTTAAAAGCTACATACCTGCAATGACGACACTGCACCTAGCCTGTTTCGTACTGTGTTGATTTGATTGATCCAACCAATGGAGTGAACCCCTGGAGCGTTGGACATATTTGGTTGTTCGCATGTTTCAATATTCCCTCAAGATCTCATACCGGAAGTAGGTATCAAAGTAGGGAATAAATCTCGGTATAAAATAAATAACTATAACTTTCAGCTACGTAATCAAATATATGGCGGAGAGGGTGGGATTCGAACCCACGGTACGGGTAACCGTACACTTGATTTCGAGTCAAGCCCATTCGGCCTCTCTGGCACCTCTCCGGGCAAAACAGGCGGTATTATCCGGTGCGGTGTTGGTTTTGCGCAAGGACCAGTGCCCGGAATCAGTGCGCTACGCAGGCACAACCGTGTAACTTCGAGGCACACCACAAGTCAGATCAAGGCCGCGCCGGGTCCTTCTTGCATTGGTAGCCTTGTTGGGTTCAAGATGGACTATTCAGGAATTTGGCTGTCGCTACCGCCGCCCTCGCAACCAAAGGAACTCATGTAAATGAACGCCAAAAAAGCGCCCGTTAAAAAGCCGCTGATCGACGTCACGCCGGTAACCGAGAAGCTGAAAGCGGCCAGGCACAAGGCTGAGCTTGCGAGGAGGCGGTTACTGCGGGCTAAAGCCGCGCACAAGAATGCCCCCAAGGTGCTAAAGCTGGCCCGCAAGGCCGCCAAGGCGGCACGCAAGAAGGTTGAAAAGCTGCAAAAGGCCATCACTAAAGCCCTGGCCGCCGCGGCGAAAAAAGCCCGGGCTGCCGAGAGCGCGCTCAAAGAAAAATTTCCACCCACCGCCACGAGTCCGAAACCTCAGCCGGCGGCGGAGGTTAAAAAGGCTCCGAAAAAATCCAAGCCGGCTGCGAGGAAATCCAGGCCGGCGGCGAAGAAAGCCAAGTTGACAAAGCCCAAGGCAGCCCCGGCAAAACCCCAACCGGCCGCGGTAAACCCCAAGCCGGCTGCCGGCAAACGCAAAGTGGCTCCAAAAAAGACCAAACCAGCTCCCGCGAAGCCCAAGCCTGCTCCGGCCAAGCCTAAGCCTGCTGCGGCCAAGCCCGAGGCGGCTCCGGCCAAGCCCAAGGCAGCACCCGTAAAGCCCAAGGCGGCCCCAACACCAGCGCCATCCAAACTGGCCCCGGTGGAATCGCTGCCACCTCCGGCGGAATCCCACTTGCCTGCAACACCAGAGCAGTTGGGCATGGGCGTTTCACGAACCGAAGCCGGGCCGAATTCCAGCGGTGTGTTGGATAGTCTGTCGCCAGTCCCCTCCGAATAGTGATCAGGCTGGGGCCCCAAGAGCAAAGCCTGAAGAGCAGAGCCTGAAGAGTAATACCTTAGGGGCAAGCCATGAACCCGCTGCTCAAGGAAATCCGTCACAACCCATTGCTTTGGCTGTTGGCCTTCGTGCCCGCGGTGCTGGCTACCGAGCACCTTAAGCCCGATGCGCATACGCTGCTGTTCGTGCTGTCGGTGCTGGCCATTGTGCCCCTTGCGGCCTTGCTCAGTCATGCCACTGAATCCGTAGCTGCGAAAACGGGCGATGCGGTCGGTGGCCTGCTCAATGCCACGCTGGGAAACCTCACGGAACTGGTCATCGCACTCACGGCCCTTGCCGCGGGACAGTACATGCTGGTCAAGGCGTCCATCGCCGGCGCCATCGTCACCAACGCGCTGTTTATGTTGGGGGCCTCGTTTCTGCTCGGCGGGCTGAAGTACCACACACAGGAGTTCAACCGGGTCAGCGCGCGCTTTCAGGCTGGTTTGCTGTTCCTCGCCACGGTTGCATTGTTGATTCCTTCGGCGGTGTCCCAGGCCGATGCAGACACCGCAGCATTCGCCCAGAAGCTGAGCCTGGGCCTGGCCTGCCTGCTTATCACCGCCTATGGTCTGGGCCTGTTCTTCTCGCTTAAAACGCACAAGGAGATGTTCGCCAGCGTGGGGTCCGGTGACAGCGACCCCGGCGATTCCGGTCCTCATGAATCTACCTGGCCCATGGGCCTGGCGCTGGGCACGCTGGCCGGTGTCACGGTGCTGGTTGCGCTGGTCAGCGAAGTGTTCGTTGCGTCGGTGCAAAAAGCGGCCGAGACATTTGGCATGTCGCCGGCGTTCGTCGGCTTCATCGTCGTGGCGCTGGTTGGCGGCGCAGCGGAAATGACCGCGGCGTTTTCCGGCGCGCGCAAGAACCGGCTGGATCTGAGCGTGGGCATTGCACTGGGCAGTGCCGCCCAAATTGCACTGTTTGTCGCGCCGGTGCTGGTGCTGGTGAGTTACTTCATCGGGCCGACGCCGATGACCCTGCAGTTCTGGCCGGGGGCGGTGGTGATGGTGTTGATCGCCACTATGACCGCTGCGCTGGTCACCAACAGCGGGCGCTCGACCTGGTTTGTGGGTACGCTGGTGTTGATGGTCTACCTGATCTTTGCCATGACGCTGTACCTTTTGCCGCCGCGTGCCTGATTCTCTGGGCCTGATTTAGAAACCACAACCTGGACCGCTCACATGACTGACGACTCCATCAAATCCACGAAGCGGATCCTCGAACCGATCAGCCGGGTCTCCGAAACGCTGTTCGGGGTCATCATGGTCCTGACCTTCACTCTTTCGCTCAGCGTAGCGGAGGCGGGGCGTAGCGATGTGCGCACGATGCTGATCGGCGCACTGGGCTGCAACATCGCGTGGGGAATCATCGACGCGATTCTCTACCTTATGGGCAGCCTGGCCGAAAAAGGCAAAGGCATCAAAACGCTTCAAGCGGTGCGCAAAGCCACTGATCCGCAAAAGGCCCGACGCCTGATCGCCGATGCCTTGCCATCGGTGGTCGCAAACGTCCTTGAGCCGGGCGAACTGGACACCATGCACCAGCGTCTGAAGCAACTGCCCGAGCCGCCGGCCTATGCAATGCTGCACAAAGACGACCTCCGCGGCGCCACCGGCGTCTTTCTGCTGGTGTTCCTGTCCACTTTTCCCGTGACGATTCCGTTCATCTTCATGCAGAACGCCGGCGTGGCACTGCGTGTTTCCAATGCCATCGCCATAGCTCTGTTGTTCATCCTGGGCTATGCCTTCGGGCAGATTACCGGCAGGCGTCCCTGGGCGATGGGTGTTGTCATGGTTATTCTGGGAACCATCCTCGTGGGCATCTGCCTCGCTCTGGGAGGCTAGTGCCTGCATGAGTGATGTGTGGGTCACCGAAGGGTTGCGGGATGAAGCCGATGCCCTGGCGCGGCAAATCGGCGCCATGCTGCAGCCACTCATCAGCGGACTGGATCATCGCCTGACCTTGTCGCCGGGCAGTGCTGCCGCCCTGGCGGAGCTTGAAGAGGCCTTGCCCCTGACCGGCACGGGCATGCGGGCGACACTGGATCGCCTGTTGGAACTCAATGCCCTTGCAGGCGCCAACACCAGCGGACCCAAATGTTTCCATTTTGTCATTGGCGGCTGTACACCGGCCGCGCTGGGTGCGGACCTGCTGGCAACCGCCTGCGATACCCTGACCTACACCTGGTTGACCTCGCCCCTTGGGGTGATGATGGAAATTCGCGCCCTGGCCTGGTTGCGCGAATTGTTCGGCCTGCCGGCCAACTGGAGCGGCGTGATGGTGACGGGTGGCACCATGGCCAATTTCGTTGGCCTGGCTGCAGGCCGTCAATGGTGGGGCGAACAGCAGGGCTTCGACGTGTCTGAAATCGGCCTGTCGGGTCAGCCGGCTATGCCGGTGCTGACCTCCGGATTCGTCCACGCCGCAACGCGCAAATGCCTGGCCATGCAGGGCATCGGCTGGGGCAATGTGCGTGTCTATCGCCGCGACGATGTCGGCCGCGTCGATCTGCCGGGCCTGGAGGCGGGTCTGCAAGCGCTCAATGGCGCCCCGGCCATCGTGGTCGTGAATGCGGGCGAAGTGAATGCCGGTGAATTCGACCCGGTCGGGGAAATCATCGACATGGCCCGCCACTACAACACCTGGGTACACGTGGATGGTGCATTCGGTCTTTTTGCCCGCGTTTCACCCCGCACGGAACACCTGGTCAGGGGCGTGGAGCGGGCCGACTCCGTGGCCGTGGACGGGCATAAATGGCTGAACGTTCCGTATGACTCGGGCTACGCGTTCGTGCGTGATCACGGCCTGATGGCGCGGGCGTTTCGTTACACTGCGGACTACCTCCCGCCGGAAAATGATCCGCGCCCCACCATTGGCGCAATCGCGCCCGAAAGCTCCCGCCGCGCCCGCAGTTTCGCGGTCTGGGCAACCCTGGCGGCCTATGGTCGCGAGGGACAACGCCGCATCGTCGAGCACTGCCTGGATATGGCGCAGCACCTGGCGGAACGCATCGGCCAGACAGATGACCTGGAGTTGATGGGCAATGTACCCTTGAATATCGTCCCTTTCCGTTATCATCCCGCGGGACTGTCTGACGCGGAGCTTGATGACCTGAACCAGCGCCTGGGTGTTGCGGTGCTGGCCGACGGGCGCTTCCTGGTAGGTACGTCCCGGCTGGGCCCGCGCACCATCTTCCGGCCGGCATTTTCCAACTGGCGTACGCGCCGCGAGGATGTGGATGAATTTGTGGCAGTCATCCGGGAG
>Ga0315271_10002680_pt1 | contig 11183 bp, 10 predicted proteins | sample C3_top_MG_FD_204664 | JGI IMG/M metagenome (GOLD analysis project Ga0315271, IMG submission 204664) | Sediment microbial communities from Yellowstone Lake, YNP, Wyoming, USA - C3_top | ecosystem: Environmental > Aquatic > Freshwater > Lake > Sediment | place: USA: Wyoming | collected 2017-08-01
CTTCGAAGCGCTGGAGTCGCACGTAGATCTGCGTGCTCCTGCGGATCGAGTTCACCGCACGCACCATCTGGTCGAGGTTCTTGGGAATGAAGGCCTGGCGCATCTCCCGTTGTTCCGCCTGGGAGAGGCCGGCGCCATCGGAGACGAAGATCGCGTAGCGCCCGGGCGCCACCCCGAGGGGCACTTCGACCGGGATGGCGACGACCACCTCCTCGCCACGGAAGGTGCGCAGCGCGACCTTCATCGGGACGGTGGCGCCGGGGTGGACCGGACCATCGCGCTCGAGCCAGGCCCGGTCGATGGCGGCGGTCTCCTGCGCCTCCTTCGCGGTGAGGTTGACCGTGACCGATTCGAGGCTCACGCGCCGGAATTCGTTGTTCATCACGAAGGAGATCGCCGAGCCCACGAGACCGGCGGCCATCGCTCCGGGCTGACCGTCGGCGAACTGATCCTGCAGGTGGAGCGCGGGAATGCTGGTGAAGTTCACGGTGGCGTCGAGGGTGACGGTCGAGGGGCCGGCCACCCGCTCCTGGCCCTGTAGAACGGAGAGCATGCTCGCGTAGACGGTGAGGGGCGTGAAGAGATCGTCCTGGACCACCGAGAACGAATAGTCCTGCTTCATGCCCGGCCGGTTCTGCAAGGACACCTTGACCGGGATCATGCGCGGACCGGCGCCCATCTTCCCCGAGATGCCGGTGGCCCGGTCCTGCTGGAACCGGCCGATGGTGTCGTGGGCGCTCGCGATCTTGAAGGACTGGTTGAGACTCGGAAAGACGTCGTAGACCCAGGCGCGACGCATGGGGAAGTCGATCGGGCCGATGCCGAAGAAGGGATGGCCGAACGCGTACACCGCGTCCTTGTCGATATGGGTGACTGTGCCCACGGCGGAGAAATCGAAGTCGCCCTGGATCAGCGACACCGCCACCGGGCCGCCGGGCTCGAGCGGAGGCAGCGGTCCGGGGGGCGTTCCCTTCGCGGGAACCTGAAGGGGCGAAAAGCCCATCTTCGAGAACAGGCCCTTGGCCACGTCGAAGGCGGACCCGGAAAGGCCGGAGACGGAGAGGGGAATGGGAAGGGGCGAGAGGCCCGCAACACCCGTGGACGCCTTCGCGTTCGTCCCTGCCGCGTCGAGCGCGCTCGTGAACTTCGCGACCAGCGAGGCCCCGTCGATCGGCAGGGGCAGGCCGGACATGCGCAGGGGAATCGGCCGGAGAGCCGCGCTCTCGGGAGAGGTGGAGGCGCGGAGCATGATGTCGTTGAGCCTGGAGAATCCGGTCATCTCCTGATAGGGAGTGATGCCCGCGATCGCTTCCTTGGAGAAGCCGAAACCGAACGCCACCGCGCCGAGAAGCTTGCCGTCGATGTACACGGGCGAGCCGCTCATTCCCGCGATCACGCCGGTGTTGGCGAGCGGTCCGCCGGTCAGACGGGCCATGACCATGGTCTGGCGGGGCGCCGAGTTCTCGAGCGCGCCGATGATCTCCACGTCGAACGTCTCGAGCTTCTGATTGGCGAAGACGGTGCGGCCCACGCCTTTCATCCCTGGTTTCAGATTCTCGAGAGGGAAGATCGGCACGTCCGACGGCACCCGGGCGAGGGTCGCCACCGACGTCTGTGGGTTCACCGCGGCCTGCGGGGCCGCGGGAGTCGCCGCGGCGGCGAGGGCCAGGAGCCCGGCTGCGAGTCTCAACATCTCTCCATTCTCCTACACGCCCGCGTTCACGCGGTGTCCCTGCAGACTCCAACCTTCGATATCCTGCGACCGGTGATCGACCGGAGGGAAGAGATGAAGCGAGCGGGCAAGCATGGGTCGGGTTTCCGCGGGGGTGCTCTGGGCGCGTCATTGTGTGTCCTCGCCCTGATGACTTTCGACGCGCGGGTTGCGGTTTCGGTTCAGGCGACGCAGGAAGCGCCTGGGGACGACCTCAAGAGCGCCAACCCCAGCGTCCGCCGCAAGGCCGCATCCGACCTCGGCAAGTCGAAGGCGAAGGACGCCCTGCCGCGTCTCGCCGCCATGGTTCGCGATCCCGATATCGACGTGCGGGTGACCGTCCTGCGCGCGATCGCCTCGCTGCGCGATCTCGCGGGCGTGCCCTCGATGGTCGTGTTCATGGCCGACTCCCAGGCCCGGGTCCGATCGGAGGCGATCGACGGCGTGGTCGAGATCTACACCCATCGCGACCGGCCCGGCATGTCGCGGTTCCTCTCGATCTTCTCGGACGGGCGCGACAAGCCGGAGCCGTTGCTGGTGTCGTCGGTGGACTTCGAGGTCTATCGCTCGCTCGCGACCCTGCTCAAGGACTCGGACATGGGCGTGCGCGAATCGGCGGCCGAGGCCATCGGGATCCTCGGCGGCACGGAGGTCGCGGCCGATCTGGCCGCGGCCACCGGCGATGCGGTGCCCTCGGTGCGCGCGGCCGCGGTCACCGCCATCGTGAAGGTTGGCACCTCGGCGGATGGCGAGGCTCTGACCCCGCTGATCAAGGATCCCTCGGCCACGGTCAGGCGCCGCGCCCTCGCGGGCCTCGGACGCCTCAAGGTGGGCGATGCCGCGCCGGACCTGCGGCGGTTCTTCGATGCGAACCAGGACACGGAGGATGGCATTCTCGCGCTCAGCTCGCTCGCCCAGATCGCCCTCGCGCAGGATCGCCCGCTCTTCCAGCGGCTGGCCCTTCAGGCCGACGCGCGGAGGCGACGGCCCAGCATCGAAGGGCTCGCGCGTCTGAACGACAGGGGGAACGAGGCGCGATTCAAGCGCGACTTCCAGCGCGAGAAGAACGAGGAGCTTCGCGCCGCCTACGCGTTCGCCATCTTCCTGTTCGGCGATCGGCCGTTCATCGACACGGTGATCCTCGGCCTCGCCGGACCGAAGGAACGGGCCCGCCAGTCGCGCGCCTATGTCGAGGAACTCGGGTCGCGGGCGCTTCCCGAAGCGCTCGACTATCTGCGAGAACCGGATCCGAAGATCCGCGCCGGGCTTTGCGACGCGCTGTCCACCGCGGGTGTGGCCGACGCGGCCACCGCCATCGAGCCGCTCACCAGGGACAGGGACGCGAGCGTGGCCGGAAGCGCGCTTCGGGCCATGGCCATCCTGAAACGGCCGCGGTAGCGCCGATTACGGCGTCCGGCCCTTGCCGCTCGCGTCTATGTAGATGAGCCCCTGTTCGCGCGTGCCCCCCGCGTTCTCGAACTTCACGATGCGTTCGCCCCCGACGGTCAGGCGGTCGGCGGAGACGCCGCCCGTGAGGGTGTCGCGGAGATACGGATCCACCGCGTAGACCCGGTAGGGATCGACGCCCGGATAGTTGATGGGCACGTTGGGAATGGTGGCGGTCCAGGTGTGGGCCGCGGTCTGCTCCAGGGTCACGTAGGTGTCGAGGCGCATCCAGCTCGCCTGGAAGGTCACCGGGCCGCCGCAGTTCGATCCCGGCGGCAGGCAGGCCGAGGGCTGCAGATAGACCACGGAAACCGACACGGTCTGCGGCGACTTGAGGGGGGGCGGGTCTTCCGGCCCGACGGTGTGGAAGTCGTAGCAGGAGGGAAGGGCCAGCGCGAGCGCCAGCGTCCCGAAGTGAGCGAGTTTCATCCGGGAAAAGATCGTAGCAGGAAAAACTGTCTCCCCCACTAAACTCCTTGGGTTCCGGCTCCCCTGCATTGACTGAACTCCCTCCTCGATCGCCGAATGATCCGTCGCCGGACGGCGGAGCCGCCGCCAAGGACGCTGGTTCCCTGGACGCAGGTTCGGGGCCTTCGGCCGCGATGCGCGGTCCGCGGGCGGGCGAACTCCAGCTCGCGCGCCGCCTCCTGGCCTACGCGAAGCCGCATCGCACGCTCCTTGTCCTGGGGTGGCTCGCCACCGTCCTGTACGGCCTGTCGAACGCGGGCCTCGTTTACATGATCAAGCTCATCTTCGACGATGTCCTGATCAGCAACGTCCGGTTCCGCGAGGTGGCGTTCGCCATCGTCAGCCTGTATGCGCTCAAGGGCATGGGCGCCTATTTCTCCACCACGCTTCTCACCGAGGCGGGCCAGAAGGCGGTCTTCGACCTGCGTCGCGCCATCTATGCCCACATCCTCGACCAGTCCTTCGACTTCTTCTCGAGGCGGACGACCGGTTCCCTGATGAACCATCTCACGAGCGACGTCGAGAGGATCCAGACGGCACTCGGGGAGATCGCGGGAGACCTGCTCAAGGAGGGCCTCACCGTCATCGGGCTCGTCCTCCTGCTCTTCTACCACGATTGGCGGCTGGCCCTGATCGCGCTCGTGCTCATGCCGCTCGCCTTCACACCCCTCATACAGCTGGGAAGGAGGCTGCGCTCGTCGAACGAAAGCTCGATGCGGCGGGGCAAGGACATCGCCAACATTCTCCAGGAGACCTTCTCCGGTTTCCGGGTGGTGAAGGCCTTCGGAATGGAGGCGTTCGAGAGGGCGCGGTTCGAGAAGGCGCTGGAACGGCAGCAGGGAGTCAGCCTTCGGATGAACCGGACCACCGCGTTCCTTCCGCCCTTCATGGAGGCGGTCGGCGGGGTGTCCGTGGTGGTGGTCCTCGGTTACGGCACCTGGGCCATCTCCAAGGGGCACATGACCGTCGGGTCGTTCACGTCCTTCCTGGCCGGACTGTTCGCTCTCTACACCCCGATCAAGCGCCTGTCCAAGGTGAACGCGGCGCTTCAGGGCGCCTTCGCGGCGGCCGAGCGGTCGTTCGCTCTCCTCGACACCCATCGCGAGATCAAGGATGCGCCGGGGGCGAAGCCGCTGCCGCCCTTCCGGGATGTGGTCGAGTTCAAGAACGTCTCCTTCCAGTACGACAAGTCCTCCGGCCCGGTTCTGATGGGCGCGTCGCTCAAGGCCCGAAGGGGCGAGGTGGTGGCGATCGTGGGCATGAGCGGCTCGGGCAAGACGTCGCTCCTCAACCTCCTGCCGCGCTTCTACAACGTCACCGGCGGTTCGATCACCGTGGACGGCCTCGATATCCGCGACGTGACCATCGAGAGCCTGCGCCGGCAGATCGGCCTCGTGAAGCAGGAGACCATCCTCTTCAACGACACCGTGCGCGCCAACATCGCGTACGGCCTTTCCGGCGTGGAGGGGTCGCTCGTGGAGAGCGCCGCGCGCGCCGCCTTCGCGCACGATTTCATCCTCGACCTGCCCCGCCGGTACGACACCGTGATCGGAGAGAAGGGCTCGCGGCTTTCCGGCGGACAGAAACAGCGCATCGCCATCGCCCGGGCCATCCTCAAGGATCCGCCCATCCTCATCCTCGACGAAGCGACCTCGGCGCTCGACACCGAGTCGGAGAGCCTGGTTCAGCAGGCCCTGTTCAACCTGATGAAGGGCCGGACCACCCTGGTGGTCGCGCACCGCCTGGCCACGGTGCGGCGCGCCGACCGGATCCTGGTGCTCGAAAAGGGCGAGATACGCGAAGAGGGAACGCACGACCAGCTGCTCGCGAAGAACGGCACCTACGCCCGGCTGCACGATCTCCAGTTCCGGGCCGACCCGGCGGTATGAGAGAGCCGCTGCTCATCGTGATCGCCGCGCCGTCGGGCGGCGGCAAGTCGACCGTCCTCTCGCGGGTGTTCAGGGAAGAGCAGGGGCTTCTCTTCTCGATCTCCCATACCACCAGGCCGCCGAGGAACGGCGAAGAGAACGGCCGGGAGTACTTCTTCGTGGATCCGGAAAGATTCCAGGCCCTGGTGGCGCAGAACTCGTTCCTGGAATGGGCCGAGGTTCACGGGAATCTCTACGGGACGTCGCGTGGGGAACTCGACCGTGCCCGCGCCCTGTCGAGGGACCTCGTCCTCGACATCGATGTCCAGGGCGCCGAACAGGTGGTGAAGTCTCACCCGGCCGCGCTCACCATCTTTCTGAGGCCCCCGTCGCTCGAAGTCCTGAAGGCGAGGCTGCACCGGCGCGGGACGGATTCCGCCGAGTCCCTGGCCGTGCGGATCCGCAATGCGGAGATCGAACTCGCGCGGGCGGGGGAGTTCCAGCATGTCGTGGTCAATGACGACCTCGACACCGCGGTGAAAGAGGTCAAGGCCATCATCGCGGCCGAGCGCGCGAAGAAGCTGCGCTGAAGGCCCCGCATCCGGGGTTTGGGCTCCAAACGGCTCGATCCGCTATACTTCTCGACTCGACGAAGTGCGGGCTCACTCTGCGATTTCCCGGACAGGGTTCCCCGAACGAAAGAAACAATTGCCAAAGACCTTTATCAACGACAGGCCAATGAAGCATCTCATCCTCCCCAAAGAAATCGACAGCAAGTTCCGCTTCATCATCGTGGCCGCCCAGCGCGCGAAGCAGCTTCAGGCGGGGGCCAAGCCCCGCGTTCTCACCACCAGCTACAAGCCCACCCGCGTGGCCATCGAAGAAGTGCTCGCCGGCGCCGTCTCCTGGGAGATGAAGGCCGAAGTTCCGCGCGTCACGAACATCGACTAAGTCGTACCGCGGGTTCGAGGCGCGTTCCGCCTCGAGCCCGGTCCGGTTTCAAAGCTAGCGAGGGGTCATGGCCAGCATTCTTCTCGGTGTCACCGGTGGAATCGCGGCGTACAAAGCCTGTGAGGTCCTGAGGCTTTTCGACAAGGCGGGCCACCGCGTGCGGGTGGTCATGACCCGGACCGCGACCGAGTTCGTGGGTCCCCTGACCTTCGAGACCCTCTCGAAGGCTCCCGTTCTCACCGACGCCAGAGCCCTGGGTGAGAACGGTTCGATCCTCCACATCGACTACGCGGACGAAGCGGATGTGTTCGTGATCGCCCCCTGCACCGCGAACGTGATTGCGAAGCTCGCGCAGGGGATCGCCGACGATGCGCTCTCCACCACGGCACTCGCGTTCACCGGCCCCGTCCTCGTCGCCCCGGCCATGAACGTGAACATGTGGAACAGCACTTCGGTGCAGGGCAACCTGGCCACGCTGCGAGCCCGGGGCATCCATGTCGTCGAGCCCTCGAGCGGCGACCTCGCCTGCGGCTGGGTAGGGGAGGGGCGCCTGGCCGAGCCACCCGAGATCGTGGAAGCGGTCCTGAAGGTCCTCGACGCGCACAAGGACCTGGCCCGGCTTCGGATCCTGGTGAGCGCCGGGCCCACGCAGGAGAAGCTCGATCCTGTTCGCTATATCTCCAACCGATCGTCCGGGAAGATGGGGTACGCGGTGGTCGAAGCCGCCCGCGCCCGCGGCGCTTCGGTGACGCTCGTCTCCGGTCCGGTCGCGCTCGCGAAGCCCGAGGGTGTCACCGTGATCCCGGTCGAATCCGCGAACGAGATGAAGGCCGCGATGGAAAGCCGCATGGCCGAGGCCGACATCGTGATCATGGCCGCCGCGGTCGCCGACTATCGGGCCGCAACCCCGGTGGATCGCAAGATGAAGAAGGACGCCGAGGAGATTCAAATCTCCCTCGTGCGAACCGACGACATCCTGAAAGGCCTCGGGATGACGAAGCGCAAGGACCAGGTCCTCGTGGGCTTCGCCGCGGAGACGAACGACGTCATCGCCTACGGACGCGACAAGCTGAAGCGCAAGAACGCCGATCTCTTCGTCACGAACGACGTGTCGCGGGCCGACATCGGCTTCGCCTCGGACGAGAACGAAGTGCACCTGCTTTTCGCGGACGGCCGCGAGGTGAAGGTCGACAAGGCGCCCAAGAAGCGCATCGCGAACGCCATCCTCGACGCCGTGAAAGCGCTTCACGCAGCGAAGCCCTGACCCGCCCGAGCAGCGTTGCGCGCCAAGGGTCGTCATTGCGAGCCGCTCACGTCCTTCGGACGTGACTTTTGGGAGAAACCGACCACCGTCATTGCGAGGCCCCGTTCCGTTGGGCAGGGGGCCGAAGCAATCTCGCGGGCTTGGTAGCGGTTGCCCGCGGGGCCAAGCGCTGAGGATGGGCTCGCGGCACCGGGGACGCCTCCTGCGTCGGCACTGGAATACCGGAACGATGGAATCGTGTGCCTCCTTAGTCGGCTCGCTGATCGCGAACTTTTGCAGACGGACTGCGGCGACTCGCGATCAACGCCCCGTCGCCTGCGACCCATCTCAGCGCCCGGCCCCGCTCCATCTCTGGGTCCAAGTGCCGCCTTCGAAAAACCGCCTGAAATGGGCCGTACTCGCACGGGTTTCTCAGCAGGCCCCAGTCCGTTTCGTACCGGGCGCGCGAAGCCGGCCCTTGGGGCCCGAAGCCATCTCTCGGGGCTCGTGAGATTGCTTCGGGCCACTTCGAACGGACAGAGCCCTCGCAATGACGTTGGGTTTCTCTCCACAGTCACGTCCGACGGACGTGGCGGCTCGCGAAGCCTGCCTTTGGGGCACGAAGCAACCCCGTCCTCCAACTACCCTCCGGCGAGCCGCGCGAGCGCTTCGCCCTTGACCCGGAAGATCGTCCAGTCCTCGAGCGGTTCGGCCCCGAGCGATTTGTAGAAGCCGATCGCGGGCGCGTTCCAGTCCAGGACCGACCATTCGAGCCGCCCGCAGTTTCGCTCCACCGCGACACCCGCCAGGTACTGGAGGAGCGAGCGTCCGATGCCCTTCCCGCGAAACTCGGGGTTCACGAAGAGGTCTTCGAGGTACACGCCGGGCCGGGCCAGGAACGTCGAGTAGTTGTGGAAGAAGAGAGCGAAACCCGCGGGCTCGCCGTTCCATCGCGCGATCACGCATTCGGCGTAGGGCCGCGGCCCGAACAGGGTCGCGCGCAGTCCTTCCTCGGTCGCCACCACCGAGTCGGCCAGACGCTCGTATTCGGCGAGCGCCTTGATGAAGGTGAGGATGTGGGGGATATCGCGTTCGCTCGCGATGGTGATGGTGAGTCCGGTTGGATCGCTCATGAAGTCTTCCTCGTCGCCACGAGCAGGAGACGATACCCGTCGTTCCAGGGCAGGAGCGCGTCGAGCCGGGAAAAAACCCAGATGAAGGGAAAGATCGCGGAGTAGGCGGTGAAGAGCTTCGCGTGCTTGTTCAAATCGCCGCCCGTGACCACCACACCCTTCTTCGATCCCTTCTTGCCGAGGCCCTCGAGTCCGAACTGCATCGCCGTGTCGACGGTCTCCGAGAAAGCCTTGGTGTAGGTCTTCGACTCAAGGACTTCGAACCACGAGCGGAGCAGGGCGCCGAGCGACTCGCGGGTGTAGCCCGGCCGGAGGTGGCCGTGCTTCTCATCGGTCTGGCCCAGGCTCAAGCGGAGCCGGCGCAGGGCGGTGTCCCGGGCATGCGGCGTGTTGACCACGAGCCTTCCGCCGGGCTTCAGCACGCGGGCGAGTTCGGCCACGAACGCGGCCTCGTGCGCGACGTGCTCGATCATGTCCGCCACCACCACGACGTCGAACTCGCGGTCCGCGAAGGGCAGGCGGTCTTCGGTGACGAGGTGAACGTCCGTGGTCACCAGTCCGCGGATCGCGTCCACCGTTTCCGGGGTGAGATCGCCCGAAGCCCAGGACCCGCCCTGCTTTCGAAGCAGCAGGCTCACCACACCGTTGTCCGAACCCAGGTCGAGGCAGCGCTTTCCCTCGACCGGACCCAGAACCGAGAGCAGGGCCGCGACCTTGTCGCGCTTGAGCGGCGATTTCCGGAAGAGGCGCAGGGCCCAGGGCTCAGTCACGATCGAACCTCGCTATAACCGGGGAGCCGAAGAGGGCGCGAAGGCCGAGCGCTCTCGCCACCGCCTCGAGGCCGCGGGAGAGCCTCGGGGATTTGAGAGCGCGGTGAAGGGCCATGGGCCAGAAGAACTGGGGACGGCGTTCGCGCAGGTGGAAGCCGTTGTCCCGAAAGAGGCTCGAAACCCGAGAGTCGCTCATCACGAGGAACGGCCGGGTGTTCAGCTCCACCTTCTTCTTGGCCGCGAACAGAGGCTCGGCCACCGCATTGAAGCTGCGGGTGGTCGCGTAGTCGACGATCACCGCCACCCGCGCCGGCCGGCACAGTCCCGCGACCAGGCCGGGCAGATCGCGGGCGTGGGCGAGCAGGCGGTAGCTCACGACCGCGTCCATGGATCTCGGTTCCGCCGGCGGATTCCTGAGGTCGCCGGTGAGGAGTCGCACCCGACCCGACTCCAGCGAGGGCCGGAGCGTGGCCGCGACCGCGTCAGGGGAGCTCGCGAGGACGCTCACCCGGTGGCCGCGATCGGCCAGGGCGGGTGCCATCTGACCGTGGCCGCCCCCGACATCGAGCACACTCGCCGAAGGGAGGTCGCGCAGGAGGTCGATGGTGATGTCCCGTTGGGTGGCGAGCATCCATTCGCCCACCGGCGAATCGAAGCGCTTCGCATAGCCCGCGGACGCGGTTTCGATATCGGCGTCTTCGCGGGGCTCGCTCACAGTCGAAATTCGATCACGTTTGGGCGATCCCCGTCCGGGGTCGGGGTGGGCGTCGCTGAAGGGGAGGGCGCAGGCGGGTCGTCCTGCTCGTGCGGCTCGGGCTCGGTCTCGTCGGCGATGACCTTCTCGGGCTCGTTCCCCATGTCGCGGATGTCGCGTCGCAAGTAGCCCGCCCAGCGCATCTGCCGCAGCACTTTCCTCGTGGCCCGGGCATGGAGGCTCGGGTTGATGCGCGGATTGATGCGTCGGGGCGAAGGGATCATGGCGGCGAGGCCCGCCGCCTGATCGACGTCGAGCGAGGCGCAAGTGACCCCGTAGTAGCGGCGCGCCGCGGCTTCGCAGCCATAGACCCCGTCGCCCCATTCGATGACGTTCAAGTAGATCTCGATGATTCGTCTCTTCGAGAGATCGCGTTCCATCCAGGTGGCCACGACGGCTTCGCGGGCCTTGCGGATCAGGCTCTTGTAGGTGGTGAAATAGACGTTTTTCGCGAGCTGCTGGGTGATGGTGCTGCCGCCCCGCGCGTAGCGGCCCTTCTCGATGTTGGTCTCGATCGACTCCTTGATGGCGTCCCAGTCGATGCCCTCATGGCCGAAGAAGTTCGGGTCCTCGGCGGAGAGAACGGCATGGATGAGGTTCTTGGAGATGCTCCGGATCGGCACCGTCTTCTGGAGCCGGCGCGGCTTGCGGCCGGCTTCGCGGGCCTCGGCGTCGCGCTGCCGCATCACGCTCGTCTCCTCCGGAAGATTCCGGGTCAGGTCGCGCACCTCCGACCTCGCGGGAAGGCCCAGGAGGATCCAGGCTCCAAGAAGGAGCAGGGCGACGAGAAGCGCCATGGCGCCCTTCCTGATCATGCGAAGAAACCGTCTCAGAGGAAC
>Ga0315271_10002682_pt1 | contig 11179 bp, 10 predicted proteins | sample C3_top_MG_FD_204664 | JGI IMG/M metagenome (GOLD analysis project Ga0315271, IMG submission 204664) | Sediment microbial communities from Yellowstone Lake, YNP, Wyoming, USA - C3_top | ecosystem: Environmental > Aquatic > Freshwater > Lake > Sediment | place: USA: Wyoming | collected 2017-08-01
GGCACACCAGTGCATAGCTGGAGTCGGTGGGCACGGCCAGCACCTCGCCCTTGTCCAGCAGGGCGGTGGCCTGTTTCAGCAGGCGCGGCTGTGGGTTGTCGGGGTGAATTTCGAATATTTGCGGCATGGCGCTATTGTCGCTTCCTGCTGGCTTCCCGGGAAGACAGAACAGCATTTCCCACACCGCTGGCAGCAATCACGGCAATGCCGGCCCAGGCCAGACCATCGGGCACATGGCGAAACACGATCCAGCCAAGCAGCGTGGCAAAGGCAATCTGGGTGTAGAGGTAGGGCGTGAGCACCACGGCATCGGCGCGGTTGTAGGCACGAATCAGCATCAGGTGGCCAAAGGTGCCCAAAAAACCCACCAGCACAAACCAGTACCAATAGCTTAGCAAGGCGCTTGTGTCCCAACTGAACAGCATGATGGGGGTCATGACCACAGCACCCACCAGCCCTGTGTAAAAGTGTGTGGTGTAGGGGTTTTCGTCGCCACTAAGACGGCTGGTGAGCACCTGGAACCAGGCGTAAGAAGTGACCAACACCACCGGGAACAGGACTGCCCAGCCAAAGACCTGGCCCCCGGGCCGCACCACCAGCAAAACGCCCAGCAGCCCCAGGCCCATCAGTACCCAGCGTTGTGGCGAGACGTAGGTTTTGAGCGTCCAGGCGGCCATGGCGGTGGCCACCATGGGCGAGAGCATGGTCATGGCGGTAAATTCACCGACCGGCAAGTACTGCAGGCCAAAAAATGCACAGGCGCTCGTGGTGAGCAGCAGCACGCCCCGCAGCGCCTGAAAACGCGGATTTGGCGTCGCAAAGAGCCGGGTGTTCTGCACCGGAAAACGCAGCGCAAGGGTCACCACGGCCTGGAATGCATAGCGAAACCACAGCAGCATCAACACGGGCACCCGTTGGGTGGCGTGTTTGGTGATTGTGTCGAGCGAGGCAAATGAGAGCGCTGCCAGAATGATCAGCAAAATGCCGCCGGCCTGCCGGCTTTTCCAGAACGACATGTGGTCAGGCCAGCGTTGAGACGGGGGCGCGTTGAACACGCCGGGTCAACAGGTCCCACACCGGGGTCAGCTGTGCGGGCAGGTCGGGCAGGGCACCGAGCTCGGTGCGGCTCTCGTCAGGGCTGTGAAAGTCGCTGCCGCGCGAGGCCGCCAGGCCAAATTCAAGCGCGATCGCCGCGTAGTTGGCGCTCTCGGCTGTCGAATGGCTGCCGGTAATCACCTCCACACCCAACCCGCCATAGCCCTTGAATTCTGTGAACAGCGCCAACTCTTCATTGGCGCTGAACTTGTAGCGCGCCGGGTGTGCAATCACGGCCACACCGCCAGCCTGGGTGATCCACCGCACGGCATCTTTCAGGCTGGCCCAGCGGTGCTCGACAAAACCGGGCTTGCCTTCAGTGAGGAATTTGCGAAACACCTCGTAGGTGTCTTTGCACACACCGGTTTCCACTAAAAAACGGGCGAAATGGGTGCGTGAGATCAGGTCGGGGTTGCCTGCGTATTTCAGGGCGCCCTCAAAGCTGCCCTGGATGCCAACGCGCGCCAGGTCGGCGGCCATTTCCCGGGCCCGTTGCGAGCGCCCGCCCCGGGTTTGCTGCAGGCCCTCAATCAACGCTGCGTTGTTGACATCAAACCCCAGGCCGACAATGTGCACCGTTTGATGCAGAAATGTGACGGAGATCTCAACCCCGCTCAGGTAGTCCAGACCACAGGCCGCCGCCGCCGCTGCAGCACGGGCCTGGCCGCCGATTTCGTCGTGGTCGGTCAGTGCCCACAGGGTCACGCCTTGGGCCTTGGCACGCTGGGCAAGCTCTTCAGGAGTGAGGGTGCCATCAGAGACAACGGAATGGCAGTGCAAGTCAGCGTTCAGGGGGGCGTTCATCGCTTGATTTTAGGGTGACTGGCAAAATGGGGTCATGTACGAGTTCATGACCACCCACGCGACCGATCTATTGTCTTTTGCGGCGTCTGCCGGCATGGTGTTGGTGTACCAGCATTACCTGCGATGGCGCACTCGGCGCGACCCGGCGTCGAGCGCACAGGATGTCATGCTGGCTGCACGCGCGGCCTGGGTGGAGAGTGTGATGCGCGAGCGGCGCGACATTCTGGCGGTGCAAACCTTGCGCAACTCCACCATGTCGGCCAGCTTCATGGCTTCCACGGCCGTGCTGCTGATCATTGGTGTGCTCACCCTCAGCGCGCAGGGCGACAAGCTTTCCGGGACCTGGCACGCGCTCAATTTCCTGGGGAGCGCGGGTGCCGAAATGTGGCTGTTCAAACTTCTGATGATGCTGTTTGACTTGTTGTTTGCGTTTTTTTCCTTTTCCATGTCGGTGCGGATTTTTCACCACATCGGCTATCTGATCAACGTGCCGCTGAGCAAGGGCAGTGAAGCGGTCCAGATCAGGCAGGTCGGGGCGCAGTTCAACCGGGCCGGCATTTATTACCGCATTGGCATGCGCGCCTACTATTTCACCGTGCCTTTGTTGTTTTGGCTGTTCGGGCCGCTCTGGCTGCTGGGCGCCACCATGGCGATGGTGTTTTTCATGTTCCACCTGGACCGGGCGCCCCGGCACGACACTGACCTGATGGGCTGAATGGACAAGGTTGGAGAAGCTTGACGCAGGTAATGGGCGGGATGGCCGTTGGCTCGGCGAAGTGGCGCCGGAGCGCAATATCTCTTATTATTCGCAGCATCAAGGTTTTGGGAGGTTCACCATGTTCAAACGAATTTTAGTGGCCGTGGATGGAAGTCATACTGCGGATCAGGCGTTGCAGGAAGCGATCACGCTGGCCAGGGAACACCAGGCACAGTTGCGGATCGTGCACGCCATCGACATTGTCAACAGCTACCTGGGCGCAGAGTTTGTTGACCCGAACGAACTCGCCGACGCCATCACCAAAAACGGGCAGGACGTCTTGCGCAAGGCGGAGGCTGTGGCGCAGCAAGCCGGCATACCGGTCGAAACCCGATTGATCGTCATTGACACGCTGGGGCACCGCATTGCGGAAATGATCGCGGCAGACGCCGAGGCCTGGCCGGCAGACGTGATCGTGATTTGCACCCATGGCCGCAGTGGGCTCAGTCACCTGTTCCTTGGCAGCGTTGCCGAGGGCGTGGTGCGCGTCGCAACCAAGCCGGTGTTGTTGATTCGCGGGAAATGACGTTCCCAGGCCGACTCGCGGGTCAGTCAAGTACCAACGCATTGCCAGCCTGATCGTCATCGGCGACACCCCTGCAAGTTGGCGGTTCACAAAAAATGTCGGCTGGTGCAAACCACACAAATAGCGAATCGCCCGAGGTGAACCTGCAAACAGGGCTCACACAGGCCGAGGTGGAAAACCGTCGGAAGGAACACGGCTACAACGAAGTGGCTGAGCACAAAGGCCATCCGGTCCTTTTGTTTCTCGGCAAGTTCTGGGGACCGTCAGCGTGGATGCTCGAATTGATCCTGGTGCTGTCGGCCAGTCTCGGGAAATATTCTGATTTTCTCGTGGTGGGTGCGCTGCTGGTGGTCAATGCGGTGCTGGGCTTCATGCAGGAGCGCCGGGCGGCAGGAGTTGTGGAGGCCCTGCGCCGACGCCTGCAGGTCAGTGCGCGGGTGCTGCGCGACGGGAACTGGCAGCTCATTCCCGCGCGGGAGTTGGTTCCGGGGGACATCGTCCGCGTGCGCTCCGGCGACATCATTCCGGCGGATGTGAAACTTATCGCCGCAGCGCTCAGCGTTGACCAGTCGGCCCTCACTGGCGAATCACAGGAGGTTGACAAGGCGCCAGGCGAGGTGTTGGCGTCGGGGTCCATCGTGCGCCGGGGTGAAAGCAACGGCGTGGTCATGCTGACCGGGGCGAACACCTACTATGGCCGCACCACAGAACTCGTGCAACAGGCGCGCCCGAAACTCCACATCGAGGCGGTGGTGTCCAAGGTGGTCCGTTGGCTCTTTGTCATCGTCGGCTCGCTGCTCGGCGTGGTGATGGTGCTGTCGCTGGTTCGCGGCGCCCCGCTGCTTGAGGTGATTCCGCTCATGCTCGTGCTGCTGATGAGCGCGGTGCCGGTGGCCTTGCCCGTCATGTTCACGGTCAGCATGGCCTTCGGGTCGAGGGAGTTGGCCAGTCGCGGTGTGCTGGTCACGCGCCTCAGCGCAGCCGAGGATGCCGCCACTATGGACGTGCTGTGTGTTGACAAGACGGGCACGATCACCATGAACCAATTGACCGTCACCGGCGTGATTCCGCAACCGCGCGTGACGGAGGCCGAAGTGCTGTTCGCCGGTGCGCTGGCATCTCAGGCCGCCAACCAGGATCCGATTGACCTGGCATTTCTCGCAGCCGCCGAAGCGCATCACGTCTTCGATGGCAAAGCTCCGGCCACGTCCGTGTCTTTCACGCCGTTTGATGCAAAGACCCGGCGCACGGAAGCGGTGATCGAACAGAACGGCCGACGGCTGCGCGTGATGAAGGGTGCCGTGCGCATCATCGCCCAGGCCTGCGGACTCCAGACGCCGGAGATCGAGGCGCTGGAGGCGCAGGTAAGCGCTTCGGCCCTGAAGGGCTACCGGACCTTGGCGGTGGCGAGCGGCCCCGAGACGGGTGCCCCCGCCTTGGCCGGATTAGTGACTTTGTATGACCCGCCGCGACCCGATGCGGGGCAACTCATCGCCACACTCAACAGCCTCGGCGTTGCGGTGAAGATGCTCACTGGCGACGCGCTTGCCGTGGCGCGGGAAATCGCCCATGGCATCGGCTTGCCCAACATCCGGCGCGTGGCAGATTTGAAGGCCACCGGTGCACAGGCGGGCAACGAGGCGATTGACTTGCTGGCGGGCGCCGATGGCTTCGCCGAGGTGTATCCAGAGGACAAATACATCGTGGTTCAGCACCTGCAGGCCGCGGGGCATGTGACCGGCATGACCGGCGACGGCGTCAACGACGCGCCCGCCTTGCGCCAGGCTGAGGTTGGCATCGCCGTCAGCACAGCCACCGACGTTGCCAAGGGGGCTGCCAGCGTGGTGCTGACCGATCCCGGCTTGACGAACATTGTGGCCTTGGTGGAACAGGGGCGGACGATCTACCAGCGCATCCTGACATGGATCATCAACAAGATCAGTCGGACGATCCTGAAGTCAGCCTTTGTCGCCATCGCGTTCGTGGTGACCGGCAAGTTTGTCATTTCTGCCTTTGCGATGCTGCTGCTGGTCTTCATGACCGACTTCGCCAAAATCGCCCTGGCCACCGACCTGGTTCGACCCTCCCGCAAGCCGGAAACGTGGGACATTGGAGGGTTCGTCATGGTGTCCGTGGTGTTGGGCATTGCGATGGTCGCAGAGTCGCTTTTCCTGCTGTGGATTGGCTGGTCGCATTTCGGCTTGGCAAGCGACAACAACGCCCTTCATACCTTCAGTTTCCTGACGCTGCTCTACTTTGCCGTGTTCTCCATCGTGTCCGCACGGGAGCGACGCTGGTTTTGGACGACGATGCCCAGCAAGATCCTGATGGTGGCCCTGATGTTGGATGCATTGGTCGGCACCGTGCTGGCGCTCGCGAACCTGCCGGGTCTGATGCCATTACCCGGGTGGCAAATGATTGCAATTTTCGCTTATGCCATGGTGGCATGTTTGGTCGTGAACGACGCCATCAAGGTTGCGCTGATCAAGTGGCGCATTCCGGCCGCTGCAGCCTGACGTTTAATTGATTCGCTGCGCCGGCTTCCGTCGTGCCGGAGCTCCAATCCAATCCGTAGGGTCACTTGCCGTCGTCAGCGCCTTCCACCAGAAAACGCACGCGGCGCTCACCGCGCCAACTGTCCACATCCAGCCTGAAAGCCAGCTTGACGCGGCTCGGCAGCGGCTCGGTGTGGCCAAACCAGATGCCATCGACCGGTTCACCGCGGTGTTTGAGCTTGAGCGACAGGTGTTTGTCCGCCACCAGCCGCTGTGAAACCACCTCCAGCTCTTCGCTGAACGTGGGCGCGGCAAAACCCTGGCCCCAGACCTCGTGGTGCAGCGCGTCCACCAGATCCGGGCGGCGGTATTCGGGCTTGAGCGCGCCGTCGGTGTCAAGGCGGCGCGTCAGCGTGGCAGCGTCGAGCCATTCCTGGGCGACCTCGGTCAAGGCCTGCTCAAATTGGTCAAGCTGGTCTTCATTCAAGGTGCAGCCTGCCGCCATGGCATGGCCGCCAAAGCGCAGCAACACGGCGGGGTAACGCTTGGCCACCAGGTCGAGCGCGTCGCGCAAGTGAAAACCGGGGATCGAGCGGCCCGAGCCCTTGAGCTCGTGGCCGTGGCCGGTGGCGCCACTGCGGGCAAAAACAAAGCTGGGGCGGTGAAACTTGTCCTTGAGGCGCGACGCCACAATGCCGACCACGCCCTCGTGAAAGTCGGCATCAAAAACACAAATGGCCGGCGGGGCTTCCGCTGCGTCTTCAAACAGCGATTCGGCCACCAGCAGCGCCTGCTCGCGCATGCTGCCTTCGATGTCGCGGCGCTCGCGGTTGATGGCATCGAGTGCCTTGGCCAGTTCCTGGGCGCGCCCAGCGTCGTCAGTGAGCAGGCATTCGATGCCCAGCGTCATGTCGGACAGGCGCCCGGCGGCGTTGATGCGCGGCCCCAGGGCAAAGCCGAAGTCGAAGGTGGTGGCCGTGCGGGCCTCTCGCGAAGCCGCCACAAACAAGGCCGCCAGACCGGCGGGCAGGGCCTGGGCGCGCACCCTTTTGAGGCCTTGCGCCACCAGGCGGCGGTTGTTGGTGTCGAGCCTGACCACGTCGGCCACAGTGCCCAGCGCCACCAGCGGCAGCAGGGTGTCCAGTTTCGGTTGATTCGCGGCATCAAACACACCGCGCTCGCGCAACTTGGCGCGCAGCGCCAGCAGCACATAAAACATCACGCCGACTCCGGCGATGGATTTGCTCTCGAAAGGGCAGCCGGGCTGGTTCGGGTTGACGATCACATCGGCGTCGGGCAAGGCAATCTGGCCGTCGCGCATGGCGGGCAGGTGGTGGTCGGTCACCAGCACCTGCAGGCCCAGCGCGCGCGCCGCCGCCACGCCCTCGAAGCTGGCAATGCCGTTGTCCACCGTGATCAGCACGTCGGCGTCGCTGGCCTTGACCCGCCCGGAAATGGGCGGTGTCAGGCCGTAGCCATCCTGCACCCGGTCCGGCACGATGTAGTCCACATGGCGGGCACCGAGCAGGCGCAGTCCGCGCACGCCGACCGCGCAGGCGGTGGCCCCGTCGCAGTCGTAGTCGGCCACGATGCAGAGTTTTTTGTCTTCGCGAATGGCATCGGCCAGCAGACGCGCAGCCTCTGCGGTACCCTTCATGCTGGTGGGCGGCAGCAGCCTGGCCAGCGCGTCGTCGAGTTCCAGCGCGGTTTGCACGCCGCGCGCGGCGTAAAGCTGCGCCAGCAGCGGGTGGATGCCCGCTTGCTCCAGCGCCCAGACGGTTCTGGGCGGGGCCTCTCTGACCATGATTTTCATAATTGCTCGAGCGTGTTCAGGATGGGCTGTGCGCCAAAAAGATGCCTCATTTTTTGCATCATGCTTTGCGGCTGGGTGTGCCAGCTTAGCGCGTGGCGTTCGCCGCACAGGGTGAGTTGCACCGCTTCGCCCCGGCCATGGGCATCCAGCAGGGTTTTAATGTCTGAAGCGTCCAGCGCCTGCCAGGTGCTGGCCCAAGTGGCCCAGTCTTCTTTCAGTGCGGCTTCGCGCAGTGCCGTAACCAAGGTGATGGCCGGTGGCTGGCGCTTCGCATCCGCCATGACATTCTTTGGTTCAGTGGCCAGGGCGCCCGCGCCGCTGAGCCAGAACGCGTTCACCGGCAAGGCGCCACGCCGTTCTCGCTCGTCGTTGAGCGCGTGGGTGTAGAGCAGCATCTGCATTTCGCTGGCCAGCCGGATCAGGCCGCCGGCCTGCGCCGCCGTGGGCATCCAGGGCGCCAGGTTGCGTCCCAGCACACGGTCGGGTGAGGCGGTTGGCAGGCCCAGGAAGACCTCACCGTGCGCCAGCCAGCGCCCCGGCTCATCGGGGTAAAGCGTGATGCCGTCGTCGGCAAAAAAAGGCCGCATGGCGTGCAAAAAGGCGTCGGACTCGGCTTCACCCAGGTCTTGCATGGGGATTTGGCGCATCGTCACTTCATGCATGCTGGCCTGCCAGTGGCACAGCGTGACAAAAGCCCAGGCGCCTTGCAGGTCAGCCAGTTCGGGGTGCTTTTGCGCTTGCAGCGCCGCCCACGGAATTTGCCCGTCGGCCGCGGTCAGCCCCAGGGCAGCCGCCAGCGCGCGCTCGTGCGGTGGCGACCAGCTCAGTTCGTCGCTCGCATCCGGTGCCTGCGCGGCCAGGCGGGGCAACAGTTTTTGCAGGTTGGGCAGTCTCAAAGTGGCCAGAGCGGCCCGGCAGCCCTCGGCATGGCTGGCGGCGTAGGGAATCAAGAGGTGCATGCTTAACTCAGGGCTCCATCACGTCGGCAAACACTTGCTCGGCGCTGAGCGTCAACGCCACGCTGGCCAGCGTCACCGGCTCGCCTTTGGCAAAGGGGTGCAGCACCCACAGGCCGTCCACGCCTTTACGATAGCAGTCGGTGCTGCGGCTGTCCAGGTCGATCAACGCGTACTCTTGCAGGCTCTCCAGGCTTCGATAATAGCCAAATTTGAGCCCGCGATCATAGGCGGCGGCGCTGGCAGAGAGCACCTCCACAATCAGCTTGGGTTCGGTTTTGACCAGCGAGCTGGCGGCATCCAGCGCACTGCAGGTGACCAGCACGTCAGGGTAAAAATAGCTGTTGGCCGCCGCCACGTGCAGCCGCATGTCGCTCATGTAGGTGCGGCACGGGCTGCCGCTGAGGTGCTGGCGCAGGGCGATGTAGAGGTTGCCTGCCACGGTGACATGCCGGTCTTCGGCCCCGGCCATGGCAAAGACCTCGCCATTGAGGTACTCATGGCGGTCAAGTTGCGTGCTTTCCCAGGTCAGGTAGTCGTCTGCGCCAAAGGCGCTGCTCTGTGCGGGAAGTCCCATGGTGATGTCCTCTCAAACGATTCGTTGCCTGATTATGCGGGAGTCTGGCCGCCAGCTTCGGATTGATTTTGGCTGCAATGCCACAATGCGGGCATGCAACTTCCCTATGAACTGATCCTTGGCTGGCGCTACACGCGGGCCGGCCGGGCCACCCGGCGCAACGGCTTTATCTCGTTCATCTCGGGCGTGTCGATGTTGGGCATTGCGCTGGGCGTGGCGGCGCTGATCATTGTGCTGAGCGTGATGAACGGTTTTCAGAAAGAGGTGCGCGACCGCATGCTCGGCGTGGTTTCGCACATCGAGATCTTTGCGCCCAACGGCGAGGCCCTGCCTGACGTGGCGCGCACGCTGACGCAGGTGCGCGCCAACCCGGCCGTGATCGGTGCGGCCCCTTTCATCGCGACCCAGGCCTTGCTGGCCAGGGGCGAAGACATGAAGGGCACGATGGTGCGCGGCATCGACCCGGCGCGCGAGGGCGAGGTGACCGACCTGGCGCTGGAGCTCAAAAACACCGGCTTGAACCGGCTGGTTCCAGGCGAGTTCGGCGTGGTGCTGGGCGCTGAACTGGCGCGCAGCCTGGGTGTCATCGAAGGCGACAAGGTGACGCTGGTGGCGCCCAGCGGCCAGGTCACGCCGGCCGGCGTGGTGCCGCGGCTGAAGCAGATGACGGTGGTGGGCACCTTTGATTCGGGCCATTTTGAATACGATTCGGGTCTGGTGCTGATGCACATCGAAGACGCGGCGCGCATCTTCCGGCTTGAGGGGCCCAGCGGTGTGCGCGTCAAGCTGCGCGACCTGCACCAGGCCCGCGAAGTGGCGGCGCAACTGGCCACCACGCTGACTGACCGCCTGCTGATTCGCGACTGGACGCGGCAGAACCGCACCTGGTTTGCCGCGGTGCAACTGGAAAAACGCATGATGTTCATCATCCTCACGCTGATCGTGGCGGTGGCCGCCTTCAACTTGGTGAGCACGCTGGTGATGACGGTGACCGACAAGCGCGCCGACATTGCCATTTTGCGCACACTGGGTGCCAGCCCGGGCTCGATCATGGGCATTTTTGTGGTGCAGGGTGCCATGGTGGGCGTGATCGGCACGCTCGCCGGGCTGGCGCTAGGGCTGGGTGTGGCGTTCAACATCGACGTGATCGTGCCGGCGCTGGAACAACTCTTCCGTGCCAGCTTCTTGCCCAAAGACATTTACCTGATCAGCCGCATGCCGAGCGACCCGCAAAAGGACGACATCCTGCCGATTGCGCTTATTTCCCTGGTGCTGGCGTTTGTCGCCACGCTGTACCCAAGCTGGCGCGCCAGCCGCGTCAACCCGGCGGAGGCCCTGCGCTATGAATAATGCCCCCACGCTTGTCGCTGCTCGTACTGCGCTGCCCCCCGAGGGGGCGCGTTTCGCCTTGGGGCGACCCGGCGGCGAAACATTCCAACCCGGCAAGCTGGTACTGAGCGCGCGCGGCCTGACCAAGCGCTTTACCGAGGGACGGCTGGATGTGAGCGTGCTGCAGGGCGTGGACCTGGATGTGTTCGCCGGTGACACGCTGGCCATCGTGGGTGCCTCGGGCTCAGGCAAAAGCACTTTGCTGCATTTGCTGGGTGGGCTGGATGCGCCCAGCAGCGGCTCGGTCGTGCTCTTGGGGCAGGACCTGGCCATGCAGAGCGCCGCCGCGCAAGGACGCCTGCGCAACCAGCACCTGGGGTTTGTCTACCAGTTTCACCATTTGCTGCCCGAATTCAGCGCGCTCGACAACGTCGCCATGCCGCTGTGGATCAGGCGCATGGCGCATGCCGAGGCGGCTCAGATTGCCGCCAGAATGCTCGCCAGCGTGGGCCTGGCGGAGCGCTTGCAGCACCGCCCGTCAGAACTCTCGGGCGGCGAGCGCCAGCGCGTGGCCATTGCCCGCGCGCTGGTGACGCAGCCGGCCTGTGTGCTGGCCGACGAGCCCACCGGCAACCTCGACCGCAACACCGCCCAGGGCGTGTTCGATTTGATGCTGGAGCTGGCCCGCACCCAGGGCACCGCCTTTGTGGTGGTGACGCACGACGCCGCGCTGGCCGCGCGTTGCGCCCGCCAGCGCGCCCTGGTGCTGGGAAAATTGACGGACAGTGACGCTTGATGGCCAACAAGGCTTTGACTTGTTGCCGATA
>Ga0315271_10002684_pt1 | contig 11175 bp, 12 predicted proteins | sample C3_top_MG_FD_204664 | JGI IMG/M metagenome (GOLD analysis project Ga0315271, IMG submission 204664) | Sediment microbial communities from Yellowstone Lake, YNP, Wyoming, USA - C3_top | ecosystem: Environmental > Aquatic > Freshwater > Lake > Sediment | place: USA: Wyoming | collected 2017-08-01
GATTGTTTGCAAGCGCCTCGCGAGTAATGTTATTTCGCAGGTGCGTTTGAGCGGACTCTGTCGGGGGGGGGCTTATATGAAAGAAAACCAGCCAAACCGGAGACGAAGGAAATCGGATCAAGTGCTGGTCTGGTTCGATCTGGAATTCACATCGCTGAACCTTGAGCGCGCTCATCTTCTGCAGGCGGCCCTGCTTGTGACCGATACCCACCTGCGCCGCATCGGACGGCCTCAGGACGATGTGATTTGTGCTGTTCGTCTGCCCCCCCGCGCCCGCATCAGTCCCTGGGTGCGCGAAAATCTGGCCGATCTGGTGGAATCCTGCCGCAGTCCTGAAGCGGTGTCTCCGGCTGAATTGGACCGGCTCCTGGCGGCGCGGTTGGACCGGATAGTCGGGCCGCCCTCCGCAGAGGTCACCTGCCGGCCTGTTCTCGCGGGCAATAGCATCCATGCCGACTGGCATCTGGCGCGGCGGCTGCTTCCGGTGTTTTCCTCGCGGCTGCACTACCGCCACTTGGATGTGACGTCGTTCAAGCTCCATTGGGATGCGGCAGGGAGTCGTGAGGCATTCGATAAAACGAATCCGGCCGATGTCCGCCGCTGGTTCCCCTCCGCGGTGATCCCTCCGGAATCGCACGAGCACAACGCCTATTTCGACGTGCAGGCCTCGATCGCGGAACTCGCCTTTTATCGGGCCCGCCTGCTGCGTCCTCCGCGCCGCGTGTCAGTGCGCTGAATCGTTCGTTCGTTCGCGGACGTAGGCGATCAGCAGGCGGTCGAGAACCGCATCCGGCAGAAACCGCGCGCACCATGCGCCTAGTTTCGCCGGAACGGTAACCGTATACCGGCGGTGCGGATGGGGCGATTCCAGCGCGTGGGCAATCGCCCGGGCCACAGCGTCCGGCGGCAGACGAAAGCGTTCTTTCGGATCCCCGCGAGTCGTCACCGGGTCCAGTTTTTTTCGATAGACCTCTCCGAAAACCGAGGACTCGGGTTTCAAGGTCTGGCGTCCACTTCGGGCCACGTTGTCGCCGAACGCGGTAGCGATCGGTCCCGGCTCGACCAGGGAAACGGCAATCCCGCTGGCGTGCAGTTCGACGCGCATCGCATCACTCAACGCTTCCATTGCGAATTTGGTCGCGGAATATGCGCCCATAAACGGGAGCGAAATCCGGCCCACCACGGAACTGATGTTGACGATCCGTCCCCAGCCCTGCCGCCGCAAGGTCGGAAGCAGACGGTTCGTCAGGTCCTGCATGCCGAACAGGTTGACTTCAAACTGCTGCCGGAAAGCGGCTCGCGACACGTCTTCGACGGCTCCAGGCTGTCCAAAGCCCGCATTGTTGACCACCCCGCCGAGACCGGTCGTTCCCGCGCGGCGAAGAGTCTCCGCGACCGCCTCGCTCACAGAGGTTTCATCGGCCATATCCAGCCTGACCGGATCGAAGCCTTCGGTGCGCAGGCGTTCCAGATCCGCCTCCGCACGGGCGGTCGGAAAGACGGTCCACCCTCCGGCACGCAGCCGGAGAGCCGTGGCTTGCCCGATCCCCGTGGAGCAGCCTGTGACAAGGACCGTTCGATTCAGAACAGGGGGCGCATACATCCTGTCGATTGTTACACCTCCACCCGGACGATTACCAGTCTGCGAATTTCCTGCAGGGTCGGAGATCAACATTCATCGGGCGGTGTGGTAGAGTGGGGCGGGTTCAACCCTTGGAAGCCGATTCCATTCGGATGTCCAATCCTTGGACGATGCGCGCGCGGGGGGTATTTCATGCAGGTGCTGGCGGACCAGTTTCTCGATCATCTGATGTTCGAACGCGGGTTGAGCCCTCACACCCGGGAGGCCTATGCGACGGATCTGCGGGCTTTTTTTGCCGAACTGGCCCGGTGCGAGGTGCGCGGGCTTTACGAAGTGACCCGTGAGCATATTTACCGGTACCTGCTCGATTCGCGCGAGCGGGGCTTGCGCAGTTCGACCGTGTCCCGCCGCCTGGTGTCCATCAAGGTTTTCTTCCGTTACCTGCATCGCGAAGGACTGCTGGCGCAAAACGTGGCCGATGCGATAGAGACTCCGCGCCGATCGCTGGGGTTGCCCGATGTCTTGAGCCCGAAAGAAGTAGAGCGACTGCTAAACCGGCCGGATACGGCGCGGCCGATCGGAGTCCGGGACCGCGCCCTGCTGGAACTGCTCTATGCTTCCGGTTTGCGCGTTTCGGAACTGGCGGCTCTGACGGTGGACGACCTGTATTTCGACAGCAACGCGTTACGGTGCATGGGTAAGGGCCGGAAGGAGCGTATCGTGCCGTTCGGCGAGTCTGCGCGGATCTGGCTCCGGCGCTATCTGGATGAAGCCCGCCCGGTTTTTGCCGGATCCTCGGATACCCGCCGGCTTTTTCTGGCGCGCGGGGCACGGCCGATGGATCGTCGTTGGATCTGGCGGCGGATCCAGCACACCGCCCGGGCCGCCGGGATTTTGAAGAACGTGCATCCGCATACCCTGCGCCACACTTTCGCCACCCACTTACTGGCCGGGGAAGCGCCGTTACGTGTGATTCAGGAAATGCTCGGGCATGCGGATATCGCGACGACGCAGATCTACACCCATGTCGATAGCGGACGGTTGAAGGCTATTCACGAGAAGTTTCATCCGCGGGCGTGAGAATAAACTTGGTTTAGACGGCGGATTCGGGCCGTCTGCCGTGCCCTATGGCAGTTTTCTGAAAGGGTTTTATATGGTGCAAAAAAAAAGTCGCACGTCCGGCGCACGCGCGGTTCATGTCGCAAAGAAAACACGAATCGTTCGGGTCCGAAAGTCCCTGGCGACCGATTCGGTAAAGGATCTCGAACAGCGACTGGGCTATCCCTTCCGGGATCGGGCTCATCTGGAAAAGGCCCTCACGCATAGCTCGTACCGGTTCGAGACGCCGGGAACCCCGCACGATAATCAGCGATTGGAATTTCTGGGTGATGCGGCGCTGGCGTTCGCAGTGGCGGCCTGGTTGTTCGAGAAATATCCGGAATTTCAGGAGGGCCCCTTGACCGTGGCCCGGAGCCGATGCATCCGGACGGCTTCCCTTGCCCGAGTGGCGAGGGCGCTGAATCTTGGCGCTGGAATGAAGCTGGGCCGGGGCGAGAGTCTCATGGGCGGTGCGGCGCGCGATTCGACCTTGGAGGATGCGCTGGAAGCGGTGATGGGCGCGGTCTATCTCGATGGGGGGTGGCCCGCCATGATGGAGGTATTCAACCGGGTCTTTAAACCCCTGTTGGAGGACATTGTTTCGGCTGGCGGGGAATTGAACCCGAAGGGGCAATTGCAGGAGGTTTGTCAGGCCCGATGGAAGAAAAGTCCTGTGTATCGATTGGTTTCCGAAATCGGTCCGGCGCATCAGAAACAGTTTGAAGTCGAGGTCTCTCTGGATGGCCGGGAGCTAGGCCGGGGCGCTGGATCCAACCGGCGGATGGCGGAAACCGAAGCGGCCCGGGTCGCCCTTCAGGGCCTGTCGTGATCGGAAATCCATACCCCTTGAAAAAGTAGAATTGGAGGAGGAGAGAATATGACAAAACGGTTCATCATCGGGTGGCTTACGTGTTGTTGGATGATGGGCATGGGGGGAGCCGCAGGAGCCGCCGACAAACCCTGGGTTGTGCTGACTGGGTGCCAGTATGTGGTCCATCCGGGGAATGATGGCGACAGCTTCCGGTTTCAGTGGAAGGGCGGGGAGTACACTGCCCGCCTGTACTATGTGGATGCCCCGGAATCGAATCTGGATTTCCCTGAGCGGGTCCGCGAGCAGAGCGAGCATTTTGGCATCACGCTCGACGAGACGTGGCGGATGGGCGTCCAGGCCGGTGTCCGGGCGCGGGAGTTTATGAAAGAACCGTTTGTCATCCGAACGCGCTGGGCCGCTGCGCCCGGTCGGGGGCGGTCGACCCGCTTCTATGTGCTGGTTGAATCCGGAGAGAAAAGCCTGATCGAGGATCTGGTCTGCCGCGGGTTGGCGTATCCGCGCGGGGTTTCCGTCAAATTGCCGACCGGCGAGTCTGCCGCGGTAATCCGGAAAAAACTGGAAGCGCTGGAGCGGGAGGCTCAAGAGAACGGCCGCGGCGCCTGGGCCAACTCCAAGAAGAAAGAAGCCCCTGTCGAGTAACCCGTAGCGGAGGATCCCGACGGGGCACGGGACAATTTCAGATTGACGCCGGGCTTGCGGGGCTTGATTCTGTGCGGATGAAATCCAGCCTTCCTCTCCTCTCTCTCCGGCTGAAGCCGGGCCGCGATCGAAATGTCCGGGAACGTCATCCTTGGATCTATTCCGGAGCGATCGCCGCCGTGGCGGCCACGGAGTCGGCTCCCGCTGTGGTCGATGTACGGTCACACGAGGGCGAATGGCTGGCCCGGGGCCTCTTTCACCCGAGCGCGGACCTTGCGGTTCGTCTGATGACCTGGACGCACGACGAGCCGCTTGATGATCGGCTGGTCGCCACAAGGATCGAGCGCGCCGTGGCCTTGCGCGGTCAGATGCTGGATCCGCTGGACCGTCCGCCGGAAACGACAGCGCATCGCCTGGTATTTGCCGAATCCGACGGGTTGCCTGGATTGATCGTGGATCGGTATGGACCCGCCGTGGTGGTCCGCGTCGGAGCCGTTGCGATGACCCCGTTTTTGCCGCGGATTTGTCACGAGCTTCGCGCCCTGCCGGGAGTCCAGCGGCTGCACGTAGAGGCGGATGAGGACGAAGTGAAGCGCGAGGGGCTGGATGCCGATGCGTTGCGGGCGCTGTCCGACTCCGACGAAGGCCCGGTCGAGATCCGGGAAAGCGGTTTGGTCTACGAGGTGCGGCCCGGCGCGAGCCAGAAGACGGGATTTTATCTGGATCAACGGGAGAATCGCCGGCTCGTGGCCGCGTGGGCGGCGGGTCGACGCGTACTGAGCGTCTACTGCTTCTCCGGAGCTTTCGAGGTGGCGGCCGCGCGAGGCGGGGCTGCGGAGATTCTCGGGCTGGATTCCTCCGCGCCCGCCCTGGAGCAGGCGCGCCGGCATCATGAGTTGAATGCGACGCGCATCCCCGTTGAGTACCGCAAAGGGGACGCGCCGGCGTTGCTTCGGAAATTGCGTGACGAAGGCCGCTCGTTCGATCTGGTCATTCTTGATCCGCCGCGTTTCGTGTTCAACCGCGCACAAAAAGCACGCGGCCTGCGTGCGTACAAGGACATCAATCTGCTCGCGATGAAGCTGCTGAAGCCGGGTGGAATTCTGGCGAGTTTTTCCTGCTCCGGCCTCGTGCACTTGGAAGATCTTCTGGAAACCCTCCGGTGGTCCGCCGTGGACGCCCAGCGGTCGGTCCGCGTGCAGAAGCTGTGCGGGCAGCCGGCGGATCATGCGCATTTAACCACCTTCCCCGAAAGCGCCTATCTGAAAGGCGTGATTGCCCGGGTGGATGAATAGAAGGGAACCCAAAGAAGAGAAGCCTTGCCCGCTCGTAAGGATTCCGTGCGGGGCTGATGCAACGGCGGTGTGGTCTTCGGGCTCGACGGGGATTTCCTCTTTTCGGATCCAGCCCGATCGAGTACGCTCCCCCCATGCTCTTATCCATACTCATTCCCGTATACAACGAGCGGGAACATCTGGAGCGCAGTATCGAGCGAGTGCTGCAGGCTCCGCTTCCGGACGGGCTCGACCGCGAGCTCGTGCTGGTGGACGATGCGTCCACGGACGGGACCCGGGCGATTGCCGAGGCTCTCGCCGGTCGGTATCCCGGCAAGATCCGTTTATTCTTTCAGGATCATAATCAAGGCAAGGGTGCGGCGATCCGCCGCGCCATCCTGGAGATGCGGGGCGACTATGCGCTGTTTCAGGATGCCGACCTGGAGTACGATCCCCGGGATTATCCTGCGCTTCTAGATCCGCTTCTCGATGGCCGCGCGGACGTGGTGTACGGTTCACGGTTTGCCGCGCGCCGCGTGCGACGGGTTCTGAATTACCGGCACGAATTCGGCAACCGGCTTCTGACCGCCTTGTCCAACTGGTTCACCCAATTGAACCTCACGGACATGGAGACCTGCTATAAGGCGTTCCGGTCCGAACTGCTGCGTTCGATCCCCCTTCGATCGAACCGGTTCGGGATTGAGCCGGAGATCACGGCCAAGCTGGCGAAACGCCGCTCCATTCTGTACGAGGTTCCGATCGATTATCTGGGGCGCAGCGCGGCGGAAGGAAAGAAAATCGGGTGGAAGGACGGGGTGCAGGCGATCGCAATAATTCTGAAATACTGGCTGGTCGATGATTGTTTCGTGGATCAGTCGGAACAGAAGTTGCGCTTCGGATTGTCCCGGGCGCGCCGGTATAACCAGTGGCTGTTCACGGCGCTGACGCCCTCGCTGGGGCGTAGAATTCTGGAAGTCGGTTCAGGCTTCGGATGCCTGAGCCGGGGACTGCCGCGTCGGGATCGGCTGGTCCTGAGTGATTCCGACCCGGAACGGGTTGCGGAGTTGAAGGATGCGTGGCGCAACCATGACCGGGTTTCGGTCGAGCGATTTGATCCAGCCGCCGGACCGTTGCCCGCCGGGTGGGAGGGCGGATTCGATACGGTGATCTGTCAGCAGGAACTCGAGCGCCTGGACGACGATGGGGGAGCGATTCTCCGAATGACCACGTGTCTTGAGCCCGGCGGCCGCCTCCTTTTGATTCTCCCGCACGGACCGTCGTTGTACGGGACGCTGGATCGGGCCTTGGGGTTGCGACGCCGCTATTCCCGCCGGCAGATTCGCGAACATCTGGCCCGGGCCGGATTGATGGAGGAGCAACTTCGCGGGTTGTATGCGCCCGCCTCAGCGGTCTGGTGGCTGCAGAGTCGTGTGCTGAGGTGCCGGCGGGTGGGGCGGTTGAGCCTGGCCGTGTTCGAAAGACTGCTTCCCCTCCTGCGTCTTCTGCATCCGCTGACGCCGTTGCCCGCGCTTTCCATAATCTGCATCGCCCGGAAGCCCGGCGCCGATGAGCGACCGTCATGAAGAAAAGCGAAACCCCTCCGGTCACCCTAGGGGAAATCGGGGAACGGGAAACCATCCGGCGGCTGGCTCGACTGACCGGAGCGTTGCCCGCAGACGGGGTGGGCATCGGTGACGATTGCGCGGTCGTTCCGGTTGAGGGGTCTGCGTGGGACTGGGTTCTAACCTCCGATCCGCTCATGGAAGGCCGGCATTTTCTTCCCGATGCCGATCCGGAACGCATAGGCCGAAAGGCGATCGGACGCGTCTTAAGCGATATCGCCGCAATGGGCGCGGAGCCCCTTTGGCTGCTGATCGATGTGATCGCACCGCGAACCTTTTCCATGGAGCGACTGGAGTCGGTGTATCGAGGCGCGGTCGCGCAGGCCCGTCGTTTTGGCGCGGTCATTGTCGGGGGCGATACGGCATGCGGCGATTTGTTTGAGCTGCATGTTTTCGGCGTGGGCCGTGTGCCCCGCGGTACCGCCGTGCGGCGCAGTGGCGCAAAGGTTGGCGATGCATTGTATGTGACGGGAGCCCTCGGCGGCAGTTCGAAGGGTCGGCATCTGGACATCGAGCCCCGCCTGACGGAGGGTCGTTGGCTACGCGAGGGCGGATGGGCTCAGTCCATGATGGACCTCAGCGATGGCCTCGCGTCCGATGTCCGGCGGATTCTTGAACTCAGTCAGGTCGGCGCGGTGATTCACGCCGACTGGATTCCTCTTTCTCCCGACGCTTGCGGCGCGGAAGGCGATCCGGTGGAGCGGGCCTTGAGGGAGGGAGAGGATTACGAGCTTCTCTTCAGCGTCCGGCCCGAACAGTGCGAGGCTCTGGAGGTCGCATGGCATGAAGCTTTTTCGTTGAGATGTACACGGATTGGATCCGTGACGGAAGAGTCCGGCGTTCTGCTCTTGGCGGATGCGGCAGGAAGGTGCAGAGTGTACCCCCATGGTGGATACGAACATTTCGTTGAATGCGGCGACTCTAGATAAGATGCCTTTGGACCTCATGACCCACGGTCCGGAAGAAACCGAGGCGGCGGCGCGATGGGTGCAAGGGATGTTGCGCCCGGGTGCGGTCGTCGCCCTGTTCGGGGATCTGGGTGCCGGAAAAACCTGTTTTGTTCGGGGAATTGCCCGGTTGCTGAATGTGCGCGATGCCGTCCTCAGCCCGACCTACACGCTGATTCATGAATATCGAGGAGACCTGCCTCTCTACCATGTTGATTTATACCGCATCGATTCCATCGATGCGGTGCTGGATTTAGGGCTGGAGGAGTTATTCGATGGAGAGGGCGTCACCGTGATCGAATGGGCAGAACGTGCAGAAGAAATTTTTCCGCAAAGGACCCTCTTCGTACGGATAGAGGAGAGTGCGCGGACAGAGGATCGACGCATCCGGATGGAATGGAAAACTCCGTCATGATGGTCCTCGCGATCGAAACGTCCACCCCGCAGGGCAGTGTCGCTTTACTGCGCGACGAGCGTTGTATCGCGCAGTTTCAGTGGATGACCGCCGGGCATGCCAGTCAATCCGCATTTCCAGCCGTCCGAAAGGTTCTGGCTGAAGCGCAGTGCGCGGTGCGGGAGGTGGATCTGTTTGTGGCGGGGCGAGGTCCTGGCAATTACAGCGGGATGCGCATGGCCCTGACGCTGGTTCAGAGTCTGGCGCTGGTCCAGAATGCGGAGGTTCAGACTGCGGACAGCGGGGCGGTGTTGGCGGATGCTGTTTTCGACGAAAGCGATTCTGCCTCTGTCACCCTTGTCGGAGATGCCCGCAGAGGCCAGATATGGACCGGTGTTTTTAACCGCTCGGATGTATTGCGCTCCCCGTGCGGGGGCTGGATGCTGCTCCATCCGGATCAACTCGTTACGGCGAGCCTATCCGAGGTGGTGGCGACTTCGGAGTGGGACCGAATGTCTTTGATTTTTTCCGAATATCCGGCTGTCGCCGCCCTGCGGTGGATGGAGGGAAGCCGGTATCCTACCGCCGAGCAGTTGGCGCGCCTCGTTTTGCGGCGCCGGGCCGCCGGTTATCCTGGCGATCCGCTGACCCCGCTTTATTTGCATCCAGCGGTGAAGGGCGGATAGTCCCGCAGTCGCAAGCAAAGGGTCTGGTCTTCGGCCAGATAAGCCGCGGGAAATTTCTCTCTGAAGAATCGAGATGTCCTGTTTCCCTGCCATTCAGTCCGTCTCTGAATGGATCGCTCGCCAATCCAGAGGAAACCGTCTTTTTTACGATCCGTTCCAAATGAAAATAAATCAAATATTAGTTTGACAGAAGGTGGGGCGAAGTGGTGTATTGTGGCTCAATAGTTCATGCAAGTGGAACGTCAAGCTAAAGAGGGGTTGGAAGGGAGCGAAGCGCCAGGGCTCTTTGTTAGCCAGTTCACGCACTCTCTAGACCCCAAGAAACGTCTGATTATTCCAGCGATTTGGCGGCAGAACGTGGGGTATCCCAAGCAGCTTTTTGTGCTTCGCGGGGTGAATCAAAAGTGTCTCTACGTCTTTCCTTCCCGTGAGATTCACAAGCGGCTGGAAGCGATCCAGACCCGGTCGATTGCCGATGAAAAAGCAACGCAGTTTATGCGGATTCTGGCGTCGAGCGCGGATTTGGTGACGTGGGACGGACAGGGGCGCATTCGCATCAAGGACGAACTGCTGTCCTATGCGGAACTGACGGATCAGGTGCTGATGGCCTCCAATTTCCGGGGATTTGAATTATGGAATCCCCTGCGGTGGGCCTCTGTGGATCAGGCCTCGGCGGCCGAGGGTTTTGTGGAAGCGGCGAAGTATGTCGGTTTTTGAACCGATGGAAAGGAGCCGGGAAGATGATTCCGTTTTTAATGGGCAAGTATCTCAAGGCGAACCAGACGGTGGACGGAGTGCGAGGGGATCGTCGGCGCATGGTGTTACCCACGGGCCAAGTCCGATTGAATTTCGGTCTGATCGTCCGCCGGCAGTTGTCGCCGGAATTTTTCAGCGCATTGCGGTCGACTCCCCGGCAATCCGAACGGGGTGCGGCAGGTTCGGCCGGAATCCTTTTTTAATGGAGCGCACGGTGTGCATGTATCCGTTCTCCTAGACGAGGCGATGGAGTGGTTAGCCCCCCGGCCGGGTGCGGTCTACGTGGACGCCACATTGGGGGGGGGAGGGCATGCGGAAGTTCTCCTGGAGCGGATCGGTCCGGACGGTCGAGTGCTGGGATTGGATGCCGATCCGCAGGCGGTGGATCGTGCGCGGACGAGGCTGAAGCGGTTTGGGAACCGGTTTGAAGCTGTGCATATGCGGTTTTCCAGTATGCGGGACGTTGCGGAGATTCGTGGAATGGAATCCGTCGATGGAGTGCTGATGGACTTGGGCGTGTCATCCGATCAAATCGATGAACCTCAGCGCGGATTCAGCTTCCGCGAGGACGGGCCTCTCGATATGCGGATGAACCCGGACGAATCGGTCACCGCAGCGGATCTCGTGGCACGGCTGAGTGAGCGCGAGTTGGCGGATCTGCTCTGGCGTTTCGGTGAAGAGCCGCATTCCCGGCGCATTGCGCGCCGGCTGGTGCAGGTCCGTGAACGGGCGCCGCTGCGGACGACCCGTGAACTGGCCGATCTGGTGACTTCGGCGCGCGGAGGCCGGTCGCGGCCGGGCATACATCCCGCGACGCAGACTTTTCAGGCCCTGCGCATGGCCGTCAATCACGAGATGGAAGAGCTGACCGCCGGACTGGAGAAGGGCTTGGCGTTATTGAAACCGGGTGGCCGGATGGTCGTTATTTCCTTCCACAGCTTAGAGGACCGGGCCGTGAAAACCTGTTTTCGGGAGCATGCGGGGCGTCGGGAATCATTGCATGAAGGTGGAGAGAGGCTGGTCCGGCGCGAGCCGCCCGTGTGCGTACTGACGCGCAGACCGGTGCGGCCTGGCGATGAGGAATGCGTTCGGAATCCCCGGGCGAGATCTGCCCGGCTGAGAGCCGCCGAAAGGAGTTCGTAATATGAGAGCGCTTAGACGAGTGAATCGGAAACGGAACAACGGCTTTCTTTTCCCGCCGCAACTGGCCCTGGTTTTTGCGCTGCTCGCGATCTTTGCGTTGGGCTATCTCGGGCTCTGCAGTCGCTGTGAGGGACTGAACCGCGAGGTCAAACGAATCGAGGAAAACCGCGCCGAACTGCGCCGCCGCGTAGTGAACGAGCAG
>Ga0315271_10002685_pt1 | contig 11174 bp, 7 predicted proteins | sample C3_top_MG_FD_204664 | JGI IMG/M metagenome (GOLD analysis project Ga0315271, IMG submission 204664) | Sediment microbial communities from Yellowstone Lake, YNP, Wyoming, USA - C3_top | ecosystem: Environmental > Aquatic > Freshwater > Lake > Sediment | place: USA: Wyoming | collected 2017-08-01
ATCTGGTGCGAGTGGTACCACTCGGCGCTGCTCGACGACGAGGGCCGCATCGTTTCGATCCTGTCGTTCGTGCAGGACGTGTCGTCGCGGATACAGGCGGAGGAACGCCTGCAGTATCTGGCCACGCGCGACGCGCTGACGGGCCTCCCCAATCGCCTGCTGCTGCACGAGCGGCTGACGCAGGCCATCGCGCAGGCGAGGCGCAGCGGGCATCGCGTCGGCGTCCTGTTCATCGACCTCGACCGCTTCAAGAACGTCAACGACACGCTGGGCCATCGCATCGGCGACGAGCTGCTCAAACGCGTCAGCGCCGCGTTGTCCGGCGCGCTGCGCGAGACCGACCTGCTGGCACGGCTGGGCGGCGACGAGTTCATGGTGATCGTCGAGGACTTCGACGACCCGTCGGTCCTGGGACGCATCGCGCAGAAGCTGCTCGACGCCATCGCGCAGCCGTTCGAGATCGAGGAGCACGACATCTACGTTACTTCGTCGATCGGCATCGCCGTGTACCCCGACGACTCCGACGACCCCGAAGAGCTGCTGAAGCACGCCGACGTCGCGATGTACCGGTCGAAGGAGCTCGGCCGCAACACGTTCCAGTTCCTCGACGCCAACCTGGCCGAGCACCGGCTGCACCAGCACACGCTCGAAGTCGCGCTGCGCTCGGCGCTGGCCGACAATGCGTTGCGACTTCATTACCAGCCGGTGGTGCGCATCCACGACCGCGCCATCATCGGCGCCGAGGCGCTGCTGCGCTGGACGGATGCCGAGCACGGCAGCGTGCCGCCGCAGGTGTTCATTCCGCTGGCCGAGGAATCCGGCCTGATCCACGCGCTCGGCGAGTGGGTGCTGAAGACGGCGGCCGCGCAATGCGTGGCGTGGCGCAAGGCGGGCATGCAACTCAACGTGTCGGTCAACCTCTCCGCGCGGCAGTTCTACCGCGAGGACCTTGCACAAAGGATCTCGGACATCGTCAAGACGGAGAAATGCGATCCGTCGTGGATCGAGCTCGAGGTCACGGAGACGAGCCTGTTGCACGACCTCGATGCGATCCGCAAGGTGCTGCACCAGCTGCGCGACGAAGGCTTCACCGTCGCGATCGACGACTTCGGCACGGGTTACTCGTCACTGACGCACTTGAAGCATTTCCCCATCGATACGCTCAAGATCGACATCTCGTTCATCGCCGACCTCGAGACCGATCCCCAGGACGCCGCCATCACCGAGGCCATCATCGGACTGGCGCGGGGCCTGGGGCTGAAGGTCGTCGCCGAGGGCGTGGGCACGCGCGAACAGCTCGAATTCCTGGATATCCACGGCTGCGACAGCTTCCAGGGCTTCTGGATGAGCAAGCCGCTGCCGGCGGACGAGTTCACGGAATTCGTCGCCCAGCGGCGGTAACCGCTTCACTTGTGCAGCGCGAGCCATTCGGCGAGCGCTTCCGCCGCCGTCTCCCATTCCGGTTCCAGCATCAGCATGTGCGCCATGCCCGGCAGGATTGTCGCCTCGACGCCGTGATGGTGCGCGGTGGCGCGGGCGTCCGCCGGCGTGCAGATCCGGTCGTCGTGCGCGCCCAGCACCAGGACCGGAGAGGTCGGCCGTTCGGGCAGCGCCATGTGCAGCCGCAGCGACAGGTCGAGCAGCGCGCGCGGCGACTCTACCTGCATGTGGCGCTGCGCTTCCGCGAGGATGGCCCGCGGCACGCCGGCGCTGAAGTAGAACGGCCGCAGCGTGGCGAGCAGGCCGTCGGTGAGCTGCGACGGATCGAATTGCGCGAGATGGGAAACGTAATCCGGATGCGCCGCGGCCAGCCGGGCGGCCACGGAGAACAATCCGGCAGGCGGCACGGGCGCCAGCAGCGCAGCGGCACGGACCGGGCGCGTGGCCAGCATCCGTTCGATGACGGAAGCTCCCATCGAGTGCCCGATGAGCATCGGCGGCGCAGACAACTGCCCGGCGACGTGCTCGATGTCCGCGACGAAGTCGTCGAGGCCCGCGACGAACAGCGACGACAGGCCGCCGCTGCTGCCATGTCCGCGCAGGCTCAGCGCGTAGGAGGGCCAGCCGCGTCCGGCAAACCAGGACAGGAAGTACGGCGACCAGCACCACGCGTCGCAGTAGCCGCCGTGGACGAAGAGGAGGGGCGGCTTGCGCGACGCCCGCTTGGGCAGTTGCGAAAGCACTTCGAGGCGGGTTTCGGGAGGTAACATCGGCAGCCAGGAAGCGGGAATCGGGAATCGGCGGTTGCGACGTGCGATATATTCGCCGCATGCCCGCCGACCAAAAGACGACGATTGTGCCAGATCGCGACGCCGCTGCTGCGAAGGCTGCCTTCGATCCGGCATGCCGCCGTTGTCCGCGGCTCGTGACGTTCCTGGCCGACGTCCATCGCGAACACCCGGCCTATTGGTGCCGGCCGGTGCCGCCCTTCGGTGCGGCGGCCGCGCGGCTGGTCGTCGTCGGGCTGGCGCCCGGCATGCACGGCGCCAACGCCACGGGCCGCCCGTTCACCGGCGACTACGCGGGCATCCTGTTGTACGCGACGCTGCATGCCTACGGCTTTGCCACGCAGCCGGTCGCGACGTCCCGCGACGACGGGCAGCGCCTGCTGCAATGCCGGATCACCAACGCGGTCAAGTGCCTCCCGCCCGGAAACAAGCCGATGCCCGCTGAAATTCGCATGTGCAACGATTATCTCGCCGCCGACCTGGCCACGCTGCCGCCAGGCGGCGCGATCCTGGCGCTGGGCCGCATCGCCCACGAGGCGGCATTGCGCGCGCTCGGGCAGCGGCCGTCCGCGTTCTCGTTTGCGCATGGCGCGGCCCACGCGCTCGCCGGCAGCCGGCTGCTGGTCGACAGCTATCACTGCAGCCGCTACAACACCAACACGCGCCGACTGACGCCGGCGATGTTCAACGCCGCCTTCGACACGGTGGTGGCGCATCTCGCGCGCGGCGCGACGGAGGCAGCGTGAGCGAGATCCCAGCGACGGCAGAAGGCGCGGGGGCTTTCGACGTGCGTGAATTGCTCGCGTCGCTGCCGCACCGGCCGGGCGTCTACCGGATGTACAACGCCGCCGGCGAAACGTTGTACGTGGGCAAGGCGCGCGACCTGAAGAAGCGCGTGTCCAGCTACTTCCAGAAGACGGGCCACGAGTTGCGCATCGCGGCGATGCTTTCGCAGGTGGCGCGCGTGGAGACGACGGTCACGCGCTCCGAGGGCGAGGCGCTGCTGCTCGAGAACAACCTCATCAAGGCGCACGAGCCGCGCTACAACATCCTGTTCCGCGACGACAAGAGCTACCCCTACGTCTGCCTGACCGGCGAGCCGTTCCCGCAGCTGCGCTTCCATCGCGGCGCGCTCGACCGCCGCAACCGCTACTTCGGTCCGTTCCCGGGCGCCGGCGCCGTGCGCGAGGGCATCGCGCTGCTGCAGAAGGTGTTCCTGCTGCGCACGTGCGACGAGTCGGTCTTCGCCAACCGTTCCCGGCCGTGCATGCTGTATCAGATCCAGCGCTGCACGGCGCCGTGCGTGGGATTCATCGCCGAGGAAGAATATCGCGAGGACGTGCAGGGCGCGACGCTCTTCCTGCAGGGCCGGGCAGGCGAGGTGCTCACCCAGTTGCAGGCGCAGATGGAAACGGCCGCCGCGGCGCTCGAGTTCGAGCGCGCCGCGCGCTTCCGCGACCGGATCAACCGACTGCAGCTCTTGCAGGCGCGCCAGTTCGTCGAAAGCGCGACGGCCGGCGACATCGACGTCGTCGCGGCGGCCCACGAGGGCGGGCTCGTCGCGGTCAACGTCGTGATGATCCGCGGTGGCCGGCACGTGGGCGATCGCACGATCTTTCCGCGTCACGCCGATGCGGCGAACGTGGGTGCCGGCAGCGACATCGTGCCGGCATTCCTCGAGCAGCATTATGTCGAGCGGCCGGTGCCGCCGACGATCATCGTGCCGGACGTCCAGGACCACGCGGCGCTCGCCGAGGTGCTGTCGGCGCAGGTGTCGCGCAAGGTGGAGATCGTCGGCAACCCCGGCCGCGAGCGCCGGGTCTGGCTCACGATGGCCCTGCAGAACGCCACGCTGGCCATCCGCCAGCGGCTGGCGCAGAAGGCGACGCAGGAAGATCGCCTCGCGGCATTGCAGGAGGCGCTCCGCCTGCCGGCGTCGGTGCAGCGGATCGAATGCTTCGACGTCTCGCACACGATGGGCGAGGCCGCGGTCGCGTCCTGCGTGATCTTCGACCGGCACGCGATGCAGTCGTCCGAGTATCGCCGCTTCAACGTAGCGCCGGAGCAGGGCGGGGACGACTACGCAGCGCTGCGCGAAGCGCTGACGCGGCGCTGCGGGCGGATCGTCGCCGGCGAGTATCCGCCGCCTGACCTGCTGGTGATCGACGGCGGCCGTGGCCAGGTCGCCGTGGCGGCCAACGTGCTGGAGGAGCAGGGCATGCACGGCGTGCCGCTGATCGGCATCGCCAAGGGTCCCGAGCGCAAGGCGGGCCTGGAGGACATCGTGTTCCCCGACCGCGACGTGGTCCTGAACCTGCCTTCCGACCATCCCGGGCTGCACCTGCTGCAGCAGATCCGCGACGAGGCACATCGCTTCGCGATCCAGGGCCATCGCGCGCGGCGCGGCAAGGCGCGCACGACGTCCACGCTGGAGGACATACCGGGCATCGGGGCGACGCGGCGGCGCGCGCTGCTGACGCACTTCGGCGGCCTGCGGGGCGTGCAGGCCGCGAGCATCGACGACCTCACGCGGGTGCCCGGCATCTCCCGCGCGCTGGCGGAGCGAATATTCGCCGATCTGCACTGACGATGATGTTGGGCGCGCCGCATGCGCGGGTTAGAATCGTGGTACCCGCGGCAGCGCTGCCGTTGCCGCGGGCGCGTGCACTCCGATGCCGATCAATACTCCCATCCTGCTGACCTGGTTGCGGATCGTCGCGATCCCGATCTTCGTCGCGGTCTACTACCTGCCCGACACCTGGCTGTCGCCGGTCGCCAAGAACTGGACGGCGATGAGCATCTTCTCGGCCGCCGCGATCACCGATTGGCTGGACGGCTATCTCGCGCGCAAGTGGGGGGAGACCAGCGCGTTCGGCGCATTCCTCGACCCGGTGGCCGACAAGCTGATGGTCGCCGCGGCGCTGATCCTGCTCGTGCAGCTGGGTCGTGCCGAGGCCTACCTCGCGGCCATCATCATCGGACGCGAGATCGCAATCTCGGCGCTGCGCGAGTGGATGGCGCAACTGGGCAAGACCAAGAACGTCGCCGTCGCGTTCATCGGCAAGGTCAAGACCGCGGCGCAGATGACGGCGATCATCGCGCTGCTCCTGTGGGAGCCGCTGATTCCGGGAATTCCCACTCCGGTCCTCGGCATGGTCGCGCTGTGGGTTGCGGCCATACTGACGCTATGGTCGATGTTCCACTACCTGCGGCTCGCCGCGCCGCACCTCGCCCCGGACAACTCCGCCGGCACGCGCACGACGACCACGACGCAACGCGAGCGGCAGGCCGGACCGGGCACCGACTAGTCCGGCAATGCCGGTCAGGCACGGTCAGCCAGCGAGGCTTTTCAGCAGGAACGCGTCGACCGGCTGCGCGAAGCCCTTGAGCGACAGCGGACCGGCGGGTGCCACCTCCGCCGCGTCGTCGAGCGCCGCGCGCAGGCGCCGATTGATGAGGATCTGGCCGCCTTTGGCCTCGTCGCACAGGCGCGACGCCAGGTTGACGACGCTGCCGATCGCCGAATAGTCGGAGCGGCCCTCGAAGCCGAATGCGCCGAGTGTCGCAAACCCCTGCGCCATGCCCACGCCCAGGTCGAGATCGTGCCCTGACTTCAGCCATCGCGCGCGCAACGGCGCGAAGGACGCCTGCATTTCCAGCGCCATGCGCGCCGCACGGAAAGCGGGCTCGGGCGTGGGCAGCGGATCGTTGAAGAAGATCAGGATGCCGTCGCCCGCGAAGCGGTCGATGGTGCCTTCGTAGCGCGTGACCAGCGGGCCCATCGCGCCGTGGAATTCGCGCAGCACGCCCTCCACCTCCTCAGGCTCGGTGACGTCGGTGAACGCCGTGAAGCCGCGCAGGTCGAGGAACACGTAGCAGATTTCCCGGCGATGCGGCGTCAGGATCGACTTTTCGCCTGCCGACGTGATCGCATCCGCGACGTTCGGGGAGAAGAAGCGCCGCAGCTGGCCCAGCCTGTCGATCTGCGCGACCTGCTCGTCGACGCGCTCGGTCAGTCTGGCGTTCCACGTCTGCAGCTCCGCGGCCTGTTGCCGCACCTCGTCCTGCAGCGCCTTCACGCGCAGCAGCGAGCGCACGCGCGCGAACAGCTCGCCCTGGTTGATCGGCTTGGTCAGGAAGTCGTCGGCGCCGGCCTCGATGCCCTTGAGTCGTTCGCGATCCGGGTCCAGTGCCGTGACCAGCACGACCGGCAGCAGCGCCGTCGGCGCATCGGCGCGAATGCGGCGGCAGACGTCGTAGCCGGACAGCCCGGGCATCATCACGTCGAGCAGGACCAGGTCCGGCGGCTGGGAAGCGATGCTCGCGAGCGCTTCCTCGCCCGACGCGGCCGTGGTCACCGAATAGCCCTTGGCGGTCAGGATGTCGGCGAGCAGCTTGACGTTGTTGGGCGTGTCGTCGACGACCAGCACCTTGGCCGGCGTGCTCATTGGGAAGCGCTCATTTGGGTGAGCTCTCCAGCATGTTGCGCACGGTATCGAGGAATTCCTTCAGGTTGATCGGCTTGCCGACGTAGGCGTCGAACCCCGCCTCCGTGATCTTGTTGCGATCCTGGGGCATGACGGACGCCGTGACCGCGACGACGGGAATGGCCGCGGTAGCGGGATCGGCACGCAGCACGCCAATGGCGTCTATGCCGCTCATGCCCGGCAGCTGGATGTCCATCAATATCAGGTCTGGCTTGCGCTCGCGCGCGAGGACGATGCCATCCTCGGCGTTGCCCGCTTCGACGGTCGCGTAGCCCTTCACCTGCAGCACGTCGCGGACGAGCTTCAGGTTCTTGTCGTTGTCTTCGACGATCAGTATGAGTTTCATCGCTTCAACGGTAGTGTGAACGTGAACGTCGAGCCCTCGCCGGGTTTGCTGTCGACGCTGATCCGCCCGCCGTGCAGCTCGACGAAGCGGCGGGTGAGGGCGAGCCCGAGGCCCGTGCCCTCCTGCTTGCTGGTGTAGTTGCGCCCGACCTGACGGAACTCCTCGAACACGGTCTCCTGATCTTCGGCAGCGATGCCGATCCCGGTATCGTGCACGGCGACGATCAGGTTGTCACCGCTGCCGTGCGCCTTGACATCGATCCGCCCGCCGTCCGGCGTGAATTTCACCGCGTTGGACAGGAGGTTCAGCAGGATCTGCTTGAACTTGCGCTCGTCGGCGACGATTTCGCCCAGTTCCGGCGCGACGTCCTGTGCCATCGCGATGCCATGCTTCTGCGCGCGCTCGCGGATCAGCGTCAACGCGTTGGCGATGGCCGTCGGCAGGTCGAATGTCGACAGGTCCAGTTCCATGCGCCCGGCCTCGACCTTCGACAGGTCCAGGATGTCGTTGATCAGGTTGAGCAGGTGCCGGCCCGAGGAATGGATGTCCTTCAGGTAGTCGTCCTGCTTTTCGTTGAGGTCGCCGAACAGACGCTCGATCAACACTTCGGAGAAGCCGATGATCGCGTTGAGCGGCGTGCGCAGCTCGTGCGACATGTTCGCCAGGAACTCCGACTTGTGCTGGTTGGCGATCTCGAGCTGCCGGCTCTTGTCCTGGATCTCGCGGAACAGGCGCGCGTTCTGGATGGCGATTACCGCCTGGTCGGCGAAGGTCTTCAGCAGCGCGATGTCCTTTTCGGTGAAAGGCCCCGGATTCTCGCGGCCGACGCTGATTGCGCCAATGCCATTCCCTTCCCAGAGCATCGGCGCGATGATCACCGCGCGCACGCCGACCGATGCATAGCCGACGCGGCTGTGTCGCGGAACGTTCGCGTCCGCGGCGATGTCCGGGACGTGTTCCACGGCCCGAGAGAGGATGGCGTTGGCGCTGATGGACGCTCCGGCGACGATCGGGCCGACGACGTAGTCTTTCTGGTCCGCGCCGGGTCCGCGAAAGGCCCCGATGCGCAGTATTCCGTCGTCGCCGATGACTTCGATGGCGATCACCCTGCCTTCGAACAGGCGCTCGCAGCTGCTGAGAATGCGCTCGAACACCGGCGAAGTGTCGGCGATCGAGCTGCTGATAGCCGCGAGCACTTCGCCGGAGGCGCGCTGCTGGTCGAGCGCCTCCTTGGTCTCGTTCACCAGCCGTGCGTTCTGGATCGCGATCACCGCCTGGTCGGCGAAGGTCTTCAGCAGCGCGATGTCCTTGTCGGAAAAAGGCCCGGCGTAGTCTCGCGCGACCCAGATCGCGCCGATGCCTCTTCCTTCCCACATCATCGGCGCGCCGATGGCCGCCCTGATGCCGAACGTCTCGAACGCGCGGCGCGCATCGCCGGGAGCCCGATCGAGATCCGGAAAATGGACCACGCCGCGGGTCGCTATGGCGCTGCCGGTGGCACTGGTCGGCTCGACCGTGTGCGGATAGACGCCTTTCACTTCCTCCTGGTTGGGGCCGTGGTAGGCGCCCAGATGCACGAGTCCGTCGTCGCCGACCAGGTCGATCACCGCCATCTTGCCCGCGAACAGCCGCTCGCAGCTGTTGAGTATCGTTTCGAAGACGGGCGACGTGTCCGCGATCGAATTGCTGATCGCGGCAAGGACCTCGCCGGACGCGCGTTGCTGGTCGAGCGCCTCCTTCGTTTCGTTGAACAGGCGGACGTTCTCGATGGCGATCGCCGCCTGGTCGCCGAACGTCTTGAGCAGCGCGATCTCGCGCTCGCTGAAGGCGCGCACCTCCTTGCGCCGCAGCAGGATCGTTCCAAAGGGCACGCCCTCGCGGTAGAGCGGCGTCACCAGCAGCGTGCGGTTGCCGATGCGGCGCGAGATCTCCGCGCCGACCGGGTACTCGGCCGCCTGCTCGAGCACGTCGCGGACATGGATGGTCTTGTGCTCCAGCACGGCGCGGCCGGATATCGAATCGCGGCTGACCGGGAGCAGGGCAGTCGCCGCCGCTTCCTCCGGGGACTCGCCCTTGGATGCGACGTGCCGGAGTACATTGCCATCGGTCAGGTGAATGGACGCGGCCGATGCGCCGCAAAGTTCCATGGCCCGGTCGGCGATGGCCTCCAGCACCGGCTTGACGTCGGTGGGCGAACTCGAGATCACGCGCAGGATTTCCGCGACCGCCGTCTGCTGCTCCAGCGCCTCCTTCGTTTCGTTGATGAGGCGGACATTCTCGATCGCGATCACTGCCTGATCCGCAAAGGTCTTGAGCAGATTGGCTTGCCGCGCGGGCGTGTTCCCCGGTTCGGGCCAGGCGACGACCAGTGCGCCTATCGGTGCACCATCTTTGAGCATCGGCGCGCCCAGCATGCGACGCCAATTCCCGACCTTTGCCGTCGTCTGATCGTACGACGGATCCAGCCGCGTGTCGTCCAGGCTCTCGACCCGTCTCCCGAGGATGACACGGCCGCTCATCATTTGCGGGTTGGGAGGCGCAGGGTACAGGCGATGCATGTCAGCCAGTGCACCGGGCGACCAGCCGCGCGTTGCCGTGAGATGCACGAGCTGTCCGTCGAAGCGAAACACCGCCGCGACCGGACTGTCGAAGAGGCGCATTGCACTTTCCAGGATCGCCTCGAACACGGGTGTGACGTCGGTGGGAGACGCGCTGATCACGCGCAGCACCTCGCTGATCGCCGTCTGCTGCTCAAGGGAGTTTGTCAGCTCGTGGGTGCGTTCGTCGACCTTGCGCTCGAGACCCGCATAGGACTCGCTCAGCTGGCCGGTCATGCGATTGAACTGGTCGGCAAGCGCCTCGAGCTCGTCGCCGGTATGGATGTCGATCTTCTGGTCGAGATCGCCGTCGCCGATGCGCCGGGCGCCTTCGTCGAGGACGCGGATCGGCCGCACCATGCCCCGCGCCAGCGCCAGTGCGCCCAGCGCCGAAATCACCAGGCCGACGAGCAGCAGAAGTCCCGTGCGGAAAACCGACGAGTACAGCTTTGCATACACTTCGGTGACCGGCTGCTCGACGAACACGCTCCAGCCCAGCGGTTCGATGGCGGCGACCGACGTCAGTACCTGGGTGCCGGTCAAGTCCATCGACTGCATCGCCGCGGCCGCCGGATCCTGCACGCCCTGCGCCGCCTTCACGTGCGGAAGCATCGACAGGTCGGTCTTGCGCAGCACGAGGCCGATGTCCGGGTCGGCGATCAGGAAGCCGTTGCGGTCGACGACATAGGCCTTGCCCTTGTCGCCGATCTTGATGCGCGACACGACGTCCCAGATGAACTTGAGATTGACGTCGGCGACCGTCACCGGCCCGGCATCCCCGCCGGACCGGATGGCGATCGTCATGTAGGGCTCGGTCTCCTTGCGGAAGTACACCGGCCCGAACCATGGCTTGCCGCGCCGCGCGTCCCGGAATGCGGGTTCCTGCGAGCGATCCCTCCCCGAGTTGACGTTGTCCATGCCGAGGCGCGAAACGGCGATCTGCTCGCGGCCGGTGGCATCGAGCTGCGCGATGTCCGTGACCTCCGGCGCCTGGCGCAGAAGCTTCAGGAATTCGATGCGGCGCAGTTCCACGTCGGCCGCGTCGAGCTGCGGCAGCGCCGCATAAGCGAGCTGCTGCTCGATCTGGTGAATGTACTGCTCGATCCGGGACGCCGCGGCAACGGCCTTCTCGCGCTGCAGGTTGGAAAGCGCGGTCTTGATCTCCTGGTACGAGAAATAGACGCTGATCGCGCCGGACGTGAGCAGGGCGCCGGAAACCAGCGTCAGGATGAGCAGCAGATACTTGCGGAACAGGCGACCGCGATGGGCGTCGCGGTTGACCGGACTTGCCGGAACGGTAGGGGCGGTCTCGGCCATCGTGCGCTACCGTACGCGAAGTGGGCGGGTGAGCGCAATTGCCATTGGCCACGCGCCGGGGGGAAGGTCAGCGTTTCGCCGAATCCGCACCCGGGGCAATGCCCGGTTTGACCCGAAACCCCCGAAAAAGCTATAATTGCGGGCTCAATTCCCTGATAGCTCAGTTGGTAGAGCGACGGACTGTTAATCCGCAGGTCCC
>Ga0315271_10002686_pt1 | contig 11172 bp, 10 predicted proteins | sample C3_top_MG_FD_204664 | JGI IMG/M metagenome (GOLD analysis project Ga0315271, IMG submission 204664) | Sediment microbial communities from Yellowstone Lake, YNP, Wyoming, USA - C3_top | ecosystem: Environmental > Aquatic > Freshwater > Lake > Sediment | place: USA: Wyoming | collected 2017-08-01
AAGGCGCCTGGTGGTCGGTTCCCGTGGCGGTTGTGATCGGCATTCCCATGTATTCCAACGCCGCCGGCATCATCCCCATTGTTCATGCCCTGATTGAAAAAGGCGCGGCACTGGGAACGGTTCTGGCTTTCATGATGTCCGTGATTGCATTGTCGCTGCCGGAAATGGTGATCCTGCGGAAAGTCTTGAAACCCACGCTGATTGCAACGTTTTTTGGGGTGGTTGGCTTTGGGATTTTAATAGTCGGGTATCTGTTTAACTTGCTGTTATGATCCTGGAGAAACGAAAATGAGCAGCCAAAATAGTTCCATCAACGATAGGCCGGAGCAAGCAAGCGGACAGAAGCTGAAAATACTGTTTCTATGCACCGGCAACACCTGCCGAAGCCAGATGGCCGAAGGACTGACAAGGCACCTGAAATCGGACGTCATCGAACCGTATTCCGCGGGCGTGGACCCCGGCGTGATGAACGCCCGCGCAGTTAAAAGCATGTCGGAAATCGGCATCGACATCTCCGGCGGCTTCCCAAAGACCATCGAAAGCCTGGGCCATATCACCTTCGATTACGTGATCACCCTGTGCGACCACGCCAACGAATCCTGCCCGCTGTTTCCGGGAAAAACCAAAAGACTCCACTGGGGCTTTGAAGATCCGCCCAAGCTGGCCGAAAACGCGGCAACCGAGGATGAGGCCATGGGCCACTACCACCGGGTGCGCGATCAGATCCGGTCCTTTGTGGAAAAGCTGCCGGACATTCTCTGGAATCAAACTTGATAATCTGTAATATAAGGCTTATGCGATGAATTTTAGAAAGATCACGTCATTAACCCTGCTGATTTCATTTTTGCTGTGTGTTCTGACAAGCATTATTCTCTATATTGTTCCGGATGGCAGGATTGCATTCTGGTCTGTCTGGCAATTTTGGGGATTAAGTAAAACACAATGGGGTGACCTGCACCTGAACTGGGGCATTCTGTTATTATTAGCATGCTGTATGCACATTTACTACAACTGGAAACCCATTGTCGCTTATTTAAAAGACAAAACAAAGCGGATGCGGATATTTACGGCTAATTTTAACTGCGCGTTGTTGCTGGCCCTTGTTTTTGGATTGGGAACCTATTTCCAGATTCCGCCCATGAGCACGATTCTCAACTTTAGAGATTCCATCAAAGGTGCTGCTGCGGTCAAATACGGTGAACCCCCTTATGGACATGCAGAGCTTTCTTCTCTTAAAACATTAGCCACAAAAGCAAGTCTGGACCTGGCAACCTGTCTCGATCTTTTGAAACAAAAAAACATTCGATATGAAAATGAAAATCAATCCATTATCACCATCGCCGGGGAAAACAATCTGACACCGCAACAGGTATATGATATTATTCTGCCGGCCGCAAAAAAAGAGGCTATGGCCTCCAATACGGCATTCCCCGATACGCCGCCGCCTAATTTCGGCAGAAAAAAAATAACCGAAATGGCTGCGGATTATAATCTGAAGGTTCCGGATATCATCCAAGCTCTGAACAGCAAGGGCGTCAAGGCCGAACCGACGCAGAGCATCAAGGAGATTGCAACCCTGAACAATATGGAACCTTTGTCTGTTTTCAAAGTTATTCAGGATTCAATCAACAATAAGTAGTTACGGGTTCAATTTCAATAATTGATTTTTGCTATAACAATAAAGGAGATACCGATGGAAATCAAAGTACTGGGTCCAGGCTGCCCCAAATGCCAGCAGACGGAAAAAGTGGTTAAGGAAGCCATCGCCGAAGCCGGCATAACCGCCGAGGTTGAAAAAGTGACGGACATGATGAAAATCGCAGGCTTTGGCGTGTTCGGCACCCCGGCAGTGGTCATAAACGGTGAAGTCAAAAGCGTTGGCAAAATTCCCAAAAAAGATGAAATCAAAAAATGGCTGGCTGCCGCAAAATAACAGGAAATACAATGAAAAACCAATATATGAAGACACAGGCTGGGTCACTGATTACTGCAGGACTGTTCTTTTTTCTTTTCAGCTTTCCGCAGACCTCGGTTTTTTCCGTTCTGACATCCTCTGCAGCACAGGCAGCGGAAACCAAGGAAATCCCGGCCAAGGGGATGGTCACCATGGTGGATCTGGGAGCCAAAAAATGTGTTCCCTGCAAAATGATGGCTCCCATCATGGAAAAAGTCGAAAAAGACTATCAGGGAAGAGCCCTCATTCATTTCTATGATGTCTGGGAAAATCGGGAACCGGCCATGAAATTCGGCATTCGAGCCATTCCCACCCAGATTTTCTTCGATACGGATGCCAAGGAAGTTTACCGACATGAAGGGTTTATGAGCGAAGAAGATATTGTCAAGCAGCTTACCAAAATGGGCGTGAAATAGCCGGACCTCGGGAGACATGATGATCGAAACTTTTTTTATGACCGTGAACCAATGGATGACGGGAGGCGCTTCCCTGGCACTGGTGGGATGTTTCGTCTGGGGCGTAATCAGCGTGCTCTTCAGCCCCTGCCACCTGGCATCCATTCCGCTGATGGTCGCCTACGTCGGCGGTCAGAAGGAGCAGCCAAGACCCCTGCAGGCCATGCAATACTCGATTGTATTCACTACCGGGCTCTTTATCAGTATTGCTGCGATCGGCATTATCTGCGCGCTGTTGGGCCGCATGCTTGGCGATGTGGGCAATTACTGGCAGATAATTATCGGCCTGGTGCTGGTCTGGGTCAGCCTCAGCATGTTCGGCGTCAAAGGATGCTCCCTGGGCGGCGGCCTTCTCTACCGCCTGAAATTCAAGGGGCTACTGGGCGCGCTGGGCCTGGGCGTGGCTTACGGCACGCTTTCCGGATCCTGCACCTTCGGTTTTATCGCGCCGATTCTGGCCGTCATAACGGTTCAGCAGCAGATTGCCAGCGGCGTGCTGATGATCCTGCTTTTTGCCGTTGGACACTGTCTTCCCATTGTTATCGCCGGAAGCTCGACGGCGCTGGTGCGCCGCATTCTGGAAAACAGCGCCTGGCAGGGCGCCGGAAACTGGTTTCGAAAAGGCGCCGGAGCCCTGATCGGCTGTCTGGGACTATACTTTATCTTAACCCCATTGATTTCATAAAGACATGAGGCTGAACAGGCACAATCGTGGAATCTCTGTCAGCTTTCAGCCAATAGCCTATAACCCATAGCCTTTGACCTGTTTTCCTGGAGGATTCATGTCAGCCATCAAAAAACTCTCATTTCTGGATCGTTTTCTCACCCTGTGGATTTTTCTGGCCATGTTCGTGGGAGTTTCCTGGGGATATTTTTTTCCGGGAGTCAGGGATGTCATCAACATGTTTCAGGCGGGAACCACAAACATCCCCATAGCCATTGGCCTGATCCTGATGATGTATCCGCCACTGGCCAAGGTAAAATATGAAGAACTGAAAGAGGTTTTTAAAAACACCCGGGTCTTATTGCTCTCCCTGGTTCAGAACTGGATCATCGGACCCATCCTGATGTTTTTTCTGGCTATCGCCTTTTTATCCGGCCATCAGGAATACATGGTGGGGCTTATTCTGATCGGACTTGCCCGCTGCATTGCCATGGTCATCGTCTGGAACGAGCTGGCCTCCGGGGATACGGAATACTGCGCGGGCCTGGTGGCCTTTAATTCCATTTTTCAGGTTCTGCTTTTTTCCGTATACGCCTGGGTGTTCATCACAGTGCTGCCCGAATGGATGGGTCTCAAAGGCATGGTCGTCAATATATCCATCGGTCAGATTGCAGAAAGCGTATTTATTTACCTGGGGATTCCCTTTATCGCCGGGATGATCACCCGCTGGATCGGGATAAAGACAAAGGGCAAAAAATGGTATGAAGAGCGGTTCATTCCCAAGATCAGCCCGCTGACACTGATTGCCCTTCTTTTTACCATTCTGGTGATGTTCTCCCTCAAGGGCGAATACATTGTTCAACTGCCACTGGATGTGATCCGGATCGCCATTCCCCTTTGTATTTATTTTTTTGTCATGTTTTTCGTCTCCTTTTATCTATCCATGAAATTCAAGGCGACCTACGAACAGACCACTACATTGAGCTTTACCGCCGCATCCAACAATTTCGAACTGGCCATTGCCGTTGCGGTTGCCGTGTTCGGCATCGACTCCGGCCAGGCGTTTGCCGCGGTCATCGGCCCGCTGGTGGAAGTACCGGTATTGATTTCCCTGGTGAACGTGGCGCTGTGGTTCAAGAAAAAATATTTCCCGTTTACGATGGCCACGCCCACCGGCGTCTGCCATTTGACCTGCAAGCCGTAAGGTTTGGGAAACGATCGTGCCATGACAAATAACCTTCAATCTCATCCATGGGTCCGTTCCGTCCGGCAACTGTCGGTAATCGTACTGGTGTCCGTGGCGGTTGCCTTGATTTCGAATCATTTCCGGCCGGCGCCGCTGCCGCTTATCGGAGACTGGTCGCCGGAAGCGCGGTTGATGTCTCCATCGGGCCGGCAGATGGCCATTCCCCTGGATTAGGCAAAAAATCTGCACCAATTCAAGGGTGCGGTGTTTATGGATGCGCGTCCTCTGGAGGAATTCACCAAGGGGCATATTCAGGGCGCAATCAGCATCCCCTGGCACGAAGCCGAGCAGCGTGTGATGGATATCACTGCGGATATGGCAAACGATGCCGCCATCATTACCTACTGCGACGGAGACACCTGTGACCTGAGCAAGGATCTGGCGCTGTTTCTGGAGAACCTGGGGTTTACAAACATCCGGGTGCTGGTCAACGGCTGGACCGTATGGCGGCATGCCGGCATGCCGGTTGAGACAGGAAACTAAAGAAGTTACGAAGTTGAGAAGGGTTAGATGGAACAGACCACATTGATTCAAAACGGCTGCAACTGTGTAAAGCAGACACCTGAAAACGGAAATACTTGCAGCGCCCGTTCCGAAGGGCAATCCAAAGGCTGCTCGCACCATCACCACCAAATTTCAGAGAATTCCACAGGCACCCGTCTTTTGATTACCCTTGCCCTGAATTTCATCATTCCGGTGGTGCAGATTATCGGTGGTATTGCGGCTCACAGCATGGCTCTGATTTCCGATGCCACGCATAATTTCAGCGACTTTACAGCGATTCTGATTTCCTACATCGCCCTTAAAATCGGCAAAAAGGGCGCTTCCCTTCAAAACACCTTCGGATACCGGAGAGCCGAGATCCTGGCCGCCCTGCTGAATGTGGCGATTCTCTTGGGCGCTTCCGCAATCATCATCTATGGCGCGTTTCTGAGGATTCAAAACCCGGAAATCGTTTCCGGCGGCCTGGTCATGGGGATTGCGGCCATCGGCGTTATCGGAAACGGGTTTTCAGCCTGGCTCCTTCACCGGGACGCCAAAGACAGCCTGAATGTGCGCGGGGCCTTCCTTCACATGATGGGTGACATGCTGACATCCGTGGCGGTGCTCCTGAACGGCCTGATTTTGATTTATAAGCCCTGGTACTGGTTGGATCCGCTTCTGTCCTTGCTGATCGTGATATTTATCATGAAGAACTGCTGGACCATTTTAAAGGAATCCACCGCCATTCTCATGAACGCCACCCCGGAACACCTGGACATCCAGGCGGTACAAACGTTTTTGCAGAATTTTCCGGACATATCCGGCGTTCACTATCTCCATGCCTGGAGCCTGGGATCATCCGGCGTGGCGTTTTCCTGTCATGTGGTGGTCCAGGATCAGCCCATCAGTCAAACCCGGCATCTGCGGAAAAAAATCAGCGATGCGCTTTTCCACGAATTCGGCATCGATCATCCGGTCCTGCAGTTTGAAACGAGCGCCTGCGGCAACGGGAACCTTTTCTGTGAAGAAATCTGCACTGCCGCAAGTCCCTCCGAGCCGCACGAACATGGCGACAACCGGACTGCCTGGACGGACAAGGCATGGCCCCGGCGTTTTGCCCTTGCGGCACGGCTGATACTGGGTGGGGTGTTTATTTATGCCAGCTTTGACAAGATCCTTAACCCGGCTGCGTTCGCCCAGGCCGTGTTTAATTATCAGATGCTTCCCGCGCAACTAATCAACCTGATGGCCCTGATACTGCCCTGGCTGGAGCTGATTCTTGGCGTGCTGCTGCTTTCCGGAATCTGGGTGCCCGGCGCCGTCCTCGGGGTAAATCTCTTAATGGTCGTGTTCCTGAGCGCGCTTATCTTCAACACGGCCAGGGGCCTCAACATCTCCTGCGGGTGTTTTTCCACCGAAACCACAGACTCCGGACTCTCTGGTTGGACTGTCCTGCGGGATGTTTTCTTTTTCTGCCTTTCGGGGTATCTACTGTTTGTCACCACTCATATGAATAGACTGAAAAACAGTATATGTGATTGTTAAAAGCATCCAATCCCATGTGGCGCAAAGCCGGCTCATTTAAAAAGAATTTTTGGTTTATTCGATAAGAACAAATCAAGACGAATGTCATGAATAACCAGATTTTTTTTGTCTGAAAGAGGCCCACGATGAGTAACAGGAGCAACACCCGGGAACAGCACCTTGCCGAATTGGAAGTATTGCGCAGCCGTGTAAAAGACCTTGAAACGCGGTGCTCACCAATAGATGAGGATACTGTCCGCAAAAGTGAAGAAAAATACCGTCTGTTGTTTCACTACACGCCGATTGCCCTGATAGAAAGGGACGCCTCCCGTCTCAAAATCCATCTTGACCACCTGCGCGAATCCGGAATCACCGATTTCAAACGATATCTTCGGGACAATCCACAGGAAGCAGTCCATTGCATGAGCATGATAAAAACCGTTGAATTCAATGATGCTTTTTTGAAACTAATGGAGGTTGACACCCGAGATGAATTAAAAGAGAAACTTCCATTCATGGAGAGTCCCGAGGACCTGCATCGAATAGCGATTGAAATTGTTCCGATGATCGCCGAACGCACGATCACCCGGGAGAGGGAAATGTCTCTTCTGACTGGAAGCGGCAACAAAAAAAGCGTTCTGATGAAATCACTGACCGTTTCTGGCAATGAAGACACATTGGCCCGCATTGTAATTGCGCTTGTAGATATCACCCAAAGAAAGGAAGCTGAAGAAGCCCTGCGGGTCAGCGAGCAACGGTTTCGTGAACTGGCGATGCGAGACAATCTGACCGGGCTTTATAACCGGCGCTATCTTTACAAATCCTTGGCCGAATTAATTGAAACCCGCAAGGCAACACCGTCTTTTCTTTCAGTTATATTCATGGATCTTGACAACTTCAAGAAAGTGGTGGATACATACGGTCACCTGAACGGCAGCCATGCCATCCTTGAGGTGGCTCGAACCATTCATGAGATTATAGAAGAGCCTGCCTACGCCGTAGCATTTGCCGGAGATGAATTCGTCATCGTGCTGCCGGAATTCAATCAGTTCCAGGCGGCGGAAAAAGCTTTGCATCTTCAGTCTCGTATAAAAAGCATGGTTTATTTGAAGGATTGCGGTTTAGAGGTGAAGCTTCAGGCCAGCTACGGCATTGCTGTTTTTCCGGACCATGCAACGGATTTAACCGGTCTTCTTGCCGCAGCCGACCAGGCGCTGTTTGCTGTTAAAGCAAAGGGCAAAGATGGGATAGGGCTTGCGGATCGGCTGAATTTTTATGAAACCATTCAATGATGATGGACTTGCAATAAGTAAAACTCAGCTTAGTTAAAAATTTTACGGTTGGAAGAGTTCAGTATCGGGAATCATTTCCCTCTTGGACTGAATCAGGAGTAGTGCCAATGAGCAAAAGTCATTATATCACAAAAAGCGCTCGCTTTATTATTCCCATCGCCATCATCGTCGTGATGATGTTCTGGATGATCGGGGCCTTCAGAAAAGGCCAGATCGCACCTACCAAACTGGACGTGAAGATGCGCCCTGCCGCCGGCGTTTCCACATGCAGCGTTGTCGCCGTCCTGACGCCGATCATATCGGAAGCCACGGGCTCCATCCAGCCTGAATACCGGATGACGGTCTCATCGCGCATTTCGGCCAACATTCTGGAAATGCGGGTCCGGGCCGGACAGCACGTTCAGAAGGATGAACTTCTGGCGCGCCTCGATTCCAGGGACATCACGGCCAGATCGGCACAGGCAAAGGAAACCCTGCTCCGCGCCGAGGCTACCCGGGATCTGGCTACCAGCGACTTCCGGCGTGACAAGCCGCTCATGGAAAGGGCGGTGATTCCCCGATCCGAATTCGACCAGACGGACATGCGGCTTCGAACAGCGGAAGCCGACGTGCAGCGCGCCCGCGAGGCCCTGCGGGAGGCGGATGTTTCGCTGACCTATGCGGAAATCCGCAGCCCGGCAACCGGCGTTGTCATCGACAAGCTGGCCGATGTCGGGGACCTGGCTGCGCCCGGCAAGCCGCTGCTGACCCTTTACGAGCAAGGTCGCCTGTGGCTGGAGGGCAACGTCCGCGAGCAGGAAGCTTCGATGCTCCGCATCGGGCAAACCTATTCTGTCCGCATCGCCGCCACCGGAGAAAAAATGGACGGCAAACTCGCTGAGATCGTCCCGTCGATCGACCCGACCAGCCGGACCGTCATCGCCCGCATCATGCTGCCCCAAACCGGCGGGCTCTATCCCGGCATGTTCGGTCGCCTCTTTATTCCCATTCATCAAACCATTAGAATAATGATTCCAGAAGATGCCGTCATCCGGATCGGCCAGCTCACCCTGGTGGATGTCGTTTCAGGTGACCATATCCAGCGGCGCGCGATTCAAACCGGCAAGCAAACAGGCGATCAGGTGGAAATTTTAAGCGGCCTTGCCGCGGAAGAAAAAGTGGTCTGTCCCGCGTCTCAGGGGGGAACGCCATGAAACCCGGACATGACAGCCTGCCCATTCGCATCGTCGGCGCCTTTCTGGGATCCAATCTTTCGCTGATCCTGATCCTGCTCTCCATTACGGTGGGTATCGTGGCGCTGATGGTGACCCCGCGTGAGGAAGAGCCCCAGATCGTGATTCCGGTCGCCGATATTTATGTCTCATTTCCAGGCCATTCGGCCAGGGAGGTGGAACAGCTCGTTTCCGCGCGACTGGAAAAATACCTGTTTCAGATCGACGGCGTCGAATATGTCTATTCGCGGTCGCTTCCTGGAAAAAGCATTGTCACGGTCCGATTTTTTGTGGGCCAGGACCGGGAAAAAAGTCTGGTGAAACTCCGCAAATGGCTTGACCAGAACAGCGACCGCATTCCGGCCGGGGTGACGGGCTACGTTGTAAAACCCGTTGAAACCGATGATGTTCCCATCCTAACCCTGACCTTTACCAGCCCCCGGGAAGACGACTACAGCCTGCGGCGCATCGCCGAAGAGGTGCTGAACCGGCTTCAGTCCGTTACCGATGCCGGAATTACCTCCATTATCGGCGGAAGGCCCCGTCAGCTTCTGGTGCGACCCGATCCCGAAGCCATGGCCGCCTTCCATGTCTCGCCGCTGGACATCAGCCGCGCCCTGCAGGGGGCGGACGTCAATTTTCAGGCGGGAGAATTTTCACGGGCGGATCGGCAAGTGCGCGTGGAGGCCGGCCGGTTTCTGTCCGGCAAGCAGGATGTGGAATCGCTGGTGGTGGGCGTATCCACTGACAGGATTGCATCCGCGGGAGGCGTCGACCGGCCGGTTTACCTGAAGGATGTGGCACGGGTGACGGACGGTCCGGGTGAAGTGACCAGCTATGTGCGCTTCAGCGCAGGTCCCGCCTGGACCCACCGCAAGGAAGCCGGTGCGGCCGGCCAGTGGATCGGCGCATCCGATTCCCTGAAACCTCCGGCCTCGCAGCCTGCGGTGACCATCGCCATCGCCAAGCAGAAAGGCACCAACAACGTCCGGGTGGCCGAAGACATTCTGACCCGGATGGAGACCATCCGAAAAGAAGTTGTCCCGAATGACGTAAGCATCGCCATTACGCGAAATTACGGCATCACTGCCAACGACAAAGTGAATGAACTGGTGGAAGGACTTGCGGTCGGCATCATCGTGGTCATCGCCCTGCTGACGATGGGCCTCGGCTTTACCGAATCACTCGTGGTGGCGGTGGCGGTGCCGTGCGTCTTCGGATTGACCCTTGCCGTCAACTACCTTTTCGGCTTTTCCATCAACCGGGTGACACTGTTTGCGCTGACGGTCTCTCTGGGGCTTCTGGTGGATGACCCCATCGTCGATGTGGAAAACATCCACCGCCATTTTGAAATGATGGGCAGCGCCACGCGCGACATTGTACTGGAAGCGGTCAATGAAGTGCGTCCCCCGCTGATCGCCGCAACCATTGCGGTCATCATCTCCTTTCTGCCGCTTTTTTTCGTGACCGAAGAAATGCACGACTATCTGCGGCCGATGGCGGTGAATGTTCCCGTCACCATGTTCATGTCCATGTTCGTCTCCTTTACCATTACCCCCTGGCTGGCCTATCACGCCCTGAAAGGACGCTACGCAAAAAAGCGAAATCAGGCGGAATCCGTCCCCGCGCCCCATGAACCGGCGGACATTACGCAAACCCGGCTTTACCGCATCTTTCGGCCGCTGCTGGAGCCGCTTTTAAAAAGCCGCCTGCTGTCCTACGGATTTCTTTTCTTGATTATTCTGGCCTTCATTGCAAGCCTTTCGCTGGTGGCCACGCGCCGCGTACAGCCCAAACAGCTTCCTTTCGACAACAAGGATGAACTGCTGCTGGTCATCGACATGCCGTCGGGAACCACCCTGGAACGCACGGATGCGGTTGTCCGGGATTTTGAAAATTATCTGCAATCCGTTCCCGAAGCCACCGATTTTGAAGCCTATGTCGGCACGCACTCTCCGGTGGATTTCAACGGACTTTCGCGCAAATATTTTCTAAGGGAGTTTCCCAACCGAGCCGATATCCGGGTGAACCTCATCCATAAGACAGAGCGCATTGCCGCAAGCCACGAAATCGCACTGAGGCTGCGGGGCGACTTGACCGCCATTGCCGCACGCACCGGCGCCAAGCTCAAGATCGTGGAGCTTCCCGCGGGGCCTCCGGTCATGTCCACGGTTGTTGCGGCGGTTTACGGCCAGCCCGGTCAGAGCTATGCAGATCTGATTGCCGCATCCCGGATTGTCAAAGCCAGGATGCTTCGCGAGCCCGGCGTGGTCGATGTGGATGATACGGTTGAGGAAGATCAGGTAAAGCAGGTCTTTGTGGTTGACAAGGAAAAAGCCGCCC
>Ga0315271_10002687_pt1 | contig 11170 bp, 8 predicted proteins | sample C3_top_MG_FD_204664 | JGI IMG/M metagenome (GOLD analysis project Ga0315271, IMG submission 204664) | Sediment microbial communities from Yellowstone Lake, YNP, Wyoming, USA - C3_top | ecosystem: Environmental > Aquatic > Freshwater > Lake > Sediment | place: USA: Wyoming | collected 2017-08-01
CGCATCAAGCGTGGGCGCGTGAAGCCCGGCCAGAACATCATGGTCGCGGACCCGGAAGGCAAGACCCGTCCCGGTAAGGTACTGCAGGTGCTGGGCTTCATGGGCCTGGAGCGCACCGAAGTGCCGGAAGCCAACGCCGGCGACATTATCGCCATCACCGGCATCGAAGGGCCGCATATCTCCGACACCTTCTGCGATCCGGCCAAGGTTGAGCCGATGAAGGCATTGAGCGTGGACGAACCGACCGTCACCATGTCGTTCGAGGTGAACAACTCGCCGTTCGCCGGTCAGGACGGCAAGTACGTCACCAGCCGCCAGATCCGTGAGCGCCTCGACCGCGAGCTCATCACCAACGTCGCGCTGCGCGTGGAAGACACCGGCAGCCCGGACAAATTCCGCGTCTCCGGCCGTGGCGAACTGCATCTCGGCATTCTCATCGAGAACATGCGGCGCGAGGGTTACGAATTGGGCGTGTCGCGCCCGCAGGTGATCATCAAGGAAATTAACGGCGAGAAGCAGGAACCATATGAAACCCTGACCGTGGACGTCGAAGCCCAGCACCAGGGCACCGTCATGGAAAAACTCGGCTCGCGCAAAGGTGAGATGCTCAACATGGAACCAGACGGCAAGGGCCGGGTGCGCCTCGACTACATGATCCCGGCGCGCGGCCTGATCGGCTTCCAGACCGAGTTTCTCACCGCCACCGCCGGCTCCGGCCTCATCTACCACGTGTTCGATCACTACGGACCGATGAAGGGTGGCGAGCTCAAGGGCCGCCAGAACGGCGTGCTGATCTCGAATGGCGTGGGCACCAGCGTCGCCTACGCGCTGTGGAACCTGCAGGAACGCGGCCGCATGTTCCTCGCCCCGGGCGAAGACATGTACGAAGGCATGATCGTCGGCGTGCACAACCGCGACAACGATCTGGTGGTCAACGCCATGAAGGGCAAGCAGCTCACCAACATGCGCGCTTCCGGCTCGGACGAAGCGGTCATACTCACCCCGCCCATCCAGCTCACCCTGGAGCGCGCCCTCGAGTTCATTGAGGACGACGAACTGGTCGAGGTGACGCCGCACCACCTTCGCCTGCGCAAGCGCTATCTCAAGGAAAACGAGCGCAAGCGTGCGGACCGCGCGGCCGGTTAATTACCGACCCAGAATATCGAGTGTAGTACAAATAAAAACGGCCTCCTTCGGGAGGCCGTTTTGCGTAGTGCACTCGAAAACTAGACCTGCTCGCGCGTGGTGTTGAAAGTGACGTCCGGCCAGCGCTCCATAGTGAGCTGAAGATTCACCCGCGACGGCGCAAGATAGGTCAGCTCACCGGCACCATCCAGGGCGAGGTTGTCGCGCAGCTTCTTTTCGAACTCGTTCAGCATTTTTTCGTCTTTGCAGCTGATCCAGCGCGCGGTCGCGACCTGTACCGGCTCGAACACCGCGTCCACGCCATATTCGTGCTGCAGGCGGTGCGCGACCACATCGAACTGCAGCACGCCGACCGCGCCCAGAATCAGCTCGTTGTTGGCGAGCGGGCGAAACAGCTGGGTGGCGCCCTCTTCGGTCAACTGCTCCAGACCCTTTTGCAGGGCCTTCATTTTCATCGGGTTCTTGATCTGGGTGCGGCGGAAGATTTCCGGCGCGAAGTTCGGGACACCGCCGAAGCGCAGTGGCTCCTTCTGGGTGAAGGTGTCGCCGATACGCATGGTACCGTGGTTGTGCAGGCCGATGATGTCGCCGGCATAGGCCTCCTCGACCATGGTGCGGTCGCGGGCCATGAAGGTGATGGCGTTGGAAATGATGACTTCGCGGCCGATGCGCACGTGGAACAGCTTCATTCCCGGCTTATAACAACCCGACACGATGCGCACGAAGGCGATGCGGTCGCGGTGATTTGGGTCCATGTTCGCCTGAATCTTGAACACGAAACCGGTGAACGCCTCTTCCTCCGCCTGCACCATTCGCGTAGCGCTCTCGCGCGGGTGTGGGCCGGGGGCATGCTCCACGAAGCTGTCGAGCAGCTCCTGCACGCCAAAGTTGTTCACGGCGCTACCGAAGAACACCGGCGACAGTTTGCCAGAGAGATAGGATTCTTTGTCGAATTTGTGAGCAGCGCCCTTCACCAGTTCGACCTCGGTGCGCAGTTCCGCAGCCTGTTCGCCCAACACCTCGTCGAGGCGCGGGTTATTAAGGCCCTGGATGGTCTCGCCGACGTTCATTTTGCCACCATGGTGCGCGGCGTACAGATGCACGTAGTCATCGTATAAATGGTAAGCACCACGGAAGCGCTTGCCCATGCCGATCGGCCAAGTGATGGGCGCGCACTGGATTTTGAGCACCCGCTCGACCTCGTCCATGACTTCCATCGGGTCGCGCCCCTCCCGATCCATCTTGTTAATGAAGGTGGTGATGGGGGTCGTACGCAGCCGGCAGACATCCATCAGCTTGATGGTGCGGTCTTCCACGCCCTTGGCGATGTCGATCACCATCAGCGCCGAATCCACGGCCGTGAGCGTGCGGTAGGTGTCCTCGGAGAAGTCCTCGTGGCCGGGGGTGTCGAGCAGGTTGACGATCTTGTCCTTGTATGGGAACTGCATGACCGACGAGGTCACCGAGATACCGCGTTGCTTTTCCAGCTCCATCCAGTCGGAGGTCGCGTGGCGCGCGGCCTTGCGCCCCTTGATGCTGCCGGCAAGCTGGATCGCGCCGCCGAACAGTAGCAGCTTTTCGGTGAGCGTGGTTTTGCCGGCATCCGGGTGGGAGATGATGGCGAATGTGCGGCGCCGGGCCGCTTCGCGGGCTATTTCGCTGGACATGTGGGGCACTGCGGAAAAGGGCGCAGAATACAGGGTCTGCCCCTCTGATGCCAGCCGTGCCGGTTGGTTCCCGGGCATGCTTAAACCACGTGCTGGCGGCTATAATTTCGGCACTTAAACTTACGCTGGATCACACTATGCGCCTCGTCGCCCCCGCCGCCCTGCTCACCCTGGCTGTCTTGCTCAGCGCCTGCGACCGCAAGGCTCCGGCCATTCAGACCGATTTCCCGCTCACGAAGCTGACCGAGCGGGTTTACGTCGTCCACGGCCCGAACGAAATTCCCAACAAGGCCAACCAGGGCTTCATGAACAACCCGGGCTTCGTGCTGACCCGCAAAGGCGTCGTGGTGGTTGATCCGGGCTCCAGTGTCCAGGTCGGAGACCTGCTGCTCAAGAAAATCGACAGCGTGACCAAGGACCCGGTAATCGCTGTGTTTAACACCCACATCCATGGCGATCATTGGCTCGGCAACGACGCCATCATCCGCGCCTACCCCAAGGCTGTGATTTATGCCCACCCGAAGATGATGGAAAAGACCAAGGGTGAAGGCGCGAACTGGATCAAGCTCATGAACCAGTTGACGGATGACGGCATCAAAGGCACCAAGGCCGTTGCCCCCGGTCTCGGGGTCGAAAATGATGAAACTCTGGCACTCGGCGGGCTGCATTTCCGCATTTATCACACCGGCGTTGCCCACACCGATGGCGATATCATGGTCGAGGTCGTTGAGGAAAAGGTGATGTTCATGGGTGACAATGCCACGGTGGAACGCAGCACGCGTTTGGATGACGGCCACTTTCTTGGCAATATCGAGGCCTGCGAGGTCGCGCTGCGGACCGGCGCACAGCACTTCGTACCTGGCCATGGCAAGTCCAACGGCCGCGCCGTGGTGACGGCCTATCGTGACTGGCTCAAAGCGCTATACGGATCGGTCAAGAAATATTACGCGCAAGGCTTGAGCGATTTTGATATGAAGGACAAGGTGGTGGCCGACCTCAAGCCTTATCGACATTGGGTTACTTTTGACAGCGAGATCGGCAAGCTCATCAGCCTCGCCTGGCTTCAGGTCGAGCAAGCCTCGTTCTGACACATGCATAAACTCTTTCCGCCGATCAAGGCGAATCGCAGCCTGATGCTGGCGGTCGATCCGCCGCATGAAATCTACGTGGAGGAATCCGGTAATCCGCGGGGCCTGCCAGTGTTGTTTGTACACGGCGGGCCTGGTGCTGGCTGCGAGGACAAGCATCGATCCTATTTCGATCCCAATCTGTATCGCATCGTCCTGTTTGATCAGCGCGGTGCCGGGCGGTCACGTCCGCATGCCGCACTCGAACGCAACACCACCATGGATCTGGTGACGGACATGGAGCGCATTCGTGTCGAGCTCGGTATCGACAAATGGGTGTTGTTTGGCGGCTCCTGGGGCTCGACCTTGAGCCTGGTATACGCCGAGACCCACCCGGAGCGGGTGCTCGGTTTGGTGTTGCGCGGCATATTCCTGTGCCGGCCGCAGGAAATTCACTGGTTCTATCAGGAAGGGGCGAGTCGCCTGTTTCCGGATTACTGGCAAGACTTTATTCACCCGATCCCGGAAGCGGAGCGCCATGACTTGCTGCATGCCCACTACCGTCGCCTGACCGGTGACGACGAAGTGGCACGCATGCGTTCGGCAGAGGCCTGGTCGATCTGGGAAGGGCGCACCGCGACTCTCACGCCCAAGAAGGAAGTGGTGGAATTCTTTTCCGACCCACACGTCGCGCTCAGCCTGTCGCGCATTGAAGCGCACTACTTCGTGAACCATATTTTTCTGAAGCCAAACCAGATTCTGCACGATGCCTATAAACTCAAAAATATCCCGGGCGTGATTGTGCATGGGCGTTACGATGTGGTCTGTCCGATCGAAAACGCCTGGGACCTGCACCGCGCCTGGCCGGAGGCGAAGCTCGAAATTGTTCCGGAAGCCGGACACTCGGCGAGCGAACCCGGGATCGTGCATGCGCTGATCCAGGCCACCATGGAAATGCATCACCGCCTACGCGGGGCCTGATCCGTGGCGCTGTACGCGATCGGCGACGTGCAGGGCTGTTACGATTCGCTGCGCGCCCTGCTCGACAAACTCCATTATGACCCTGGCGCGGACCGCCTCTGGTTCACAGGCGACCTGGTAAATCGCGGCCCGCAGTCGCTGGAGGTATTGCGCTTTGTAAAGTCCCAGACAAATGCCGTTTCGGTGCTCGGCAATCACGACCTGCACCTGCTGGCCGTTGCCTCCGGTCAGGCACCGCGCAAGAAACGTGACACCTTCGAGCATGTGCTCTCTTCACCGGACCGTGATGAGTTGCTTAACTGGTTGCGCACCTGCCCGTTACTGCATCACGATGCAGCGCTTGGCTGTGTGTTGGTTCACGCGGGCGTGCTGCCACAATGGGGGCTCGCGACAGCGCTGCGGCTCGCGGCCGAGGCAAGCGAATTTATCCGCCGTTCCAACAACAACGATCTGTTCACACATATGTACGGCGATCTGCCGGATCACTGGCAGGATGACCTGGGTGGCTGGGCGCGGTTGCGCATCATCATCAATGCCTTCACGCGGCTGCGTTATTGTGATGCACACGGCCGCATGGACCTGCGCCCCAAGGGTCGGCCGGGCAAACAGCCATCGCACTTGCTGCCGTGGTTTCAGGTTCCAGGGCGAAAAATGTGTGATACACGCATTGTTTTTGGGCACTGGTCTACGCTTGGATTGTGGGACGACAATAACGTCATCGCACTCGACAGCGGTTGCCTGTGGGGCGGGAAACTCACGGCTGTTCGTCTGGATGCAGGAGCGCACGTCTTCACCGATGTGCACTGCACGCAAATTCTTGCGCCGTTGCCAGCCGGAGTAATTCCCGGAGAAACCTGAAGGCTTAAAGCAATTTCGGAACCGTGCGGTTTAAGACAAATGCAAATGAAGGCATAATGCCACTTATAATTGATAAAACCAGACCATGAATACTGACTTCAACAAACACCACATCGATATCCTGGTTCGAGCCGCGTATGTCGACGCGCAATCCGCCCCGGACGCCAAGCGGTATGTCTTTGCCTACACGGTTACCATCACCAACAGCGGATCGGTACCAGCGACACTGCTAAACCGTCACTGGGTCATTACTGACGGCAATGAACAGGTTCAGGAAGTGCGCGGCGCGGGCGTGGTCGGCGAGCAACCGCATTTGTCACCGGGCATGAGTTTTGAGTACACAAGTGGCACTGTGCTGGAAACCCCGATCGGCACTATGCATGGTAGCTATCAGATGCTGGCCGACGATGGTACCCAGTTTGATGCCGACATCCCGCCGTTTCTGTTGACCATTCCGCGCCAGCTGCACTAAGGAACGCCTAGTCCGTTCGCTTTTCAGACATTGAAGCCCTGCGTGCTCAAATGTCGAGGTTGCTGACCGCCAGCGCATTTTTTTCAATGAACTCGCGTCGCGGCTCGACCTGATCGCCCATCAACGTTGTGAAAACCTCGTCCGCGGCCACGCCGTCTTCAATATTCACCTTGAGCAGCCGCCGGGCAGTGATGTCCATGGTGGTTTCCCACAGCTGTTCAGGATTCATTTCACCCAAACCTTTGTAGCGCTGGATAGTCTGGCCGCGGCGCGCCTCCTCCATGAGCCATTCGAAGGCCTCATCGAAGCTCGCCACAGTCTGGGACTTGTCACCACGCTGTACGATCGCGCCTTCCTGGATCAGGCCATGCAGTTTGCTGCCGAGGCTGCGCATGCCGCGGTACTCACCGGAACTGATAAATTCGGCGTCGATGCGGCTGGTGGTGATGGCGCCGTGCTCAGCACGCGTGATCAGTATCTCGTTCGCACCGGAGATCGCGCTGGTTCCGAGGGCCACCTCATAACGCGCGCCATTTGCGTGGCTGGCAAGCTGCCCCTGGAGTGCGCGCACAAAGCCTTCCAGTTGGTTCGTGTCCTTAAGCGTGTCGGCACTCAAGGTTGGCAGGTGCACCATGTTTTTCAGCAGCCGTGAGTCGTAACGGCGCGCCAGGCGCTTGATGGTGTTCTCGACGGTGAGATTATCCTGGCATAGTTGGCCCAGCGCGTTACCGCTGATTGGCGCGTGACCGGGCGCGCCGATCAGCGCGGCCCCATCGAGCGCCGCCTCCAACAAATAGGCATTAAGTTCGCTATCATCTTTCAAATAGCGCTCACTCTTGCCGCGCTTCACCTTGTAAAGCGGTGGCTGGGCGATATAGATATAGCCGCGGTTAATCAACTCTGGCATCTGCCGGAAGAAGAATGTCAGAAGCAGGGTGCGAATATGCGAGCCATCGACATCCGCATCCGTCATGATAATAATGCGGTGATATCTTAACTTATTGATATCAAAGTCATCTTTACCGATTCCGGTACCAAGCGCAGTAATCAATGTTGCGACTTCGGTGGACGTGAGCATTTTGTCGTAGCGCGCGCGTTCCACGTTCAGGATCTTGCCTTTGAGTGGCAGGATTGCCTGGAACTTGCGATCGCGCGCCTGCTTCGCGGAGCCACCAGCCGAATCACCCTCGACCAGATAGAGCTCGCATTTGGCCGGGTCGCGTTCCTGACAATCGGCAAGCTTGCCGGGGAGCCCGGCCATGTCGAGTGCGCCCTTGCGGCGAGTCATTTCACGTGCCTTGCGGGCAGCCTCGCGGGCGCGCGCAGCGTCAATGATCTTGAGTGCGATGATTTTTGAGTCCTGTGGATTCTCCTGCAAGAACTCACCAAGTTTTTCGTTAACAATCGATTCAACAACGCCCTTCACTTCCGAGGAAACCAGCTTGTCCTTGGTTTGCGAAGAGAACTTCGGGTCCGGAACCTTGACCGACAGCACCGCGGTAAGGCCTTCACGGGCATCGTCACCACTGATATCAACCTTTTCTTTTTTGGCCAAACCGGTCGAATCAATGTAGTGATTGAGCGTGCGCGTCATGGCGGCGCGCAGGCCGGCGAGATGGGTGCCGCCATCTTTCTGCGGAATGTTATTGGTGTAGCAAAAAATGTTTTCCTGGTACGAGTCATTCCACTGAATGGCGAGCTCGACGCTGGTGCGGTCGCGCTCCGCCGTCATGTAAATTACTTTCGGATGAAGTGGCGTTTTATTCCGATTGAGATGTTGCACAAAGGCAGCGATTCCGCCCTGATACTCAAAGATATCCTCTTTGGCATCACGGTCGTCACGCAGGATAATGCGCACGCCGGAGTTAAGGAACGACAGCTCGCGCAATCTCTTGGCGAGCAATTCGTAATGCATAAGTGTGTCCGTGAAAATTTCCGGGCTGGGGCGGAAATGTACACTGGTGCCGGTTTCGGTGGTGTCGCCAATAATTTTGAGCGGTGCGACCGGGTCGCCCAAATGAAACTCCTGATGATGAATTTTGCCGCCACGCCGGACCGTTACCTCCAGAAATTCTGACAGGGCATTAACTACCGAAATACCTACGCCGTGCAGGCCACCCGATACTTTGTAGGAATTCTGATCGAACTTGCCGCCGGCATGCAGTACCGTCATGACCACCTCAACCGCCGATTTTCCCTCTTCCGGGATCATATCGGTCGGGATGCCGCGCCCATTGTCGGTTACAGTGATTGAGTTGTCAGTGTGGATGGATACCTGTATTTCATTGCAGTGCCCCGCCAGGGCCTCATCGATGGAGTTATCCACCGCCTCGAACACCATGTGGTGCAAGCCTGTGCCATCATCCGTGTCGCCAATGTACATGCCGGGACGCTTTCGAACAGCGTCCAGGCCTTTCAGGACCTGAATACTGTTGGAATCATAGGCGGTTTTGTTCTCCATCACGCGCTCCCGATGCCTGCTATTAAGTTTTTGGATTTTAACATTTTTCGTGCACTTCTGCTTGGGTTTACCCGTACCGTTACTGACCTGAAACCACGCCTTGTTCCACGTGAAACGTCTTATGGCTGGACCAAAACTGCCTGTCAATCATCGATAACTCGGTAGCGGTAACAAAAACCTGGACGGACAAACCAGCCAATAGCCCTGTAAGACGGGAGCGGTGCTCATGATCGAGCTCGGCCGCCAGATCATCAATAAGCAGGCAACACTGTCGGTTTCTGTGTGCAAGCAGGAAACGAATTTGCGCCAGACGCAATGCGATGACCAAAATTTTGTATTGGCCATGAGAGGCGACCCCCCTGCTCGACTGAGAATTTAGATTGATCAGCAAGTCAGCGCGTTGCGGGCCACTATGTGTAAATCCTCGCGCGCGGTCGCGTTCACGATCTTGGCGCAAACTTTCACCAAATCCATCATTGCCAACCCAGCCAGGCTCAAGTACTAATTCGACATGTTGCGTTTCTCCCAATAGTTGTTGGCAACAACTTTGATAGTAAGGCAACAATTCTCTGGTCAGTTTTTCCCTCTGTGCGTGCAGATTCTCACCAACCTCGATCAGTTCGCTGTCCCAGACGTGGCGAGCCTTTATTTGGCTGCTGGATTTCAGGGCCGTGTTTCGCTGCAGGAGTATCCGCTGATAGCGCGCCCAAAGTTGTTGAAAATCGGGTTCCACGTGGAACAATCCCCAATCCAACACACCGCGCCTGTGCTTCGAGCTTTGTTGAAATTCGTAATGGGTTTCGGGAGAAATAACCTGCAGAGGTAGGTGCTGGGCCAAGCCGGAAACTCTTTTTTGTTCGAGCCCATTAATGCTTGCTCTTCGGCCTTCGTAACTGTGGGTCACACCAAGCCGTGTGGGCTCTCCTTTCTCATTAAGCAGCCTTCCCACGACGCTTAGACTGGTGCGTCCGTTTCTTCTCAGCTGCTCAATTTGTGCGGTTCGATACGAGCGCCCTGTACCGAGCAGATGAATCGCTTCTAACAGGGTCGTCTTGCCGCTGGCGTTCGCACCAGTAATCAGGTTCAAACCTGGACTTGGTTCGAGTTGGGTGCGCTCGTATACCCTTAGGTTGTTGATTTCTAAAGAAACCAGCGGCATTTTACACGACGGTTTTAGAGTCGCATCGGCATGACTACGTACAGGTGTTTCGTGTTTCCTGGGACACGTAGCAAACAGCTGCTGTTTGGGTCATTTAAACAAAATTCAATTTCGTCGTTATCAAGTGCGCCGACCGCTTCGCTGATGTAGTTGACGTTAAACCCTATTTCCATGTTTTCGCCACTATAGTCAATCGCCACTTCTTCCTGGGCCTCTTCCTGTTCGGGGTTGTGTGCGGTGATGGTCATCAGTCCGTTTCCCAATCCGAAACGCACTCCACGGTACTTCTCATTTGAAAGAATGGCAGCCCGGTTCAGAGTTTCACGAAACGAGGTGCGCTGCACTTTGAGCCGCTTTGTTTGCGCGGCAGGGATGACGCGGTTGTAGTCAGGAAAGCGCCCGTCGATCAGTTTTGAAGTAAACGTTAGGCCTTGAATAGTGGCTCGGATGTGGTTTGAGCCAATCTGCAGCAACACTTCTGTATCAGTGTCATCAAGAAACCGGGTCATTTCTTGTACGCCTTTTCTTGGGAGAATTACATGTTTTTCTCCACTAATTGAATCAGTTATATCGACATCGGCGAGCGAAAGTCTGTGCCCATCTGTTGCTACGGCGCGAAGTTGCTGGCCACTTACTTCAAACAACAGCCCATTTAGGTAATAACGCACATCCTGCTGCGCCATACAGAACATGGTTTTTTCCAACAACCAGCGCAATTTTTTCTGCGGCAGGGTGAATTTTGTGTCCCAGTGCGCCGTCTCTATCGCTGGGAATTCTGTAGCTGGCATGGTTAACAGCCTGAAGCGGCTCTTGCCCGATTTGATCAGCGCCTTTTCTTTTTCAAGGCTGATGTCAATCACTGACTCGTTGGGTAAGGCACGACAGATGTCATGCAGTTTTCGTGCGGGGACCGTCATCTCGCCGTGTTCACCGCCCTTGCAGGAAATCTGTACGCTGATCTCCACCTCTAAGTCGGTGCCGGTAAGCGTAAGCTCTTTACCGTTATACCGGAAAAGGATGTTCGAAAGTATTGGCAACGTTTGTCGGCGCTCAACCACACCCGCAACGATACCCAGCGGCTTGAGCAAGTCTTCGCGTTTGACAGTGATGTGCATGTTTGTTTCGTGCCTACTGTTAGTTTGTTTAAAATAAAACTAGTTGTAATAGTGTATTGGTTCGGGCACAAGCTGTTAGTAACGACATTCTAACATTACGAATCAGCCAGCTAGGTGATTAAAAACCTGTGGACACAAGCGCGCAATCCTCTGTAGACGCTGTGAGTAACGGCACAAACTGCCGTCGTTTAGTGCGCATACGCGTGCAGCGCCATCGATACACAATACTTATTCATGAGCTTAA
>Ga0315271_10002688_pt1 | contig 11168 bp, 10 predicted proteins | sample C3_top_MG_FD_204664 | JGI IMG/M metagenome (GOLD analysis project Ga0315271, IMG submission 204664) | Sediment microbial communities from Yellowstone Lake, YNP, Wyoming, USA - C3_top | ecosystem: Environmental > Aquatic > Freshwater > Lake > Sediment | place: USA: Wyoming | collected 2017-08-01
TCTTTGGTCCGGGGCACGGCGACCGTTGGCTGACGGGTGGGGGCGGGTACACTTCGCCCATGCCGATGTCTCCGGCATGTCGCTGTTCGAGGAGGCCAACTACCGGGGCGTACTTGCGGCAGAGCGCGTGCTTGTGCGGCTTGGTATGCGTCATACTGCAACGCTTGTTTAGGGAGGCGTCCATCAACGGTCTGCACATCATTGCCGAGTTTCACAACTGTCAGGCCGGAGACGATCTGATGCGCGGGGTCGCTGCGCTTGAGCACGTCTGTGTCTTGGCATGCAGCCAGGCGGGCCTTAGTGTGGTGGGGAAAATCTTCCACGGCTTTGGCACGGCGGATAGCCCGGCCGGGGCCACTGGCGCCGTGGTGCTGGCGGAATCGCATATCGCGGTGCACACCTGGCCCGAACTGGATGCGGTGACGCTCGATATTTATGTTTGCAATTTCAGTCAGGACAATCGTGCGGCAGCCGAGGCGACATTCGCAGCACTGCACGCAGCTTTTGTTCCCGGCAGTGTCGTGCGGCGCGACGTGGTTCGCGGCCGCCTGTTTGAGTGAAACAGAAAGGTAAAAATGTTAAGGGCGTTGTTTCTCATCCTCGTGTTCGGCAATCTTGTTTTCTTTGCCTGGACACAGGGCTACCTCGGCAGCAACGATGCGGGACGTGAGCCGCAGCGCCTTGCCAGCCAGATTGCGCCGGGAAAGCTTAGCGTGTTGACAAAGGACGACGTCGCAGCTCAGCCGCTTTGCCGACTTGTCACCGGTCTCGCCCCCGACGATGCCGACGGCATCAAGCAGGCCGTTACCCGCTCGGGCGCAACGGTAGACATCAAACCGATGGAAGACGCCGCGCGCTATTGGGTCCATATCCCGGCCCAACCCAACCGAGCTGCTGCGGACAAAAAAGCGGTCGAGCTCAAAAAGCTCGGCGTGGTGGATTTCACCATCGAATCCGCGGACGGTCCAAAGCAACATGCCCTGACGTTAGGCCTGTTCCGTACGGAAACAGCTGCCAAGGAGCTTCTTCTGGGACTGACGAAGCGTGGCGTGAAATCGGCACGCATCGACGTGCCGCAGGCATCGGCGCAATCGATCCAGGTCACTGTAAGGGGTACGACGACGGCGGTGAACAAGGGCTTGGCCGACGCGCTGGCTAAGGCGCCACAGGCGAAAGTCGCGGACTGTCCTTGACCATGTCATTTCGAGTCGGGCTGACGGGGGGCATCGGCAGTGGCAAGAGCGCGGTGGCTGGTCAGTTTTCTGAACTGGGTGTGGCCGTGGTCGACAGCGACGAGATTTCCCATGCCCTGACCGGAGCCAACGGCGCAGCGATGCCGGCCATTCAAGCCACCTTTGGCGCGGACGTGGTCGCCGCTGATGGCTCGCTCGATCGCGCAGCAATGCGTCAGCGGGTGTTCACCGATGCGTCGGCTCGACAGCAACTCGAATCTATCCTGCATCCGCTGATTCGCGCCGAGAGCGATCGGCAGCTGGCCACTGCCAACTCGATTTACGCAGTGCTGGTCGTGCCCTTGTTGATCGAGTCGGGGGACTATCGTGACATGGTTGACAGGGTGCTGGTGGTTGACTGTGCCGACGTGACGCGAGTCAGCCGGGTGATGTCGCGTAGCCACCTGAGTTGCGCCGAGGTCGAGCAGATCATGGCGGCACAGGCGACGCGTGAGTCAAGGTTGGCGGTGGCCGACGACGTGATCGAAAACGACGGCAGCCTGGCCGAACTGGCTGCACAGGTGGCCACCTTAGACCTCCGATATAGGCGCCTTGCGACAAAAAACCCGCCAACTGCTTGAGATTTGAGGCTATTTAGGTGAAAATCGAGCGAATTTTCCCCTTGGCTGGCGCGTGATCACCTACGAATATCCACTGAACGAACGTATCCGGACGCTCCTGCGTCTGGAGCATCTGTTCGACTTGGTGGTGCATTTCATCTCCTCCGAAGGGCCGGATGAGCACCACATCGCGCTGGTGACGCTGTTCGAAATTCTCGAAGTGGCCGGCCGGGCCGATCTCAAGTTTGACCTGGTACAGGAACTGGAGCGGCAGCGCCAGATTCTCCTGTCATTTCGCAACAACCCCGATATTTCCGAAGAGGCCCTCTCCGGCGCGCTCTACGAGATCGAACAGGCGTCGGCGTCGCTGCTGTCGATGCAGGGCAAGATCGGTCAGTACCTGCGCGACAACGAGTGGCTGATGGCGATCAAGAATCGCGCTTCGATTCCCGGCGGTGTTTGCGAGTTCGACCTGCCCGCATATCACCACTGGCTCAACCGCGACGCTGCGTTTCGCAGTCGCGATCTCGGCATCTGGATCAAGCCGATGATGGCCATTCGTGCCGGGCTGTCCATTGTCCTGCGCTTGTTGCGTTCGTCGGGCCGGCCGGAAAAACAGTTCGCCGCCCACGGCGCCTTCCAATTGATGCTGGCCGGCCGCACAGCGCAATTGATTCGCCTGCGTCTGCCGCAGGCGGCGCCCTACATCCCCGAAATCAGCGCCAGCAAGTACGCACTGAATATCCGTTTCCTCGCACCCGAAATCGAACAGCGTCCAAAACAGGTTGATGCCGATATCGATTTTGAATTGACCTTCTGCAATCTGTGACCGGGAAAGATTCGCCGCGCGTCGTGGCCTGCCCGGTTTGCAACAAGCCGGTTGCGTGGTGCAAGGAAAGTGCTTTTCGGCCGTTTTGCTCCGAACGCTGCCGCAAAATAGATCTCGGCGCCTGGGCGAGTGGCGAGTACTGCGTTCCTGGTGGCCCGTCAGACCCAGGCGCCACGGATGGTGGCGATGCCGTGGGCGCCGGCGATCCGCGCTGACTCCATGTCTGCATGCGTCATGCCCCCCAGGGCATAGACCGGCAGCGGCGAATTCTCGATGTAATGTGCAAAGCGCGGCCAGCCCAAGCCTTCGCGCCCGGGATGACTGGCTGTTGCCTTGACCGGACCCATCACCACGAAGTCGAGATCTAGCCATGCGGCGTGAGAAAGCTCGTGTGCGTTGTGACAGGAGGCAGCCACCAGCGGTAGTTCAGGGCGGCGACGGCAGGCCATTAATTGTGCAGCCGTCAGATGCACACCATCGGCACCTACCGCCCGCGCCAGTTGCACATCGCCATTGACCAGCACCCGTCCGTTTTGACTCTGGACCAGCGCGACAGCCTGCGCTGCGAAGCCTTCGCGCGCCAGCTCGGGCATGAGGCTTTCGCGCAGTTGCACCAGCCGCACGCCGGCAGTCAGCGCTCGCTCCAATGCTGCCAGTTGTGCTTCGGCACCGATGGCATGGGCGCGGGTGATGGCGTAGAAGTCGGGAAGCACCAGCGCTTTCAGCACCGGCGCATTGGCTGGCAGCATCGGTGACACGCCAATTGACTCTGCGCGCTGCCAGGAGAGTGCCGAGTGCACGTGGTCGCGCAGCTCGCCACGCCAGGCAATGACATGGAAAAAGTGCAGCCGGACATGGGCATGCTCATAAATATGCTCGCGCACTATCCACGGCCAGGCTGTATCGACCTCGATTCCAAGTTCCTCGTGCAGTTCGCGCACCAGTGCTTCGCGCGGCGATTCGCCGGGTTCGACCTTGCCACCGGGGAATTCCCAATAGCCGGGATAAAACGTGCCGGGTGCACGCTGACCCAAGAGAAAGCTGCCGTCGGGCCGCAGAATCACTGCCGCCGCGACCTCGACTTGTTTCACTTTCCTGGCGCCATCCTGCCGGCATAGTCACGCGCAAACTGCCAGGCGGCGCGGCCGCTGCGCGAACCGCGCTCAAGCGACCAGCGCAGCGCTTCCTGCCGCGCCGCCAGCGCCGCGCCTTCGTCGACGCCGAGCTGCCGCAGCCAGTGGGTGCAGATAGCGAGGTAGTGATCCTGATCGAAGGGATAGAAAGATAGCCAGAGCCCGAAGCGATCCGACAGCGAGATTTTTTCCTCGACAGTTTCGCCCGGGTGAATTTCGTCGCCGACACGTTGTGCTTCGAGGTTCTCCGCCATGTACTCCGGCATCAGGTGGCGGCGGTTTGATGTCGCGTAGATCAGCACGTTGTCGGGTGTGCCGGCGATGGAACCGTCGAGGATGCTCTTCAGCGCCTTGTAGCCCGGCTCGGAGGCTTCAAAGGACAGATCGTCGCAGAAGATGATGAAGCGTTCCGCTCGTGGCGCAATCAACTCGACAATGTCCGGCAGATGTACCAGGTCGCTCTTGTCGACCTCGATCAAGCGCAGCCCCTTGGCTGCGAACTTGCCAAGCACACCCTTGATCAGTGACGATTTGCCGGTGCCGCGCGCCCCTGTCAGGAGGACATTGTTTGCGGTCCTGCCTTCGACAAACTGGCGAGTATTGCGCTCGATCCGCGCCTTCTGCTCATCCACGCCCTGCAGGTCGGCAAGACGTATTTTGTGCGGATGCTTGACGGCTTCGAGGTAACCGTGGCTGTTGCGCGTACGCCAGCGAAAGGCGTGGGCCTTCCAGTCGATCGCCACCGGCGCTGGTGGCAACAGCGATTCGACGCGTGCCAGAAGTGCTTCGGCGCGGGCAATAAATGTGGCGAGGTCGTTCATGTTTCCGGTTAAGCTTTCGCGATTCGTAATGGAGAAGTATCTCATGTTGCAACGTTGCCTCGTCGCCTGCCTCATCGTCCTTCTTGCCGGCTGCGTCACCGTGCCGCAGACTGTTTCTCGCCCCGAGGCTTGCCCGCCCTGCGCAGCCTGTCCGGCGTGCCCCGGCGTCGAGCCGGCCAAGCCGGCGGAGAAACCGATGCAGCCCGCGGCATGGAGCGACCTGCCGGGCTGGGCAGAGGACGATCCGCTGTCGGCCTTTGTCGGGTTTCGTGCTTCGTGCGTGGCACTCGACAAGCGACCGGCATGGCGCTCCACCTGTGAGACCCTGCGCGAGTTGAAATTTGTCGATGGCGCACTGACGAAGGATGTGGCGCGGGCCTGGTTCGAGGCCAACCTCGTGCCCTGGGCGCTGGTGAATCCGGACGGTGTGCGCGAGGGTTTGATTACCGGTTACTACGAGCCTGTGGTGAAGGGTAGCCGCAGCAAACAGGCGCCCTACCTCCACCCGGTTTTCGGCCCACCCGACGATCTTGTCACGGTCGACCTGGCGGCGCTCTATCCCGAGCTTAAGCACATGCGTTTGCGTGGCCGCATTGACGGCAAAAAGCTTGTGCCCTATTTTTCGCGGGGGGAATGGGCGGCCGAAGAACCCCAGCGCGAGGGTAATGCACTGCTGTGGATTGACGATGCGCTGGACTTCTTCTTTCTGCAGATCCAGGGCTCGGGGCAGGTTGAGCTTGCCGACGGCAGCCGCGTGCGCATTGGCTACGCCGACCAGAACGGCCATCCCTATCGCTCGATCGGACGTTGGCTGATTGACCAGGGCGAACTCAAGTCCCACGAGGCATCGATGCAGGGCATACGTGCCTGGGCCAAGGCCAATCCGAAGCGGCTGCAGGAATTGCTTAACGCCAACCCAAGTCTGGTATTTTTTCGCGAGATGCCGGTCGAAGGCAGTGGTCCGCCCGGTGCACTGGGTCAGCCGCTGACGCCGCGCCGCTCCATAGCCATCGATCCACGCCACGTGCCGTTGGGTGCACCGGTGTTCCTCGATACCACCTGGCCTAATGAAACCAAACCACTGCAGCAATTGATGCTGGCACAGGACACGGGCGGTGCAATTCGCGGCGTGGTACGCGCCGACTTTTACTGGGGCAGTGGCGCTGAAGCCGGTAGCCTTGCGGGGAAAATGCGGCAGCCCGGGCGTATGTGGGTACTGCTTCCCCGCGGCTATTCACCGGAACTGGCGACAAAATAGGGCACCATTTAGGAGCGTCTGTGGCACCGTAATGGGGCAACAGTTGCGCACCAAGACGGAGGTCATGGTGCAACCTATTGAAAACAATGGATGCCGCGTTTGGAACGCTTGTTGCTTCCGTGCTCCAGATTCGTGATACGGGAGCACCAAAATGGAAAACTTCAAAACATCCGCCGACGTACTGTTCATCCTGCTCGGCGCCATCATGATTCTGGCCATGCACGCCGGTTTTGCCTTCCTCGAACTGGGCACCGTGCGCCGCAAGAACCAGGTCAATGCGCTGGTCAAGATCCTCGCGGACTTTTCCATGTCGACGCTGGCCTATTTTTTCATTGGCTACGGCATCGCCTATGGCGTCAATTTCTTCGCTGGTGCCGAAGTGCTGGCGCAAAAGAGTGGGTATGAACTGGTCAAGTTCTTTTTTCTCCTCACCTTTGCCGCGGCCATTCCCGCCATCGTCTCCGGCGGCATTGCCGAGCGCGCTCGTTTCAACCCGCAACTCGCCGCCACCTTCCTGCTGGTGGGTTTCGTTTACCCCTTCTTCGAGGGTATCGCATGGAACCAGGCCTATGGCATTCAGGCCTGGCTCAAGACTTCATTCGGCGAGGAGTTCCATGACTTTGCCGGCTCGGTGGTGGTGCATGCCGTCGGCGGCTGGATCGGGCTGGCAGCAGTGATCATGCTTGGCGCCCGCCGCGGCAGGTATCACAAGGATGGCGGCATTGCCGGCGGCCATCCTCCATCCTCCATCCCCTTCCTCGCATTGGGCGCGTGGATCCTCATCGTCGGCTGGTTCGGCTTTAACGTCATGAGTGCGCAAACGCTGGACAAGGTCACCGGCCTCGTTGCCATGAACTCGCTGATGGCCATGGTGGGCGGCACCCTGGCAGCGCTGGTGGTGGGCAAGAACGATCCTGGCTTCGTGCACAACGGCCCACTCGCGGGCCTGGTGGCCGTGTGTGCCGGCTCTGACCTGATGCATCCGCTGGGCGCACTCGTTACCGGCGTCGTCGCCGGCGGCGGCTTCGTCTATATGTTCACCCTGACGCAAAACCGCTGGAAGATAGACGACGTCCTCGGTGTGTGGCCGTTGCACGGCTTGTGCGGGGCTTGGGGTGGCATCGCGGCGGGAATCTTCGGAGCCAAGGCGCTGGGTGGTCTGGGCGGCGTGGCCTTCATGAGCCAAACCATCGGCACCGCGCTGGGCATCGTCATTGCGCTGGCCGGCGGCTTCCTCGTCTACGGCGGGCTCAAGGCTGTGGTTGGCATCCGCCTCGATGCGGAAGAAGAATTCGAGGGTGCTGATCTCAGCATCCACAAAGTCTCTTCCAGCGCGGAGCGGGAGACGCTGTGGTAATGATGTATTGAAAAGTCCGTCGGCTTTCTTCAAAGTCCGTCGGAGTTTGGGGTATGCAAAGTCTGTCGAAGCGTAGTTTTATTTGTGCCGCAGGCCCAACCATATGGTTGGGCCAATGTATTGGTATTGCCAATGGATAGCGGTTACGGGCACCGCCGTTGATGCCCGGTTCGCCAAGAGAACGCCACGCTTGATTTGCCGTCGTGCCTATTTACCTGCCTTGGCCATTGCTTGTTCCAGTTGCGCCACCGGCATGTAGCCAGGAGCCCGGCTGCCGTCGGCGAAGAATATCGTCGGTGTGCCATTCACCTTGAGCTTCTGACCAAACGCCAGCGATTTTTGCACCGGGTTGTCGCACTTTGCCGCAGCAGGGGCGACACCATTGATCATCCAGTCGTTCCATGCCTTGACGCGATCGGCGGCACACCAGATATTCTGCGACTTCTCGACTGAATCCGGCGCCAGGATGGGCATCAGAAATGTGTAGACAGTCACATCGCTCATACCGACGAGTTCCTTTGCCAGCTTCTTGCAATAGCCACAGTTCGGATCTTCGAAGGTGGCGATTACGCGCTTGCCGTTACCCTTGACCTGCTTGATTGCCAGGTCGAGCGGCAAGTCGGAGAACTTGATCTGCGCCAGCTTTTCCGTGCGTTCGCGCGTGATGTCCCTTTTTGCCTTGACGTCCACGATGTTGCCAAAAATGATGTAACTGCCCTTTTCGTCCATGTAAGAGATTTCGCCGCCGACGACCACTTCGTAGAGGCCGAGAACACCAGTCTTGCGGATGCTGTCGACTTTGGTTCCCTTGCCGATGATGGTTTCGACGGCGCGCTTGACGTCGGCTTCGTCGGCATGGACGGCGCCCGCTGCGAGCAGGGTGGATGACAGGCAAACAGCGATCAGACGCTTGAACATGAGGACTCCAGTGGGATTTTGAGTGGAAGGAAAAACTTTAGCCGATGGCGTAACGCACCAGCGCGTCGCGTACGACCGGCAAATGCTGCACAAGGTTCAATCCGGCATTGCGCAGTGCTGCCAGCGGCGCGTTGCCGGCACCAAACAGCCGGTGCAGGCCATCGGTGGCGAATTGTAGCGCGACGACCTCTTCCTTCCGCGCCCGTTCGTAACGGCGCAGCCACCGTACGTCGCCGCAACCGATGTGCGCGGGCTTGGCGGCGAGCACTTCGGCCAGCACGCGCGCATCCTGAAAGCCAAGATTGATACCGTGGCCGGACAGCGGGTGGATGGTGTGAGCGGCGTCTCCGATCAGTGCCAGCCGCGGTGCTACGGTACGCGGCGCGCGCATCAGCCGCAGCGGAAAGCCCGCCGGCGGCGTGACGAGTTCCAGTTTGCCAAGCTGCTCACCGCCGGCCGCGGCGACCCGGTCGCAGAACGCCCCGATTGGTAGGGCCAGCAGTTCCTGCGCCGTTGCTTCCGGCGTCGACCAGACCATGGACATCAAGTTGCCGGGCAAGGGCAGCCAGGCCAGTACGCCATCTTCGCGAAACCATTGGAAAGCGGTATTGCGATGGGACCGTTCACAAGCAAAGTTCGCCACGACCCCGAGTTGGCCATAGGAATCGAACTTCACCTCGATGCCGGCAGCGCTGCGCGTCCACGAGTCGGCGCCGTCCGCTGCCACGACAAGTTGCGCGGAAAGCAAATGCCCGTTGTCGAGCGTAAGCACAGCTTGCGCCGGGTCCAGCGCCAGCGCCTGCGGCCGCGCAGGGCAGTAAAGGGTGACGTTGCCCTGGCGACGTGCCGTCTCCCGCAATTCGTGTTGCAAGGCCGAGGATTCGATGATCCAGGCCAGTTCTTCGATTCCGCTGTCGTAGGCGGAGAAATTCATGTGCCCACCGGCATCGCCGAAGATCTCCATGGCCTCAATCGCCGTCATGCGCGAGCGATCCAGATGCTGCCAGATGCCGGTGGATTCGAGGAAGCGGGCGTTGCCCGGGCTCACGGCGTAGATCCGTGCATCCCAACCGTCAGGCCGGGTGGGAGCATGCCCCTCAACCACGGCAACCGACAGTTGCGTGCCGCGCAACGCCGTCGCCAGTGCCAGGCCCGCGAGCCCGCCGCCGACGATGGCCACATCGAATGCCGTTTTGGTCTGCATCGCCGCATTGTCCCGGACCCGGCCTGCCTTGACAAGGGAGTGGCCCGCGAACGATAATTCCGCCCCTTTCGCCGGCCGATTCATGGCCGGTCGCCCAGTGCAGAAAATACCCGGTGATGTAGCTCAGCTGGTTAGAGCGACGGATTCATAATCCGTAGGTCGAGGGTTCAAGTCCCCCCATCACCACCAGCATTCAAGTAAGCCGCTGATCCCACCGGGTCGGCGGCTTTTTTCTGCCGTGAAGCTACGCCCTGTCGGGGGCATCCGGCAAGACGGGTCGTCCGCTGCTGCGTCGATATTCCTCGACGACGGCTTCGCCTTCAATCAAGTGTTCGCCATCGTCTCGAACGGACTGCCGCCGTTCTCGCATCGCCTTGCACGGCGTGCCGCATCGCTTTGTCGTCTGCGCCTAAGTCAGTGTTGCGCCGGCCAGCTTGACGCCGAAGCCGATGAACAGTCCGCCCACGCTACCAGTGGCGGTTGCCGCAAGCCGCGGGCGTCGGCGAAACAGCATGGCCAGGCGGACGCCGCCGAAGATCAGAGCGGAGAGATACAGGATGCTGAAGAATTGGACGACCACGCCCAGTATCAGGAACGACAACGCCGGATGGGGGTAGTCGGGTGAGACGAACTGGATGAAGAAGGACACGAAGAACAGAATCGCCTTCGGATTCATCAGGCTGATGAGCAATGCCGTCCGGAATGGACGGGAGGCATCCAGTGGTATCTCGGCTGCCGCGACCCTGTTCGTTCCACGCCAGGTGCGAACGGCCGAGGCCAGCAGACCGATGCCCAGCCAGGCCAGATACGCAGCGCCGGCGTACTTGAAAAAACCGAACAACGCCGGCGTGGCCTGCAACAAGGACGCCACGCCCGTCGCCGACAGGATCATCAGTATCGTGTCGCCGACAAAAATGCCAAGGGTGCCGCGGTAGCCCGCGCCAATGCCCCAGCGCGAGGCCACAGTCATGACGTAGAGGGAATTCGGACCAGGCAGCAGGACGATGAAAATCGTGCCGAGGACAAAGGTGGTGAGATCGGTGATACCGAAAAACATGAGGGACTCCGCTGCAAGCCCGCGATGTTACAGGTCGACGCCAGGTCACGGCAGGCAGGGGGCGGGCGTCTGCCGATTTATAATTGCGGTACGCGTTGGCGGCTGGCAGTTCAAGCCCCATCACCCTCGATTAACCGGCGATCGCCCCAAACATGAGTTTTGCCCTTTCCCCGGGAAACATTGCTGCCGGCCCGACGACCGAAGCCGAACGCGCGCTGCGCGTCGATCTTGCCGCCGCTTACCGGTTGGTGGCGTTGCGTGGCTGGGACGATCTGATCTACACGCACCTGACGGCACGCGTACCCGGAGAGCCGGACTGCTTTCTCATCAATCCTTTCGGTCTGCGTTTCGACGAGGTCACCGCCTCGAACCTGGTGAAGATCGACATGCGCGGCAACATCGTCGGCGACAGCCCGCATCCGGTGAATGCCATCGGCTTCCGCATCCATGCCACGGTGCATGCGGCGCGCGACGATGCGCACTGTGTCATGCATCTGCACCACGTCAATGGCGTCGCCGTCTCGGCGCAGGCGGCGGGCCTCTTGCCGATATCGCAGCACGCCATGCGTTTTTACGGCCAGGTGGGCTACCATGACTACGAAGGGCTGACATTGAGCGAGACCGAGGGCGTGAAACTGATCGCCAGCCTCGGCGCCAAGCCAGCACTGTTCCTGCGCAACCACGGCACGCTGGTGTGCGGGCGCACCGTGGCCGAGGCCTTCGTGTTGATGGATACGCTGGACAAAGCCTGCGACATCCAGCTGAAGGCGCAGGCCGGCGGCACGCCGCTGGTGACGCC
>Ga0315271_10002689_pt1 | contig 11167 bp, 10 predicted proteins | sample C3_top_MG_FD_204664 | JGI IMG/M metagenome (GOLD analysis project Ga0315271, IMG submission 204664) | Sediment microbial communities from Yellowstone Lake, YNP, Wyoming, USA - C3_top | ecosystem: Environmental > Aquatic > Freshwater > Lake > Sediment | place: USA: Wyoming | collected 2017-08-01
TGACCTGGACGCCCCAGCAGAGGTACGGCGGGCCGATGAAGAGGATCCTGCTCATTGATCGGGTATCCGTTGGCTGGTGGTTCATGAAGCGGCTGACGTCAGCGCCATAACACGGGCGAAGCCCGGCCGCACCCCAATGGGTAGGTGAAGGTGCTCCAGCAATTTGGCGAGGTTGCGAACGTTCGTTTCGGCTACCGGGGGACGGGGACGGTGTCGAGCAGCTCCGCCACCAGCTCGTCGCCGCTGGCCCCCTCCAGCTCGGCGTCGGGCCGGAGCACCAGGCGGTGGCGCAGCACCGGCGGGGCCGACGCCTTGACGTCGTCGGGAGAGAGCCAGGCGGCGCCGCGGAGGGTGGCGCGGGCGCGGGCGGCGGCCAGCAGGGCCACGCCGGCGCGGGGCGAAGCGCCCAGCCGCACCCGCGACAGCTGGCGGCTGCCGATGACCAGGCGGGCCACGTAGTCGATGAGCGGCGGCGCCACCTCCAGCCGCCGGGCCCGCTCGCGCAGCCCGGCCAGCCCGGCGCGATCGAGCACCGGCCCGACCCCGGCCGCCTCGAGGTCGTGGCCGTCGAGGCCGGCCAGGGAGCGGCGCAGGATCTCCACCTCCTCGGCCGCCTCCGGGTAGCCGATCCGGATCTTCATCATGAAGCGGTCGGTCTGCGCCTCCGGGAGCGGGTAGGTCCCCTCGTACTCGACCGGGTTCTGCGTGGCGATGACGAAGAAGTCGCCCCCCAGCGCCAGCCGCTCCCCGTCGAGCGTGACCTGGCGCTCCTCCATGGCCTCGAGCAGGGCCGCCTGGGTCTTGGGCGGCGTGCGGTTGATCTCGTCGGCCAGCAGCACGTCGGTGAAGATCGGCCCGCGCCGCAGCTCGAAGGTGCCGGCCTGGGCCCGGTAGACGCTGGTGCCGAGGATGTCGGCCGGCATCAGGTCGGGCGTGAACTGCACCCGGCCGAAGCGCAGGTCGAGGGTCCGCGCCAGCGCCTTGGCCAGCAGCGTCTTGGCCACGCCGGGGACGCCCTCCAGCAGGACGTGGCCACCGGCCAGCAGGGCGCAGAGCAGCTGGCGCACCGGCTCGGCGTGCCCCACCACCGCCTTGGCGATCTCGGCCTCCACCCGCGCCGCCGGCTGGAGGCCCTCCGCGCCGTGCTCACCGTCGAGGTTCGACATGGAGCGAGCCTACCATGCGGGTTTCGACGGCCGCGCCGCCGCGCCACCGGCCCGCCGCCTCGACGTCGGCCGCGGCGCGGGCCACCTCGAGCAGGAGGCCGGGGCCACCGCGGGCCAGCGCCGCCTCGCCGCGGCGCAGGGGCTCGGCCGCCCCCGGGACCCTGGCGCCGAGGCGGCGCGCCGCGTCCTCGGCCGGGAGCGCGGCGCCGATGCCCGACTGCGCCTCGAGCCGCCTGCGCAGCCGCCGCCAGGTGTCGGCGGCCAGCTCCTGCTCGGCGCCGGCGCGCCGGTAGAGCTCGGCCAGCGAGGCCAGGTAGTCGCGGGTGGTCCGGCCAGCCGTCTCCGCGGGCGGAGGACGGATGGCGCCGAGGCGGGGCCAGAGCGCCGCGGCCAGCAGCAGCGCGACCAGCGCCGCCTGCAGGGCGAGGGCGGTGCCAGGCGGGGGGCCGGGCCGCCCACCGGCCGCGGTGCGCCGCAGGTGGCGCTCGTCGAAGGCGATCGGTCCCCGCGCCGCGAGCCTCACCCAGAGCGACAGGGCGTCGCCCTCGCCGACGTGGCGGTTGTCGAGCAGCTCGGGCCCGGCCAGCAGCAGCACCTCGCCGCGACCCCGTGGGATCGCCACCGCCGCGGGGAGCTCGGCCTCCCCCAGCACCGGCCGGGCGCCGGGGGCGCCGGAGCGGGCGCCGGCGCCGCCGGCGCGGAGCGACAGCCCCTCGAAGAGCGGGTGGGCGGCGAGCGGGCCGACCGACCGCTCATCCCGGCCGGGGAGCCGCTGGACCGCGAGGCGCCGGGCCAGCTCCGGCTGCTCCGCCTCGCCGGCCGGGCCGAGGGCCCAGACCACCAGGCCGCCGCCCTCGGCGTGGTCGAGGAGGGCCGACACCTCGCGCTCGTCGAGCGGCGCGGCCGGGGCGAGCAGGAGCCAGGTCTCGCCCGGCCCCGGATCGTCCTGGCCCGGGGCGAGGCGGCGGAAGGGGCGGTCGGTCGCCGCCAGCCAGCGGGCCGCGGCCCCCATCCCCGGCCTCCCGGTCGACTCGGCCGAGGGGAAGCGGGCCAGCCCGGGGTCGCCCCGCTGCGGCGTGGCCACCACCGCGGCGACCAGCAGCGCCAGGCCGAGCAGCCCGGCCAGCAGGAGCCCGGCGCGGTTCACGGCGCCACCCCGCCGCGGGCCGGGCCGTGGCCGGAGGCCAGCGCGGCCGCCACCGCCAGGGCGCCGGCCGCCTCCTCCTTGGTCACCGGCCGCCGGCCGAAGACGGTCCGCTCGTGGAGCCCGACCAGCCTCGTGAAGCCGTCGTCCGCCAGCCGGACCGCCAGTTCACTCCCGGTGAGCGTGTCGACCTCTCCGCCCCGCAGCCTCCGGCGCAGGGCGCCGACCGAGGCGAGGAAGGCGAGCCGCACCGCGCCGGCCGGGTCGCCGTCGGCCAGCGCCCGCTCGCCGTCGGCCACCACCGCCCCGGCCACCCCCGGCTGCGCCACCGGGCCGGGTGGGCGTGGCGCGGCCGGGGCGCCCCGGGTCCGGCGCCGTCGAGCCGCGCGCCAGAGCAGCAGGGCCGCCACCGCGGCGGCGGCCAGGAAGACGAAGCGGCCGAGCCCGGCCACCTGCTCGGCCTCGGCGGTGCCGAGCAGCTCGGTGAGCCGCTCCCAGGCCTCGGCCAGCCAGCGCCGCAGCTCCTCGCCCCGCCAGCGCTGCGCCTGGAAGTCCGGCCCGGCCAGCACCTCGGCCAGCGCCGCCCGGTCGGCCTCGGAGGCGAGCAGCCCGGCCGCGCTCATGCCGCGCGCTCCAGCCGGTCGGCCCAGGCCGCCAGGTCGAGCCCCTCGGTGCGGGCCCGGCGCTCGAAATAGAAGACCACCATCACCGACAGCGAGAAGGGCTGGAGCGCGGCCCCGGCCACCAGCTCGAAGAGCGAGAGGCCGAGTTCGACCGGGAGCGGCAGCGCCCCCGGCAGGAAGGGCAGGGCGCCGCCGCCCCCGCCCAGGCTGCCGGCCAGGGCCCGCGGCAGGCCGGCCAGCCCGTTGACCGCCAGCATCAGCACGAAGGTGGTGAAGAGCAGCAGCGAGGCGCGGACGCCGGGCCGCTCCAGCACCGGCTGGCCCGGCCGAGGCGCCATGAGCCGCACCGAGCGGCGCAGCGCCCCCCAGGGACCGAGCCCCTCCACCGCCACCGCCACCGGGGCCAGGATGGTCCGCAGCAGGGTGACGAGGAAGAGCACCAGCCCGCCCAGCGCCGCGCCGGCGGCGCCGAGGAGCGCGGTGGGCGCAGAGGTGGAGGTGAGCGCGACGAGCAGCCCGGGGAGGGCGCCGAGCCCGATCGCCACGGCGAGGAGCAGCTGCTGGGCCAGCCCGGCGCCGAGCGCGCCGAGCAGCCGGCGCGACCAGGAAGGGGCCGAGGCCACCCGCTGGCCCGCCGCGTCCAGGCCGGGCGCCAGCGCCGGCGCGATCAGCGCCGCGGTGACGGTGGTGGCCACGGCCTGGAGCACGAAGAGGACCACCAGCAGCCCGGCCGCCGCCGCCAGGGCCGCCGGCGCCCGCCCGGCCGCCAGCCGAGGATCGCCGCTGGTCAGCAGGAAGGCCGGGGCCTGCGCCGAGAGGAAGCGGGCCATGGCCAGCGCCGGCGCCTGCAGGACCAGCATGGCGAGGAAGAGCGGCCGGAAGTGGCCTCGCGCGGCGGCGATGGCCCGGTCGATCATCCCGCCGATGGTGAGCGGGCCGATGGTCAGGTCGCGGGGCGGTTCGGGTGGCAGGGGGGCACCGGGCTAGAGGGCGTGGACCACGCGGGTGTCGTTCCGCAGCGCGAGGTAGAGGGCCAGCCGCTGCGGCTCGCTGGTGAGCGTCACCACCACCGTCACGGAGTGGTACTTGCCGCCGGAGGAGGCGCGGACCGTGACCAGCTCGGGCGGCGCCTCGCCCACCACCCGGGCCACCAGCCGGCGGGCGTACTCGGCGAAGTCGTCGCCAGCCAGCCCGATGACCTTGATCGGGTACTCGACCGGGTACTCGAAGCCGGCAGGCGCATCCCCGGGCAGGTTCATGGCTGGAGCATAGCCGGGCCCGGGGCCACCCGCAGCGGGCGCGCCGGACGGGTGTGAGAAACCGGCACCTGGGTGGGTGGAACGCGCAGCCCTCGCCACACCCGAAGAGCGGGGCTGGGAGGGTCTTTGGCACCCGGGTGCGCCGCGGGCTCCGGTCCCGCCGAGCCGCCGCCCCGCCGCGGCACGTCGATTCGGTTGGAGTTCCAAGGAGTCCGCGGAGCGGACCATCCGTCCGGGGAGCGGACGTCCCTTCGGCACGCGGTGCGCAGGCGATACACCGCGAGGGCGCCGGGGCGCCCGGCAGGTCGCAGCCGCTTCGAGGCCGGGGGGAACGGACCATGACGACCAGGTTGAGGAGGCTCCTTGGGGTGGTGGTGTTGTTGACTGCCGCGTGTGGTGGCCACAAGGAGCCATCGGCCACGCTGCTGGTCCAGCTGCAGGTGACCCCTCCGGCGGCCAGCGTCCCGGCCGGGCTCACCCAGCAACTGGCCGCCACCGCCGTCTACGAGAACGGCCACCGCGAGGACGTCTCCGGCCAGGTGGCCTGGTCCTCCACCGACGAGGCGGTCGCCTCGGTCGACGGCCGCGGCCTGGTCGTGACCATCGCCGCCGGCCGCACCCAGTTGACCGCCACGCTGCTCGGGAAGAGCGCCGCCGCCAGCCTGGTGGTCACCGACGCCGTCCTGGTGTCGCTCGAGTTGGTCCCCGACCGCCGCCAGGTCCCGCTCGGCGTCGCGGTGACCGCGCTGCTGCGGGGGCGCTTCACCGACGGCACGGTCGTCGACCTGACCTCCCGGGCCAGCTGGTCCACGCCCCTCGGCGGGCTGGTGCTGGTGACGCCCGGCGTGGCCCGCGGCGCCGTCAAGGGCCCGGCCCGCCTCTGCGCCCGCTTCCAGGGGATGATGGCGTCCCTCGACATCGAGGTGACCGACGCCGTGGCCGTGGCCCTGGAGCTGGCCGTCGCCCGCGACCTGGCGTCGCTGCCCAAGGGGGCGCGCGCGGCCGTGGTCGCCACCGCCGACTTCACCGACGGCACCCGGCTCGACGTCACGGCCGACGTCGCCTGGAGCAGCAGCGCTCCGGCCGTCGCCACGGTCGAGGGCGGCAGGGTGTGGGGACTCGAGCTCGGCAGCGCCCGGCTCGAGGCCACCTACCAGGGCCAGGCCGCCGCGCTGGCGGTGACCGTCAGCCCGGCCGAGGTGGTGGCGCTGTCCGTCACGCCGACGCTGGCCATGGCCCCGGCCGGTGACGACGTTCCGCTCACCGCGCTCGCCACCTACTCCGACGGCAGCATCGGCGACGTGACCGACCTGGTGACCTGGTCGGCGCTCGACCCGAGGGTCGTCCAGCTCTCCAACGAGGAGCACGAGGCCGGCCACGCCTGGGGCCTGGTGCGCGGGGCGCAGACGGTGGTGACGGCGCAGCTTCCCGGCACCGGCCTCTCGGCCACCACGCTGGTGGTGGTGGGTGCGCCTTCCATCCAGTCCTTCCGCATCGACCAGTACGCGTCGGTGGCGAGCCGGACCGCCGCGGCCGGCGACGACATCCGACTCAGCGCCACCGCCAGGTTCAGCGACGACGAGACCGAGGACGCCACCGAGCTGCTCCACTGGGAGAGCTTCTCCCCGGGGGTGGCCCTGGCCGACCCGGAGATCCCCGGGCTGATCCACGCGGTGGCGCCCGGCAAGTCCACCATCGTGGTCACCTTGCCCGGCGACCCGCTGGTCTGGATGTCGGTGGAGGTCTTCGTCAACTGAGACGCCTTCCCCCCTCGGCCGGCTCCCCGACTGGCCGAGAGCGCCCCCGCGGGATCCTCCCGCGGGGGCGCAGCCTTTTTCTGCCCCGCCGTTTGACGCGCCACGCGGAGCGAGGCGAGAATCGCGCCCCTCATGGCGATCCTGGTTCGATTGAACGGTGAGCAGCGCGAGCTGCCCGACGGCCTGACGGTGGAGACCCTGCTCGGCCACCTCGGCGTCAAGGCGACCCGGGTTGCGGTCGAGGTCAACGAGACGGTGGTGACCAAGGACCGGTACGCCGCCCACCGGCTCTCGGGCGGCGACTCGATCGAGATCGTCGCCTTCGTGGGCGGGGGATGACCATGGCCGACACCTGGAGCATCGGGAAGTACACCTTCACCAGCCGGCTGCTGGTCGGAACCGGCAAGTTCCCCGACTTCCGCACCATGCAGCAGGCCCACCTGGCCTCGGGCGCCGAGGTGGTCACCGTGGCGGTGCGCCGCCTCGACCTCTCCGCCAAGGGCGAGGCCTCGCTGCTGGAGTGGATCCCCAGGCACATGACCCTGCTCCCCAACACCGCCGCCTGCTTCACCGCCGACGAGGCCATCCGGACGGCGCGGCTCGGGCGGGAGCTGGGGATGGGCGATCTGGTGAAGCTCGAGGTCATCGGCGACCCCCGCACCCTCTTCCCCGACGTGGTCGGGCTGGTGGAGGCGGCCAGGGTGCTGGTGAAGGAGGGCTTCACCGTCCTGCCCTACACCAACGACGATCCGGTGACGGCGAAGCGGCTGGAGGACGCCGGCTGCGCCGCCATCATGCCGCTGGGCGCCCCCATCGGCTCCGGGCTCGGCATCCGCAACCCCTACAACCTCCGCATCATCATGGAGAGCGCCAAGGTGCCGGTGCTGGTCGACGCCGGCGTGGGTACCGCCAGCGACGCCGCCATCGCCCTGGAGTTGGGCGCGGTGGCCGTGCTCATGAACACCGCCATCGCCGGGGCGCGGGATCCGGTGCTCATGGCCGCGGCCATGCGCGACGGCGTCCGGGCCGGGCGGCAGGCCTTCCTGGCCGGCCGCATCCCCATGAAGCTGCACGCCGCCGCCTCGTCGCCGATGGGCGGCCTGATCGGGACCTGAGCGGGCGCGCGGCGGTCCGGCCCAGGCGGCCCGGCTCCGGCTACGCCGGCCCGGCGAAGGCGATCGGCTCGAGGGCGTCGGCCACGAAGCGGTAGACCTTCGACGGCCGTCCCCACCCGCCGCTGGCGAAGCCGGCGTGGACCTTCTCCCAGGCCACCGGGTACTCGCGCTCGCGGACCGGCTCGACCGTGCCGCGCAGCTGCCAGCCGCCCGGCCTCGCCAGGTCGAGCACCACGCGCGTCTCCTGGCTGTTGGTCCGCAGGTTCATGGCCGTCTTGAGGGCCAGGCCGTCGCCGTGGAAGAGCGCCACCTGGCCGTCGCGCACCTCGTGGTGGAAGACGAAGCGCGGGGACAGGTTGGCGGTTTCGGCCACGGCCGCCAGCGCGAAGGGGAGGCCGGCGGCCAGCTCGCGCACCTCCTCGACCGGGATCTCCTCGAAGAAGCGGAGCGTGTAGGGGCTGTGGTGGACCGTGTAGGTCCGGGAGCCCTTCACGGTCAGCTCAGCTCCCTCCTCGGCGAGCAGGTCGGCCTCGGCGCCGCCCGGGGCGAGCGGGAGGGTCTTCACCTGGAAGCCACGGTACTGCTCGAGCCGGGTCAGGAGGACCGAGACGCACTCGCCCGGCTTCGGGCCGCGCGGCAGCCGGCCGTCCAGGCGCACCCGCAGCTCGCCCGGGTGGGAGGTCCCCTCCACGCCGAGGAGGCGGTGGAGCGAGACGGCGGGGTGGCTGCCGGCCAGGCTGCTCGTCCCCATGAAGGTGAGGACCTGCCCCGCCCGCACCCCGGGGAAGCTCGGCCCGTGCAGGCCGGGCAGGGTCTCGAAGAACTGGATGAAGCGCTCCACCTGGCTCGACAACTCCCGCCTCCCGACGTGAAGATGCGCCGAGGTTAATCATGGGTCTCCCCGTTGTCCACCTGGTCACGGACCGCACGCTGGTGCCGGATCTCGCGGCGCAGCTCGAGCTGGTGCTGCGCGGCCTCGAACCGGGGCGGGTGGCGGTGCACCTGCGCGAGAAGGCGCTGGCGGGCGGGAGGCTGCTGGCGCTCGCCGAGGCGCTGGCGCAGCGCTGCCACGCCGCCGGACAGCTCCTGCTGGTGAACGGGAGGCTCGACGTGGCGGTGGCCTGCGGCGCCGACGGCGTCCACCTGCCGGCCAGCGCGGTCGGCCCGTCCGAGGCCCGCCGGCTGCTCGGCCCCGGCGCGCTGGTCGGCGTCTCCTGCCACGCCGCGGGCGAGGTGGAGCGGGCCCGGGCGGGCGGTGCCAGCTACGCCACCTTCGGCCCGGTCTGGGCGACGCCGTCCAAGGCCGGCTTCGGCGCGCCGGTCGGCCTCGACCGGTTGCGGGAGGCGAGCCGGCTCGGCCTGCCGCTGGTCGCGCTCGGCGGCGTCGAGCCGGCGCTGGCGCCGCTGGCCTTCGCCGCCGGGGCGAGCGGGGTGGCCGCCATCCGCGCCTGGCTCACCGGCCCGGATCCGGCCGCCGCGGTCAGGGCCTTGCTCGCCGCGGCGCCGGCGCCTGGTCGGCTGGCCGATCATGTTGCGTGAAGCCTGTCTCGGTCAGTCAACCGGCAGGTTCATCCTTCCGAGGAAGGCCTTCCAGCGCGGGTCGCCGCGCAGCGAGCGAAGGAGCGGATCGACCTTGACCCACCAGAGCCCCAGGTCGCCCTCCTCCCGCGCCCGCTCGAGCCACTCGAAGGCGAGGTCCTTTTCTCCCCGCCAGGAATGGACCTCCGCCACCTGCATGGGTGCATCGGCGGCGTGGCTCCGGGCCAGTTCGTCGAGCGCCGCCTGCGACTCCAGGGGATGGCCGAGATCGTGCTGGGCGAGCGACTCGCCCTGGAGCCGCGCCCAGTCGAAGGCCGTCCTCCTCGCCTCGACGAGCGCCGGGCCGGGCTGCCCGTCCACGATCAGGTCGAGGATGAGGGCCCATCGAACCACCTCCGCCATCGGCGAGATCTCGAGGCCTCGCCGCGCCGTCTCGCGGGCGCCTTCGTGGTCCCCGGCGGCATTCAGGGCCATCGCCAGCGTGCCCCGGGTCGTCACGGCGAGCGGGTCGATGGTGAGCGCACGCTCCAGCTCGGCCACGCCCCGGCCAAGTTCACCGAAGGTCACCAGCGTCGAGCCATATCCAGCGGCCGCTCCCGAACTGCCTGGCGCGAGCTTCAGCGCCCGCTCGTCATCGGCCCGAGACCCCTTCCAGTCGTGGAGCATCGCGCGAGTGGCCGAGCGCGCCAGGTAGGCCTGCGGCAGGTCGGGGGCCAGCTCCAGCGCCTTGGCGACGGCGGCGAGCGCGCGCTCACGATGGCGCGCGCTCCTCCCGTCGGCGGCCATCCCCTCCAGGCCCATCGAGACCTCCGAGACCCCGACCCACCCCAGGGCGAAGCCCGGGTCGAGGGTGACGGCCCTCTCCAAGGTCTCCAGCGCTCGCCGGGCGTCCGCCAAGGTGCCCGACCGTGCCAGGTCCCGCCCGCGAAGGTAGAGCGTGAGCGCTTCGGGATTGGCCGTGCCGGCTCCTCGTGGCGCCGCCACGTCGCCGACGAGCCGGACCTGGAGGGCACCCACCACGGCCCTGGCGATCTCGTCCTGCACCTTGAACGTACCCCCCAGCTTCCGGTCGTAGCTCTCGGCCCAGAGCTGCACGCCGTCGGCGGTGCGCACGAGCTTGGCCGTGATGCGGACCAGGCTTCCGTCCTTCCGCAGGCTCCCCTCGAGGACGCTGGCGACGCCGAGCTTCTGTCCAATCGACTTGAGGTCGTCGGCCTTCCCCTTGAATGAGAAGGACGACGTGCGCCCGATGACCTTGAGCCCCTCGACCCGCGTGAAGGCGTTCAGGATCTCCTCGGCCACCCCGTCCGCAAAGTACCCCTGGTCGTGCTTCTCGCTCATGTCGGTGAAGGGCAGGACGGCGATGGAGGGGGTGGCGGCGGCCACGGCGGGTCGCGGCAGCGCCGGTTCACCGTCCACCGGAAGGTTCAGCCTGGCGAGCAGCTGGGGGAAGCGCGGGTCGGCGCGGATCTTCGCCAGCAGCGGATCGGTCTTGACCCACCAGAGGCCCAGGTCGAACTGCTTCCGCGCCCGCTCCAGCCAGTCGAACGCCAGGTCGGCTTCGCCGCGCCAGGCGTGGATCTTGGCCAGCGTGTAGGCCTCGTCGTCCGGCCAATTCCGTGTGATGAACTCGAGCGCTTCCCGCGAGTCCCGGGGGCGACCCAGTTCGCGCTCGCCGATGGCCAGCACGAACAGCCGGTCGCCTTGGCCCTTCGACTTCTCTGCCTCGGCCAGGGCCTCGACCATGCGGCCATCCGCCACGAGGCAATCCAACAGGAAGCCTCTGGTCCAAACCGACGGGGAGATCTCGAGGGATCGCGTCAGGGCGGCCCGGCTGCCGTCGAAGTCACCGGCCGACATCCGGGCCATCCCCAGGATGGTCCATGCATGGATGAGCAGCGGATCGATGCGGGTGGCTCGCTCCGCCTCGGCGACGCCGCGGGCCACCTCGCCCATGCTCACCATCGAAACCGCGGAGACGACCGCCGCCCAGACCAGGTTCGGCCCGAGGGCCCGTGCCCGGTCGAGATCGACGCGCCCTCCCTGGAAGTCGAGGAGGAAGTTGATGCGAACCCGGCCCCTGGCCACGTAACCGTCGGGCAGGCCCGGCGCGAGTTCGACGGCCTTCTCCGCCGCGGCGAGAGCGCGACGCCTTCTCTCAGGAGACCCCCGAGTGTTGCCCTCGATCCAGAAGCTGGCCTGGGAGACCCCGACCCACGCCCGGGCGAACCCGGGATCGATGGCGACTGCCTTCTCGAAGGCCTCGAGCGCCTTCTTGGCATCCGGGCCGGTACCCGACCGAAGCCAGTCCCGCCCCAGGAGGTACTGCTCGAGGGCCTCCGGGTTGCTCGAGGTGCCTGCGTCGACCATGGGCTTCCCGGGTGCCAGCCGCACCCTGAGCGCCTCGACCACGGCGCGGGAGATCTCGCCCTGGACGGCGAGGATGTCGGCGAGCTCCCGGTCGAAGTCCTGGCTCCAGATACGGGAGCCGTCCGCGGCCTGCACCAGGCGCGCCGCGATGCGGAGCCTTGTCCCTGTGCGGCGAACGCTGCCTTCGAGCAGGG
>Ga0315271_10002693_pt1 | contig 11163 bp, 10 predicted proteins | sample C3_top_MG_FD_204664 | JGI IMG/M metagenome (GOLD analysis project Ga0315271, IMG submission 204664) | Sediment microbial communities from Yellowstone Lake, YNP, Wyoming, USA - C3_top | ecosystem: Environmental > Aquatic > Freshwater > Lake > Sediment | place: USA: Wyoming | collected 2017-08-01
CGACGGCCTGGCCGGCGGTCTCGCAGCCGGCGTGGCTCGGCGGCCTCGGCTTCGGCTTCAAGTGGAACATGGGCTGGATGCACGACACCCTGCACTACTTCGCCCGCGACCCGGTGCACCGCGTTCACCACCACAACGAGCTGACGTTCTCGATGCTCTACGCCTACACCGAGAACTTCGTGCTGCCGCTTTCGCACGACGAGGTGGTCCACGGGAAAGGGTCGCTGCTCGGCAAGATGCCCGGCGACCGCTGGCAGCAGTTCGCCAACCTGCGCCTGCTGCTGGCCTTTTTCTGGACCCACCCCGGCAAGAAGCTCCTCTTCATGGGCACCGAGCTCGCCCCGGACCGCGAGTGGGACCACGACCGCGGCCTGGAGTGGCACCTGGCGCAGGACCCGCCGCGGGCCGGCTTCCTGCGCCTGATGGAAGACCTCGGCCGTCTCTACCACGCTGCGCCGGGGCTCTGGGAGCTCGATCACGCGCCGGAGGGTTTCTCCTGGATCGACTGCCAGGATGCCGCGCAGGGCGTCGTCTCCTTCGTCCGCCGCGGCAACGACAGCCACCTCGTGGTGATCCTGAACCTGACGCCGGTGCCGCGCCGGGGGTATCGCGTCGGGCTCCCCGAACCGCGGCGCTACCGTGAGGCGATCAACACCGACGCGGCGCTCTACGGCGGCGGCAACCTCGGCAACGGGGGGGGCGTGCGCGCCGAACCGATCCCGATGCACGGGTTCGCCCAATCCGCGGCGTTTACGCTCCCGCCGCTGGCCGCGGTGATCCTGCAGCCGGACGATGGGCGTTCACCGGGGTGATGTCGTGGGTGTCGGCAACCTGACCCCCCTCGAGCGGCTCGCCGCCGCGAACGGCATCGAGCCCGCCTGGCGCGACAACTGGGGAGGCCTCCACCCGACCAGCCCCCGGACCACGGTCGGCCTGCTCGAGGCGATGGGCGTCGGCGCCGCGACGACCGCCGAAGCGCGGCGCTCTCTGGCCGCGCAACGAGAGGCCGAGTGGTGCGAACCTGCCCCGCCGGTGCTCGTCGTGCGCGCCGCCGCGCAGCGCGGGCGATTCCCGCTCGCCCTGCCCCGCCCCTCGGACCGCGCCCGGCAGGTCGAACCTCAGGTTTCGCTCGAGATCGTCGAGGAGGGCGGCGACCGGCGGCGCGTCGACCTCGCCGCGGGCGCAATCGGGCACCAGGGAACCCGGACGTACGACGGTCGCGCCTGGGATCGGTACGAAGTCCCGGTGCCGGGACCCTTCCCGCTCGGCTACCACACGCTGAACATCGTGGCCCGACGCGATGAGGTCGTCCTGCGGCGCTCGGTCGCGCTGATCGCCTGCCCGGAGCGGGCGTACGCGGCTCCCGAGGCGGACGGGGGGGCGCGCGCCGCGGGGCTCGGCGTCGCGCTCTACGGCGTGCGTTCCGGGCGCAACGCGGGCATCGGCGATCTCGGGGACTTGCGGCGCCTCACCCGCTGGGCCACGCGCGCCCTCGGCGTCAGGTTCATCGGTCTCAACCCGCTGCACGCGGTCCGCAACCGCTACCCGTACGCCCACAGCCCGTACCTGCCGCTGAGCAGCCGTTTCTCCAATCATCTCTACCTCGAGCTCGAGGCGATGCCGGAGTTCGACGCCAGCGCCGTCGCGCAGCAGCAGGTTGCCGCCGCTGGTCCGCTGCTGGCCCGCCTGCGCGCGACGCCGCACGTCCCGTACGACGAGGCGGACGGATTCAAGCAGCGCGTGCTGCGCAGCCTGTTCGCGCAGTTCCTCGCCGGCGCCTGGAACCGCCCCGGCGACAGCCCGCGGCGCAAGCGGTTCGAGGACTACCTCGCGCGGGAGGGGCAGGCCCTCGAGCGATTCGCGCTGTTCCAGGCGATCGACGCCCACCTGGTCCAGGCCGGCGAGTGCGGCTGGTCGTGGCGCCTCTGGCCGGAGGGGTTCCGCCGCCCCGAGGCGCCCGACGCGCGCGCCTTTCTCGAGCGGCGGCGGGAGGAGGTCCTCTACTGGCAATACCTGCAGTGGCAGCTCGACGAGCAGCTCGGCCAGCTCAATCGCGACGCCCGGAAGGCCGGGCTGACGCTCGGGTACTACCACGACCTGGCGCTGGCCGTTGATGAGCACGGCGCCGACACGTGGGCGCAGCAGGATCTCTTCGCCGCGGGAGCACGCGTCGGGGCTCCGCCCGACGATTTCAACACGGCGGGACAGGACTGGGGATTCCCCCCCCCGCACCCCGAGCGCGACCGCGCGCAGGGCTACCGGGCGTTCGCCGCCCAGGTCCGCGACGCCTGCCGACACGCCGGGCTGCTGCGCATCGACCACGTGATGCGCCTCGCGCGCCTCTTCTGGATCCCCGCCGCCTCGCCCGCGGCCGATGGTGCGTACGTGCGCTACCGGCAGGCGGACCTCTTCGGCATCCTCGCGCTCGAGAGCGTCCGCAACCGCACGGTCATCGTCGGCGAGGACCTGGGCGTCGTCCCCGACGGCTTCCGTGAAACCATGGCCGCCGAGGGACTCTGTTCATGCCGGCTGCTGTGGTTCGAGCGCCGCGACGACGGCAGTTGCCGGGCGCCCGAGGAGTACCCGCGAGACGCGATGGTCTCGATCACCACCCACGACCTGGCCACGTTCGCCGGGTTCTGGACCGGGCATGACCTGCAGACCCGCCGTGCGATCGGCCTGATCCCCGACGAGCAGTCGTTCGGGCGGGCGCTCGAGAGCCGCCGGCAAGAACGCCGCCGCCTGCTCGAGGTGCTCGTGTCCAGCGGACTCCTCGGATCGGAGAGACTCGGGTACTCCGGCGACCCCGCCGAACCTGACGGGGAGCTGCACAACGCGGTGGTGGCCCTGCTCTGCCGGACGCCGAGCCGCTTTTTCCTGCTCGCGCAGGAGGATCTCTTCAAGGTCGTCGACCAGCAGAATTTCCCGGGGACGGTGACCGAGCGGCCCAACTGGGTGTGGCGAATGCCGTGGACGGTCGAGGAACTCGAGAGCGCTCCGGCGGTGCGCGACTTCGCCCGGATGTACCACGAAAATCTCGAGCGCTCAGGTCGGCTCTAGGGTTGGAGGTCCGTCGTCTCCTTGCCCGTTTTTTTCCGGGCCGCGGGCTTCGCGGCAACCGCCTTCTTGACCGCCGCCATTGCGCGCTCACCCTCCTCGCGCAGCGCGGCCGAGGCGCGCCCCGCTCCCCCCGTGATGATCTTGGCCGCCTTGCGCGCCTCATCGGCCGCGCGTGAGCGATTGCGCTCGACATCCTGCCGGATGACCTCCATCCGCGCGCGCAGGCGGCGGACTTCATCAAAGGCGGCCAGGACATCGGTGTCGCCCAGGACATCCGTGCGACTCTCGGTCTGGAGCTGCCAGGCCCGCTCTCCGACCCGGCGCAGCAGCACGCCGAGCTTGCGATCGATGTTCGCCACCTCGATCTTGTAGCGCGCGATCATCGACCCGGATTCGGTGACATCCGCCAGGCTGCCCAGAAGTTCCTTCGTCCGTGCCAGCACGTCCATGCTCTTTCCCCTCCCCGCACCATCAGCGCGCAGCGAGAACAACGCTCGCGGATCAGTGTAGACCTCCTGCCGCACCTGTCAACGGGTGTCACGGGTCGGCCAGCGATGCCGCCGGCCGCTCATCGACAGTGCTCAACCCGGCGAGGGGAACGACCCCTCTCGCGGGCGGTTGACGCTGCACCAGGAGTGCCAGCAGCCAGATCGCCGTGCCGACACCGACCGACACGACGGGTCCGATCACCGCAGCGCCGAGCGTCCATTCCCAGAAGCGTTCCGGGGCTTCGTGCCCGAGCGTGCGCATCGAGACCTCGGTGAGCCACTGATGATGGCGCAGGAAATACCCGACCTCGATGCACACCCCGGGAAGAAACGGCGGGATGCCGATCTGGTTGGCGCCCAAGGCCACGACGCGATTGAGTTTGAGACGCTGCGCGCCGAAGTAGACGATCACGGTGTGCAGACCAAGGATCGGGAGCGTCCCGGCGAACGCGCCGAACGCGCCGGCAAGACCGAGGTCGCGCGGACTGGTGTGCTCGGCAAGCAGATCGACGAACAGCCGCACCGGATGCAGGAACAGCTGGTACCAGGCCCGCCACGCACTGCTGCGGCGTCGATCGACGGCTCTTTTTTCGTCCATCCTTCATCATCGGGTGGCACCGGGCGGATGTCAATCGCCCGGACTTCCGGCAAGCGCTCGCAACGCGGCGCTCCAGCCAGATCCGGGAAGTCGGGAGCGCGAAATTGTAGTCGCGGAATGCCACGGAGAGAGGTACTATCGTACTTTGCAGGCTCAAACCGACAACCAAGGGAGACGACCATGTCGCAGTGGTGTCCGACAGACGCCGAAATGAAGGATTTGACCATCGCCAAGGCGAGGGATCTCATCATCAACTGTTTTTTTGAGGCGCAGAAGGAAACCCTGACGCGCGCCAAGGAGCGGCTGGGAAGAATCCCCGACGACGCAACACTTCACAAGGACGTCGAAAACATCGTGCGCCTCACCTTCAGGGAACTCGGGTTTTCGTTCGACAATCCCACCCAGGAGCAGTTGGGCGCGGTTGTCGTGCAGCTGGCGCAGAAGGCGTCGGCGTGGGGCACGCCCAAAGATGTCATCGAGCACCACCGGACGCTCATCGGCAGAATTTTCTCTTCGCTCCGCTGAGCGGGGCCACCGCGACCCCGTCCTCCCCGCGGCGCGCCGGATCAATGATCAAGCTTGACCGGATCTCCATCCTGCAGGCCGTGCTCGTCATCGCCTTGCTGAGCGGCGGCGCCTACCTGCTGCACGCGCTTGGCGTCGTCGACCTGTTTCTCGACCGCCACCGGCTGCTCCGGTTCATAGACGATCATCGGGCGAACGCGGTGATCCTCTTCATCGGGCTCCAGGCGCTCCAGGTGATCGCCGCGCCGATACCCGGCGAGGCGACGGGGTTCGTGGGCGGGTATCTGTTCGGCACCGGCGCAGGAATCGTCTATTCGACCATCGGGCTGACCATCGGGTCCTGGACTGCCTTCACGATCGCACGCCTGCTCGGCCGGCACCTCGTGGAGCGGCTGGTGAGTGCCAGGACCATCAGGAAGTACGATTACTTGATGAAACACGAGGGCTTGCTGCTGGCCTTCCTGATGTACCTCGTCCCCGGATTCCCCAAGGATATGCTCTGCTACCTGCTCGGCCTCGGGCACATGGGGCACGTGCCGTTCCTGATCGTTTCCACGAGCGGCCGGATGCTCGGCACGGTGCTGCTGACCGTCGGCGGGGCTCTCTTCCGCGAGGAACGCTATGGCGCGTTTGCGGTCGTGTTCGGAGCCGGGGTTGCGGTGATCCTCACGGTCACGCTTTTCCGCAAGGATATCGAACGCTGGCTCCGGGGACTGCGCCTCGCGCGGCATCGGAACGCGCGCGTCGAGAGAAGCAAGAATCGGCGAACGGCGCTTTAGATCTTCTCCTTCTCGAGTCGGGCCGAGCCTTCGCTCAGCTTCTCGCTCTCGAGCGCCTGTTGCTGCCCCTCGTTGAGGCCCTTCTTGAAATTGCCGATAGCCTTCCCGAGTCCGGCGCCGATCTCGGGAAGTTTGCCCGGCCCGAAAACCACCATCACGATCGCGAGTATCACGATCAAGTGCATCGGGGCTAAAAGGTCTCCCATGGTTCCGTCGCTCCCTTCATGTCGCGATCGCTTCCCCTTGTGGTACACGACTCATGTTATCCGGGGAAATTAATCACCTTTCGGTTCCGTGTCAACAACCGGCGCGTACCCCGGCACGCCAATCGCTGAAGGCAAGCGCCAGATCGATGAAACCGAGTCAGGGTTAAACTGCCGCGATCTCCCCTTCAACGGAACATTGTGAAATTTTCACTTGATATATTCGAACACGAACATAAATTAATACTATAACGATGACAATACTCTGGTTGCTGGCTGACAATCATGACAACGGAGGGGGCCATGGAAAAGCTGCACGAAGCTCCGAGAAGTTTTGACGACATCGCTTCCTTCGTGAAGTCCCGGGATTGCGGGTCGAGGACCGTCCGGGAGATTCTGGCGAAAAAGCCGGCGGGGACATGGACGGTTCGGCCCGAGGCTTCGGTTTACGAGGCGCTGCATGTGATGGCGGAGCACAACGTCGGCGCCCTGGTCGTGATCGATGCCGGGCGCGTGGCCGGGGTGATCTCCGAGCGCGACTACGCTCGCAAGGTCATCCTCATCGGCAAGGCGTCCCGCGAGACCTTCGTGCATGAGATCATGAGTTCACCGGCGGTTTCCGTCGAACCAGGGTCCACCGTGACGCAGTGCATGGAACTGATGACGGGGAGGTTCATCCGTCATCTGCCGGTGGTCGAATCAGGCACCCTGGTGGGGTGCGTGTCGATCGGGGATGTCGTGAAGGCGCTCATCGCCGATCAGGGGCAACGCATCGGACAGTTCGAGGACTACATCCGGGGGAGCTACCCCGCGTAAACGCCGCTCTCGCAGCAAGGCCCCGTTCCACGCCCGCGGCGTGGCCTGCTCAGCGGGTGATCGCCGTCGAGTTCGCGAAGCAAGCGGCACAGGGAGAGCGCCTGACGCGCAGGCGATCGCCCAGCGGCGACCGTGACCGCAACCATGGCCAAGCCAGCTGCGAGGCGAAAGCAGTCGTGCCGGTCAGCTCAACGCAAGCTGCGTCAGCCGGCGACGGCCAGCGCGAGCGCGCCGATCGCGTACAAGCTGCAAAGCGCGACCAGCCCCCGCCAACCTGCGCGGGAGTACGGCTCCCCGTCGCGGCGCAGCACGCCGTGGATGCCGGCGAGACAAACTGCGGCGAACAGCCCCGCAGCCAGCACGACCAGAACCCGGGTCAGGCCAAGCAGACTCAGGCCTCCCACCGGCAGCATCACCGCGAGCGCCGACCCGGTCGCAGCGTTCAGATGCAGCGAAGCGAGCGCCCCGACGTGCCCACACTGGAACGCCATGGCCGGCCCCCACGCGAGCACGAGCAGGGAAAAAGCCACGCGCGTGGAGAGCGTCGGTTCGGGGTCCGAGCCGGCGGCGAGCAGTCTCGGCAGCAGCCGCGTCGCGCCGACCGTCGCCGCCAGGGCCAGCGCCGCGGTCAGCAGGAAGCCGGCGTGCGTGCCCGCCCACGTCGAGCCCTGCGAGGCGAGCATCGCGGGCGCGAAAAAGAAGAGAAAGAGCGCGAACGGCACGAGCGCCCCGCCCACGTCCGGCTGGGCCCAGACGCTCTGGAACGGCAGGCGCAGATAGAGCCGCGCCGACCCGTGCGGGCAGACGCGCAGGCACTCGTAGCACTGCTTGCAGGCGTGCGCTTCTGAGGCGTAGAGCGGGTGGTGAAAGACCGGACACCCGGGGCGGGCGCCCGAACCTTTGAAACACTCGTGCGTCGTGCACATCGTGGCGCAGACGCTCGGGTTTGAGCGCACCGTGAGCACCGCCGGCAGCGAGAAGATCGCGCCGAGGTTCCCCAGCGGGCAGAGATAGCGGCACCAGGCCTCGCGGCGCCAGATCACCGCGGCGGCGATCGCCGCGATGAAGAGCGCGAGCAGCAGCACGCCCGCGGCCCGCGGCCGCATGGTCATGTGAAAGGCGTGCTCCGAGAGCATGATGAGCAAAAAACCGGCGATGATGAACCAGCCGGAGTAATCCTTCAGCCAGGCCCCCGGCGCGATGCCGAAGTTCTTCAGGCGCGCGGCGAGGCGTCCTGCGGTCGACAGCGGGCAGACCGTGCACCAGACCCGCCCCACCGTCAGAAAAGCGACGAACAGCGCGGGTTCCCAGAGCCCCCAGGTCAGGGCGTTCGCAAACGCACCCTCCCGCTCGCCGCTGCGCAGCAGGCTCGCGGCGATGATTCCCGCGAACGATGCGAAGACAACGGCGCGCAAGACCCCGAGGACCTCGGGGGCGATCAGGCGCCGCACGAGCGGGAAGCGCGTCAGGTCGATCTCCTGGACCGTCCCCTCCCCCTTGGGACCGGTGAAGATGTGCTCGGCCCCGATCAGCGGCTCGTCCGCGATGATCGCGGCCATCTCGACCGCCTCGCGCAACTCGGCGACATTGCGGTGCGCGTAGCGCTGCGAGAGCAGGGCGTGCTCGGCCGCCCGGCTGAGGCTGCGTGCGCCGTGCGCCGAGCGCTCGGCGAGAAAGAGGCGCGCCAGCGGCACGATGTCCTTGCGGCGCTCGTGCAGGCGCGGGACGAGGACGGCGGTGCCGCCGAGGCACGCGGCAAGTCCGGCGTCGACCCGGCGCATGAATTCCACGGGCGCCAGGTCGGTGGTCGCGATCAGCCGGGTCGAGGGGTGCATCAGGCCGCCGTCGCGCCGGCCGATCGCGTACCGACCAAAGGACTCGAGAACCGCCGGGGGCAGTTCCTCCGCGTGGCGCAGCACCAGCGTGCCGCCGTGCGCGAGTTGCAGCGCGCCGTACCGGCGCAGAACCGTGCTGCCCTCCCGCTCGATGGTCGGGTCCAGGCCGCTTTCGGAGCCGAACAGAAAGCGCATCGCTTCCGTAGCGTCAAGCGTGCGGCAATCCACGGCGATGAACGGCGCACCGGGGGGAGCGGCGCTTTCGTGGATTTTCGCGGCGACGTAGAGCTTGCCGCTCCCGGGGTCGCCGCTGACCAGGACCGGCGCCACGTCACGCGCGCGACGTGCGATCAGATCCCGCACGGCCTTCATCGCGCCGCCCTCCGCGACGAGCGGCCCGGCTGCGCGATGCGGGTCCATCAGGACATTGAGCGCCCTGGCCTGCTGGTGGAAATTCCAGACCTCGGTGTTGGTGCCGCGCAGATTGGCGGCCAGGCGGTTCAACACCAGCGCGCGCAGTTCGGCGCACTCCCCCAATGCGCCGGCGAAGCGCGCCGCCGGATAGCGCAGCAGCCGCACGCTGGTCAGCGCCACGACGTCGGCGGACACCGGGTCGCCGGTGATCAGGGACATCTCCCCGAACGTCGACCCCTCGCCCATCCGGCTCAGCGGCAGGTGTACGCCGTCCTCGCCGGTCAGCCGCACTTCCACCGCACCTTCGAGAATGGCCCAGAACGCCACGCCGGCCTCGCCGCGGCGCACGAGCACGTCGCCGGCGGCGGCGGCGATTTCGACGCCTTCGCGAGCGAGAAACGCCACGACCTCGGGTGTGAGCGCGGCGGGTGCGGAGAGGAGCTGCTCGTTCGACATGCTATCGTTACTCCCCGGTGGACGGCGATATTGAGCAGCCGGCGGACGGTATTGTCAAGCGCCGCATCAAGCTCGGCGCTGCTTCTCCAAAGCCGTTGCTTTGGGTATAGTCACAAGCCATGAGGCGAACGCTCCTGCTGTGCCTGTCCGTCTGCGCGATCGTCTCCTCCGCTGCGTGCGTCAGCCATGGCAGGGAGGTGTTCCTCCGGGAGGGCTGCGTCAACTGCCACCGCTTCCGCGAACTCGGGGGCGGAGGCGCGCCCGACCTTTCGGAGGTCGGCTCACGGCGCACTGCAGACTGGATCTGCATCCAGATCGGCAACCCCGCTTCTCACAACCCTGCGAGCCGGATGCCGGCTTTCCCCCGCATCGCCGGGTTCGATCTGCGATCGCTGATTGCGTTTCTCCGCAGCTGATCGCGGACCTTGTGCTTGTTTTCGCAACGCCGTCGCCCCCCTATTTACTCTTTATGTCATCGCCAATATGAGAAATCCGTTAACTCACTGAAAAAGAAATGTATTACGTCTCATTATTCCGACTAAATATAAAAGTATACGCAGATCCACTAATCGCTTGACTCCCCATTTAAAAAGGGTAGAAAAGAGAGGTGAGCATCCAACCAACTCCACAAAGGAGGCAGCGCAGATGAAGTGCACGACATGCCAGGAAGTTGATTCGGGAGGGACGCTCGGAAGCGGTTTGTCACGACGCGACTTCATGAAGATTTGCACTGCGGCGGCTGTTTATATGGGGCTCGACGCGAGTTTCGGCGCCCAGATCGCCGAGGCGGCCACCGCGAAACGCCTCCCGGTCATCTGGATCAGCGGGCAGGACTGCACGGGATGCACCGAGACCCTGCTGCGCGCGACGCACCCGACCCTCGAGCACCTGATCCTCGATCTGATCTCGCTCGACTACCACGAGACGCTCCAGTCCGGCTGCGGCAAGCAGGCCAACGAAGCGCTCGAAGCGGCGATCAAGGCCGGCGGCTACGTCCTCGTCGCCGAGGGCTCCTTCCCGACCAAGGACGGCGGCATCTACTGCAAGATCGGCGGCGAGCCGGTCGTCGAGATCCTCGCCAGGGCCGGCAAGAACGCGGCGGCCTGCATCGCGATCGGCTCCTGCTCCTCGTGGGGCGGCATGCCCAGCGCCGATCCGAACCCGACCGGCGCGAAGAGCGCGGCCGAGATCTTCAAGATGAAGGGCCTCGACAAGCTCGCGGTGATGAACATCCCGGGCTGCCCGCCGAACCCCTACAACTTCCTCTCGGCGGTGCTCTACTTCGTGACCTTCGGCAAGCTCCCCGAACTCGACGCCAAGGGGCGCCCGAAGTTCGCCTACGGACGGCTGCTCCACGAGAACTGCGAGCGGCGCGCGCACTTCGACGCCGGGCGCTTCGCGGAGAAGTTCGGCGACGCGGGCCACGAACAGGGCTGGTGCCTCTACAAGCTCGGCTGCAAGGGGCCCGAGACCTACAACAACTGCTCGACGCTGAAATTCGGCGACGTCGGCGCCGACTCCTGGCCGGTCGGCATGGGCGCGCCCTGCTTCGGCTGCTCGGAACAGGGCGTCGGGTACACCGTCGGGCTGCACAGCCCGGCGCGGCTCGTGAACGTGACCCCGCCCTCGTTCTTCTCGCCGATCGCGGCCGAAAAGGGCGGCGGTGCGACCGTTGCCGCGGCGGCGGTTGCCGCGGCCGTGGTCGGGGCCGTGGTCGGCGCCGGCCTCGCGACGAGCAAGAGCGTGGGCCAGGCCGAGGACGGCAAGAAGTAAAAGGAGACGGCGATGGAGAGGCGAGACTTTCTCAAACTGACCGCGGCGAGCGGGCTGCTGATCGCCGCCGACGCGCTGCCCTCGCAGGCGTCGGCAGCGCCGGCGCTGCCGCCCGACGCCGTCGGGATTCTCTACGACGCCACGCTCTGCATCGGCTGCAAGTCCTGCATGGTGAGCTGCAAGCAGGTCAACAGCCAGAAGGGCGGGGCTCTCTGG
>Ga0315271_10002694_pt1 | contig 11162 bp, 5 predicted proteins | sample C3_top_MG_FD_204664 | JGI IMG/M metagenome (GOLD analysis project Ga0315271, IMG submission 204664) | Sediment microbial communities from Yellowstone Lake, YNP, Wyoming, USA - C3_top | ecosystem: Environmental > Aquatic > Freshwater > Lake > Sediment | place: USA: Wyoming | collected 2017-08-01
CTACAGGGATCGAACCTGTGGCCTTCGGATTCGAAGCGGGCCAGGACGGATCGTCAACAGGGTGCAGCCCCATGCAAACCCCTGCAATCACGGCAGATGACGCGCGCCGGCAAAGCTGGTTTGTGCCGCCCAATGCAGGTGAATGCAAGTTCCTTGTTACATCCTTGTTACACACGGACGTCACGGACAGTGAACGGCCCCGGATGGGCCTGCCTCTCCTGTCGGTGTGCCAGGTGGCGGGACAGCTCGGGGTCTGCACGGCCACGGTCTACGCGCTCTGCGCCCGGGGGGCCCTGCTGCATGTACGGGTACTCAACGCGATCCGGGTCGCGGCGGGGGACCTGGACACGTTCGTGGAGGAGGTTCGGAAGAGGGGCAGGTAAGCCAGGTCCGTTACCACCCCTGAAGCAGGTTGACTTTGTTCGGGTAAGGCTCGGTCCCGGCCACCGGCGTGCACCTCGACGCCAGCGGGATGGCGATGGTGTCGATGCCCAGGCACCCGGCCGCCACCGTCCCCGTCACAGTCCCCACCGCCCCCACGTACCAGGTCCCCTGCGTCCCCAGCTTCCGGAAGGCCAGCTCGCCCGTGGGGGCGTACTCCAGGATCTCCGAGACCGTCCCGTTGCGCCGGATCGTCGTCAGCCGGTCGAGCGTGTCGTGGACGAAGCCGTCCAGCTCGATGCCGCTGGAGGTCCGGCTGGTCGCCCGGCCGGCGTGGTCGTAGCTGATGCTCGCCGTGAGCGCGTCGGTGAGCGTCGTGGCCCTCACGGGCAGCGATTGAAACCAAGCATGGGAGGAATGACGAGCGAGAGCATGCCTAGGGACGCGGAGATCATCATCAATCCAATCCACAGCGCCTCCCTTCTGGGCAGTTTCGACAGCCTGCTGCGGGGCCGCCAAGGAATCGTGACCACGACTGCACCGCCAAACAGGGCAGCAACCGCCAATGAAAGGAGAAAGCCACCTTGCAGCATCGTCGTCGTCCCGTTCCAGCGCGAACAGCCCCAGAACTCCATCACAGCCTCCCGTTCAGGCGGCTGGGGCGCATAGACGAAGCCCTCCACCTCGGTGCTCGCCGCCACCCGGCTCGTCGCCCGGCCAGCGTAGTCGTAGCTGACTGAGGAGGCGGCTGTGACTATGCCGCCCACCTTGGTCGTGAGCGACGTGGCCCGGTCTCCTTGGTACGCGTAGTCGGTGCTGCCGCTCACGTCGGTCGCCAGTTCCGCCCACGAACCACGGGCCGGGTCGGACGATGAAGACCCAACTGAACATGGACTACAGGTACGTACCGAAGCCAAGAAGATACCTTGCGCCGAACATCGCGTCCGGGTCTTTGGGCTCCGAAGACAATTCGATCTCGGTGACCCAAGTTCCTGGGTTCTTCTGTACTGCAACTGGGATCAACCCTTTGGATTCCAGCGCGCGGAACGGTGACTCCTTCTTGTTCTTGCTCAATGTGACGAGTTCACACGTGCCCTTCCGCGAGCCAGGAAGAAGCGCAATGGTCTCGACCTCTGAGTCAATATCGTTCAGCGCCGCCGCGGTGCGGTCGACGCCTGAATGACGCACCTGACGAACCATCCAGTATTCTCCCCTCGCCATCCTTGACCGGAGATACTCGTTATGCAAGACCGTCTCCCGGACACTCGCCTTCACGAGATCAGCTAGCACTTGGCCTGTCCCCTGCACGTAGTTGCACAAGACAAGCGCATCGGGAGCCCCGATTGTGGCCCACATCTTCTTGCTCGGGCGTCGTTCCTGCTCAACTTCCCAGGACCACTCTTCGTTGATTCTGGGACTGGCCCTGGCGTCCAATGCCTTGAGGAGAACCCCGGGAACGCCTCCTGGCATCAAGAAGAGAGCGCACGCCTTGGATTCGACCGGCCCAAGGCTTGGCGGCGGCCCTTGTGGTCCGCGGAAGTCATAGGCTCCGAGGAGTACTGCCATGCTGCCGCCCACTGCCTGTTTCCTCACATCCAGTCCAAGTCGGTCCAGAGCATACAGAAACGGTCCAAACGGTGCTTCAAGATCTGATTCGGGCTTCCAACTTGAATTGGACTTCCAACTTGCCAAGACCGGGCTGCGAACATAGGCCACAGTCTCGAACTTGCTCTGAAGGACCAGCGACATGACCATTTCGCGCTCACTCATGCCTCGTGAACGGTTGCAGCCTGTTTCGAATGTCAGAGCCGAGAGGAGAAGCAAAGCAAACCATTTCCCGGAGGACGTGCCGGACCGAAACATCAATGAAGTGCTCATGGAAGTCCTCCACGCCACCAGGCCTGGGTATTGGGTGGAGCCGTCATCCTGCTCTCGAACCCGCCTATACTACCCAACCAGAAGGCTACGGTATTGGAGTTGGGCCCTCCGCCTGGCGAATACGTGAACGTCGATTTTGGGAACTCGGTTACGGCCGACACCATGGCGTCAACGCCGCCGCAAACACCATTGGAGAGTCCGCTATCAAAGAAGGTAGGGTCCGAGGCCCGATCCGATCCGGATGTCAGATTGGTAGAGCTCCACGCTCCCAGCCATTTGCCGTCTGGCCCACCGGAAAGTATGTACCGAGATCCTGAACTGTCCTGCACGTACCAAAATGCGTGAGTACGCCCCGTCCACTTATGCGGCCATTCGAGGTAGTGATATCCGCCTCGGGCGAAGCAGAGAGGCACTTCGAACGGATCCATCGGCCCGCCTACTCCGGGGATGGGGTTGCCAATATGCCACTCGCGGATTGCAATCGGATCCATAAGGTGCCCGCGCCACCCGTCACCTCCCTGGGCAGTTGATCTGACAACTTGCTCATCCATCTGAACGTGAGTTCTCAAGTACCCGTCGAAGTCCGCCCTGGTCCCTTCGACTCTCGTCCCAAACTCGTCGATGTAGTAGCAGCGGTCCGCGGGACCGAGACCGCGTTCTGAACACAACGGCAAGTTCGGGTTACTATTGAGTTTGGCGAAGGGTTGCCCGCCTGTGGAGCCTTCTGTGGCTCCCGAAGATCCTCCTCCCCCACCTCCGCCCACACCCCCACCCCCGCTGATCGCCATCCTCCCGCTCGGGTCGACGAAGTTGACCGGGTCCCCGCCCGCGTAGGTGTAGCGGCGCCCGTCCACGGTGTCCGGCACCAGCCAGCGCTTCAGCTCGGCGTGGTAGACGCGGGCCCCCAGCAGCACCAGGTTCCCCTGCTGCGCCGCGCCGGCCGCGTACCCGAGCCTCAGCCCGCCGGTGTACCCCAGCTCCGAGTCGCTCAGGGTGGTCACGTTCTCCGTCCGGTCGAGCTGGCCGTAGGGCGTATAGCGGTACCGCGCCCCCATGAAGCCATTCTGGCCGCCGCTCCGGTAGCTCGTCGCCACCACGCTCCCCTGCATGTCCCGGTGGTAGTAGAGCACCTCCCTCACCGCGTCGACCCCGCTCCCCGCCGCCGCCCGGATGCTCGCCACCCGGCCCCCGGCCACTTGCACGTGCGCCGCCACCTTCACCGTCCCGGCCACCGGCGTGCACCTCGACGCCAGCGGGATGGCGATGGTGTCGATGCCCAGGCACCCGGCCGCCACCGTCCCCGTCACGGTCCCCACCGCCCCCACGTACCAGGTCCCCTGCGTCCCCAGCTTCCGGAAGGCCAGCTCGCCCGTCGGGGCGTACTCCAGGAGCTCGGGGGCCACCCCGTTGCGCCGGATCGTCGTCAGCCGGTCGAGCGCGTCGTGGACGAAGCCGTCCAGCTCGATGCCGCTGGAGGTCCGGCTGGTCGCCCGGCCAGCGTAGTCGTAGCTGACTGAGGAGGCGGCTGTGACTGTGCCGCCCACCTTGGTGGTGAGCGACGTGGCCCGGTCTCCCTGGTACGCGTAGTCGGTGCTGCCGCTCACGTCGTTCATGACCTCCAAGTTCTCCATCGAAGCGCCCGGCGTGCTCCAGGCGGAGTCCTTCGAAGTGTAGCTCTGCCCGTACCCCTGCGAGATGGCCGCGGGTCCCATCCGGTTGGCCATTGCCGTCGCCAGGCGGCCGGCTTCGTCGTAGGTGTAGCCGTAGCTGGTCACCGTGCCGGCCACCGTCGTGTCGTTGAACGACCTCAGCTTCGTGCCCACGTAGAGGATGCTATCAATCCCGTAGGCCTTCGTCCCGTACACCGACGTCGCCGCCTGGGAGGTGAGGGCGCCAGTGAAGGTGTCGAAGTTCCGGTAGGTGTCGACCGTGCCGCCGTTGCTCTGCAGCCGGCCCACTCGCCCCAGCACGTCGTAGCCATCGTTGCTGGTCGCCGCAGCGTTCTTCACCTCCCAGAGGTTCACCACCGGCGCCGCCCCTGCCGAGGCCCCGCCCGCGTCCACCCGCACCGGCCGGCCGGCCGAGTCGTAGCGCCCGAAGTAGTTTACCGTTTGTGAATAGCCCGAGAAGAAGCTCGCCGCCAGCATGCGCCCGTCGTCGCTAATGGCCCCGGTGAGCGAGAAGGCGCCGGTCAGCCCGGCGAGCCACTGGTCACGCCGGATGGCCTGGCCGTTCTGATCGTAGCCGAGCGCGATGGTGGTGTTGGGGCCGAGCACGCTGGCGAGTCGGCCGGCGGTGTTGGTGTAGAGCGCGCCGTTGCTGTTGTAGGGCAGGTCGTAGGTGAAGCTGGCCAGCCAGCGCGCCGTGCTGGACGGCTCCGTCACCGAGATCCTGGTCGGTCGGCCCATGCTTTTGAACTCGTAGTTCACCCGCGTCCTGTAGGGTGAACCCGAGACCATCTGGGGAGCCAGTTCGATGGAGTAGGCTCGTCCGACTTGGTCGTAGGTGAAGACCCGGCTTGGCGAAAGACCCGGGCTCCAGTTGTCGTCCCATTCATCGGTGACCCGACCGAGGGCGTCGAGCGTCCTAGTTGAGGTCGCGATAGCGGAGAGGCCGGACGTCTTTCTGGTCACGGCCGTGGCCCGCCCGAGGGGATCGTAACTCGTGGTCACGGTATTGCCCGCCGGATCGCTGACGTCCTGGACCTTGCCATCGGCGCGGAAGGTGGTCACCGAGTTCATGGTGGCTGGTGTGCCACCGAATGACCCTGGCGACTTGACGGTCACCCTGGGGAGTCCGCCTAGCGCGTCATAGCTGAATGACGTCCCCGTGCGATAGTTCAAGTCGCTGGTGTTGCTCCAGGCACAGGCGGTGTCGACCAAGAGTGCCGAGTAGATGCCGGCCTTGGAGCAGGTCACCCGCCCGGCAGCGTCGTAGATGGTCATCGCTCCACGAAGGGTGTTGGTCTGAGCGACCACGCTGAACTGGCTCGGCGTGACGTCGCTGAGGACCGTCATCGTCGGCTCCAGCGAGCCGACCACCCGCCCCGCGGCGTCGTACTGCAGCAGCAAGACCACCCGGTACCCGGTGAGCGGCTGGATCACCTGCGACGCCGCGCTGCCTGTACCGGCCACGCCGAGGCGCTCCCGGACCTCGGTGGTGCGTCCGAGCCGGTCCTTGAAGGTGACCGCCTGCTTCACATCGGGTGTCGCCGGAATGGCGCCCATCGTGAACGTGGTCGGCGCGAGGAAGGTGTAGCTCTTCACGACCGGCGGCGACGTGTCGACATACTCGGTCGCGGCCATGGCGCCGGTCACGGTCTCCACGCCGGTCGTAGCGTCGGCGCTCACCGATCGTCCCACCGCCACGACGCGGCCGAAGGCGTCTCGCGCGAAGGCCTGCGTGGGCGCTGTCGCCAACCCGCCAGCGAGGTATGGCCCGGACTGGGTCGCTAGAAGCCCCCGCGTGTCGTAGGTCGCGCTCGAGTAGATGGTCTGGATGCCATCCGCCAGCTTCGTCTCCGTCACGCGGAGCTTCTGCGTGTCGTAGGTGTAGCTCTCCGTCGTCGAGACGGCGTGGCTCCCCGGGTAGGGATCGGTGACCCTGGACTGGACCGTACCGTCGGTGTTGTAGGCCGTGGCGGAGTCGACGTCCCAGCGCGCTCCCGAGACCCACCTCTTGACGTAGTTGAGGTGTCCCGTGCCGGCGCTGGCGACGGGGAGATTCCAGAATCCGGTGGGCGAATCGTAGAGGTACTGGCTCGCCGTGAGCCTGGCCCCTGCCGCCGTCTTCAACTCTTGCGTCGTCGGACAGGTCTTGCAGGTGGCAGCCAGGTCGAAGACGGCGGTCTCGACCAGGTCCGTGGTGCCGGTGAAGGCACTGCCATTCCAGGTGCCGTTCGAGCTGATGCTGGTCTTGAGCACGTTGCCGACCGCGTCGACGTCGGCGCATGCGATGGTCCGCTGACCACCGAACGAGGTCGCGTCGAGGATGTCCAGGTTCCGCACCAGCGTCGTGATCGGGGCGACCGGGAAGGACGCCGGGGTGAGCGCGACTGCTGGTGACGTGCAGGTCCCCGCGTCGAGCGACTTCACGAGATAGTCGATGTCGGTCCGAGTGAACGGGCTGAAGCTGCTGCTGGGATCTGCTGCGGGGAAGGTTCCCCACTCGAGTTTGCTGGGTGAACCGGCCAGCACCGACAACGAGGTGACCCAGGTGACGTGCTTCGCCACCTTGTCGCCGGCCCCCTGCTCGCCGAGCCAGGACCAGCTCTCGCTGAAGCCGCGTGGCTCGACGCGGTTGAAGTTGGCCGGATTGGGGCCGTGGATCGGATTGCGGTAGAGGTAGTTGGTCGTCGCCGTGGGGATGCCCGCGCCTGAGAGCCACACCTGCTTGACCACATCCCTGGCGCCGTCCAGCGGCCCTGCCCCGAAGGTAGAGCCGCGGTCGTAGCCCACCGTGTAGCTGGCCCCCGCTGCCGTCGTAACCTTGCTGAGGAGCGGCGCGACGTTGTTGCCTCTGAAATAGGTCCAGGTGCCGCGCTCGTTGGTAGTGTAGTCCACGATGCCGTCGCCGTTGAGATCGACGAAGTCGGCCGACCAGGCTGTGAATATGGTCTGCCCGGCTTGGGGCGAGAGCTCGATGTACGCGTTGGGATCGTTGGTGCCATTCCATCCGTAGCGGCACTGGACGCCGGTATTGATCGAGTCCGGGACCGACGCGAACGCCACCGACGGGAAGAGTTCGACGGGGCAGGCCCCGCCCCCGGCGCACCCGACCGTCCCGCCCCGCTCGAAGCCGGCGCCGGTGTTCCAGTAGACGACCAGCGGGCAAGCCACTGCGGGGTCGTAGCAGGAGGCGCCGCCAAGAACGAAGTTGTCCATGGCAGGCGGACAGGGCAGGGCCGAGTTGCAGATGGAATCAGACGGGCGAGGCCTGACCAGGAAGTCCGGGCGGCCGTCGCCGTTGAGGTCCGTGAGGCCGACCGACTTGCGTGGGTCGTCGAAGTAGACCCCGTAGAGAACGGAGCCAGCGGGGGTACTTGGCGGCGGCGGACAGGTGAACTGGTTCCGCGACACCGGCAGCGTCGCCGAGGCCAGGACGGGGGCGGCGACCGGGGCCAGACCGCCGGCCCAGCTCGTCACCGTCCAGGGGTAAGCGGTGCTGGTGAAGCGACCACCCTCGCCGAAGACGACCGTGCTCCACGAGGTCAGGTCTCCGGACGCCGCGTAGTCGCCACCCAGCCCGTCCCCGTTGAGATCGAGCCCTGCCACTACGTCGATGGGCTTCGGCACGACCATGGGCTTGTACACGGTGAAGCTGAATCCCGTCAGCGTTCCCGAGGAATCTCTGATTGGAAACCCAAGCCATGCGTCGAGCACGGCTGCGTTGGTGGAATCCGGCTTGACGAGATCCGGGATCCCGTCCCCATTCACGTCCATCAGGGAGAAAGCCTCGGCCGTCGTGCTCGCGTACCGGATACCGAAGTGAGTGGGCGCGACCCGTTCCCGGATCACAAGGGCGTCGATACAGATCTTCGTCGCTGAGAGGGAATAGGATGGGCCAGTCCCCTGGCCGAGCCATACCTGATAGTCGCAGCGGGGACTGGCGCCATCGGGTCCAACCGTGACCAGGTCAAGGATTCCGTCACCGTCGAAGTCCATGAACGCCGCTTGAAGCGGATTTCCCACGAAGGCGGGGGCAGGCGAGAGGGCGGGGGCACCTGGGGTCTGCGAGAGGGACACGGCTCCTGGGATCAGCGCGTTGGTGGCGAAGATCGGAACGGCCGCCCCAAGTGGAGACGTCGTGTTGCGCCGCCAATTGGGCCAGGCCACCCGGTCTGGCAGTCCGTCGCCATCGAGGTCGAGCCATTGCTCGTTCGACTGCGACGCCATGAGGTACTCCTCAAGGCTGAGTGCGATACCAGGGCTCAACTCGTAGGTGGACGTGCCGAGTTGGTATTCGAAACTGGTCGGGGGCAAGGAGACCAGGCCATCCCCCGCGTAGACCACCACCTGCGACAGGAGCAGCGTGTCTGCCTGCTGCTGGTGGGTGTAGGTGAGCTCGTGCCGCAGCAGCGTCGGCTTCCCGTCGGTCGAGGCCCCCTTGATCCGAACGGTGCGGAGGATGTTGGTCCGATAGGCGACGGTGTCGGCGGCGCGCTGGATCCGCGCCAGATAGTCGGGCGACCAAGAGAGCTCGACGGTCGTGCCGGTTTGGTTACCGGAGAAGTAGTTGAAATCGATCGCAGTCAGAAATGCCGATGCCCCGGACTCGTCCTGATAGGTGAAGTGCGTCGTGTTGAGATCGACATCGACCACGTCACTGAGATACCAGCGGCCCGACATCGAGGCAGACTGTACGTTTGGGCTCCTACGGGCAAAGGTGAAAGTCGTTCCCGAAGCGTCCGTGGCGGTCCAACTGGCGGGGGAGGACGTGATGCTCACAAAGGCCCCTTGAACCTCCGTCCGGTAGGAGTTGGTGTTCGGCGTGCCAAGAAGCCGCATCCTGGTGCCGTCGGCCACTAGCCAGTACCGGACCGGCACGTTGTCGCCAAGGGAAACCGGCGGCCGGGAAGTGTCGGTCTCGATGTAGAACGAGGTCAAGGACCAGCCTGCCCCCACGGAGTCGTTGTAGGTCGTACTGCTGCTGTAGGTGAGGTCCAGATGCGGCTGGTAGCGACCTCGCGCAGAAGGGAGTTCGAAGCTGTACCGGTAGCTGAGGGTCCCGCGGCTCTCGTCCACCACCGGACCGCCGACGTTCGGAGCCACGGGGAGCGCACGAGAGCGAGGGTCGGGACCGCTCGCCGGCGTCGAGAAGGCCTCCTTGGCGGTTCCGCTCGAGGCGATCTGGACGTGCTTCACGCCTCCTGGTCCGCAGAAGTCGAGGGTAGCCGGGTTGCCGTCGTCGAGACTGGGCGGTGCTCCGGGGCGGCAGGTTCCCGCGCCGTCGCACCTCTCCGCCCCGTTGCACACGTCGCCGTCGCTGCAGTCGGTGTTCAAGGTTGCGTTGGAATAGGAGCAACTCCATCCGCCATTGGCGAAGACCGCTGTGCCCGTCCTGCAGGTCGTGCTCGGACAGTCGACCGGCTGGCAGACACAGGCGCCCCAGGTGCCATGGTTGGTGCACGTCTTGATCCCGGTGGTGCAGCCGGTCAACGTGCAGGACATCGTGTCGCCGAGGAGACAGCCGGTTCCTCCGGCCATGGGAGTCACCCCGCCCTTGGTTCCGGCTGAGGTCGTGGTCTGGACCTGCCCCTGCACCAGGAACATCAACTGGACCGCTACTGTCGCGAGTTTCAAGCGGATCTCCTTCTCGATGTGCGGCGCTTCACGAGCTGTGGTTCAACGAGAGACGACGATGGCGGCGCAGATCGCCTGCTGTGCGCTTGCTGCACAGAGCTTGGTCTTGCCGATAGCGGTGGCCACAAAGCCGCTGGGGGCGGTCTGCTGGAGCAGCGCGGGGCCGACGAACTGCCAAGTCGGCTGGAATCGCCGCCCACCAGCCGTAGCCTCGAAGAAGGCCACTTGCCCCAGCCGGAGCTCGGCTGCGCTGGGCGCGAGCGAGAGCGGGCCGCTCGGCGGAGCCAACAGCAACGTGCCGGACCCGGCTACAGAGCTGGCTGCGGGCGCTTCGCGGACCTCAACCTCGAGCCGCTGGGCTGGATTGGTCGTGGCGCTGATGGTCGCCCGTCCCAGCGAGCGGGCCCGGAGTCCGCCGTCGGGCATCACCTCGACGATCCTCGGGTCACTGCTGGAGACGGTCCGGGCCGAAACGGTGCTGCCGACCGCAGCAGGGACAGGCACCACCGAGCCGACGCCCTCCAGGACCAGGCTCCGCTCGACGAAGATGACGAACGGCACTTCATCGGCCGAGGCGGTCGACGGGATGCCCTGCTGAGGTGGCTGTGGGTTTCCGCAGGCCGACGCGGCCATGACAATAAGCACGAGCGAGATCGCTCTGGAACGTCCGCTCAAGGTGACTTCCCTGCCTTCGTCTCAATGCCCATGTCATCGCTCCGTCCGGCGGACGAACCGTCGAGGTAAGGGGAAACCCGACCCGGGCGGATTCGCGCCGAGGAGGCAGACGAATGACGGGGATGAATGTGACAGAAGGCCCTACCCGGACGGCGAGAAAACTCAGCTGCGACCGAGAGTTGGTCGAACCAACCGTCGCAAGCATCCGCGACTCAATCCGAATTCGCTGAATCCGAGCGATGCCTCATGGACGTGGAGCAAAGTCGACGCAGTGGGTCATCAGCCGGAAGTACGTGTCGAGCCCCGTGTCATACGGGCGTGGCGACAAGACCGCCGCGCCCCTCGGCTTCACGTTGGCGCGGGCCTATTCGGCAGTGGTTTGCGTTGAGGCGTCGGGGAGGAGGAGTTCGGCCACGCCCAGGGGAAACGAGGGCTTCACCGCGCTGAACTCCTCGAACCAAGACGTTACTTCGAGCCTCAAGGTCCACCTGGACCAACTCCACCTCTTCGGAAAACACGGCCCTGGTCCGCGCGGACCAACCCCCCAAAAACAGAAATGGGGCTTCTGGTCCACGTGGACCAGAACGGGATTTCGAGCCTCCTGGTCCACGTGGACCAGCCGCACCTCTTCGGAAATCACTGCCCTGGTCCGCGCGGACCAACCCCCGAAAAGCTGAAATGGGCCTTCTGGTCCACGTGGACCAGGACGGAGATTTTGAGCCTTCTGGTCCACGTGGACCAGAACGATGAAATGGGCGCGCTGGTCCGCGCGGACCAGCACGATGTTTTCGCGTGTGGGGTGTCAGTTCCCCTGTCCTGTCACGAGGACAGGATTGGGAACGACCCGACTGACAGGGTTGAGCACGACCTCTGTCGCATAACCCCGCAGAACGAGAGCCCCGGCCCCGCCGCCCTCCGCCTTCCATC
>Ga0315271_10002695_pt1 | contig 11161 bp, 7 predicted proteins | sample C3_top_MG_FD_204664 | JGI IMG/M metagenome (GOLD analysis project Ga0315271, IMG submission 204664) | Sediment microbial communities from Yellowstone Lake, YNP, Wyoming, USA - C3_top | ecosystem: Environmental > Aquatic > Freshwater > Lake > Sediment | place: USA: Wyoming | collected 2017-08-01
GGAAGATCACGTTCCGGTGGAGGTTGTTCCCGCCTGTGTTGGAGGTCCACTCGTAGCCGATGAAGGCGGTGAACCGCCCCGGGTCGTTGTACTGCTCGGCTGCCGCGATGGTCTCCTTCCAGGCGCCACGGTAGGCGCGCGTGCCGGGGTAGTACATCAGGTCCTTCGGGAAGGTGCCTTGCGAGAAGGCGACGATGATCTCGATCGCGGCCTTGGCTCCCTCCCCGTTCCGGATCATGTCGTACCATCGGCGACCGGTGGGATCGGCCAGGAGCTCGGGCTTCCCGGCCAGGAGATCCGGGAAGAAGCCCATGTTGTCCGAGTGGTCGGCGACCGCCAGGAAGTCGAGCGGGCGGGAGAGCTTCGCCGGCTGTCCGCTGTTGGAGGTGACCTCCTCCCCTCGTGCGAAGCGGTAGGCCTCTCGCGGGCCAATCCGCGCGCCGAAGGCTCCGGCATCGAACGAGAATGCGGTGTGCAGGTGCGTGTCGCCGAAGAGCGGGCGTGTCGGGTAGTTCCGGCCCGCGTAGGGCGAGTAGGGTTTCTTCGGGAAGTCCTTCTCGCGGATCGTCCCCTCGTGGCTGCCCGCGTCCTGCGCCATCGCCGGGAGCGACAGGGTGGTACCCAGGATCACTGCCATGGCACGCCCGAAGACATGAACCCGTCTCATGACCCCTCCAACGTCTTGCTTCAGCGCTGCGTCCAACCGCACCCCTCGGCGCCCCGTGTCGACTCGAGCGAGTGAACTCCTGAATTCCGGCCGGCGCAACAGATTACGGGCTAACCGTGAAAGCAGTTGTTCCGGGACCCTGGACGCCTCTACGTGCTGAGCGGTTCGGATAGAATACGTGCGGCAGCTAGGACGGGTCCGTACGCCACCCTCGCAGGGAGTTACCGATGACCAGGTTCGCAGTGGTTGCGCTTGCGCTTCACGCCGTGTTGGGGGTCGTTCCCGCCTGGGGCCAGGCTCCCGCCGCCAAGGAGGGTCTTCCGGAGCGGGTTGCCGCCCTGAAGCAGTCCCTCGCCCAGAGCCAGAAGGCCCTGCGGACCTACCAGTGGGTCGAGACGACCGCGGTGAGCTTGAAGGGAGAGGTGAAGTCGCAGAAGCAGATGAGCTGCTCCTACGGGGCCGACGGGGCGCTTCAGAAGCTGCCCATCTCCGCCACCCCGCCTCCGAAGAAGAAGGGCGGCCTGCGGGGGAAGATCGTGGAGTTGAAGAAGGAGGAGCTCACCGACACGATGAAGCAGGCGGTTGCCCTCGTGAAGACCTATGTGCCGCCGAACCCGGCGATGATCCAGCGCGCCGTCGATGCCGGGAAGGTGTCGATCGAGATCTTGCAGCGGGGCAAGGTCGCCCGGCTCGTGTTCAAGGACTACGAGCTTCCCGGTGACTCGCTCGGGGTCACCATGGACCTCACGACGAACCACCTCATGGCGATCTCGGTCGCGAGCTACCTGGGGGCCCCGTCCAAGCCCGTGACCATGAATGCGACCATGGGGAGCCTGGCCGACGGCACGACCTACACGGCGAGCACGCAGCTCTCCCTGCCCTCCGACCAGCTCGTCGTGAACGTGGCCAACTCTGGCTACCAACAGATGTGAGGGGACGTTTGCCCCCATGAGGGGCGACCCCTCCATGAAGGAGATGGCGGTTGTCTTCATCGACCGGCAGATACGTTCCGGAAGTAAGCACCCTCAGCGAGGCTGCTCGCCTCGCGACCTCTGCAGCATGGCCTTTATTTCCATGACGTCGACTCGGATCGCGTTTCGAACGCGGAAGTGCGGAAGCTCGCCACGGTCGCAAAGCCCGTAGACCGTCGCAGGGCACACTCCGAGGAACTTCGCGACCTGGCGCACGGTGAGAAGCTTCCCCACTGACCGTAGAGCTTCGTCGTCCGAAGAGGGGCCGTCCAGCAAGGATCCAGAAAAATCCTTGCTCAAGCTTGCATGGGCTTGCACATTTTGGCTTTTCTCGTCGGACACACTTGTCGTAATTGCACGGGCTTGCACGTCCTCGCACGTATTTGACGATACGTGAATATCCTCTACGAAGGAAAATTTACGGGGTTGAACTCCTGTGCACTCGAGTCCACGCAAGGGTCGTCAGGCAACACCTATCGCACCAGCTCGGCGATCAGATCCTCTGTTCGTCCGTCGTCTCCTGCGCGACGAGCTCGTTCTTCAGGATCTTGCCCGAAGCGTTTCGGGGGATGGCCTTCGTGAACGCGATGAAGCGAGGCTTCTTGTACCCGGCGATGCTCTCGCCCACGAAGTCCGCGATCTCTCGTCTCGACGGGCTCGCGCCATCCTTCAGGATGACGAAGGCCTTCACCGCCTCTCCCCACTTCTCGTCGCGGATGCCCACGACGGCCGCGTCGGCGATGGCCGGGTGCCGGAGCAGGACTAACTCGACCTCCTGGGGATAGACGTTTTCACCGCCGGTCTTGATGAGGTACTTCTTGCGGTCCACCATCTTGACCTGGCCGTTCTCCGTGACGACGAAGAGGTCGCCGGTGTGGTGCCAGTCGCTCCGCAGTGTCTCGGCTGAGGCCTCCGGGCGCTTCCAGTAGCCGGACATGATCGTGTCGCCCCGGATGCAGAGCTCGCCGACCTTTCCGGGCGGGAGTTCGCGATCCTGCTCGTCCATGATCCGGTAGTCGAAGAACGGCATCACGTGCCCGTAGGTCCCAGGATCGGCACGGATCATGTCGGAGGTCGCCCAGGTGATCTTGCTGCCCGACTCGGTCTGCCCGTAGATGCCGAAGTACTTGGCCCCGAGCGTGCGCTCCACGATCTCGGGCAGTTCGGGCTTCTCGAGCCCGGCGGCGCCGATGAAGACTCGGAGCGACGAGGTGTCGGTTCCCTTCCGGGCGTCGTCGTACAGGAAGGCGGCCGAGATCCCAGGAACGAGGAACATGAAGGTCACGCGGTGCTTCACGATGAGGCCGTAGAATAGCTTGGGGCTGGGCAGCGGCGCCGTGACGACCGTTCCCCCCAGGATGAGCTGGGAGAAGGCGGTGCCGAATCCGGCCACGTGGAAGTAGGGCAGGAACGCCAGATACACGTCTTCCGGCCCCATCCGGAAGCAGGTGGCCATGTTGTTCGCATATCCCGTCCAGGATCGCTGCGGGATCATGCACCCCTTTGGCTCGCCGGTCGTCCCGCTCGTGTAGAGCAGCAGGAAGAGCGTGCCCCCCGTGACCTTCTCGTCCGGTTCGGACGGCGGGTTGTCGTCGCGGACCAGGTCGCCGTACGACGTCCAGCCGTCCCGCGGACCAGCGTTCAGGATCTTCAGGCCCACGGCTGGAATCCCGGAGATCGCGGCCTGCGCAAGTTCCACCAGCTGCCCGTCCGCGAAGATGGCCTTCGCCCCCGAGTCCTCGATGATGAACTTCAGCTCCTTCGGGTTGAGGCGCATGTTGAGGGGGACGGCGACGGCACCGATCCACGCGAGCGCAAGGAAGATCTCGGTGTAGCCCTTGCTGTTGAGCGACAAGCAGGCGACACGGTCGCCGTGTCCGACGCCGGCGCGGACCAGCCATCCGGCGACCCGGGAGACCCGGTCGTGCAGCTCGGCGTAGGTGATCGACTCGCCCGTGAGACCGTCGACAACCGCGACCGCGCTCCCTCTCTCGATCCGGTGCCGCTTCAGGAAGTAGCGGAAGGGAACGGAAAGAAGCGCCTGGCTCTGCTCCTGCGACATGGCGACCCCCCTCTATGGCGCGTCTGGAAACTTCGGCGTCCTCTTCTCGAGCCAGGCCTTGACCCCCTCCTTGTAGTCGCCGTGGGGGATCAACTCGGCCCAGTAACTTCTCTCCAGGGCGAGGCCCTGCTCCAGTGGCAGGTCGAGCCCCTCGTCCACGCACCGTTTCACGTGACGGATAGCGATCGGGCTGTTCGCCGCGATCTCGGCTGCGATCCCGAGCGCCTCGGCCAAGAGGCGCTCGGCATCCACGACCGCCTCCACGAGACCGATCGCGAGTGCGTTCTCGGCGCTGACTCGCCGTCCCGTGTACATGAGGAGCTTGGCCCGCCCGGGCCCGACGAGGCGGGAGAGGCGCTGCGTCCCTCCGGCCCCCGCGAGGATCCCGTACCGGACTTCCGGCAGGCCTAGCGTCGCCTGGCGCGAGGCGATCCGGACGTCGCAGGCGAGCGCGATCTCGAGCCCTCCCCCCAGAGCGTAGCCGTTCACCGCAGCAAGGGTCGGGAAAGGAAGGTTGGCGATCCGGTCCATGAAGCCCTGGACCATCTCCACGAAGGCCCTGGCATCCGCCACCGACTCGATCTCCAGGAAGCGGTTCATGTCCCCGCCGGCCTGGAAGTACGCTCCGGTGCCCGTGATGACGGCCGCCCGGACCTGCCGACCCTCTAGGTCGTCGAGAACCCGGACAAAGTCGCTGTGCAGCTCATCGGTGAACGCGTTCACCGGTGGACTGTCCATGGTGATGATCGCGATCCCGTTCTCCAGCGTGAAGTCGACGTGCTGTCTCACGAGATCGCCCTCCCCGACGAGGGCGTCGATTCTGGCGTCCCGCGCAGGCGCGCGTCAATGCCCGGTCCCGATGGATGTCGCTCTCGTCCGGAGGGCAGGCCACCAAGATCAACGCTCGTCGTCTCGGTTCGCTGGTCGCCGTGCGAAAGCGCGTCCAGACTTGGACGAGAATCCGAAGGCCCGATGTCTATCCTGCTTCACCTTGGAAGCTTGCCCTTCTTGCGGCCGCGCCGAGGCGGCGGCGCTCACGCGGGGCCGGGGCGGGCCTGAAGCTCTCTGAGGTACTGGTGCACGAAGGCGATGGCCATGCTGCCCTCGCCCACCGCTGCCGCGACCCGCTTCACGGGGCTGGACCGGACGTCGCCGCAGGCGAAGATGCCCGGGATGCTCGTCTCGAGGAGGTACGGATCCCTGTCGAGCTGCCACCGTCCCCCGGAGCGCAGGTCGGAGCCCGTGAGCACGTAGCCCTTCCCGTCGAGCGCGATCTCGGGTGGGAGCCACGAGGTCTCGGCGTCCGCGCCAATGAAGATGAACAGTCCCCCCGACCCGAGTCGGGTCTTCTGGCCGTTGGCGGCGTCTCGGACGTCGATTGCCTCGAGCGAGGTGTCGCCGTGGGCTGCAGTCACCTCCGTCTGGAAGAGCACGCGAATGTTCGCCCGGGTGGCGAGCTGGTCGATGAGGTAGCGCGACATGCTCTTCTCGAGCGTCTCTCCGCGGTAGACGATGGTCACGCTCCGGGCATGGGTCGAGAAGAACATCGCTGCCTGGCCCGCCGAATTGCCCGCGCCGATGATGTGAACGTCCAGGCCGTGGGTGTTCGCCGCCTCGCTGCGGGCTGCGCCGTAGAAGATTCCCTTGCCCGCGAGCCGGTCGAACCCTTCGATCGCGAGCTTCCGCCACGAGACCCCGCAGGCGAGGATGATCGTCCGCGCCCGCAGGATGTCGCCTCCATCGAGGTGGGTCTGACGCGTCGCCGCGTCGATCCTCGTGATCGACCGCGTGACCAGGATCTCGGCGCCGAGCCTGCGCGCCTGCTGGAGGGCGCGGCTCGAGAGCTCGTCCCCTGACACGCCCGAGGGGAAGCCGAGGTAGTTCTCGATCCGCGAGGACGTGCCCGCCTGACCGCCGGGTGCCTCGCGCTCGACCACGATCGTGCGCAGCCCCTCGGAGGCGCCGTACACCGCAGCTGCCAGCCCGGCGGGCCCCGCGCCGACGATCACCGTGTCGTACTCCGCGGCCGCCGGCTCGGTCGGGATGTCGAGGAGCTCGGCCACCCGACGAAGCTGCGGTCGCACGACGGTCTTGCCGTTCATGATGCGAATGGCGGGGTAGTCACCCTTGGCCGGGAGCGGCCCCCCCCACTGCCCCGCATCGGAGGGCACGTCCGGCTGGAGCCATCGGAACTGGATCTGGTTGCGGGCGAGGAAATGCCTCAGCTCCGCGCAGGACGCGTCCCACTGATGGCCGAGGACGGTCGCCAGGAACGGGGCGGTCGCGGACACGATGGCCTGCAGTCCCTTGGGCCCGCTGATCCGGTAGCTCGCAAGGAGCTCCACCCGCTTCCCGATCTCCGGCGCGACGGCGACGATGGCGTGGTAGTCCTGCGGCTCGATCCGGAGGAGCCGCGACGGCTCCGCCGCCCGGAGCCCGGCGGGTTGGCGCATTCCGAGCGCCATGGACACCTCCCCGAAGATGTCGCCGGGCCGCCGCTCGCCGATCACGCGCTCCACGCCATCGACGAGCCGGACCGCCTCGACCCGACCCTCGAGCACGCCCAGGAGCGCCCGCTCGTCCCCCTCGTGCAACGCGTACTGGCCGGGGCCGAGCGAGATGTCGGACGCGGCACGGCAGAGATGCTCGCAGTCAGCCGGCTCGAGCCCCTCGAAGATCTTGAACCGTCCGATGTCCTCTTTCGTCACCATGCAAGCCACCGCCGATTCTTCCCGGCCGGGCAGGCGGCAACTCCGCCGTCCGGGGCATCGACCGGTACCCCGACGACCTGGACTCGCTCTGGTCTCGTTGCGTTCGTCAGCCGGACAAGGCTACTGCGCAGGGTCACGCCCTGCCACCCTGGCGCCATCGCACCGATCCGAGGCCTGATGGACCCACGGCCTGCCGGGGGGCGACCGAACCCCGAGGCGTCGCGAAACCACGGGCTCCGGCCAACATCAGCTCGCCGTCCCTACTTGCCGGCGGGCATGAGCGTGCCCTGCGAGGCCACGGCCTTCCATTGTCCCTTGCGCTTCACGAAGACGTCGGTCCACGTGTAGCGCCCGCTCGTGTCCTTGCCCTTGTAGGAGCTCTTCTCCTCGTCGCTCCCGGTGACGATGGCGGTATCACCGAAGATGCGGACCTTCATGTCTCCGAGCGTGATCGACTCGGTCTTGGATTCGCCGGACTTCAGCTCGGCGAGGGTCTGGGCCTTGGTCATCGTGCCGAAGGGCCCCTGGCCGACCCAGTCGTCGGCGAGGATCTTTCCGAGCGCCGTGGCGTCCGCCTTCACGCTGGCCTGGGTCCAGTCTCGTTCGACTTGCAGCAGCTCCTTCTCGTCCTTGGCGGTGTCCTTCGCGATGGCGAGTCCGGGAGCGGCCCCGACGACGGCGATACCGACGGCAAGCGCGACCAAAGTGAGTCGTTTCACGTGGTCCAACCTTTCATCTGTGAGGGACGAGTCCAGACCCCCGGTCAAGTCCACTGCCTATTCGGGGAATCGGGGCCGTGCAGGGAATCTCCCCTTGAGCCGCGCCCGGGAAGGCCAGCCCACCGGTCCGAGCCAGCTGACGCCATCCGTGCTACTGAACCCGGCACGGAGCTGGGCGGCAGCTTCGAGAGCGGCAGGGAAAGCGAATGCCCACGGACCAGACGGTGCTTCTCGTCGGCGGCACGGGACGGACCGGCCGGCGCGTGCTGGCGCAGCTCGTGAGCAGAGGCGTCGGCGTCCGCGCCATCGTGCGATCGGGCCGCGGAGTCCCCGCGGGCGCCGCCGAGAGCCCGGGCGTCGAGGTGGTCGAGGCCAGCTTGCTGTCGCTCTCCGACGACGAGCTGCGGCACCACCTTCGCGGCTGCACCGCGGTGGTCTCGTGCCTGGGCCACGTCCTCAGCGTCAAGGGTGTCCTGGGGCCGCCCCGCGACCTCGTCACCAGGGCCACCACCAGGCTCTGCCATGCCATCGAGGCGGCGCAGCCCGCCGGGCCCGTCAAGCTCGTCCTCATGAGCAGCGTCTCGGTTCATCAGCCGGGGAAGCTCGACGCGCGTCGTGGCGCCTTCGAGAGGGCGTTCCTGTGGTTGCTCCGCGGCCTGCTTCCCCCGGCCAGGGACAACCAGCTGGCCGCCGACTTCCTGCGCCGGGCCATCGGGACGGGCCACCCGTTCGTGCAGTGGGTGGTGGTTCGGCCGGACACGCTCCTCCAGGGCGAGACCTCTGGGTACGCCCTGCACGCGGGGCTGGTGAGCAGCCTCTTCGCCCCCGGCCGCACCACCATGGCCAACGTCGCGCACTTCATGTGCGAGCTGGTGACGAACCCCAAGGCCTGGGAGGAGTGGAAGGGGCGCATGCCTGTCATCGTCGACGCGACCGGCGCGATGGCACCGGCCAGGCCGGCGGCGCCTTCCCAGGCGAAGCCCGCAAGGGCCAAGCCCTGACCGCACACCTTGCCGCCGGGAAACGGTGCTGGCGGCTCGACAACCTCGAGGTCGCCCATGAGATTGATCCGCCTACGTGGACGCTGAGCGAGAGGCACTTGCGGCCCGAAGGCACTTGGCTCGTCGCTGGCCTGGGCCACCTCGCCGGGGTGAAGGTGCCGGTATTTGCGATCCTGTTCATCATCATCGGAGCGAGCATCATCCTGAGGCCGCTCTTCGCGAAGCGCCCTAACTGACCTCGCCCTCCGGGCGGAAGCCCAGCATCGACCCGGCGAGGTCCAGTCCCTGGGCCGGAAGATCGATGGTTTCAACCCAGGCGGGGTGGTGGCGAGCAACAAGCCACGGCGCCCATCGCCGAGGCGTTCGAGCTTCTCGTCGGGAAGCCCGAGAACTGCTATCAAGGTGACGGACGGGCGCGCCGCCCCGCTGGCCGCGGAGATCACCGGCGCCAACCTCCACGACAAATGGCTCGTCGCCCAGACGTTCGATGCCGTGGTCGTGCGCGCGCCGCGAGGCCCGCGCCCAGTGGAGCGGAGGGAGGACGACCATGGCCGATCCAGGCTCGATAGAGGGGATGACGTCGCGTCCGCCCTCCGAGGAGGAGCCGGTGGCCCGCGTCGGTACCCCTGCCCCGGCGCAAGTCCGCCGGATGGTGCTGTCCGCGGCCTCGACACCGGTGGAGCGCAAGGCGGTCGAGCGCTGGCTGGAGCGGGAGTGGGGGAGCGTCTCGGCGCAGACCGCATGCGAGCTGGTGAGCCACCGCGATCCCCGCCTCGAGGCGCGCCTGTCGAGCGATGACGATCTCGTCGTGATCCCGGTCCGGGTGACCTGGTTGCCTTCGGTCCGCGGCGGCGACCGCGTCGCTGACCTCGGCGACCTCCTGTCGTTCTCCGACCCCTGGCACCCTCCCCGGCGACTGCAGGCGCGGATCGTTCGGAACGAGCCCGACCGGTGCCGCGTCATCGCCGGCGAGGCGACGCGCGTCAGCGAGCTGCGCCGCAGCTGGCGCGAGGAGGGCGGCATCCGCGACTTCGGCCCTCACGTGCTGCGCCAGGCCACCCTGGCCCTCGATCGCGCCGAATGGGCCGTTGTCGGACATCGGTACAAGGTTCCCAGCCTCGTCATCGAGCAGATCGAGGACCGACCCGAGTTCCAGGATGCGCTGGCCGAGATGGCCCGCTCCGTGGGGCGCTCGCTGGCAGGCGTGCAGCGCGCGGCACGATCCTGCCTGAGGGAGATGGTGACGACCCAGACGCGGCTCGGGATCGACCTGTTCTACGGCCAGCTCGGGAAGGCCGTCCTCGGCCGCCTTGCGGTCGACGTGGACGCGGCGCGGCTGGAGGAATTGCGGACGCTGAACCGGAACCACGCCCTGGTGTTCCTGCCGTCGCACAAGTCGTACATCGACCCGCTTCTCCTCGGGCGCACTCTGCAGCGCCACGGCTTTCCTCCCAACATCCTGGTGGGCGGTATCAACCTGAGCTTCTGGCCGCTGGGCTCGCTCGCCCGCCGGGCGGGGATCTTGTTCATCCGGCGCAGCTTCAAGGACGACGACGTCTACAAGGTCGCGCTGCAGGGGTACATGCGCCTCCTGGTCCGGGAACGTTTCAACCTCGAGTGGTACATCGAGGGCGGGCGCTCGCGGACGGGCAAGCTCCGCCGTCCGCGCCACGGCTTGCTCGGGTACCTTGCCGAAGCGGTGAGCGAGCCAGAGGCGCGGGACGTGTACCTCGTCCCGACCGCAATCGCCTTCGATCAACTGTACGAGCTCAAGGCCATGGCGGCCGAGGCGCTGGGCGTCAGCAAGAAGGCGGAGAGCCTGCAGTGGATGGTGGAGTACGTGCAGGCCCAGCGACGGAGTCGCGGCAAGGCCTGGGTCCGCTTCGGCACGCCGCTCTCCCTGCGCGAGGCGCTGGCCGCCGGCGACGGGGCCGTGCAGGATCCCGGCGCACGCGCACGCGCCGTTCAGAAGACGGCCCTGGAGGTCTGTCACCGTATCAACCGCGCCACCCCCATCACCCCCACGTCGCTGGTGACCTTCGCGCTGCTCGGCGTGGAGGACCGCGCCCTCACGCTGGCGGAGATCGAGGCGACCCTCGAGCCGATTCTCGAATACGCGGCGAAGCGCGATCTGCCGACCGTGGGCGGGTTGCTGCCCGGGGACGACGCTCCCATCCGCGAGGCGCTCGAGACGCTCGAGCGACAGGGGGTGGTGCGCCGCTTCACCGAGGGCACGGAACCCGTCTATGCCATCGGTGCCGATGAGCACCTCGTGGCAGCCTTCTACCGGAACAGCACCATCCACTTCTTCGTCAACCGCGCCATCGTCGAGACCGTGATGGCGCGCGGCGCGGAGGAGCGCTTCACGGGCCTGGACCAGGTGATCGCGGCAGCGGTTCGACTCAGGGAACTCCTGATCTTCGAGTTCATCTTCCCCAGGAAGCGGGATTTCCTCGAGGCGCTGCGCGAGGAGGTGGAACTGTTCGGCCCAGGCTGGGAGCAGAACGTGGCCTCCCCGGAGCTCACCCACGCGATGCTGGAGCGCTCCCGGCTCCACGTCGCCCACCGCGTCCTTCGCTCCTTCCTCGAGGCGTACCAGGTGGTGGCCGACCACCTGGCAGCGCAGCCACCCGGGTTGCCGCTCGACGAGGAGGCCTTCCTGTCGCAGTGCGTGGGCATCGCCCGTCAGTACCGGCTGCAGCACCGGATCTGGAGCACCGAGTCCGTCTCGCAGGAGCTCTTCGGCAATGCACTCTCGGTTGCCCGCCATCGGGGCCTGCTTGCCGCCGACGGCGACGACCTGCAGGCGCGCCGGCGAGCGCTGTCGGACGAGATCGCCGACCACGTCGGCCGCATCGCCACCATCCGTGACTTCGCTGTGCGCGATCTGCGCGAGATCCTGCGCCGGGGCCGCTGGACGGAGGGAGGCACCGGATGGAAGGACCCGACGATCTGATCGACGAGATCCCGGCCGGCCGCGCCGGGCCCTCGGTCGGCGCCTTCTTCGACTTCGACGGCACCCTCATCTCC
>Ga0315271_10002696_pt1 | contig 11160 bp, 12 predicted proteins | sample C3_top_MG_FD_204664 | JGI IMG/M metagenome (GOLD analysis project Ga0315271, IMG submission 204664) | Sediment microbial communities from Yellowstone Lake, YNP, Wyoming, USA - C3_top | ecosystem: Environmental > Aquatic > Freshwater > Lake > Sediment | place: USA: Wyoming | collected 2017-08-01
CTGGCCGGCCAGCTGGGTTACGAGGTGGTGGGCCTGCTGTGCGGGCACGACGTGGGGGAGCTGGCCCGGGAGGTCATTCGCCGCGGCGCCGACCGCGTCCTCTTGGCCGACCATCCGGAGCTGGCCCAGTACCGCACCCTCCCCTATGCCCGCGTGGCGATCAGCGAGGCGCGCAGGCGCGCGCCGGAGATCTTCCTGGTCGGCGGCACGCCCAACGGCCGCGACTTCGCGCCGCGTGTCGCCAGCGCCCTGCGCTGCGGCCTGACCGCCGACTGCACGGACCTGCAGATCGGCGACTACTACGTCAAGCGCGAGGACACGACCTACAAGGATCTCCTGTACCAGATCCGGCCGGCCTTCGGCGGGAACCTGGTCGCCACGATCGTCAATCCGCGCACGCGGCCCCAGATGGCCACGGTCCGCGAGGGGGTCATGCACATGCCCGCCGCGGACCCCGGCCGGACCGGGGTCGTGGAGGCCGTGACGCCCGCGTTCGAGCCGGGCGACTTCGCCCTGGAGGTCCTGAGCCGGAAGGTCCGCCACTCCGCCGTCAGGCTCAAGGACGCGGCGGTGATCGTCTCCGGGGGCGCGGGCATCTCCGGCGCCGAGGAGTTCGCCCTGTTGCGCGACCTGGCCAACCTGCTCGGTGGAGAGGTCGGCGCCTCGCGCGCCGCCGTGGACGCGGGGATGATCGGCCGCGAGTACCAGGTGGGCCAGACCGGCACGACCGTCCGGCCACGCCTCTACATCGCCGCGGGCATCTCGGGCGCCATCCAGCACCGGGCGGGAATGGACCAGTCGTCCAAGATCATCGCCATCAACACCGACCCCAACGCGCCGATGTTCGGGGTCGCGCACTACCGCATCGTGGGCGACGCCGCGGACGTCCTGCCCATGATCATCAAGGCCCTGCGCGAGCGCTCCATGGATCAGCGAGAAGCCGAATGAGCGAGAACTTCTTCCTCGACAACCCGGACCTGCAGTTCCGCCTCGAGCATCTCGACCTGCGCGAGGTACTCGAGCTCAAGGAGAAGGGCTACTCCGAGGCGCTTCTCCACCCGACCGCCCCGCGCAACTACGCCGACGCGAAGGACAACTACCGCATCGTGCTCGACGTCCTGGGCGAAGTGTGCGGCGAGCGCGTGGCGCCCCGGGCCGCCGAGGCCGACGAAGAAGGCGCCCACTACGAGAACGGCGAGGTCACGTACGCCGCCCCCACCCTGGCCGCAATCGAGGCCCTGCGCCAGGCGGAGCTCTTCGGGGCCATGCTGTCCCGGGAGTACGGCGGCCTGAACCTGCCCGAGTCCGTCTACCAGATGATGGTCGAGATCGTGGCCCGGGCGGAGAGCGGCTTCATGACCGTGTACGGCCTCCAGGAGATCGCCTCGCTGCTCGAGGAGCACGGCGACCCGGAGACCAAGGCCCGGATCCTGCCGCGCTTCGCGCGCGGCGATGTCTCCGGGGCGATGGTCCTGACCGAGGCCGACGCCGGATCGGACCTCGGCGCCGTGGCGACGCGGGCAACCCTGGACGAGGCCACCGGCCAGTGGCACCTCAACGGCGTGAAGCGCTTCATCACCAACGGCCTGGCGGACGTGTCGCTGGTCCTGGCCCGAAGCGAGGACGGCTCCACCGACGCCCGCGGGCTGTCCATGTTCGTGGTCGAGCGTGACGACACGGTCAAGATCCGGCGGATCGAGAACAAGATGGGGATCCACGCGTCCCCGACGTGCGAGATCCAGTACGTCAACACCCCGGCCATCCTGCTCGGCAAGCGCCGCTTCGGGCTCATGCGCTACGCCATGAACCTGATGAACGGCGCCCGCCTGGCCGTGGCCGCCCAGGCCCTCGGCATCGCGGAGGCCGCCTACCGGGAGGCCGACAAGTACTCGCGCGCGCGCATCCAGTTCGGCAAGCCCATCCGAAGTTTGCCGGCCGTGGGCCGGATGCTGCTGTCGATGCGGGTGGACCTGGAGGCCACGCGGACCCTCCTGGCCGAGACGGGACGCTGGGTGGACCTGTGGAAGGTCTACGAGAGAGCCCTCGAAGAGGGCGGCTCGGACACGGACCCCGCGACGCGCGCCCGCCACAAGCAGTGCCAGGCCCTCTCCGAGACCCTGACCCCGATGGTGAAGTACTGCGCCACCGAGATGGGCAACCGGGTCTGCTACCAGGCCATGCAGGTCCACGGCGGCGCGGGCTACATGCGCGAATTCAACATCGAGCGCCTCTTCCGGGACGTCCGCATCACCAACATCTACGAGGGAACGAGCCAGCTGCAGGTGGTCGCGGCCATCGGCAAGCTGCTCAACCGGTCGCTCGATCCGCTGCTCGCCGAATGGCAGGCGGCCGAGTACCCGGCCGACATGGCGGCCGAGAAAGCGCTCCTGGTTGAGCTGACCGGCCTCTTCGACCAGGCCGCGGCCGGGCTCAAGGCGCAGCCCGAGCGCGATCGCGTGGACTACTACGCCGTCGACCTGGTCGAGATGGCGATCTGGGTCGTCGGCGGCTGGCTCATGCTTCGCGACACCTGCGCCGCGGAGGACAAGAAGCCGATCGCCCGGGCGTACGTGGCGTCGGTCGCCCCGAAGGTCCGGGCCGCGGCCGAGGTGGTCCTCGCGTCCAGCCCCGTTCCGCTCGAGGCGATCGGGACCCTGCTGCCCTAGACAGCCGCTCCGCGCCTCGGTGCTGGTCCTCAGGCGTGGATCGCGTCGAGGGTGATCCGCCGCGCGTGGATCCGGCAGATGACCCGGGTCTCGCGCCCCTGCTGCTCGAGCGGGTAGATGTGGCCGTAGTACTGCGGATGGCGTGTGTACGTGCGCGTCAAGGCGTCGAGATGCTCGACGGCGCCGTCGCGAACGAGCTCGGCGTCGCCCCGGATCTGGACGAAGCGCCCCGTGTTGTCCGGGTCGACGACGAGCAGGCTGACCTTCGGGTTGCCCTCCAGGTTGCGACCCTTCCGGCGCTCGAGCGTCGTGTTCACCCGTGCGCACGCGCCGTCGAAGTCGACCCACACGAGGCTCGACTGGGGCTGCCCGTCCGGGCCCATCGTGGTGAAGACGCCACAGATCGGCCGGGCCAGCAGGTCGAGGTGCGAGGCGGGAACCGGCACGGCCTCGGGCGCGACAGGCAGGCTCATCGCGCGCCTCCGGGTCCCCGGGCGTCGAGCGCCACGACGTGGTCCGGTCGGATCCGGCACAGGACGGGGAGCTCCGTCTCGGCGAAGCGGGCCGGGATCGCGTCGCCGAAGTAGCGGATCGGACGGCCGGCGGACTTCGAGGCCAGCACGTCGAGGTGGTCCGCTGCGCCCTCCTCGGTCATCTCGATCACCGTGCCCCGGACCTCGAGATAGCGGAGGGGCTGCCCCGGGTCGTAGCAGAGCAGCGTGACCCGCGGGTCGCGGCGCATGTTCCGCTCCTTGGCGAAGCCGCGCATCGTGTTGACCCGCACGCACTCGCCGTCGAAGTCGCACCAGACGACCGAGGTCTGGGGGTAGCCGTCGGCCATGATCGTGGTCAGGGCCGCCACCGGTGGGCACTCGACCAGGTCGAGGTGGGACGCCGGGATCTCGTCGCTAGCGTGATCGCGCAGCAAGCCGATGGTCGGCATCGGGCGCCTCCTCTCCGAGCTCGCGGAGCAGGCGCTCCACGGCTGACGGCGACGGGGGTTCGAGCGCGAGCTCGGCAGGGAGCTCCTGCCCGGTGAGCCAGGCCTCCACCATCCGGACGTGCAACTCCATCCGCCGCGCCAGCCAGCCGTGGCCGAGTCCTGGCGCGAACCTCGCTACGGCGTGCGGCATGAGCGCTGCCTGCGCCGCGTTGGATTGTCGGACAACGGTCTCCCCCTCCCCGGCAACGAGAAGGGTCGGACATGTCGCGGCGATCTCGACGCGCGAGACGCCGCTCCTGAACCCCTCCACGAAGGCGCGCCTGAACGCTCGGCGTGACGAGGCGCGCAGGTCGGCGCGGCCCACTTCGTCCATCCCGATGATGCCGGCGAAGAAGGCTGTCACTGGTCGGGTATGAAGGAAGGGCGCGATCGCAGCGATGCCGAGGAGGAACGGTCCCTTGGCCCACCACGAGAGGACGCCGGCACCGTCGATCACCACGCGGTCGACGAGCTCGGGGTGGCGGTCCAGCAGGGTGTGGGCGACCCCGCCGCCCCACGAGAGACCGACGATGTGCGCCCGGCCGGCCGGGACGCGCGTCTCGATGAGCCCGGCGACGAGGTCCGCTGTCTCGATTCGCGAGGCCGTCGCAAGGCGGTTGCTGCGCCCGAAGCCCGGGAGGTCCGGCGCCAGGCAGTGGAACCGATCCCCGAGCGTCACCATGTGGTCGCGCCACATCCGACCGCTTGCGCCGGCGCCGTGCAGGAAGACGACGGCCGGCGAGCCGGGAGTGCCGGACTCGTGAACGTACATCCCGATTGCGGTCGACCGCCCTCCGCTTTCGACTTCGAGCGGCGTCATCGTAGTGCTTCCTGGCTGCCGGACGAGGAGCGTCCGGCACTGCCAAAGAATGGGGTGGGGTGCCAGCCCGCGACGAGCGTCGCCCAGAGGAGGACGGCGTCGATCGCGAGGCCGGGCAGCGTCCAAGGGGTGACGAAGAGCACGAGCACCAGCGCCGAGGATACCGACGCGATGACGATGGACAGCTTCCAGGGGGACCGCAAGGGCCCCATGGCCGTAACAGCGGCGAGCAGGTAGGCGAAGAAGCTCACCAGCACGAGCGCGACCCCCACGCTGCGGACCACGTCGGGGCCGGCCCCCAGGGCGGAGACGAGCCATGGATCGGTGGCGACGAACGGCCATGCCGGGCCGCAGATGTACCCGATGTGGATGCACCCATGGACCACGAGGAACAGTGCGAGCAAGAGCGGCATCACGAGACTCCCGTTGGGGTTGACGATGGAAGGGCGAAGGTCTCCACGGAGATCAGCGACAGGCCCAGGTCCCGGATCGCTGCGAGGAGCCCATGGACGGCGGCCTGGTCGGCGAGCTCGCCGCACACGAGCGTGGTGCCGTCGGACTCCGTCGTGACCGCAAGGTCCGTGAACATGCCCGACCAGGCCGGCGACAGCTCACCGTCCAGTCGCACGCGGACCTGGTATCGAGCCTGGTGGGTCATCGGGACCTCCGCCTGTTCCGGCGCGACGTGGCCGGATCTCGGAGACGAGCCTGCGGCTCAACCCCCGACCCGCGCATCCATCCGGAGATGGAGCGGGGGGTTGGATTCGTAGCAGAGGCTCATCGAGGCACGCGCCTCGCCTGAAGTGGCGTCGAACGGCACTGTGCGACCGCGGCCTCGGCCCTGACACTGCCCCGAGACTCGTCCCGTCTCGGCGCCACCACCGGAGGGCTGAGCGCACAATGGATGCTCCAGGGCGCGAAGCCCTGATCATGACGAAGCTCGGCGTCCAGGCGCGGGGCACGCGGCACGTCGAGCGCGAGCGGCTGCGGACCCAGCTTGACACCGCCTCCGAGGCCCGCCTCGTGCTCGTCTCGGCGCCCGCCGGCTTCGGCAAGAGCACCCTGCTCGCCGAGTGGCTGGGCCAGCCGGGCGTCCGGGGCGCATGGGTATCCCTCGACGCCCGCGACAACGACATCGTGCGATTCGCCCGCTATCTCGCGGCGGCCGCGGCACAGCTGGCAGGTGGGGCGGAGGACGCCCCGTCGCTCGACGCCCCGTCGTTCGACGAAGAGCTCGCTCAGGCCGGCATCCTCGACGGCCTCGCAGCAACCGGGCGCGGCGCCGTCCTCGTGCTCGACGACTACCACGTGATCGATGAACCGGCGATCCACAGCCTGGTTGGATCCCTCGTCGAGCGTCTCCCGACGGGTGCCCGGCTGGCGATCGCCACGCGCGCCGACCCGCCCCTCCCACTGGCCCGCCTGCGCGCCCGCGGCGAGCTTGTCGAGGTCCGCGCCGAGGACCTCCGCTTCACCGCGGCCGAGGCCGACGCGCTCGTGCGCTCGTCCGGGGTCGAGCTCTCGTCTGCCGAGGTCGCGGAGCTCACGGACCGCACCGAGGGCTGGGCGGCGGCGCTTCGGCTGGCTGCGGTCTCGCTGCGCGGCCGGCCCGACCATGCCGAGCTGGTGCGGCGGTTCGGGGCCAGCCACCGCTTCGTCCTCGACTATGTCGTCGAGGAGGTCCTCGCGGGGCTGTCGCCCGAGACCCAGGACTTCCTCCTGCGCACGTCGATCCTCGACCGTCTGTGCGCGCCGCTCTGCGAGGCCGTCGCCGGCGGACCGGACGGCCAGGGGCGGCTTGAGGACCTGGAGCGCGCAAACCTCCTGATCATCCCGCTCGACGACGAGCGGCGTTGGTACCGCTACCACGCGCTCTTCGCCGAGATCCTGCGCGCCCGGCTGCGGGCGCTCCATCCCGACGCGGTCGCGGAGCTGCACGCGAGGGCGTCGGCCTGGCACGAGGCGCGTGGGGACGATGACGAGGCGATCGACCACGCGCTCCATTCGGGCGATCTCGAGCGCACGGGCCAGATCGTCGCCGTCGCGTCGGGCCGGCATGTCAGCGCGGGCGAGCTGAGCACCGTGCGGGGGTGGCTCGACGCGCTGCCGCCCGACGTCGTCCGCGGCCATGCCCAGTTGAGCACGTCGTACGCGTGGTGCCTCGTCCTCGCCGGTGAGAGTGACGGAGTGGCTGAGCGTCTCGCCGACGCCGATCGGGCGCTCGCCGCCGGGCGCGACGGCGGTCCGATGATGGCGCTGGGGATCCCGACCCAGCTCGCCCTCCTCCGGTCGCAGCTGGCCGCGCTCGGAGGTGACAGCGCCACCGCGATCGCGGAGGCCCGCCGTGCGCGCGAGCTCGTCCCGGCCGGGCTGCCGCCGGAGACCGAGGCAACGCTGCGCGGCACGGCGACGGTGCTGCTGGCCTTCGCCCTCGCCGGTGCCGGCGATCTCGACATCGCCGCCGTGGCGTACGAGGAGGCGCTGCCCGACCTTCGAGCCGGCGGCAATCGGTTCGCCACCGGCCGCGCGATCGGCGACCTTGCCAAGATCGCGATCAAGCGCGGCGATCCCGCCCAGGCGGTGAGGCTGTGCGAGGCGGAGCTCGAACGGACCCCGAGGGAGTCGGCCGTAACCGACAGCCCAGCGGTCTGGGCCGTCATGGCCAGCGCCCGGGCCGAGCTCGGGCAGGCCGAGCTTGCCGACGCCGCCGCCCGTCGCGCCCTCGAGCTCGCTACCCGTGCCGGGGACGCGCCCTGCGCCAGGCTCGCCCGGGCGACTCTCGAGCGCGTCGCGCCCCTGCTTGCGAACGACGGCCCCGAGCCCCTTCGACGCGAGGGGGCGGGTCGGGACGGTCCGGTCGAAGCGCTGACGGCCCGCGAGGTCGAAGTCCTGCGCCTGGTCGCCCTCGGTCGGTCCAACAGCCAGGTTGCGACCGAGCTGTTCGTGACCGTGGGGACCGTCAAGTCGCACGTCCACGCGATCTCGGGCAAGCTCGGGGCAGCGAACCGGACCGAGGCCGTGGCACGTGGCCGGCAGCTCCGCCTCCTCGACTGAGGTGCTCCGCCGGGCGGCTTCCTCTCGCCCCGGTCCCGGCGGTTCGCACCTGCTGCTTGTTCCCAGAACCAACCAGCGCGTCCGTCCAACGATGGATGCGCCGGGTGCCGGTTGAGCCCCAGGGTGGACCCCGTCAGCGGCGGCGCGGCACGAAGCGACGCTCCGGTGACCGGAAGACGGAGACCACCGATGAGCACCGAAGCGGTCTGGCAAGCACTCGCAAAGGCTTCGTTCGCCGTCGTCAGCCACGTCACCGCCGCGGGCGAGGCGCGTTCGAGCGGCGTCGTGTACGGGGTTGCCGACCGACGCATGTACCTCGCCGTCGCCGCGGATGGCTGGAAGGCGCGCCAGATCGTGACCGGCCAGGAGGTCGCGGTCACCGTGCCGGTCCGGCGCGGCGGCATCCTCGCGCTGCTCGTTCCCATCCCTCCGGCCACCATCACCTTCCACGCCCGGGCGACCGTTCACCCGGCCGGTTCCCTCGACATCGGATCCGTCTCGAAGGAGCTCTTGAAGCTCGTGCCAGAGGCGCGAAAGGCCGGGAGCTGCGTCATCGAGCTCGTGCCCGAGGGCCGGTTCCTGACGTACGGCATCGGCGTCTCGCTGATGGACATGGCCAACCCGGCGCTCGCGCTCGCCCGCGTGCCCGTCGCGTAGGCGAGAGGAGATCACCATGAAGCTGCTCATCGCCGTGTCATCGAAGCACGGCAGCACCAGGGAGATCGCCGGCTCGATCGGCCAGACCGTCCGTGAGTCGGGCATCGAGGTCGACGTCGTCGATGCCCAGGACGTCGAGTCCGTCGCTCCGTACGACGCCGTCATCGTCGGGAGCGCGGTCCACTGGGGCCGCTGGATGGGCCCCGCACGCGACCTCGTCAACGGCTCGGCGGATGCGCTGCGCACGCGCCCCGCGTGGCTGTTCTCGAGCGGGCCGCTTGGGCGCGACATCGTGGATCCGGCCGACGCCGCCGAGGGGAACAAGCTCCTCGAGCTCGTCGGGGCGAGGGACCATCGGGTCTTCCCCGGCAAGGCGGACAAGCAGCAGCTCGGCTTCGTCGAGCGGCGGATCGTCTCGATGGTCAAGTCGCCGTGGGGAGACCATCGCGACTGGCCGGCCATTCGCGATTGGGCCGCGTCGATCGCCAGCGAGCTCACGACGGTCCGGGCCGGCGCGCGCTGACGCTCACCCCTGACGCCCGAAAGGACAGCGTGATGACGGCACCGTCCGCGACCGCGCGCCCTTGCCGCGACGAGCGCGACTGGGGGCGATCGGCCCAGAGCAGGCAATCGCCCTCGCGGACGGTTTGTTGAATGGTAAGGCCGTTCGCGGCCCTACGGCACGGCGATGACCACGTTGCCCCGCTTGTGTCCGTTGTCGACGTACCTGTGCGCCTCGACGATGTCGTCCAGGGCATAGGTGCGGTCGATCACGGGCCTGATCTCACCGTTTGTGGCGAGCTCGCCGAGGAGCACCAGGTCTTCGCGACGGAGCTTCGGCGTCCCGTCGTCGACCGAGACGCAGGCGCCGCCGGGGGCCAGCAGGTCTCGGCACCGCCGAAGCGCCGCAGCGCTCTTCCTCTTGCCAACGGCGTCGAGAATCAGGTCGTACCGCGCTGCCCTGTTCGTGAAGTCCTCGCCGGTGTAGTCGATCACCGTCGTCGCGCCGAGCGATGCCACGAGGTCGACGTTCGCCGGGCCGCAAACGCCCGTCACCTCCGCACCGAGATGCCTCGCCAGCTGCACGGCGGACGTGCCCACCGCCCCCGAAGCTCCGTAGATGAGGACGCTCTGTCCCTCGCGAACGCCGGCCTTGCGCAGGAAGTGGAGCGCGAGGAGGCCACCGTATGGGATCGCCGCGGCCTCTACGTCACCGAGGTTGGCCGGTCGCGGAGCCAGGAGTCCGTCCTCCGGCCAGCACACATACTGCGCGTACGTCCCGAAGCGGTGCCGGTTGAAGCCGAACACGGGCTCGCCCACTTCGAGTGACCTGGCGTCCGGCCCGACCGCATCCACCTCCCCCGAGAGCACCATGCCGAGCACGGGTTGTCGCGGCGCGTTCCAGCCGAGTGCGAGCCGCGCCATGAGCCGGTAGGCGGGACTCAGGTTGAGCCCGCGGACGTAGCAGTCGCTGGACGTCACCGCGGTTGCCCGGATGCGGATGCGCACCTCGTTCTCTCGGGGAACCGGGGTCTCGCGTTCCTCCACCCGGAGGACCTCCGGCGGACCATACCGCGTGCAGACGACGGCCTTCACGCCCGAGCGCCCTCGGCCTGCGGATCAGCGAGCCGCTGCCCGGCCGGCCGGCCCGCCCCGGAGTCGACGACCTTCACGCCCTTGACGAGGAGCCACAGGGCCAGCCCGAGCTCGGCGGCGAAGCTCAACGCGAGGCCGGGGTAGTGGATCGCGGGGTAGTCGGGCAGCAGCAGGGCCTGGAGGAACCAGACCAGGACGGCGAATCCGTCGAGCACCAGGAGGACGCCCAGGAACCGGGGCAGGATCCCGGACTTGTAGACGAGGTAGCCGAGCGGGAACAGCCACGTGGCGAAGAACAGCTGGGCCGTGACCCAGCCCGTCTTGTAGACGTTGATGGACAGGTGTGCCAGCCCCTCCAGCTGTGCCGCCGAGAAGGCCTGCATGCTGCTGGTCTCGTCGCCCTGCAGCAGCGCGGAAACCAGCGACAACATGCTCGCGCCCTGGATGGCGACACCGACGGCGTTGAGCAGCAGGAAGAGCAGCGCCAGGTTCCTGTTCACGGGGCGCAGGAGCACGTACAGACCCCACGCGACCATGAGGAAGAGGAACCCCGAGATCAGCGCGATGACGAGACCCAGGCGGAACGACCCCTCGTTCGTGACGATCGCCTGGTAGACCTGTGGCGCCGTACCGAACCCGATTTGTCCCAGCATGGTGGCGAGCACCGAAGCCAGGATGTAGGCGAGGTAGACGCCGCCCGTGATCCTGGCCACCTTGTCCAGCGCCATGTGATCGCCGGCCGTATTCATTCTCCATCTCCCTGTTGTGGTAGCCGTTGAGTTGGGGCACCAATCGCGACGGGTGAGGCACTGAGGCTGACCACCTCGTGATCGCGAAGCGCCTGCAGCGCGGCCAGGGCCGACGTGGGCACGGCTGCCGGCTTGTCGATCTCCTTGAACTCGAGCACGTCGGCCGAGCCGTAGCCGACTTGGACAACGGCCTTCATGGCGTTCCCCCGACGTCGACAACGATGTTCCCCAGCTTCTGGCCGGTTTCGGCGTACCTGTGCGCCTCGACCATCTGCTCGAGCGGGAAGCGCCGGTCGACGACCGGGTGGAGCCGTCCCGCTTCGACCAGATCGCGCAGGTAGGCGAGGTCCTCGCTCGTGAAGCCAGATGGAATGAAGGACACGCGCTTCCTGCTTCGCCTCGCCGCCCACCTGGCGCGAACGATCTGCACGAAGCCCGGGTTGGCCATGAGCAGCCATCCGGTCTCGGTCAGCCGCCTCACCACACGAGCAGACGGGGTGCCGCGGACCACGTCGAAGATGACGTCGTAGGTCTCGGGGCCCTCGGTGAAGTCCTCCCGGGCGTAGTCCATGACACGATCTGCACCGATCGTGCGCAGCATCTCCAGCTTCGGCGCACTGTCCACCGCGGTCACGT
>Ga0315271_10002697_pt1 | contig 11159 bp, 10 predicted proteins | sample C3_top_MG_FD_204664 | JGI IMG/M metagenome (GOLD analysis project Ga0315271, IMG submission 204664) | Sediment microbial communities from Yellowstone Lake, YNP, Wyoming, USA - C3_top | ecosystem: Environmental > Aquatic > Freshwater > Lake > Sediment | place: USA: Wyoming | collected 2017-08-01
TCATGAGCCAGGCGCTTCGCAAGCTGGCCGGGGGCATCAACCGGTCAAACTGCTCGGTGGTGTTCATCAACCAGCTGCGCGAAAAGATCGGTGTCATGTTCGGCAATCCGGAAACGACGACTGGTGGCAAGGCGCTCAAGTTCTACGCCTCGCTGCGGCTGGACATCCGGCGCATCGGCCCGGTCAAGGAGCGCGAGGTGGTCATCGGCAACCACGTGCGCGTCAAGGTGGTCAAGAACAAGGTGGCTCCGCCGTTCAAGCAGGCGGAGTTCGACATCATGTTCGACGAGGGCATCAGCCACACCTCCCTCCTCGTGGACCTCGCCTCCGAGGCCAACATCATCCAGAAGTCCGGCGCCTGGTACTCCTACGGCGACCAGCGGATCGGGCAGGGCAGGGAAAACGCCAAGCTCTTCCTCCGCGATAACGAGGCGCTGATGCTCGAGGTCGAGGCGAAGGTCAAGGACCTGCTCGGCATGGGCGCTGGCGTCGGCGCTGGGGCCGGCGGGGGCGTGGCGGTCGAGGCGGAGGAGGACGAGGAGGATGAATAGCCCGGCCCCGCGGGTCGTCACGGCCATCGAGCCAGACCCGCGGAAGCCTGGCGTCATGCGGGTGCACGTGGACGGCCGCCCCTACTGCGCCGTCCCCGCCTCCGCGCTGGGCCGGGCGGAGGTGCGCCCGGGCACGCACCTCACCCCCGACCGGCTTGACCTCCTGGGGGAAATGGCGGATGAGGAGGGCGCCTTTCGGACCCTCCTCCGGGCGCTCGAGCGCCGCTCCTTTGCCCGGGTCGATCTGGGGAGGCGTCTGGTGCGGAAGGGACATCGTCCCGCGGCCGTCGAGGCCGCCCTCGAGCGCGCCGTGGCTCTGGGGCTCCTCGACGACGCCCGCTATGCCCGCAACTACGTGGAAACCCGCGCCGCCCGGGGCCGCGGTCCGGCGCGACTGCTCCGCGATCTCCTGGCCATGGGGGTGGAACGGCACCATATCGACGCTGCCATCGCCGCGCACTGGCCCCCTGATGTCGACCGCTCCGCCATGCCGCGGGCCCTGGCGGCCCGCCGAGCCAGGCAAATGGGCCAGCTCCCCCGGGAGGCGAAACGGCGCCGCCTGGTGGCCTACCTGGCGCGGCGCGGGTTCACGGGCCCTGAGGTCCGGCTGGCCATTCAGGAGGCGCTCGCCCTCCCCTCCTGATGGCCGCCCCGGAGTCGGCTTATATTTCCGGCATGCACGCCTCCGAGATCCGCCGCCGCTTCATTCAGTACTTCGAGGGCAAGGGACACCATCCGGTGCCCTCCTCCTCGCTCCTCCCCGCCGACGACCCGACGCTGCTGTTCACCAACGCCGGCATGAACCAGTTCAAGCGGACCTTCCTCGGCGTCGAACCGCGCGGCTACGTGCGCGCGGTCACCTGCCAGAAATGCGTGCGCGCCGGCGGGAAGCACAACGACCTCGAACAGGTGGGCCACACCAAGCGGCATCACACCTTCTTCGAGATGCTGGGAAACTTCTCCTTCGGCGACTACTTCAAGCGCGACGCGATCGCGTTCGCCTGGGAGTTCGTCACCAGCCCGCAATGGCTCGGCATCGCCCCCGAGCGGCTGCGGGTCACGGTGCACGAAAACGACACCGAGGCGCTGCAGCTCTGGCGGGACGTCGCCAAGCTCCCGCCGGCGCAGCTCTTCGGCCTCGGTGACAAGGACAATTTCTGGCAGATGGGGGACACCGGTCCGTGCGGGCCGTGTTCCGAGATCTATGTCGATCTGGAGTGGGCGGGGGGGCAGGGGGGCAGCGGGGCAGCGATGTCCCGCAAGGAATTCGAGGCGCAGGCCGAGGCCGGGCGCTTCCTCGAAATCTGGAACCTCGTCTTCATGCAGTTCGACCGCAGCGCCGACGGCACGCTCACCCCGCTGCCCAAGCCGTCCGTGGACACCGGTGCCGGGCTCGAGCGGATCGCCGCGGTGCTGCAGGGCGAGGACTCCAATTTCCATACCGATCTCTTCCTACCGCTGCTCGACGCCGTGGCCGGCCTGGTGGGGCAACCGTACGACCGCGGGCCGGCAGGGGGCTCCTACCGCGTGCTGGCCGATCACGCCCGCGCGGTCAGTTTCCTCCTCGCCGATGGCGTCGTGCCCTCCAACGAAGGCCGCGGGTACGTGCTGCGCCGGATCCTGCGGCGCGCCGTCCGGCACGCCTGGCTGCTCGGTCGTCGGGAACCGACCCTGGCGCCGCTCACCGAGATCGTGGTGCGCGACCTTGGCACCGCCTACCCGGAGTTGAAGGAAAAGGCCGCGCTCATCCACCAGTGGACCCTGACCGAAGAGCAGCGCTTCCTCGAGACGATCGAGGGCGGGCTCAGGCGGATGGACGAATTGCTGGCCAGCGGCCTCACGGTCATCCCCGGCGAGGAGGCCTTCCGGCTGTACGACACCTTCGGCTTCCCTATCGACCTCACGATGATCATCGCCGAGGAGCGGGGCGCCTCGGTGGACCTCGCAGGATTCGAATCGGCGCTCGCGGCCCAGCGGCAGCGCTCGCGGGACGTGCGGACGGCCGGATTCGAGATGAAGTCGGCGCTCGGCGGCCCAGCCGTCATGACGAAATCGGTGGAATGGCGCGAGCTCAAGAAGGGCAGGCAGGAGTTCGTCGGCTACCGGCACGACAGCGCGGACACGGACATCCTCGCCTTCCGCCAGGATACTGGCGCGGAGCGCGTGGAGCTCTTGCTGAAGGAGAACCCCTTCTACGTCGAGTCCGGCGGCCAGGTCAGTGACACCGGGCACGTCCGGGGTCAGGGCTGGGTCATGCCGATCGACCAGGTGCGGAAGGGTGAGCAGGGCACCGTCATCGGCGGTGCCTTCAGGGAGGAATTCCAGCCGACCTCGGTCCATGGCACCGTGGACGTGGCGCGCCGCCGGAACATCGAGCGGAACCACAGCGCCACGCATCTGGTGCACGCGGCGCTCCGCAAGTATCTCGGCACCCATGTGCACCAGCAGGGGTCGCTGGTGGATGACGGGCGCCTGCGGTTCGACTTCTCGCATCACGGCCCGATCGAAGCCGAGGTGCTGCAGCAGATCGAGCGCGAGGTCAACGCCCGGATCTGGGACAACATCCCAGTCGAGACGCGTGAGATGGCCTATCCGGACGCCCTCGCCATCGGCGCGATGGCGCTCTTCTCGGAAAAGTACGGCGACGTCGTCCGTGTCGTGTCGATGGGAGACTCCTCCATCGAACTCTGCGGCGGCACCCACGTGCGCAGCACCGGGCAGATCGGACTCTTCCAGTTCGCCGCGCAAGGCGGCGTGGCGGCCGGGGTGCGGCGGATCGAGGCGGTCACCGGTCCCGAGGCGTACACGCTCGTCGAGTCACTGCAGGGGCAGATTGCGGGTGCCGCGGCGGCGCTCAAGGCCCAGCCCGATCACCTGCTCCGGAAGCTCGACCAGCTGATCGAGGAGCGGGAACGCCTGCATTCCCGCGTCAACGAGCTCCTGCGCGGCGGCGCCGCCGCGCCCGCCGAGGGCACCACGCTCGACATCGGGGGCGTGGCCGTCACCCTGGGGGACACCGAGGTCGAGAATCGCGAAGAGGTGCTGGCGCTCGTGGACGGCTTCCGCACCGGCAAGTCGGGGGCAGTCCTCGTGCTGTTCGGCACGTCAGGCCGTGGCGCGGTCCACGTGGCGGTGACCGACGACCTGGTGAAGGCCGGTCGAAAGGCCGGCGACCTGGCCGGGCGTATCGCGGCGGTCAGCGGAGGGAAGGGCGGCGGCCGTCCACAGTTCGCCTCGGCCGGCGCGGGAGACGTCTCGCTGCTGCCGGCCGCGCGCGCGGAAGCGCCAGGCATCATCGCCTCGTGGCTGCGCGGGGACGGGTGAGCGAGACCACCGCCTGGTTCGCGGCGCGCACTGAAGGGGCGCCCTCGGCGCTCCGCGCACGGGCCGCGGAGTACCTCGCGCAGATTCCGGCCGGTGGTCCCGCGGCGTCGCGACTGGCCGCGGCGGCGACACTCGCCCTGACCGGGGTGCTCGGCCGGGGCCGTGAACGGTCCGCGGCGCTCGACCTGCTGACCGCGGACAGCCTCATCACGCTTGCCTTGCTGGCGCAGGCCGAAGCGGGCCCGGACGAACTGGAGCGCTTCGCCGCCGACTTTGTGAGCACCACGGCCGCGTGATCGATCTTCACAATCATCTCCTTCCCGGCGTGGACGACGGCTCGCGCAGCCTGAAGCAATCGCTGCGCGTCTTGACCGCGTTCGCCGAGCAGGGTGTCACGGCGGTGTGCCTGACGCCGCACCTCCTCGCCAGCGCCGCGGGCAGCGGCCGCCCCGCCGACCACGACTTGGCGTTTGCCGCACTCCTCGCGGCGGCCCCCACCACGCCGAGGCTGCACCGGGGCGCGGAGATCATGCTCGATCGTCCGCTCCCGGCGAGTGTCGCCAGGCAGCGAAGCGTCACGCTCAACGGCACGCAGTACGTCCTCGTGGAGTTCACCCGCACGGTCACCTTTCAGACCGCCACAGCGGCGCTGACGAACGTAGTGGACATCGGACTCACGCCGGTGCTCGCGCATCCCGAGCGGTACGCCTGCTGCACACCGGAAGTAGTGCGGCGCTGGCGGGCGCTCGGCGCGGTGATGCAGGTGGACGGCGGCACGCTCGCCACCAGCCGGGGGCGGGGAACGCGCGCCCGGGCCCTCGTCGCGGAAGGGCTGGCCGATATCCTGGCCGGCGACAACCATGGCGACGACCGGTCGCTCGCGACCGCACGCGATTTCCTCGACCGGCACGACGGGGCGGCACAATCGCAGTTGCTGCTCGAGACCAATCCCGCCGCGATCCTGGCGGGCGGCTTGCTCGAGGAGGTGCCCCCGCTTCCTATCCGAACCAGTCTCTTTTCCCGGCTGCGAAACCTGCTCACGGAGAACGACCAATGAGCGACGCACACATCGCGGCGGGCCTCCGGACCCTGGCCCGGCTGGCCGAGGCCACGACCGCGCTGGCGGGCCAGGCACAGACCATCGCCGAGACGTATGTCCGGACGCTGCGTGGCGGCGGCACCATCTACTTCGCGGGCAACGGGGGCAGCGCCGCGGATGCGCAGCACCTCGCCACGGAGTTCGTGGTGCGCTACGCGGCGAATCGCCGCGCGCTCGCCGCCGTGGCTCTCACCACCGACACCTCGATCCTGCTCGCCGCCGGCAACGACCTCGGCTTCGACCAGGTGTTTTCCAGGCAGGTGGAGGCGCTCTGCCGGCCCGGCGACCTGCTCGTCCTGCACAGCACCAGCGGCGCGAGCCCCAACCTCCTGCGCGCCGCCGAGGCGGCCCGTGCCAAGGGGGTGTCGGTGGTGGCGTTCCTGGGGAAGGGCGGCGGTACGCTGGCGGGGCTGGTGGACCAGTCGTTCATCGTGGCCGCGGACGAGACCAGCCACATTCAGGAAATCCACCTGGCCGTTGAGCACCTGATCATCGAAGTCGTTGAACGGGAGCTCGACCTTGTCTGACCTGCCGCTCTTCCCGGCAGGACGCGTCGCCCTGGTCACCGGCGGCACCCGTGGCATCGGCCGGGCCACGGCGCTGATGCTCGCGCGGCTCGGGGCGGACGTGGGCGTGACCTGGCACACCAGGAAGCCCGAGGCGGAGGCGGTCACCCGGGACATCCGCGCCCTGGGCCGGAAGGCGTTCGCCGCGGGCGGCGACCTGTCGGATCCGGACGTCGTGGAGCGGGTGTTCCGTGAATTCAAGGCCTGTTTCGGCCGACTGGATTATTTCGTGGCCAACGCGGGAGTCTGGCCTGTGGCAGACGTCGCGCTGCGCGACATGGACGCCGCTCGATGGAAGTCGGTGCTCGCCGCCAACCTCGACGCCGTCTTCCTCACAACCCGCGCCGCGCTGCGACTCATGGGTCCCGGCGGGCGGATCGTACTCGTGGGGAGCACGGCGGGGCAGCGGGGCGAGGCGTTCCACGCCGACTACGCCGCCACGAAGGGCGCGCTGATGTCGCTGACCAAGTCGCTCGCCATCGAATGCGCACCGGGGATCACCGTCAATTGCGTCGCGCCCGGGTGGGTCGATACCGAGATGGCCGCCGTGCCGTATGCCGACGGCGGCAGGGCCCGCATCGAACAGGGCATTCCGCTCGGCCGCGTGGCCAGCGCGGAAGATATTGCCGGGCCGATCGCGTTTCTCCTGGGCGACCTGGCCCGTCACATCACCGGCGAGGTCCTGAACGTGAACGGCGGGAGCGTACTGTGCGGCTGAGCATGGGGGCGCCGTGATTCACCTCCTGTTTACCGGCGGCACCATTTCCATGCGGAGGTCCGCCGAGGCGGGCGGTGCGGTGCCGGCGCTGGACGGGGCCGATCTCGTGCGCCTGGCCCCCGGACTCGCCGCGGTCGGTCCCCTCACGGTGGAGGACTGGGGCCGCTTTCCGGCACCGCACATGGGGCTCGACCGGATCTGGGCGCTCCGGAACCGGGTCGCCGAGGTGGCGGCCACCGGCGCGGTGCGCGGCATCGTCGTCACGCACGGCACCGACACCCTCGAGGAAACGGCCTATCTCCTGGCCCGCACGCTCGACCCGACCGTCCCGGTGGTGCTCACGGGCGCCATGCGGACATCGGAAGAAGAGGAGTGGGACGGCCGGCGGAACCTCGTGGACAGCGCGCGGGTGGCCGGCGCCGCCGAGAGCCGCGGGCGCGGGGCCATGGTGGTCCTGCATGGGACGGTGCTGAGCGGGCTCGAGGCGGTCAAGACGGACGCGGGCGAGGTTGACACCTTTCGCGCTCCACGTGGCGCACCGCTTGGCATCGTGGCGGGTGGGGCGGTGCGGTACACGGCAGGGGGCCGCCCTGCGGCACCTATCCCGGCGCCGCCGGCGTCGCTCACGGCTCGGATTGCCATGGTGTCGGTGGTGGTCGGCGACGGCGGCTCGCTGGTGGACGCGGCCCTGGCCACCCATGACGGGCTGGTGTTGGTGGCGTTCGGCCGTGGCAACATGCCGCCCGCAATGGCCGCCGCGGCCCAGCGCTGGCTCGACGCCGGGAAGCCGGTGGTGCTCGCGACGCGCTGCTTCAAGGGTGAGGTGCTGCCGATGTACGCCTACGAAGGGGGCGGGGCCCGCCTGCTGCAGGCCGGTGCCATCGCCGCCGGTCCGCGCGCGCCGTCACAGGCGTGGATGGAGCTCGTGGTGAGTCATTCCGCGGGGCTCCCCTTCGGGGCGGGAATGGAGGCCTGAGATGGTGCTCCCCGCGCACATCCCGATTCCCAACGAAGTGATCGCCATCGCGCGCCGCCTCGAGGAGGCCGGTCACGAGGCGTGGTGCGTCGGCGGCGCCGTGCGCGACACCCTCCTCGGCGACGTGCAGAAGGACTTCGACCTGGCCACATCCGCCACGCCCGAGCAGGTCCAGGCGCTCTTCAAGCGGACCGTGGCGGTCGGGATCAAGTACGGGACGGTGGGTGTGCTCGACGGCGAGCGGGTGCTCCACGAAGTGACCACCTTCCGGCACGATGTGCGGACTGATGGACGTCACGCGGAGGTGGCCTACGGCGTTTCGCTCGACGAAGACCTTGCCCGACGGGACTTCACGGTCAACGCCATCGCCTACCACCCCCTGCGCGGCGAATGGCGCGACCTCTTCGGCGGCGTGCAGGATCTCGAGCGCCGGCGGCTGCGTGCCGTCGGCGATCCGGCGGCCCGGTTCCGGGAGGACTATCTCCGGGTGCTCCGCGCGCTGCGGTTCACGGCCCGACTCGACTTCGCCATCGATCCCGACACCTGGGAGGCGGCGTGCGCCGCGGCCGGCGGTCTGTCGCAGCTCTCCGCGGAGCGGGTGCGCGACGAGTGGGTCAAGGGGCTGGCCACCACCCGGTCGCTGCGGCGGCTGATCTCGCTCTGGCGGAAGTCGGGCGCCGCCGCGGTGTGGCTGCCGCAACTCTGGTCCGAAGCAGAACTCGAGGCGTGGACCGGCAACGACGCGCCAGCCTCGCGCGACCCGGTGGTGCTCACCGCGCTCTGCTGCCACGACCCCGTGGCGGTGCTGAGCCGGCTCCGGGCGTCGAACAACGAGCTGGCCCGGGCGGCGGCGCTCGTGGCGGGGCCGGCCGAGCCGGCAGGAATGACGACGCGCGACGTGCGCCGGTGGCTGGCCGCGGTGGACAGCGCGGCCGACGACCTGGCCGAACTCTGGCAGTTGCGGACCGGCCTGCCATTCCTGTGGGCCGGGGAGGTCGCCGCGGTCCGGAGCGCGGGCGCTCCGCTCCGGCGGGGTGACCTGGCCGTGTCGGGGCAGGATCTCATGGCCGCCGGCGTGCCGGTCGGCCCGGCGGTGGGGCAGGTGCTGGAGCGGTTGCTGGCCCTCGTGGTGGACGACCCGACGTTGAACGTGCGCGACGCCTTGCTCACGCGCGCCAAGGAGATCGCGTGCATCCCGTAATCCTCGGACTGCTGGCGGCGGCGGGCAACGTGATCGGCGCGGTGGTGGTCGTGCGCCACCTGCAGCGGGGATTGCAGTTCATCGAGGCGCTCATCGCCTTCGGCGCCGGCTTCATGCTTGCGGTGGTGCTGGTGGGCGTATTGCCCGAGGTGTTCCATGGCGGCGCGATCCTGCCGGGCGTCTTCGTCTTTGCGGGGTACTTCGGCGTGCACCTGTCGCAGCACGTCTTCACCCAGCATTTCCACTACGGGGTGGAGACCCACCGGGTGGCCGCGAAGGCCGGATTCAGCGCGCTGGTCGGCTTGTCCATCCACAGCCTGTTCGACGGCGTGGCCATCGCGGCCGGCATGCTCGTGTCGCCGCAACTGGGCATCCTCCTCTTCCTCGCGGTATTCCTCCACAAGCTGCCGGAGGGCGTCACGATCGCCAGCCTGGTGATGGCCGGCGGCGAGAGCGCCCGGCGCGCCATCGGCGCCGCGTCGGTGCTCGGCCTCGCCACAGTGCTCGGGGTGCTGTTCACGGACTGGGCCGCGCCGCTGGCGGAGCGCGGGCTCGCACTCGCCGCCGGCGTGACGCTCTATGTGGCGGCCTCCGACCTGGTGCCCGAGTTCCAGGCCAAGCGGGGCTGGGCCACGGCGCTCCCCTTCTTCGGCGGCGCGGCGGCCTTCTTCCTCACGCACGCGCTGCTCGAGCGCTGGGTCGGGTAGGACGACCAGCGTGAGCGAGCCCTCCCTCTTCGCGCCGGCGGCGCCGCTCGCCGCACGCCTCCGGCCGCGCACCCTCGACGAAGTGGTCGGCCAGGCCCACCTGCTGGCGCCGGGCCACGCCCTCGGCGACGCGATTCGGCGGGGCGACGTGGGCAGCGTCATCCTCTGGGGACCCCCCGGTTCCGGCAAGACCACGCTGGCCCGCGTCATCGCCCAGCACACCGAGCGGGAGTTCGTGACGTTCAGCGCCGTCACCGAAGGGGTGCAGCGCGTGCGGGAAATTCTGCGCGAGGCGGAGGACCGCCGCCGACTCGGCCGCGAAACCATCTTCTTCTGCGACGAGATCCATCGGTTCAACCGCGGCCAGCAGGACGCCTTCCTGCCCGCCGTGGAGACGGGGCTCATCACGCTGATCGGCGCCACGACGGAGAATCCCAGTTTCGAGCTGAACGCCGCGTTGCTCTCGCGCTGCCGCGTCTATGTGCTCGAGCCGTTGTCGGGACTGGATCTCGCGGCACTCCTCCGGCGGGCGCTCACCGACCGGGAACGCGGCCTCGGCGCCATGGAACTGCGGGTGTCGGACGATGCCATCACCTTCCTGGCGACGGCGGCCGACGGCGACGCGCGCCGCGCGCTAACCGCGCTCGAGGCGGCGTCGAAACAGGTGGGACTCGGCGGTGAAATCAGCCAGGCCGTGGCGGCCGACGTCTTTGCCCGGCGGCTCCCGGCCTACGACAAGTCCGGCGAGGGGCACTACAACCTGATTTCCGCGCTCCACAAGTCGGTCCGCGGCAGCGACCCGCAGGGCGCGCTCTACTGGCTCGCGCGGATGATCGAAGGGGGCGAGGCGCCGCTCTACCTGGCGCGGCGCCTGGTCCGCATGGCGGTGGAAGACATCGGGCTGGCCGATCCGCAGGCGCTGACGATCGCCATCGCCGCGAAGGACGCGTTCGATTTCCTGGGTGCGCCCGAGGGCGAGCTCGCCCTGGCGGAGGCCGCGGTGTACCTCGCGACGGCCCCGAAGTCGAACCGGGTGTATGCCGCGTGGGGCGCGGCCCGGGAGGCCGCACGCCGGACGCCGGCCGCGCCCGTGCCGCTGCACCTGCGCAACGCCGTCACCGGCCTCATGAAGGACATCGGGTACGGGGCGGGGTACCGCTACGCGCACGATGCGCCGACCGCCTACCTTTCCCAGGAGTACCTGCCGGCAGGGCTGGAGGGCGAACAGTTCTACGAGCCCGGGCCGATGGGACTCGAGAAGCGGATCGCCGAGCGGATGGCGTGGTGGGCCAAGATGAAGGCGGGGGCGGGGGAGGCAGGGCGGCAGGGTGGCAGTGAGTAGAAAGGAAGATTGAACCATTCGCGATCTCATCAATGTTCAGCCACCGGCTGAGCAGGCCATCATCGTCGCCGCCCCGCGCAAGGGGTCGCCCGAGGTGTCCGTCATGCAGGAGCATCTCGACGAGCTGGCCCGCCTGGTGGACACCGCGGGCGCCGGGGTCGTCGGCCAACTGACGCAGCAGCTCGAATCACCGCACCCCGGGACTCTGATCGGGGAAGGGAAAGTGGAAGAACTGGCGGCGCTGGTGGTCAGCAGCGGCGCCACTCTGGTGATCTTCGACGACGAACTGTCGCCGATGCAGGGGGCCAACCTTGAGCGGGAGCTCAAGGTCCGGGTCATGGACCGCGCCGAGGTCATCCTCGACATCTTCTCGACCAGGGCGCGGAGCCATGAAGCCAAGCTCCAGGTCGAATTGGCCCAGCTCGAGTACCTCCTTCCCCGCCTCCGCCGGATGTGGACCCACCTGTCGCGTATCCGCGGCGGCATCGGTTTGCGGGGCCCCGGCGAAACCCAGCTGGAAACCGACCGCCGGATGATCCGGCACAAGATCCAGTGGCTCAAGGGCAAGTTGCGGGACGTGGAGCGCCATCGCGAGACGATCCGCGCCGGGCGGACCCCGATGCTGAGCGTCAGCCTTGTCGGCTACACCAACGCCGGCAAGTCGAGCGTGTTGCG
>Ga0315271_10002698_pt1 | contig 11157 bp, 3 predicted proteins | sample C3_top_MG_FD_204664 | JGI IMG/M metagenome (GOLD analysis project Ga0315271, IMG submission 204664) | Sediment microbial communities from Yellowstone Lake, YNP, Wyoming, USA - C3_top | ecosystem: Environmental > Aquatic > Freshwater > Lake > Sediment | place: USA: Wyoming | collected 2017-08-01
CGCCGCCCGAGAACATGACCACGGCAACGTCCTTCAGGACGCTCCACGCCGCGGGATTCTCGAACACGCTGGCGATCGTGGGGTTCACACGAGCGATTGCCTGACTGGTCACACAGCCACCTCCTAACGGAAGAAGGGGAGCCGATTCCTCGGGAGCGGGGGCCTAGTCCCGATTCCCGATTCCTCGTCTCCCCTTCAGGCCCCCGCGTTCCAGAACCCTAGCGGAGGGCGGGGCTGGTAGTCAAGCCCTATTTGGGGGCGCGCACCCGAAAGGAGTGGTCCCGAATCCAGTGCCACACCGACCGCGGCCAGTTGTACGCGCCGTCCGCGATCAGTTGCGGCAGGAGCACGTCGAGGACGATGTTGACGGGCTGCGCCTGGACGGCCGCCACGGCTGCGATGCTGCCGGCGCCGGCCGCGGACTGGGCCAGCAGGTTGAGGATGGTCAGCAGGACGTTGACGCTGGCGGTGCCGACCGGGATCGCCTTGTTGAAGAACGCCGGCCACGCCTTGAACGCCCAGCCGCTCGCGTAGAGAGCCAGGGTCTTGCCCACCGGAGAGCTCAACCAGTCGAGCGCGGTCTGAAGGAACTGAACCAGGTTCATCTACGCCTCCTTCTCCATGTTGTCCACGCGGGATTCGAGTCGCTCGATGCGACCGTCGACCTCGACGCGGAACTCGTGCAACTCGGACTTGATGTCGCCGAGCTTGGCCGCCACGTTGCCTTCCAGCGCGATGCACTCGCCCCGCCGAACGTAGCCGCCGCCGTTCGTTCCGAGCATCCCGAGCGCGGCATGCAGCGCGGCGAACTTCGCATCCACGTCGCCGTCGCGCTTCTCCTGCACCTTCGCGCGCTCCTCCTGCTGCGTCTGGATGCGGACGAGCGACATGCGGACGGCGACGTAGGACGCGGCTCCGACGACGACGCCCGTCACGAGCGCCGACATGAACGGCGCCACCAGCACTTCGAGCTCGACGTTCATGACGACGCCTTCTTCCAGTCGGGGCGCTCGAAGTGCGGGCGGTCCCAGGTGAAGCGGTCGCCCTTACCGTTGGGGCCGCCCCACGACAGGCCGAGCGACTCGGCGAGCATCCCGAGCTTGAGCCAGCGCGGGTCTTTATCGGGCGGGTACGGCACCTTGCCGACGAAGCAGATGTCGAACGCCATCCCGAAGTTGTGCGGGCTCTGGCCTGGCTTCGCCTTCGTCACCTGCGGGCCCGGGAGCGTGCGCCCCTGCGCGTAGAGCTTCGCCTGCTCGTCCATCGTGCGCAGCGTGTGCGTGACACGGATGAGCGGCCCCTCGTCGTTGGCGACCTCGAGGAAGTCCTCGCACATCGCCCGGGTTGTCGGCTCCAGATCCTCGATTCGCGCGCTCACCCTACCTCCCCATCATCATGCTCGGAGTCATCGAGGTCGACGTCTTGCTGCTGCCCTTGGAGTGTACCGGGTAGCGGTGCGCTTCGAGAACCTCCGGGTCCAGGTCAGGCCACCCCAGGGCGTGCTGCGCGCGCTGCTGCGCGGTCAGACCCCAGTACACCGACTTGATCCCCAGGACGTCGTACATCCAGATCGTGTTCTGGTGCATCATCAGGTCCGGGTTCATTTCGAGGAATCCGCGCAGCGGCCGGTAGGCGGAGGTGATGGCGATCTTCATGGCCGTCTCCTCGTTGAAACCCACGAACCCCTTCGCTACCTGTCCCCACGAGTCGCCGCGGGTTTTCTGCGCGTAGGCGTTGAGCACCGGGCCGCCCATGAGCATGCCGTGTCCGGAGCGGAACACCATGCCCGACTCGAGCCGGCGGAACGTCTTGCGCAGCTCGTCGTTGTCGGGGAACAGCGCGCGCAGCATGCCGACCAGGATCAGGGCCGTGAATGGCGCGTAGGCGTTGAGGAAGTTCATCCCCAGGGCGGCGCTCGCCGACGCGAGCGCGCCGGTCACGAACATGATGCGCATGAACTTCGCGGCGTTCTCGCGGTCGAAGTGCGTGGCGCCGCCCTTGCGCAGGAATCCGGACACGCCCCCGGGCTCACCGTAGGGCTCCGCGGCCCCCATGCGTGGCGCCAGGTACTTCCGCTGCCCGTGCGCGGCGTGCATTTCCCGCGGCTTCGGCGTACGGCCGGTGGCGGCGTTGAAGGCCGCGGCCGTCACCGTCATCACGGAGCGAACGCCGGCCACCTCTCGATGCACCAGCGTGCTCCACGGGAAGGTGGAGAACATCCCCAGGAACATCTTGTACCAGGCGTCGGACATCCCCGAGAACTGGCCGGCGCGGTCGTAGTAGAAGTTGGTGAAGTACTCCTCGAAGGCGACGTAGGTCAGCACTGAACCGACCTTCTGGTTCGTAGCCCGCAGCGCGCGGATCATGGCGTTGCGGTTCTCGAGCGTGGCCGCCACCTCCTGCTGTACGCCGTCCCACCCCAGGCCGTACCGCTCCGCCTTGTCGATCGCGCACATCGCGGAGTAGCCACGGATCAGCGCCTCGGCCCCGAGCATCCAGTTGCCCAGGAAGCGCGATACCTTGACGTCGAGCTCCTGGTGCCCCTTCTCGAGCCGCTCGAGGTACTGGTCGAGCGTGGCCGCGAACCCCTGCTTCAGCTCGCCGGCCTCGATGATGAGTTCCTCGCGCGTGTACGGAGCCGCCGCCAGCATGCGCTTGTAGATGTCCTCGGGCAGCCTGCCGTGGCGGTACAGGTAGTCGGCCGCGGTGCGGATAGCCTTACGGACCAGGACGGGCCCCGACCTGCGGAGCCCGCCGATCGCGGCGCGCAGCCCGTAGTTCGTGTAGACGTGCGTCAGGATGCCGGTGAGGTTGACGATCGTCGTGGCCGACGACAGGCCCACCAGGGCGAGCGAGAGCCGGCGACTCATCCAGCTCACGAGCGCCGTTCCGGGCTTGAAGGACATGGTGGCGATCTTGTGCCGCATGCGGAGCATTTCGGCGATCGTCGCCTCCTCCGACACCTTCCTGCCCGTCAGCTTCCACATGCGCATGCGGAGCTCGAGGCTCCAGTCGAACGCCTTCTCGAGCGCCGGGACCAGCTTCGTCTCGCCGATTCCGTAGGCGTGCCCGGCGGCGCCGGCATACACCTGGCCCCCGAACTGCGTCGTCGGTCCCACCGCGCGCCACAGCTTCGGCCGGGTGAACCGAACCTTGGCGCCCTTCGCCACCAGCACGAAGCGGTCGGCCGGCTTGTCCTTGCCGTTGACGTCGAACAGGACGGTCGAGATCTGGGCCTCGGATAGCCCGGAGAAGGCGGCGGCATCGTCGGGCTTGATCTGGCCCACGCCGCCGCCCAGTGAAGCAAACATGATCTGGCGGGCGTGGTCGTTCGTGAACTTCGAGAACTCGCCCTCGGACGGGAAGCACCAGCGCCGCGCCGACTCCTTGACCTGGACGGCGCGCTGCGGGTCGGCCTTGCCCCACTCGCTCGAGAGGAGTTGCTTGACGTACCCCAGGAAGCGCACGCGCGCGATGTACGCGGCCGCCCACCGCTGGTAGGCGAGCGCGCTCACCCAGAAGTCGCGGACGTAGTTCTGGTCGCCCTCACGCTGGTTGGCGAAGCGCCGGTTGACCTCCTTGCGCTCCTCGACCCCGAGCTGGCGGTCGTGGAAGAAGTCGGCGATGTGGTCGATCCCCCACTCGATGCTGCCGTCGATGATGTGGCTCATGTAGTTCTCGACGAAGTTGGGGGGCTTGACCCCAACCTCGTTCGAGACGTCGACGACCATCTGGCGCACGCGGTTGTAGTGGTCGCGCGCCGCGCGCAGCGACGGCCCCCACTTCTTCTTGAACAGTTGCGCGGCGGGCGTGTTGCTGCGGCTCCAGTCCTTCCACGCATCCGAGCTACGGTCGGCCGGCTCGTCGAGCGACTGCATGGCCTCCATAGCCGTCACGGCGGCCGGGTAGAACTGCTTCACGTCCTTGATGAACTCGGGCCCCAGGACGGCGAACAGCTCCTCCTCGAACATCTGGGCGCCGTGGCCCTCAGCCGCACGCATTTCCATGAAGTATCCGCGCAGGACGCCGGGCATCACGATGAAGTCGCCCATGATGGCGCCGGGGGCCGTCGCGCCGAAGCGGTACACGTCCATCTCGCTCGCCGGGTCGTTGCCCGCGGCCTCGGTGATCGCGGACTTGGCGAGCCTCTCGCCGGTGTGCTGCGCCTGGATGTTGATGGTCCGCGCCTTGCGCCCAACCCGGCGAGCGAAGGCGTCCCGGGCCTGCTTGGCGAACTCCTCGGCGCGGTCAACGAACCATCCCAGCACGGGGTCGAGCGCGCCGAACCCGCCGCCCATCGGGGCGCGGTTGGCGACGACGCCGAGTTGCTCCCAGATGTACTTGGCGATGTCGGCGATCTGGTCGCCGACGTTCTTGCCGTCCATCGCATCCTGAAGCAGCGGCGCGGTGCGCTTCTGCACTTCGGCGCGCACGTCGGCGAGCTTGTTCATCTTGTTGTTGATGTCGCGCAGGACGGACTGGGCGGCATGCGGCAGGTTGTGCTTCTGCTCCTGGATGAGCTTCAGCACGGCCGCGCGCGTCATCTTCGCCGGGATCAGCTCCTCGGGGAGGTACTGCTTGATGATGCCGACCATGACCTCGTGGGCCTTCTGGGTGGTCAGGTCGAGGTGCTGGGTCAGCGCGCCGGCAGCGTGCGCCCACTCGGACGGCATGATGCCCGCGGTCCCCGCGCCCAGGAGCTCGTCGACCCTCTCCTGCGGCAGCTTGTCCACGACGTCAGCCTTCCACGCCTTGATGGACGACTCGAGCTCCGCGAGCCCAAGGTTCTGCTTGATGACGTTGCGGAGGAACTGCTCCTGCACCAGCTTCGTGAACACCTTCGGCCAGCGGGCGACAAACGCGCCGATGGTCGCGCCGAACTTGGGGTCCATCGTCACGGTCTCGGCGCCCGGCGGGAAGAAGTGCGCGCGTAGGTCGGCGTCGACGTGGAAGAAGCTCACCATCCGGTCGACCTCGGTGGACGTCTTGAGCCGCAGGCTCTTGGCGATGGCCTCGTTCGACTCGCCACGCTCGCGGCCCTGGAACGCCAGTCGCGCCAGCTCGGAGTAGGTGTTGCCGATGCCGCTGCGGTTCGACAGCACCGCGAGCTTCGTGGCGTACTCCAGCGAGCCGCCGGTGATCTTGACGTGGATGGGCTCGCCGCGGGGGCCAGTCACGGCCCAGCGGCCCGTGTCCGGGTTCTTGGCGAACTTGTTCGACGCCAGGTAGAGGCGGTGGTGCCCGGAGAGCAGCCAGAGCTGCCCCGCCGGGCCCAGCTCGCCGGCCACGTCGCGCCAGACCAGCGGGGGATTCATGCGCATCTGGTCCGGGGAGTAGCCGCCCTCGGCGTCGAGGAGTGTCTGCACGTTCGCCTGGTCGATCAGCTCCTCGAGCGACTTGGGTTCGCCGCCGGTTTCGTCCGCGGTGCCCTTGGTATCCCGGTTCTGGAACCGCGGGTGCGTCCGAATCTCGGACGGCGCCACGGTGGCTTCGGAAACGCCAGCGCCGCCAACGTCGCTCGAGATCAGGTCCGGGCGCTGCTCGACGTCTGCCATCGCGCCAACGGGCACTCCGGCGATGCCGACACGGCCCTCGGACCCCAGCATCGGCTGGTTGCCGAACATATCCTGCTGGCCCGCGGCCTCGCTCGCGCGCTTCGCGGCGAGGCGGGCCTCCTTCTCCACGTCGAAGTCGGCCGGCGGCTTCTGGCCCGAGAGCCGCGTGGCCTCGGCCATCGCCTGCGCCGGGCTCATGCGCTCGGAGAGGAGCTGCTCGAACCACTGTTGGAACGACTTCGCCTCGCCACCCATCGCGGCGACGGCGCCGGCCTCGCGACCGCTGGACTCGATCGGGGCCGCCGGCATTTCGGGCGCCGGCATCCCGGGCATGGACTCCTGCGAGAGCGCGGGCTTCGCAGCGGCCGGGGCGGGCCGCTGTCCCCAGCCATTCTTCTCGGTCGGCGTGGGTCCGGGAACGTCGTCCGAAATCTCGCCATCGCCGGTGTACCATTCTGGCTTCTGTCCGCCGTCATCCCAGGCGATTAAGTCCTCAGCCTTTTTCCGCAAGCCCTCCAGGGCCGCCATGAACTCGGACCCGCGCTTGGTGGCGGTGAGTTCGTCGACGTGCGCAACAAGCCCATCGAGCTGCACCTGATTCATCACCCCAGCATCGAGGAAAGCGTGCATCCTCCCGATCTGGCCCGAGAGCGCGAGTTGGGGGCCACGGAACGGGAGCTCGGTGCGGGCCCACTCGAGCCCCTCCTTGGACAGATTGTCGGCAACGCTGGCGCGACCGGCCTCGGACTTCTCGCCCGGCTTCAGCAGGCGGATCTCGCCGTGCTTGATGTCGTCGTCGACCTCGGACTCGTCGTTGTGGCTGCCGCCGTAGCTTTTGTCCGCGTCGGGGTCCGGGACGAGCTGGTACCGGGGCTCGCCGTTCACCTCAAGATGGTATGGCGAGTGGTACAGCTTCCCGGTGCCTCCGGACTTCCACACGAACGCCGTTCCCTGCGGGTACTTGTGCGGCTTCGATCCAGGCGGCGGGGCGTACTGAAGCATCGCGTCGTCGCGGGCCGGCTGGGCCTCGGCTTCTCGGCGCATCTGCTCCGCGGCGGCCTTCCCGAATCGACGCTCGGCCTCCGCGTACCCTTCAGGGTAGGCGGCGGTCATTTCCTCGAGCTGCGCCTTCAGCTTCTCGGTCTCGCGCCCGGTGTGCTTCGCGTTCTTGTCCTTGATCCAGCCCTTGCCCGTGCGCAGGGCCTCGGTGACGTGTCCGATCGTCTCGAATCGGTATCGCTGAAAATCACGCAGATCTTCCCACGCAAGCCTGGCAACGGTGGCGGTCCCGTCGTCGTTGATCTTCGGGTCGCCCTCGACCATGTAGATCGGCGCCTCGCCGATGCCGGCCAGCCACAGGACGTACTCGCGGACCTGATTGATAGACGCGCCCCCCAGCGACTTCGGGGTGACGTTCTCGCCGGTCTCGGTGTCGATGATCTCCCAACGGAGGTTCGTGTACTTGCTGCCCAGCTCCTTGTTCGTGCCGTCCGACCGGACCAGGTAGGTGTCGAACTTGCCGATCGCGTTCGCGTTCTCCTTCAGCTCGCCCGGGGCGCGCGTGGGGCTGCTGCGCTCGCCGTATGGGACGGACGTGCCCCTCGAGTTCTTGGTCGGCGCCTTCGGCGGCTTGGGCGGCTTCGGGGTCTTGGGCGCGGGCGCGGCCGGCTCCTGCGCGCGGTGTGCGGCCGCGATTCGCTCGCGCTCTGCCGCCTGCTCCGCGTCCCACCCGGACTTCTTCTCGCGTTCTGCCGCCAGCAGCCTGTCGAAGGCCGCGCTTGCCTCGGATTGCGTTGCGTAGGCGGTTCCGCCAAATGAACCCTCTCCGGGAGCGTTCACCCCAACAATGAACTTCCCGTCGCTGACACGAACCAGCGTAACGCTCTTGCCGGCAAATCCAGGCTCGGATCGCAACACCTCGAGGTTTGGCGCGGGCTCCTCGACGACCTCGGCCGCCGAAGGCTCGGGCGCGCGCATGCGGGCGATGGCCTTGTCGCGGTCGAACAGGACTTGCTGCATCACGCCTTCGATGTCCTCGTCGCTGGCGCCGCGGTCGGCTTCCAGCGTCGGCGGCATGTCCTTGTTGAACTCGAACTCGACCGGCGTGTGGCTCTCGCCGACGTCCGCGGCCGCGCCCTTCACGATCGTGCCCATCGTGCGCAGGCGCCGCATGAGCGCCAGGACGTACTTCTTGTCGACGTTGGTGTTCGAGGCGAGCACGACCGTCTGGGCATCGCTCTGCGACCCCAGTCGGAAGATGCGGCCGAGCGCCTGGGTTGCGGCCTGCGCCGAGAACGGCGTCTGGATGAAGATGGCGAAGCGCGGGTGGTCGCCGCGCATGTCGTGCAGCGAAAGCCCAGTGCCGCCAGCCGCGATCGTGACAACCGCAGCCTGGGCGTCCCCGCTCTGGAAGGCGCGGATTCCGTTCTCACGCAGGGCGCTGCCCGCCGGAGCGTTGCCACTAATCTCGACGAAGCTGATACCGCGCGCCTCGAGCCTCTTGCGCAGGAGCTCGACGGGGCTCTCGGTCTTGATGCCGGCCGTCGCCAGGTCGCGCCACAGCATCTTCACGGCCGGCGAGTCGGACTGCTTCACGTCGAAGTCGCCGCCCTCGAGGCGCTCGACGAAGAACACCGGAGCGAAGCCCTCGGCCATCTTCCGTTCGGCGAGCTTGATTGCGAAGTCGACCCGCGACTCCTCGACGATCGCGCGCAGCAGCGAGATCTTCTGGGCCAGCAGGATTCGTGTGTTGTCGGAGAAGTTGCCCTCCACCTCGTCCAGTTTGTCGAGCGCCGCGCGCACGACGATCTGGGCCAGGTTGTACTTCTTCGCGGTGGCCGCCGTGATCGGAGCGAACAGTGGGGCGGCGTACATGCGGATCAGCTCTTGCCAGCGGTTCTTGACCTTCTCGACCTCGAGCTCGGCCTTGGTGTAGACGCCCGCGGACACCAGCCGGTCATGGAGCTTCAGCAGCTTGTCGGGCGACAAGCCCTCCCACGCCTTCTTGTCCGTGTTCATCTTGATGCCTAGCTCGGCGAGCATGGCGCCGAACGAGTTGTAGGCGCCGGGCATGAACTCGGCCAGGTAGGCGAAGTTGAGTGCCGTCTGCATCGGCGTGGCGGTCATGAACAGTTGGCGCTTCGACGCCTTCAACAGGGCCATGCCTGACGCTGACGTGGACTGCTCGCTGAACTTGGTCGACGGGCTCCACCCGGCCAGGTAGTGCGCCTCGTCGGCGATCGTCACGTCCGGGGTGAATCCCAGGTCGGCAATCACCTCGTCGATTGGCACCTGCCGAACAGCATCCCCAGCGCCTACGCTGGAGCGGTTGAGCACCGTCTTGTAGGTGACGATGTGGATGGTCCCCGGGTCCGCGGAGTGCTTTGTCTTGCCGCTCACGCGCACGACCTTGAACCCCATCGTCGCGGCCGTCGCCTCCCACTGTGCTTCGATCGTGCGGTTGGGAACGATGACCAGCAGGCCCCTCGCGCCCAGCCGGTCGACCGCGGCGCGCAGGACGGCGATGCCGGAGAGCGTCTTGCCCATGCCGGTGCCGTCCGCGATGAGCATGGCGTTGCCCGTCGCCCACGCCTGGAGCGTGCGCGCGACGTTCTCGAGCTGGTGAACCATCATTCGGATCTTCACCGGCGCCTTCGCGGCCTCGGCGGCGGCGTCCAGTCCCGCATGAATCCTGCCGAGCTCCTCCTCGGTCAGGTTGTGCTGGGGCTGGATCTCCGGCATCAGGTCCGCGGAGAGGATGCGGGTGCCTTCTCCGGTTGAGCGTGGCGGGTGAGCTTCGCGTTTTCCACCAAGCGGCGGCCGACCGCGAGGAGCTGCTCCTCCTGCGGCAGGCGGCTGAGAGGCACCTTCTTGGGGGCCCACGGGGCCAGGCGTGGGTCTGCTGACGGCTCCCTGGCCGGCTTCTCCTTCATCGTTCGGTCCTGGCTTGGGAGCGATGTTCCGCTTCTTCAGCTCCTCGCGCAGGGCCTCCTTCAGCGGGCCCGCCGGGGTCTTGGCTTCAGCGTTCCGAAGGTGGTCGTCCTTCATGCCGCTGATGGGAATCTCTCCGCCCCGAGACTGGCTCGGGTAGGTCGTGACGGGCTTCTTCCCCGCGGCGGGAGCTACGGGCGCGGTCGTACCAGCCGTCGATGGCGTCGTCGCCGGCCGTGCCCCCGCCGGGGGTGTGGTTGCCCGCACGGGGGCGGGCGCTGCCGGTGGCGCCGTGGGTCTCGGCGCCGGCTTCGGGCGCGCGGCCTCGGCCGCCGCTGCCTTCTCGCGCTCGCCCTGAAGCCTTCCGAGTTCTCGGATTCTGCGCTCGAGCCCGTTCAGCACGCGACGATGCAGGGCCGCCTTGAACTTCTCGAGTCGCCGGGCGTTCTTCACGACGTTACCGCGGCTCGGGTGTCCCGACTCGCGCCGCATCTGCTTCAGCTCGGCAGGGGTGATCTCGATCCCGAAAGACCTGCGGAGGTTCTCCACTTCGGTCGCCGCCGCCGCCGCTTCGGTGGGGGTTGCGGCGCCGGGGTCGTACAGCGCACGGGCAGCGCCGGCGAGCCGGTCGGCTGCCATCTTTCCGGCGCTCCACGCCGTCTCCGGATCTTCGAGGCTCTGCACATGCTCCGGGAGTTGGGCCGGGGCGGCAGGCACCCGCTCGCCGCTCAGTGCGGCTTCCGCGAGCGCCTGGCCCTCCCGCCCCGGAGCTTCGGGCCCCTTCTCGACCGGGACCATGCGCGACGTGGTGAGCTCGCCAGCAACGGCGCCAGCGGGCGCCGGCTTGCCGAACTTCATCACCTGGGCGAGCTCCTGGACGTTGTGGAACTTCAGGGCCACCAGCTTCCCGGTCTGCTCGTCCGCGACCAGCACCCGGATGCCCTCCGCCCGCATCGTCGGGTCCATTTCGACGCGCACGATCGTGCCGGCGCGCGCCCCGCCCTCGAAGTCGAGCTCCACTTCCTTGCCGACCATGAGCTCGTTCGCCCGGCGCGTGGCCTCGGCTCGGTAGTTGAGCTGGCGCGTGGCGTCCGGCCCGGCCCCGACAGGGGGAAGGTTCATGGTCGAGTGGACGTTCCACTGTTCGCCGACCTGCTTGTAGGCGAGCGCGGCCGCCTTGATGAGCGCGTCCTTGGGCAGGCTCTCGGGGGTCACTCCGGCCTCGGCGGCCGCGGCGATGACGTTCCGGTTGAACTGCCGGTTGAAGGCGTCGGTGGCTTTCAGGCCGCCGAAGGTGGTGTTGGGGCCCGGCCCGAACCTGGCCTCCGCGTTGGCCCGCATCGACAGCACCGCGGGGCGCGCGGCGTCCCATTCCGGTGCGGCCGCTGCCGCTGCGCTGCCGCGCTGGGGGAACGCCCAGATCTGCTCGGCCTGGAATGGCTGTACCGACACCTCCTCGGGGGCGGCTCCGGCAGACAGGTCGGGGAGCTTGATCTTGGGCTTCTTGGGGCCACCGCGCGGCTCGGTCAGCGCGGCCGTGGCGGTGCCCATGCCGCCGCCAGTCAGCGCGCCGGCAGCGGCCGCGTCGACCACCCGCATCACCAGCTCGTCGGCCGGGATGGGCTTCCCTGAAGCTCTGGCGACGGATGCGGCCTGGATGACCTCCTGCATG
>Ga0315271_10002699_pt1 | contig 11155 bp, 12 predicted proteins | sample C3_top_MG_FD_204664 | JGI IMG/M metagenome (GOLD analysis project Ga0315271, IMG submission 204664) | Sediment microbial communities from Yellowstone Lake, YNP, Wyoming, USA - C3_top | ecosystem: Environmental > Aquatic > Freshwater > Lake > Sediment | place: USA: Wyoming | collected 2017-08-01
CCCGACGGCGCCCCGCCTTTGCCGAGGAGGAACGCGTCGGCAATCACGACAAGCGGCGTCGCGACGAGCGCGACGGCGGCCGCGAGCTTCGCAGTCCGCCGCCCGTTCTCCGAGAGGAACCACGCGCCGCGCGGCTCGTCGTCCGAGAAGCCGAGGTAAGGCAGCGCGCAGAGCGCGAGGACGCCGAGCAGCGGCACGACGACGACCGCGAAGAGCGGATGCAGATGGACGAGCAGCTCCTGGAAGCCGAGGAAGTACCACGGCGCCTTCGCGGGATTGAGCGAGAGGCCGGGATTCGCCGCCGGGCCGAGCGGCGCACGCACGAGGGCGGAGAAGAGCGTCACCGCGGCGAGGACGACGAGCGCGGCTGCCCCTTCGCGCCACAGGAGCTCCGGCAGGAAGAGGACCTGCTCCGGCTTGCCCTGGGCGTCGCGCTCCGCGTCGGGCGGCAGGACGACGCCGCCGGCCTTCCGGACACGCCAGAAGTGGAACCCGGCGCCCGCGAAGAGCAGCACCGGCAGCCACTGCGTGTGGAGGGCGAAGTACGTCCCGAGCGTGGCGGGCCCGATTTCCTCGCCGCCGCGCAGGAACGCCGCGAGCGCGGGACCCGCGAGCGGGACGTACGCGGCCATTCCGGTGACGATCGTGACCGCCCAGTAGGCGAGCTGGTCCCACGGCAGGAGGTAGCCCGTGAAGGCCGACGCCGCGATCGCGGCGAGAAGGAAAAGCCCAACGAGCCAGTTCAGCGCGCGCGCGCCGAGGAAACCGCCCGTGAAGACGACGCGCAGCAGGTGGAAAACCGCGACGAGGACGAGGAGGTTCGCGCTCCAGTGGTGGACCGCGCGGACGAACGCCCCGAACGTCACGTCACCCTGCAGCTTCTCGATCGACGCGTACGCGTCCCCCGGCACGGGCGTGTACCCGAACATCAGGAGCGAGCCGGTGACGAGAAGAATGCAGAGGAGGACGAGCGAGGTCCCGCCGAGCCCGAACGTGTGCGTGAAGCGGATCGCCGCCGCGGGGACGCGGACCGGGCGGAGATGGAGGACAAACGTCGAGACGACCGTCCTTGCGCTCTCGGCGGGCTTCACGAGGTCACGATACCGTGAGACCGGCCCTCAGCGCCTCACGGCCTGAGATCCCATTCCTTCAGTTTCTTCGCCGCCGTCCCGAACGGACCCAGCTGATACACAGCCGCGCCCGCGGGCGAGAAGGTGAACGTCTCGAACGGCTCGGCCAGCATCCTGTCGAGGTAGTCCGTCGGGGCGACGCCGGTGCTCACGTGGGGATTGAAGTTCGTCCCGGACATCTTCGGGTCGAACGTGGACACGTAGGCGATGAGTCCGGCGTCCGTGGCCGGATCGTCGTGCGGAGCGGTGAACGCTCCGATGGGACCGATTTTCAGCATGAAAGGCCTCGCGGCCGCGATGATCTTCGCCTGAAGCGCGAGAATTTCCGGCGTCGGCTTCGCGCAGATGCCGGCGACGCCCGTCGCGCCGGCCGGGGCGTAGTAGTACTTGAAGGCCTCCAGCTTCATGGCGTTGACGTTGGCGCCCGCGAGGACCTTCTCCTCGGCGGCATACAGTTTTTCCAGGTCCGCCGTGCGGACGAAGCACTGGAGCATCGTGATGTGCGGGGTGTGCGTCGCGTCGAGCGCGAAGCCCTTCGGATACACACCGAGCAGGCGGGCGTTGTTCGCGGCGGCATGCTTCAGCATGACGGCGTCGGGCTCCAGCAGGATGTCGATGGCGGTGACGTCGGACGGCGCGGCCGGGAAAACGGCCTTCCAGTCGTCCTTCATGCTGACGACGGTCCAGCCGTCCTTCTTCGCGTGGTCGTCGAGTGCGGGCGTGAAGGCGCCCAGCTTGACGTCCGGCAATCCGCGCGCCGGGCCGTAAGCGAATTCGCGCGCCGCGTCATCGTGCAGCACGAGAAGCTCGAATCGCGCGCCGCTGCCGCCCTGCGTGTACTCCAGCATCTGCTGGTCGCCTGTCGAGTTCCCGAAGGCCGCGATGGGACGCCGGCCGATGTGCTGGTGGATGCCGACGGGCTTGCCGTCCTTGTCGTCGTTGAAGTTCAGCTCCGGCAGGCGCACGAGGACCGGCTTGCCGTCCCTCAGTTCGAACTTCGTCTTGATGCTGCTCCCGACGACCTGCTCGGGAGGGATGCCGTAGGCCTTCTCCGCCCACGGGCGCATGAACTCGATGCCGCCGCCGGAGACGATGAAGTTCTTGAAGCCGTTCGCGCGCAGATAGGCGAGGACCTCGAGCATCGGCTGGTAGGTCATGTCGAGGAAGCGTTTGCCGGTCTTCGGGTGCTTCGCCGTGGCGATCCACTCGCGGACGATCCGCTCGAACTCGACCGTGGTCATGCCGGCGTGCGTGACCATCATGAGCTCGAGGAGGGCGTGGTCGCCGCCGGCGAGCGCGGCCTTCAGATCCCCCTTCAGGACCGAGGCGAACGGCTCCTTTTCCTTCCACTCGGGATGCCGCGGCGCGAGCGCCTTCACGCGGTCGAGAGCGAAGTAGAGCTGGACGGGGAGCGGCTGCTCGCACCAGAGCGTGCCGTCGTTGTCGAATACGGCGATGCGCTCCGGCACGGGCACGAAATTCGGCGAACCGGGCTTCGTGACCTTGTCGACGAACGCAACGATGGCGGTTTTCGCCGACCCGTCATTCCAGGACGGAAGGGGATCGGAGGCGGGTGGCGCCCCCACGACGCTCGTGCACGATGCGAGAAGAACCGCGATGAACACGTGCCTTTTCATTTCAGGCTCCCTTCGCCAAAGGAAAATGCGGCCGGCTGCGAGGTGCAGTCGGCCGCGACGGTCATTCCGGAGACGAGGCGGACCTCAGTGCCCGCCGGACTCCTTCATCTTCGCGAAGACCTCGTCCATGTTGAACGACGCGGCCTTCTGGCGCTGCGGGTAGTCCTTGAACGTCTGGAGGAAGGTGCCGACGTAGGCCTGCGCCGGGACGAGCAGGAACACGTGCTCGAGGAGCCAGTCGTAGTACGTGTTGGACGTGATGTCGGCGCGCTCGTACGGGTCGGTGCGGAGGTTGAAGATCTTCGGGACGCGCAGGTTCGTGAACGGCTCCGCCCAGATGCGAAGCGTGCCCGCGGTGCGCTGCTCCATGAAGACGAACTTCCAGTTGTCGTACCTGAGGCCCGTAAGCTGCTGGTCGTCGTTGATGTAGAAGAACGACTCCCGCGGGCTCTTCTCGGCCTTCCCGGTCAGATGCGGGACGAGGTTGTAGCCGTCGAGGTGGACCTTGTAGGTCATGTCCCCGACCTTGTAACCCTTGAGGAGCTTGTCCGTGACCTGCTCGTCGCCGGCGATCGCGAGGAGCGTCGGCAGCCAGTCGAGGTGCGAGACGATCTCGTTGGACACGCTGTCGGGCTTGATCTTGCCGGGCCAGCGCACCATCGCCGGAACGCGGTACGCGCCCTCCCAGTTCGAGTTCTTTTCGTTCCGGAACGGCGTCATCGCGGCGTCCGGCCAGCTGTTCATGTGCGGGCCGTTGTCCGTCGAGTACATGACGAACGTGTTGTCCGCGATCTTGAGGTCGTCGAGCACCTTGAGGACCTGTCCAACGTTCTTGTCGTGGTCGATCATCGCGTCGTGATACGGGCCCTGGAAGCGCCCGGACTGGCCGAGGCTTTCCGGCTTCACGTGCGTGCGGAAGTGCATGTGCGTGAAGTTCACCCACACGAACGCGGGCTTGCCGGCCTTGTTCATCCGCTGGATGAAGTCGACAGCCTTCGCGGCGGTGTCGTCGTCGATCGTCTCCATCCGCTTCTTCGTGAGCGGCCCGGTGTCCTTGCACACCTGCTTGCCGACCTTGCCGAAGCGCGGGTCGACGGTCGCGTCGTCCGCGGCCGAGGCGTTGCACTCGAGGACGCCGCGGGGGCCGAACTGGGCGCGGAACTTCGGATCCTTCGGGTAGTCCGGGAGCTCCGGCTCCTCTTCGGCGTTCAGGTGGTAGAGGTTGCCGAAGAACTCGTCGAAGCCGTGGACGGTCGGAAGGTACTCGTTACGGTCTCCGAGGTGGTTCTTGCCGAACTGCCCGGTCGCGTAGCCCTGCGCCTTCAGGAGCTCGGCGATCGTCGCGTCCTCTTTCTGCAGGCCCACGGTCGCGCCCGGAAGCCCGACCTTCGTCAGGCCCGTGCGCAGGCCGGACTGGCCGGTGATGAACGACGCCCGCCCCGCCGTGCAGCTCTGCTCGGCGTAGTAGTCCGTGAACATCATGCCTTCCTTGGCGACGCGGTCGATGTTCGGCGTCTTGAAGCCCATCAGGCCGCGCGAGTAGGCGCTGATGTCGGACTGGCCGATGTCGTCTCCCCAGATGATGACGATGTTCGGCTTGCGGGCGGTGTTCTGCGCCTCGGCGATCTGCGCCGCGCCGAGGATGCCGAACGCGAGCCCGAAGGCCAGCGCGAGAGGTCGGGAAAGTTTCATGGATGTTCCCCTTTCGGTGCCGGGTGAAATGAGATACAGGCGCAACTAGCGTCTCACGAACGAGACGTCGAAAGTCTGTTTCTGAAGGGCCTGGAAGTAAGTGCCGACGAGCGTGTCGTTTGCCGGGTCGTAGACGAGGCGATAGGTGCTGCCGGGATAGTTCGGGGCGCGCAGCTCGACGAAGAGCGTCAGCGCGCCGTTCTCGGAGAACGCCTCCGCCTTCGCGACGTTGATCGGGCGCGGGTTGTAGTAGGACGCGTCGGCCTTTCCGTCCGCCGAGATCGTGCGGATCTCGAGGACGTAGCCGCCGTCCTCGCGCAGCCAGCGGGCCACGAGCTTGTCGAACCCCGCGGCCGCGGGCTTCGCGATCGCCGTCGTGCCCGTTGTGGTCGTCGTGGCCGCCGGTGCCGTCGGCTCTCCCCCGCGGGTTCGGCAGGCCGCCGCCCCAATGGTCAGGAGCGCCATCGCGAAGGCGAGTGGGGCACGTTTCATCTCGTAGCTGATCCGCTTCGTTCGCTATCCGCGCTTCTTCGGGAACTGGATGTTGATGCCGCTGAAGATCTGGAACGCCGGCTGGCCGACGCCGTAGTGCAGGACCGTGAACTGGGGCTCGATGAAGATGTTGAAGACGGCGTCGCCCGCCCGGAGGACTTTTCCGGCGCCGACGCCGAGAGGAACGTTCCATGTGCCCTTGTAGAGGTCGAAGTTCCAGACGGCCGTCGAGCGCAGGTAGTACCCGCGCCCGAGCTGGGCAAGCATGTTCGGCTGGACGATGAGGACGCTCGTCGTCTGCCGATCGGTCGAGCCGGAGTTCGCAAAAGAGTGCTGGTACGTGACGAGACCGATGAGCATGAGATCCGGCGCCGGCTGCGTGACGACGACGACAGCCGCGCCCGCCTGCCACTTGCCGGCTCCGAGCGCGTCGTTTGTCGCGGTGGGGAGGACGAAGAGCGGACCGACGCCGAATTGCGTCGTGCCCTTCCGCGGCAGGAGGAACGCGTCGAAGATGTTCAGGTCGCCGAGGCCCGAATAGTCTGCGCCGTTCCCGGAGACCGTCGCGAGAGGAAGCGTCGCGCGGATGATCATCGACTCCGTCGCGACGACGCCCCGGAGAAGCATTGAATTGGCGGTCGCGTCCGGCACGCCGTAGGTTGTCGGGACGTAGTAGTCTTGGAGGTTGACGGCCGTGATAGGTGCAAGCGGGTTGTTGGCCGCGGCCACTTCCTCCGGCGTCTGCGCGCGCGCGCCCGACGCGAGAAGGCACGGACACGCGAGCAGGAATGCAAAGGCGCGGCTCTTCATCCGTTTCTCGCGGTCAATGCGCTTCCTACTTCTTCGCCTGCGGCGGGTAGTTCTCGAAGAGCTTCTGCGCGACCATGTCGGCTTTCTGCTGGCGCTCTTCCGGGGTTGCGCTCGTCGAGACCTGGTCCTTCGCGATGCCGCGCCAGACCGCGGTCTTCGCGCTCGCGTCGACGAGGTCGATCACCAGGGTGCCCGTCGGAATCTCCTGGACCGTCGTCGTCTGCATGCCGCCCATGCCGCCGTAGCGCCAGCCGCCGCCCCATCCGCCGTACCCGTACGTGTTGAGCTGGACGTCCTTGCCGAGGCTGAAGTGGGTGAAGACGCTCAGGTCACCCCCATCCGGCACCTGGCGGAGACCGCGGGCCGAAAGAGCGTTCCCGAGGGACTGAGCGAAGCGTTCGGCCGCGATCGGATTTTTGGGGGCCGTACCGGCCTTGAGCGTGAACGTCTTGTACTTCGAGAAATCGGTGCCGGGCGCGTAGTCGGTGTTGACCTCCAGCGTCGAGCAGGCGACCGCGGTGACCGCGAGGGCAAGTGTGGCGAGACGGCTCAGTTTCATGGCAGTTCTCCTTTGTTCCTCACCTTCACGATACTTCATACCGCGTAATATGCTTCCCAATCCGATGAAAGGACTCACAATGAACAAACGAATCATCGTTTCGATTTTCGCCGTCCTCCTCGTGTCGGCCGTTGCCGGCCCTCTCGCCGCGCAGATGGAGCCCAAGGGCTCCCTGCAGGGCATGCAGGCTCCGAAGGCGGACGTCCCTCAGCTCATGACCCTCCAGGGCGAGTTCGTCCGCATGGCCTACAACAACGAAGGCTACGCCGTCCTCGGCTACCGCATGGTCCAGGACGAGCTCGGAAACCCGTGGGTCCTCCTCAACGTGGGCATCACGCTGCGCGAAGGCGTGAAGGACTACACGATGAAGCGCGAGAACCTGACGCTCAAGACGCCCGACGGCAAGATCGTCCCGCTCATGACGCAGAACGAGTACATGAAGGCCGACGCGATCCGGCCGCTCAACCAGAGGGCCAAAGTCGTCAAGGACTCGATCAACTACTTCCCGGCCGGCCCGGGCCGCCCGTGCGCCATGAGATTCTTCGCGGACCTCAACGGCCCGGGTCTCGCCTACGACACCGTCGACCTGAGCGACACCCGCGACTGCATGGGCCGCCTCTACTTCAACGTCCCCGGAGGCATCCAGCCCGGCCAGTACTGGCTCAACGTGCAGTTCGCGGCCAGCATGATCCAGGTTCCCTTCCGCGTCTTCACGAAGGAACAGGAGAAGGACTTCCGCAAGCAGTGGGAAGACCTGAAGAAGGCCCACGACGAGATGTTCAAGTAGTGGAGTGACCAAGACCCTCGACCCGGCGGCGGCTTTCGAGGTGCGCGCCACACGCGCCTCGACTCTCGTCTCCTCGGCCCCTCTCGTCGCCGAGCCGCTCGCGTTCGCGGCCGGGCTTTTCCGGCTGCAAGGGCGGCTCGCCGCGGCTGTCCACGCGCGCCACGAGGACGAGCCGTTCATGGGCGCGGCCGCCGACTTTCCCCGGATCCTCGATCTCCTCGCGCCGATCCTGACGTTTGCGGCCGAAAAGGGCCCGCCCGAGCTGGCCGAGGCCGCGAAGGCGCGGCACGCGGACGCGGACGAGACGGCTCTCGCGCGCCTTTCGGTCTACTGGAGCGGCGAGCGAGAGGCCCGCGAGGACTACTTCTCGCGCGCGTTCCTGAGGCCGTACGCCGAGATCCTCGCCGCGCGCGGCGTGACGCTCGAGCGCCCGCGCCACGAGGGCCACTGCCCCGCCTGCGGGAACGGCGCTGTCGTGAGCGTGCGGCGCGAGGTGCCCGAGTCGATGGGCGCGGCGCGCTCGCTCGTCTGTGCGCTCTGCGGCACCGAGTGGCCATTCGCGCGCATCCGCTGCGCAGCATGCCACGAGGAGGACCCGGCGAAGCTCCCCTCCTTCCAGACCGAGGCTCATCCCGCCGTCCGCATCGAGGCCTGCGAGACCTGCCGGCACTACGTGAAGTCGCTGGACCTCACGCTCGACGCGCGGCCGCTGCCCGAGGTGGACGACCTCGTCTCGCTCGCGATGGACCTCTGGGCGGTCGAGGAAGGCTGGACGCGCCTCGAGCCGGGCTGGGCGGGGATCTGAGGGGTTGAGGCTTTCCCTCCTCGCGCTCGTCTTCCTCGGCGGCGGGATCGGCTCCGTCTGCCGGTACGCGATGGCGACCGCCCTGCAGAAAGGCGCCCCGGGGCCGTTCCCCGTCGGCACCTTCTGGGTGAACCTCGTCGGCTGCTTCGCGATCGGCCTCGTCGGCGCCCTGGGCCTCGAGCGCGCCGCACTGTCGCCCGAGGCGCGCACGTTTCTGATGGTCGGCATCCTCGGAGGCTTCACGACGTTCTCCTCGTTCGCGTGGGAGACGCTCGGGCTCCTGAGCGTGAAGGACTTTCTCCGCACGACGCTCTACGTCGGCGGCTCCGTGTTCCTCGGGCTCCTCGGAGCCCTCCTCGGCCGTTCGATCGGGAGGCTCGGCTCATGAAAGACGCGACGACCGCGAAGCTGCTGCGCATCCACATCGGCGAAATGGACCGCGCGCGGCACCGGCCCCTCTTCGAAGTGCTCGTCGCCGAAGCGCGGGAAGGCGGCCTCTCGGGCGCGACCGTCCTGCGCGGCATCGAGTCCTACGGCGCTTCCAGCGTCGTCCACCGCGCGCGGCTCGTCGAGCTCTCGGAGGACCTCCCAATCGTCGTCGAAATCGTGGACACCGAGGAGAAAATCCGCGGCTACATCGAGCGCATCGACCCGATCCTCGAGGAAGCCGCCTGCGGCGTCCTCATCACGATGGAAACGGTCGACGTCCTGCGCTGGGCGCCGAAGAAGAAGGCCTAGCCGAGCTGCGAAAAGTCGGGCCCGGCTTCGGCCTCGGGCTCCGCGGCGCGCAGGGCGCCCCACGCCGCGACGAGCCGCTCCGCCGTCCACCCGAGAAAGACGCCGTCGCCCCGCCAGTGAGTCTCCGACGGCGAGGGCTCGACGCGCACGATCGTCCCCGGCCCCTGCACGGTCTCCACCGAGAGCGCCCATGCCGAGAACGTGTGGCCGGCGTCGCGGGCGCGCACCGCGACGCGTTCGACGCGCGTGCCCGTGACGTCGAGGCGGGCGAGGGGCGGCGCGAGGGTCTGCGGATCTTCCTCGCTCAACGCGGCGCCTTGTTCGACGGATCGGGTCCGCCCGGCCGCCCCTCGGCCTCGCCGACGAACGGCACGAAACGTACGGGCAGGACGCTCTTCTCGGTGTAGCCGCCGCCCTGGCGCTCGATGACCTTCAGCTCCTGGTAGAAGGCGCCCACGGGAATCACCATGCGCCCCGTCGACGCGAGCTGCTCGAGGAGCGGCGGCGGAACGCGCTCGGGCGCGGCCGTCACGAGGATGCCGTCGAACGGCGCCTCCTCGGGCCAGCCGCGGTAGCCGTCGGCGGCGCGCACCTCGACGTTCCTAATGCCGAGATCCTTCAGGCGGGCCGCCGCGGCCGTCGCGAGCTCGGGGCGGATCTCGATCGAATACACCTTCGCGGCGAGCTCGGCGAGGATCGCGGCCTGGTAGCCGGAGCCGGTGCCGATCTCGAGCACCGTCTCTTTCCCGGTGAGCCGGAGCTGCTCCGTCATGAAGGCGACGACGTAGGGCTGCGAGATCGTCTGGCCGCTCCCGATCGGGAGCGGGCGGTCGTCGTAGGCGGAAGCCGCCTCGGCGGCCGGGACAAAGAGGTGCCGCGGGACCTTGCGCATCGCGGCGAGGACGCGCGGGTCGCGGATGCCGCGCGCCGCGATCTGGGTCTCGACCATCTGTTCGCGTTTCTTTTCCATCGGATCCGCCGGCGGGCGGCACGCGGCAAGAAGGGCGAACCCGCCCAGCGCCAGAGACACGAGCCCCGTCCGACGCCCCCTCATGGGAGCATTCTATCGAGGGATCTCCTGCGCGGGCGCGCGCGCGTCCCTCCGCCGGCGCTCGACAGGGTTCTCGAGAGCGAGCGTCATCGAGCCGAAGCGGATCTCGACGTCGAAGTTCGCGAGGAACGAGGCGCCGAGGATTCCGTCCTCGAGCCCATCGCCCTCTTCTTTCACGACGATGTCCTTGAACCGCACCATGAAGGCGTCGACGCCGAGGCTCACGTTCGAGATCTTTCCCCACGACACGCGCGAGTTGCCGATCCCCTCGAGCGTGACCGGGAACGCGGTCTCCGGCTCGAAGAGACGCGTCTTGCGCAGGCCCCCGCGCGTCACCATCGAGGGCTCCGAGCCCGTGTCGAGGAGGAAGAGAGACCAGGGATGGCCGTTCAGCGACGTGCGGACCATGGGCTTCATGCGGCGGAAGAACATGTTCTGGTCCTTCGAGCCGCGGGCCGCCTTCGGGTCCACGCGCCGGGCGAAGAGGCGCTTCTCGATGTACTCGATGCGCCAGTCGAACTCCTTCATGAGGTGCGCGCCGAGGACGCCGTTCAGCTTGAAGACGCCGAGCGAGGCCGTCTCGAACGTGAGCGTGCCGTCCGGAAGGACGCCCACCGGCACGTCCGTGAGCGTGAGGTCGCCCATGCGGACGGAGTCGAGCCAGCCGAGGCGCATCGGCGTCTCCGTCTCGTGCAGGCCGCGGGCCGACGCCGTGGCGCCGGGGACGAACCGCACGCCGAGGCGCTCGGCCGCGCTCTCCGTCAGGAGCGAGACGGACGCGCCCGAGTCGAGGACCATCTCCTCCGGCGGCCGCCCGTTCGCGCGCACGGAGAGGCGGACGAGGTTCGGCCTGCCGAAGTCGACGGGCAGCGTCACGCTCGCGCCGGCGGCCGCGCCGCCGTAGAGGGGCCGCGGCGGCGGCGACTCCAGAAAGACGATCCAGCCCTCGGGCACGAGCTTGCCTTCGCGCTGCGCGGCGCGCGCCCAGCGGCCCGCGCCCGTGAAGTCGCCCTCCCAGTAAGCGGCCTGCGAGAGCAGCCACGCGATCTCGGCGCGCTCGGAGGCGCGGCCGGCGCCGGCGAACGCGCGCTCGAGGTGAGGGGCCGCGCCGCGGAAGTCGCCGCGCTCGAGAAGGACCTGGCCGAGCAGGCGGTCGTAGCGCACGCCCTCCAGCGACTTTCCGCCGGAGGACGCGAGGAACGCCGAAACCTCCGGGATGTACCCGCGCTGGAGCTGCTCCTCGGCGTTGTACGAGTTCACGAGGCCGCCGGGCAGCGGCTTGACGAGACGGTGCGGGGATACGGCCGTCTCGCCCGAGAACGTGCAGGCCCACGCGGCAAGCAGGGCCGCGGCGGCGGCGGCAGCGGCTGTGCGCCTCACGCGCCCGCGACGCGGGCGATGAGCACCGTCTGGTCGTCGTACTGCGCGACGCCCGCGGTGAAGTCGCTCACGGC
>Ga0315271_10002700_pt1 | contig 11155 bp, 8 predicted proteins | sample C3_top_MG_FD_204664 | JGI IMG/M metagenome (GOLD analysis project Ga0315271, IMG submission 204664) | Sediment microbial communities from Yellowstone Lake, YNP, Wyoming, USA - C3_top | ecosystem: Environmental > Aquatic > Freshwater > Lake > Sediment | place: USA: Wyoming | collected 2017-08-01
AGCGGATCGCCGCTCGCCTGGCGGCCCGCCAGGCGCGTGATTTTGCAACCGCCGATCAGATTCGCGTTGAACTCGCCGCTGCCGGTGTGTTGCTCGAAGATCAGCCCGGAGGTCTTAGCACCTGGCGACGCAGCTAGGTGCCTGCTGGCGCGCGACGACCCGCCGCATTCCACCGCAGCCGCGCGAGACGTGCTCTGATCCCGCGCTGCCGCGGCAGGTGTCCAGGTTGGCTGAGGTAATACTGCTTGGCTACGGCATAGGCATCGACGAGCGCGCCCATCCTGCCAGTGTTGCCGGCACTGGTCGTGATGCTGGCGGGGTGGGCCAGAAAATGTGCCAATGCTTCAGGCACGTGCGCATAGTGCGGATAGTCGAGCGCCGTGAGCAGGAACAGCAGCAGATCTTCACCGACCCCGGAGTTCCTGCCATACACGCCGCTGGCACCCGGTGCCTCCGTCAATAGATTCTTCAGCACATCGCGCCTGCGAAACAGCGCGCAGCCGGGGCTGATGGTCAGCTTCTCGCGCAACAGGTATTGAACAATTCCTGCCATGGGATGCGTGCCGGGCGGATGTCGGTGCAGGGTCTTTATTTCCTGGAGGTCGGGGCTGTGCAGGCTGACCCGGGTATACACAAAGCCCACCGAGGCCTGCAGGAGCGGCAGTGTCTTCTCTACGAACGTTGGCGCCGCCCAGTCGTCATCATAATTGATGTGGATATATTCGCCCGCTGCGCGTTCGATGCCGTCGCGCCAGCAGATGATCGGACCCTGATCGTGGTCACGGCGGATATAGTTGATGCGCGCGCCGTACCGGGCGGCCACACTCGGGGTGTCGTCGGTGCTGCCGTGATCACAGACCACGACCTCTACCGGCACCGTCTGGCTCAGCGCGCTGTCAATAGCCCGTGCCAGCAGCTGTGAGCGGTTGAAGGTCGGGATGACAACCGATACCGTGGATCCCATCATGCCTCTCACTGTGCCATGAACCGCTTGAGACTGCGGGTATCGGCTATCAATGAGCCCGGCGCATCGCGATCGACGCCCGCTATGGTCAGGTCGGTCCGGCCCAGCGCACGCGCCACGGCCGCAGCAATCTCCCGGACCGACAGCCCGGTTCCGGTACCGATATTGACGGTGCCGGTCGCGCGCACACGGGCCAGCTGCAGTATGCAATCGACTACGTCTTCGGCATCCTGAATATCGCGCACTGAGCTGGGGTTGCTGATCTGCAGCGGCGCGCCGGCAGGCAAAGACTGAATGTTCCGCTGCAGAGCCGGTACCAGATAGTCACCCTGTTGCCGCGGATGCGAGAAGCTGAAAATGCGACCGATGCAGTAAGGCAGCTGCAGCCTGGTAAGCACGGTGTTGACGGTTTGCTCGGCAGCGAGCTTGGTCGCGCCATAGAAGGTTCGCGGCACGGTCGGACTGTCTTCCGCGAGGCTTATGGTCGTGTCGGTGGGTTGATAGACATGGCTCGACGAGCTGTGAAACAGCCAGCAGGCAGGCTGCGTTGCCGCCACACCCTTGCAGATATTGAAGGTGCCAAAGACGTTGGTCTGGTAAGCGAGCAGGGGGTCGCGCTCGACCAGCGCCACCGGCACCACGGCCGCGAAATGAAAGCAATGCGTGAAGCGGTTGGCACCGAACCATTGCAGCACCGCGGCCTCGTCGTTGACGTTGCCGGCGAAGGCGGCTACGGCGATGCCATGCTGCGACAGTTGCTCGAGCAAAATACCGCCGAGCACACCACGCTGACCTGTCAGAGCAATCGACTGCCCACGCAAGGCAGCGAAGTCGACAAAGGGCGGAATGAATGCGGCTCTGGAAAAGGGTCTGACGGTCTTCACTGCGAACATTCTGTCAGGCAGCGCAGTATCAGATCTGCCAGCCGGGTGATGATGCCCTCGTCCAGTGGTCTGGCATGGCAACCGATGAACAAACCGCGCTCATGTACGGCCTGCGCGCCGACAAACGGTCCACCACTCAGATCGATGTTGAAATGGCGGATCGCTGGTTGCAGCGCCATGTTGCCCGAAACGATGGGCCGGGTATCGATCCCGTGCGCCAGAAGTTTTGCGGTCAGTGCCGTGTGGTCCAGGCGCAGCGCGGCATCGACCAGGAACGGAAAGCCAAACCAGCAGGCGTCAAGCCCTGGGCTGGCCTGGGGGAAGAGCAGTTGCTCGCGCCACTGTGGGTGCGCCCTGAACGCGGCGCGGATCCGCTGCACATTGCTGCGTCGATGGGCATTCATGTCAGGCAAGCGCTTTAGCTGCTCCAGGCCAAAGGCGGCCTGAATTTCCATGGGCCGCACGTTGTAGCCCAGGTTGATAAAGAGGAATCGCGGGTCGATATGGCTGTTATCGCGCTCCAGCGCAGCGCGATTGCTCTGCTCACGGCTCCAGCCGTGCGCGCGCAGGCACTTGAGCAGATCGTAATCAGCTTCCGTCTTCGCCAGCACCATGCCGCCCTCGATGGTCGTCATATGGTGCGAGAAATAGAAGCTGAAGGTGCCGAAACTGCCGAGCGTCCCGAGCACCTCATGCCCGAAACTGGAGCCCAGCGATTCGCAGGTGTCTTCAATCAACAGTAACTGCTGATCATTCACGATCTCAAGCAGGGCGCCCATATCGGTGGAATTTCCCAGTACGTGCACCATCATGACGGCTTTCAGATCGTGGGCTTTGAGAGCGCGCTGCAAAGCCGGAATGGACAGGTTGAGCGTCAGTGGATCGACATCTACCAGCACCGGGACCAGTCCCATCTGGATGATGGGCCACAGCGAGGTCGACCAGCAGACCGCCGGTATCGCGACCTTGTCGCCGACCGCAAGATGGATCCGGCGCAAGGGATTGGTGACCGCGCTGAGCGCCAGCAGGTTGGCCGACGATCCGGAATTCACCATTACGGCGTAGGGCGCGCCGCAATAGGCGGCAAAAGCTTCCTCAAACTGGCGCACCCGGTGACTCATCGTCAGCTGTCCGCTGACCAGCGTGGCAATGCAGGAAATGATTTCCTGATTGTCGTAACTGGAATCTACCAGTGGAAAATGGAGCGTGTCAGAGGCAGGCATTGATTCCCAATCTGCTCGGCGCCGCGGAGCGGTGCGCACTCGTGGGCGAATGCCGCGGCGCTCAAGAGAAACCTACGCGGCAGTGATACTCGGATATTATCAGGCAATGGATGCTGGTGTTAGTAATCGGCGCGCCTGCTTCAGGCGCTGCTATCAGGTCAGGAACTGCAATCAGGCCTGGCCTGGGCAGCTCTTGTTGGTGCTCGCACTTTTCACCGGCAATATCACGCACAGCTCTGAAGTCAGCGCCTATCTGCCCGTAAATCTTGCGCCCGGTCTGGAGGCGCGGGTCGAGCACCTCCTGTTGCTGGCCAATCGAGCCGTGATGGCGCGGCCTATCCGGGTCGCCACCGTGCTGGCGGCACTGCCGGCGGCCTGCCGCGTCGATGCCGTGCTATGTGCCCAGGTCCGGCGCGACCTGGCGCCGTGGCTGCGCGATGCGGCGCTCACCTACGCCAGCGCGCAGCTGGCAGGCAGCCAGGCCGCAGATTCAATACAGCCCAATCAGCACGGCGCACCCATGGATGCCCATTGGCAGGCCAGTCTGGGCGGGTATCTGGGGCTGGGCCAGCACGTGCTGCTGAATGCCGGAGCGGTTGCCTATCCCGGGCGCGTGAACCCCAGCGGCAGTTTTGTCAGCGTGGGCAATGCGCACGCCCAGATCGACCTGGGGTTTCGCGATCACAATTGGTCGCCGATGAAGGAGAGCAGCATGATGGTGGGCACGGAAGCGGCCACCATGCCATCGATCACGCTCTCCAATACCGCGCCGCTGACCCGCTGGGGTATTCAATACGAAATATTCCAGGCGCGCATGTCCTATTCCGAGCGCATTGCCTGGCAGGGCGGCTATACCAGTGGAAATCCGCTGCTGGCCGGGTTTCGCATGTCCGTCGAGCCGGTGCCGGGCTGGTCGCTCGCTACCAGTCGGCTGATGCAATATGGCGGCGGCGCCCGGTGCGGTTGCACCTTGCACGATTTCTTCAATGCCTTTGTCCATACCACGCGCTACGAGAACACCTCCGGGCAATTGAGCAAGGATCAGGATTTTGGCAACCAACAGGTGGCCTTCTCCAGCGAACTGCAGGTGCCCACGCGACACCCGCTGTCGCTCTACATCGAATACGCTGCTGAAGATACCTTTCACGCCGAGAACTACCGCTTCGGTAGCAGCGCACTGAGTGGCGGTTTCTGGCTGCCGGAGCTGCGGCCCAATCTGCAATTGCGTTACGAATTCTCTGAATGGCAGAGCAACTGGTATGTCCACCACATCTACCAGGATGGCCTGAGCAACTATGGCGTGGTGCTGGGCAACTGGGGCGCGGAGTGGCGGCTGCGCGGAGATGGCGTTGGTGGGCAAAGTCACTTCCTCGATCTGCGATGGCAGCTCGAACGTGGCGATGATCTGAATGCCAGCTATCGCACGCTGCAGAATGCCCCGGGTTCTGGCATCGACTACCGCCGGGCGCATGAGCTGAGTCTGCAATGGACCCGGCCCTGGAACGCACTTGAGATCGGCGCTCAGTTTGACATCGGGCGCGACGTCTACGGCACCACCTTTGGACGCCTGAGTGCCCTGGCGCGCCTCGATGGCGATCTGCGGGTCCGGAGCCGCGGCGCCACACTCGCCGGCAGCGCAGCGACGCCCGAAAATGCCGAGCTGCGCACCTCGCGCTATGAGCGCTTTGTCGACGGTGGCCTGGGGTTGACCCACCTGAGCTACGAACAGGATGCGGATGCCGTGCCTGCGGTCAATTCGTTCCATGGCAGCGCTCATGTGGGCGTCGGGGTGCGGCGGCTGGGCGATGCGCACAGTGATTTCGGCGTGCGCATGGATCTCGACAATATCAGCGGCCGGCTGTTCACTGGATTGCGGGCGCTCGACTATCGCTACCGGTTCGGCTCGTCTCTGGCCGTGACGGGTTTCATTGGCGCCGCGCGCTATGCCGCCCTCACTCCCGCCTACGGTTGGTATCTGGGGTTGGGTGGGCAGTGGCGCAATATTTTCCCGGGCTGGGATGCCGGTGTAGACCTCCGCCTCGGCGACCATCTGGTACGCAATAAGCTACCCGGCGAGGCCGTTATTATCTGGCCCAATGAGTTCTACAAAATCAAAGGTGAAGTGTTCTACCTGAGTCGGCGTTTCTAGGCGCCTTGATGAGCAACATTCTTTTCTTCGACCCGGCCTGCCAGCGCCCCTACGATACGCAGACACTGCGTCAGCAGGCGTTGGGCGGTACCGAGGCCAGTTGCGTGCGTGTTGCTGACGCTCTGGGCGCTCTCGTCATGCAGCACAATCGCGAACGGCCCTGCGGCCGTTACCTGCCGCCCGACAAAATTGCCGGCATCGAGCACGTGGTCATCCTGCGCGACGCGCGCGTATTGCCGCAACTGCGCACGCAGTTTCCGCAGGCACGCTTCCATTTCTGGGTGCACGATCAGTTGCGCCCGGGTTCCTCACGGGCGCGTCGCCTGCGTGCCACGGCGGCAGTGCTGCACGAACTGGCGGTCAAGGTGATCTGCGTCTCTGACACGCAGCGAAGAATGGTGGAAGCCACTCTGGGCAGCCTTGGCATCGGCGATAAGGTCCGGGCGACGACCATCTACAATCCTGTCGAAGTGGCGGCGACGGAGTCCGGCGTGCCGTACCGCGATAACCAGCTGGTGTTCTTCTCTTCCCCCAACAAAGGGCTCGCCTACACGCTGGATGTGTTTCGCGCGCTGCGCCGCCGGATGCCCGAAATATTGCTGAGCGTTGCCAATCCCGGGTACAAGCAGACTCCCCGGTCACTGATAGATGGCGTGGAGTACCTGGGAGCGCTTGCCCAACCGCAGGTCCATCAGCTGGTGAGATCCTCGCTGTGTACGCTGGCGCTGAACTTCGTATTGCCTGAGACCTTCGGGCTGGTCTACGCCGAGTCCCTGGCGCTGGGCACCCCGGTTCTTGCCCATGAGGCCGGTGCAGCCGCCGAAGTGATCGCTGACAGCCGCCAGGTGCTGCCGGTGCGGCGTGCGCAGCGGGTCTACGAGGGGCTCGTTCACGAACTGCCGACGCAGTGGCGCTCGGGGCCAGCCCGTCTGGCAGACCGGATGGGTCTGTTCGATGACTGCTGCGAGCGCATCCGCGCCTGGCGCTCGGGAGGGCGCCCGACGGTGGGTCCGGATCCGCGCTTCGCACTCGAAACGGTTGTCGCCCGCTGGCGCGCGCTGCTGGCCGCCTAGGGCAGGGTCGCGATCAACATGCTGCGCATCGCCTACCTCGAAGAGCACGATCAGGATTTCATCCGCTGGACTGGCAATCTGTTTCGCGCCTTCCTGATCGATGGGCGCGCGCAGTTCGTGCGCGCCAGGGATCGGCCGGATCTTTTTCTTGCCAGCATCTGGCGCCGCCATCGGTTCCCGTCTCAGGCACCCGTGGCGCTGGTCAGCAACGAAAACTGGCGTCTCTTTCCGTCGCACTATCCGCTGGAACGTTACGCTGCAGTCATTGCTACGCACGCGCCGCCACCGGAGCAGCGCCATGGCCTGACGGCTGATCGCGGCCACTTCATTTCCTATCCGTATGAGGCCGTGCACTTTGATCTTGCGATCGAGCACCTGTATGCGCTGCGTGCGTCCCGCCTGGTGAGCGGTCGCACGCGCTTCTGCTGCTTTGTGGTTTCGAATACAGTAGGTGAGCTGTCGGCACGCCGCCACGAGTTGTTCACCCGCATTCATGCCTATCAGCCGGTCGATTCGGCTGGCGCAGTGCTCAACAACACCGGCTACCGTGCCCCAAAGGGCCTGGCCTATCTCGATTGGCTGGCGCAATACCGCTTTGTCATCAGCATCGAGAACAGCGAGGCGCCCGGCTACGTGACGGAGAAGGCCCTGCAGGCGTCGCTGGCCGGGGCGATCCCCATCTACCAAGGCAGTGGCCGATCGCTGTTCAACCCCGACGCGTTTCTTGATGCGACCGCCGATGACCTGACCGGGCAGCTGGCGCGTCTGGACAGTAATCCGGAGGAATACCGGCGCCGCCAGCACGCCGAGCTGTACCGCGTGCGCCCAACGCTGCGTGAGTTCGAACAGCGCTTTGCCGAGCGGTTCCTGAGATGATTCCGCCTCGTTAGCGGCGTCCGTAGGCCTCCAGCGCATTGCTCATCAGCATCGCCACGGTCATCGGCCCCACGCCCCCCGGCACCGGCGTGATCCATCCGGCGCGTTCGGCCGCCGCGGCGTACTCGACGTCACCGACCAGCTTGCCATTCGCGAGCCGGTTCATGCCGACATCGATGACGATAGCGCCCGGCTTGATCCACTCGCCACGCACCATGTCGGGTTGCCCGACGGCTGCGACCACCAGGTCAGCACGGGCGACCTGCGAGCCCAGGTTCTTCGTGCGGCTGTGACAGACCGTGGTGGTCGCGCCGGCCAGTATCAGTTCCAGCGCCATCGGGCGGCCGACGATGTTGGAGGCGCCCACGACGACCGCGTCGAGGCCCGCCACGGGCGCGCCGATGCTCGCGAGCATCTTCATGACGCCATAAGGCGTGCAGGGCCGTAGCAGTGGTTCGCGCTGCGCCAGACGCCCGAGGTTATAGGGGTGAAAACCGTCCACGTCCTTGCCCGGGTCAATGGCCTCGATGATGGCGCGCGAGCGGATCTGGGCGGGCAGGGGCAGCTGCACCAGGATGCCGTCGATGGCACTGTCGTTATTGAGCAGGCGGATCAGGTCCAGGAGTTCAACTTCCGAAGTGCTGGCCGGCAGGTCATTGGCACTGGAAATAATGCCGGCCTGATCGCAGGACAGGCGTTTATTGCGCACATAGACCTGTGAGGCGGCCGAATCGCCCACCATGACCACGGCCAGGCCCGGGCGGCGCTTGCCGGCAGCAGCCAGAGCATCGGTAGACACCCGAACCTGCGCCTTGATCTGTTCTGCGATTGCCTTGCCGTCGATGATTCTGGCCGTCATGAGATGTCCCTGGGTGGTAAAAGGCGCTATTGTCGCACGGGTGTGGGTTCCGTATGATGCGCGACCCCTTTAAGGCGGATGAGTTTTGGGGCGGCCCGGATTGGAATCGTGGCGGGGCATGGCGCAGTCTGGTAGCGCATCTGCTTTGGGAGCAGAGGGTCGCAGGTTCAAATCCTGCTGCCCCGACCATTTCAGAAGTACCGGGCGCCCGTAGCTCAGCTGGATAGAGCACCGGCCTTCTAAGCCGGTGGTCGCAGGTTCGAGTCCTGCCGGGCGCGCCAACCGGTGGCAGATTGACGACATCGACGGTGGACGTAGCTCAGTTGGTAGAGTCCCGGATTGTGATTCCGGCTGTCGCGGGTTCGAGTCCCGTCGTCCACCCCATTTTTTAAGTGGGCCGTTAGCTCAGTTGGTAGAGCAGGAGACTCTTAATCTCTTGGTCGAAGGTTCGACTCCTTCACGGCCCACCATTTCTACTTCATGCGCCCATCGTGGTTGCAGGCCCTGACCCCATGGCCTCAGCCCTTCGCAATGCCACTTAGTGCCGGCACTGACGACTGTGATAAATTGGCGCGCGACAACCAAAACCTTCGTGCACAAGGGGGTGGCCTTGGCCAATTCAACTCGAGCGCTGCAGATTGCGCGCGTTTCTCTTGGGTGGGCAATGCTCCTGCTGGCTGCATGTGGCGGGGGCGGCGGGTCGAGCAACGGTTCGCCACCGCCACCGCCACCGGCGGCTACACTCAGCGGCAACGGACTGGCGCCGGAATCCGGGCCTGGCGATACACAGAACTACTTTCCGGCCGCGCCAGGCGATGCCTGGTCGTACAACGCCTCAACAGATGACCCGCAGGCGCGCGCAGCCAATGACATTCGCACAATAACGGTCGGCGGTCAGCAGACCATTAATGGAGTTGCCGCGACCATTTTTCACGAGGCTCACAACACACTGGGCTTCGATCCGTATGACACTTTTTATCGCATTTCCGGCGGCGGCGTGAGTACCGTCGGTACCAACGATCTAAATGACGACTTCACCGGTCTGATTGCGCCTTTTGCCACACTGCTCTTTCCAGTGCAGGCGGGCGTGGTTTCGAATATTACAGGCAAGAATCTGCCTGCCGGTCAGGATTCAGCTGGTAACCCGGTGACGGCCGATCTGACACAAAAGATCGAGAACATGGGCTTCGAGGCGGTGAATGTGCCTGCAGGCTCGTTCGCCAATGCCTTGCGGCAGGTAACCACGGTCAACGCAACACTGCGGGATAGTGCGCTCGGCCAAACGGCAACTGTCACCGGCACGGCCACCTCTTGGCTCGTCGCTGGTGTCGGGGTCGTAAAGGAGAGCGCGTCAGCCACTGGGTCCGGTTCAACAACCTTGACCATCAGTGAAGGCAACGAATTGCGCGGTTACATGGTCAATGGCATGCACCACGGTATCGGTGACCCGATTACACTGGTGTCAGTGACCTCTGATCTTAATGCGGGTCCGATGCCCCCGCGGGCGTTGGCACTTGGCTATGACGGGCTGCACTATTCCTTGGCTTATCCTCAGGATTCCGGGACGACCGGAAATGTCAGCTCCGAGTGGATAGTGAGCGCGCTGGCCTCTGACGGCAGCACCTTGGTCTCCAGTCACACGGGATTGACTACGCCGGCGGAGACCGTACCGCATACGGCGGCGATTGCCGCTGGTGCGGGCAATTTCCTTGACGTACTGCAGGTAGCAGACTCGGCATTTGGCACGAGTGGTGTGGGTCTCTATACAGTATTGTCAACGGCAGACGCCGCATCCGTGCCAACTACGCCGGTGCTGCTCACGCCCGGCGGTGGACAGCAACCAGCCGCGGCCTTCGATGGCAGCCATTACCTCGTAGCATACGAGCAGCTCGTCGCGGCTGGCGTGGGGCAGTTGTTTGGGATTTTCGTATCGCCGCAGACGGGTGCCGCTATCGGCAGTGCGTTCGCAATTACACCGGTGGAGGGCAACCACGGCTCGGTGGCGCTGGCGTTTGACGGTACGAATTATCTCGTGGTCTGGGATACGCAATCGACCCTATCTCCATCGGGTGAGATTGGTATCTACGCCGCGAGAATTTCCCAGGCAGGCACTATTGTCGGTACCAATCCGATTGCCATTGCGCTGAGCTCGTCTACCGCAAACTGCTGCGCTCTGCACGACACAACGCTCGCATTCGATGGCACCAATTATCTGATCGCCTATGCAGACGGCCGTACGCCGGGCTCCACCAATAATGACGCGGTGTCTGCGGCGCGGTTGTCCCCGGCAGGTCAGCTGCTTGATGGAACTCCTTCGGTGCCCGGCATCAACGTAGCCACGACCACGAACTCTAGCATTGGCAGCTTGTGCCTTGCGTTTACCAGCGGTAGCTACTGGCTCGCGTGGACGGCCAGCAGTTCCAGCGGGTTCGATGGCATGTACGGCGCCAGGGTGGCGACCACCGGTGCAGTCGTGAGCCCCGGATTGAACGGATTCCGCATGACCCCCCCGGGCTACGCACTTTATCCCGCTATTGCCGGTGGCCCCGGCGGCGGATTGTTGGCTTGGTTCTGGAGCAACCCGACGCCGGCACCCGCCGCTATCGAAACCATTGGCGGCTTGCGCATCGACCCACCGGGGACGTAACCGACGGGCCTGCTTGCGGAATCTGGGAGCGAGTGAGGCGCAGGAAGCGCTTAAACGCGGCGGCGCGCGGCCGTACATGCAGGGCGCGCCAGGCGATGCTGCGCGTTTGTCCCGCGGGCACCGCTCAGAGCACGCGGTTCGCCGCCGCAACCTTTGCATACCAGTGGCCGGAATCCTTGATGGTGCGTTGCTGTCGGTCGGCCATGTTTACATTCACCAGGCCAAAGTGCTGTGAGTAACCTTCGGCCCATTCAAAGTTATCCATGAGGCTCCAGGTGTGATACGCGCGCACTGGCGCGCCGTCCTGAATGGCGCGCGCCAACTCACGCAAGTGACCGCGTAAGTAGTCAATTCGCCTGGGGTCGTGAACCCGGCCCGTCGCATCCGGCTTGTTGTTGTAAGACGCGCCGCTCTCGGTAATTTCAATCGGCATGCGGCCACCCATCAACTTCGACATCTTCGTGACGATGTCGTAGAAAC
>Ga0315271_10002701_pt1 | contig 11153 bp, 11 predicted proteins | sample C3_top_MG_FD_204664 | JGI IMG/M metagenome (GOLD analysis project Ga0315271, IMG submission 204664) | Sediment microbial communities from Yellowstone Lake, YNP, Wyoming, USA - C3_top | ecosystem: Environmental > Aquatic > Freshwater > Lake > Sediment | place: USA: Wyoming | collected 2017-08-01
TCGAGCTGTGCGACCTGTCGGTGATCGCGGACGCCATCTCGACGCCGTACCAGGCGATCGTCCACGCGGGCCTGCGCCACGGCGACCACGCCGTGTTCGTCGGTGCGGGCGGCGTCGGCGGCTTCGGCGTGCAGGTGGCCGCGGCGCTCGGCGCCCAGGTCGTGGCCGTCGATCCGTCGCCCGAGCGTCGCGAGCTCGCGAGCCGCTACGGCGCGAAGCTCGCCCTCGAGCCCGGTGCGCCCGACGCGAAGGCCGTGCGCGGGGCGGTGCGCGCGTTCGCCGAGAAGGCCGGCATCCCGTCGTGGCGCTGGAAGGTGTTCGAGACCTCGGGCAGCCCACAGGGGCAGACGACGGCGTTCGCGCTGCTTGCGCCGGGCGCGCACCTGGGCGTCGTCGGCTTCACGCCGGCGAAGGTCGAGGTCCGGCTCTCGAACCTCATGGCCTTCGACGCCACGGCCCGCGGCACCTGGGGCTGCCTGCCCGAGCACTACCCCGCGGTGCTCGACCTCGTGCTCTCGGGCCGCGTCGCGCTCACGCCGTTCGTCGAGCGGCGTCCCCTCGCCTCGATCAACCAGACGTTCGACGACCTCCACGGCCGGCGCGTGTCGCGTCGCGTGGTGCTCGTCCCCTGACGACCCCTCGGAGCCCCGCCATGGACCTGAAGAACCACGATCTCGCCCCCGTCGCCCACGCCGGCGTCGTCTACGAGGAGATCCCCGTCCGCGACCCGTCGGGCGCGGTCGTCGACGGCCTCCACGCCGTCCGGATCTCGCTGGACAACCCGAAGCAGCTCAACTCCTACACCACCGAGATGGTCAAGGGCGTCATCCTCGGCTTTCGCCGGGCGTCGAACGACCGCGGGGCCGTCGCCGTGGTGTTCACCGGGACCGGGACGCGCGCGTTCTGCACCGGCGGGAACACGGCGGAGTACGCCGAGTACTACGCGGGGCGGCCCGAGGAGTACCGCCAGTACATGCGGCTCTTCAACGACATGGTCTCGTCGATCCTCGAATGCGACAAGCCCGTGATCTGCCGCGTGAACGGCATGCGCATCGCCGGCGGGCAGGAGATCGGCATGGCGTGCGACTTCACGCTCGCCTCCGACCTCGCGCTGTTCGGGCAGGCGGGTCCGAGGCACGGCTCGGCCCCGGACGGCGGCAGCACCGACTTCCTCCCCCTCTTCGTGGGCGTCGAGGCCGCGATGGAGTCGTGCACGCTCTGCTGGACGTGGACCGCCCACAAGGCGCACCGCCTGGGGCTCGTGACGAAGATCGTCCCGGCGCTCCAGGTCGACGGGAAGCTCGTCGCGAACCCGCTCGTCGTCACCGACCGCTGGCTCGACGAGCACGGGCGCATCGTCCACGGCGCGATGCGGACCGGCGCCGAGAAGGAGGCGGGCAAGGCGCTCCTCGCGCGCGGCCAGGTCGACCTCTCGCTCCTCGACAAGGAGGTCGATGCCCTCGTGTGGGGGCTCGCGAACACGATGCCCGGGTGCCTCAGCAAGACGCTCGAGAGCGTGCGCAAGCACAAGCTCGAGCACTGGGACCGGAACCGCGAGAGCAACCGCGCCTGGCTCGCCCTCAACATGACCTCGGAGGGCCGCCTCGGCTTCCGCGCGTTCCACGAGGGCCCGAAGGAGCGACGCGAGGCCGACTTCCTCGAGCTGCGCCGTCGGCTCGCGGCCGGCGCCGCCTGGGACGACGATCTCCTCGAGGACACGCTCGCCCGCACGACGAAGGGCGTCGGCGTCTGACGGTGGCGAACGAGACGCCCGTCCCCGCCGGCGCCGTCCCCGGCAGATCCGTCCCCGGCAGGTCCGTCCCCGGCAGGTCCGTCCCCGGCGGATCCGGCCCCGCCCCGGGCAACGCAAGTGCCAAGGCCCCGCGCATCCGGCCGCTCCGGCACGACGACCTCCCCGAGGTCGTCCGGATCCACGGGCTGCACCACGGCGAGCGGACGCCCGCGTACTGGGACGACGTCTGGCGGCGGCTGCGGCGCGAGGGCCCCGACCGGTTCGTGGCGCTCGGAGCCTCCGGGGGCGAGGGGCTCGCTGCGTTCCTGATCGGCGAGGTGCGCGAGTTCGAGTTCGGGAGCGAGCCGTGCGGCTGGGTGTTCGCGGTCGGCGTCGACCCCGGCGCCGCGCGCCACGGCGCGGCCACCGCCCTGCTCGACGAGGCGAACCGACGCTTCCGCGAGATGGGCGTGCGCCGCGTGCGGACGATGGTCCGGCGCAACGAGGTGCCCGTCCTCGCGTTCTTCCGGGCGAACGGATTCGCGGGGGGGGCGTTCGTCCAGCTCGAGCGCTCGCTCGAGGAGGAGGTGCCGTGAGCGACTCCACCCGGTCCGGGCCCCTGCGCATCGAGCGCCTCGAGGCGAACCGCGTCTGGCGCGTCGTGATCGACGCGCCGAAGGCCAACCTCGTCGACCGCGCGGCCGCCCGCGCGCTCGCCGGGGTGGCCGCCGCCGCCGCCGCCGAGCCGACGGTCCGCGCCGTCGTGATCGAGGGCGCGGGCGCCCACTTCTCGTTCGGGGCGAGCGTGAAGGAGCACCTGCCGGGCGAGGTGGGGGAGATGCTCCCCGAGTTCCACGCGACCTTCCGGGCGATGCTCGACGCGCCCGTCGTCTGGCTGGCCGCGGTGCGCGGTCGGTGCCTGGGCGGGGGCCTCGAGCTCGCGACGTTCTGCCACCGGGTCTTCGCGTCGCCCGACGCCCAGCTCGGGCAGCCCGAGATCGTCCTCGGCGTGTTCGCCCCGGTCGGCGGCACGTTCCTGCCCGATCGCATCGGGCGGCCGGCGGCCGAGGAGCTCTGCCTCACGGGCCGCACGGTCGCCGCCGACGAGGCGCTGCGCATGCACCTGGTCGACGAGGTCGTCCCCGACCCGGGCGAGGCCGCGCTCGCCTGGGTCCGGACGCACCTCCTGCCCCGCTCCGCCGCGAGCCTCCGGTGCGCCGTGCGCGCGATGCGCGCCGGCTGGCGCCGCCGGTTCGAGGCCGACCTCGCCGAGGCGGAGCGGATCTTCCTGTCCGAGCTCATGGCCACGAAGGACGCCGTGGAGGGCCTCGACGCCTTCCTCGGCAAGCGCACGCCGGTCTGGAGGGACGCATGACTCCGCTCGCCGCCCTGCTCGAGCGCGCCGACCACCTCTATCGCGACTGGCGCCTGGGTGCCGTCAAGGCGTGGAAGGCCAGGACCGGCGGGCTCGCCGTCGGCTACATGCCGGTGTGGGTGCCGCGCGAGATCCTCCACGCGCAGGGGGTCCTGCCCGTCGGGATCATGGGTGCGGGCGAGGACCTCGAGATCATCCGCGGGGACGCCTACTACCAGTCCTACATCTGCCACATCCCACGCAGCACGATCGAGCTGGCGCTCAACGGCAGCCTCGACTGCCTCGACGGGATGCTCTTCCCCGCGATCTGCGACGTGATCCGCAACCTCTCGGGGATCTGGAAGCTCACGTTCGCCGACAAGCTGGTCCGCTACTACGACCAGCCGCAGGACTTCGACGCCGCCCGCGGCGGGGTCTTCGTCCGGCACGAGGTGGAGGAGCTCGCGGCCGACCTCGCCCGGCGCGGCGCCCGGCCCCTCGAGGCGGAGGCGCTGAGGCGCTCGATCGCCGCGTTCAACGAGAACCGTCGCCTCGTGCGCGGGCTCTACCAGCTCCGGCGCGACACGCCGTGGAAGGTGCCGACGCACGAGCTCTACGTGCTGCTCCGGGCGGGGCTCGTGATCCCCGTCGAGGAGCACACCGAGATGCTCGGGGCCTACCGCGAGGCGGTCCTCGCCGACGCCGCGCGCCGCCCCATGGACCAGGCCCGCGTCGTGCTGGCGGGCTCGTTCTGCGAGCAGCCGCCGCTCGGGCTCATCAAGACGCTGGAGCGCTCGGGCTGCTACATCGTCGACGACGACTTCGTGCAGGTGCACCGGTGGATCCAGGGGGACGTGCCGCTCGAGGGCGACCCGCTGGCCGCGCTGGTCCAGGCGTCGCTCACCGACGCGATCCCGCACCCGACGCGCTACAGCGAGGGCGAGACGAAGGGCCAGGACCTGGTCGACCGCGTCCGCCGCTCGGGGGCGGGCGGCGTCCTCTTCTGCGCGCCGTCCTTCTGCGACCCCGCCCTGCTCGACCAGCCGATGGCGATCACCGCCATCGAGAAGGCCGGCATCCCCTGGACCGCGTTCAAGTACGCCGAGAACGGCGGGCAGTTCCAGGTCATCCGCGAGCAGGCGGGGACCTTCGCCGACTCGATCAAGCTCTGGAGCGCCGCATGACCACCGCCACGCCCGCCGCCCGCCCGGCCGCCGAGAAGGACTCGAGCCAGGTCCGCCAGAAGGAGATGATCGCGAACCACTTCACGCGCCTCTCCCACGCGCCCGACACCGGGGAGAAGTGCGTCTACACCTACGTCCCCGGCAACCTGACCGAGCTCCTGCGCGCGTTCGACGTGTTGCCCGTCCTGCCCGAGATCAACGCGCTCCAGAGCGGCATGCGCGGGAAGTCGCGCGACTACATCATGCTCGCCGAGAAGCAGGGCCACTCGGAGGACGTCTGCGCGTACGTCAAGTCCGACATCGGCATGCAGGCGACCGGGAACGTCGGACCGACCGGCGAGCGCCTGCCGGGCCCCGACCTCCTGCTGCTCTCCTACACGGGCTGCTTCACCTTCCTCAAGTGGTTCGAGCTGCTCCGCGAGCGCTACAAGTGCCCGACCGTGATGCTCCACGTGCCCTACCAGGCCGAGGGGGTCATCACCGACTCGATGCGCAAGTACGTCGTGGACCAGATCAAGGAGAAGCTGATCCCGGAGCTCGAGCGCCTGACGGGGCGCAAGTACGACGAGGACCGCCTGAAGGAGAACCTCGCGCGGTCGGCGAAGGCCGAGGACGACCTCGTCGCCGTCCTCGAGTCGGCGAAGAACGTGCCCTCGCCCATCGACTCGTGGTTCGGGGGCGTCTACTACATCGGCCCGATCTTCACGGCGTTCCGCGGGACGCAGGAGGCGGTCGAGTACTACCGCGCGCTGCGCGCCGAGGTCGACGAGCGCGTGCGGCTCGGCAAGGGTCCCGTGACGCCCGACGGCGACCTCGACAAGGAGCGCTACCGCGTGGTGGTCGAGGGACCGCCGCCGTGGACGCACTTCCGCGAGCTCTGGAAGATGTTCTCCGACGAGGGTGCGGTGGTCGTCGCCTCGACCTACACGAAGGTCGGCGGCGTCTACGACCTCGGCTTCCGCCACGATCCCTCGCGGCCGCTCGAGTCGCTCGCCGACTACTGCATGGGCTGCTACACGAACCTCAACCTCCCCACGCGCGTCGACATGATCGCGAAGTACGTGAAGGACTACCGCGCCGACGGCTTCATGATCAACAGCGTCAAGTCGTGCAAGTCGTTCAGCGCGGGGCAGCTGATGATCCTGCGCGAGGTCGAGAAACGGACCGGCAAGCCCGGGGGCTTCATCGAGAGCGACCTCGTCGACCCGCGCTACTTCAGCGCCGCGAACGTGAAGAACCGCCTCGAGTCGTACTTCCAGATGATCGAGCAGAAGCGGGCGGGGAAGGAGGCCTCGTGAGGTACGTCGTCGGCATCGACCTCGGGTCCACCACGACCAAGGCGGTCGTCCTCGCCGAGGACGGCACGCCGCTCGGCCGCGGGATCACGAACTCCCGCAGCAACTACGACCTCGCCTGCCAGGTCGCCCTCACCGAGGCGCTCATCCACACGCGCTTCGCCCTCGTCACGCGGGCGCTGGAGGCGCAGGGGATCGAGCACGGCCGCGCGCTCGCGCTGATCGGCGACCTCGAGCGCCTGTTCCGCCGCGAGCAGTACCGCGGGCAGGCCGCGGTGCTGGCGCGGGTGACGGGCGAGGTCGTCGGGCGCTTCGGCGTCGAGGGCTCCCGGCCCGCGGCCGAGCGCATCCTCGCCGAGATGGACGCCGAGGCGGACCGCCTCTTCGCGCCCGGGGCGTCGCGGAAGAGCGACTTCTTCCGCGACCTCGCGGGCAGCCGCTGGCACGCCCTCGCGGAGGTCGAGGCCCGGAAGACGGGGGAGGGGTTCGACGTCCTCGTCGCCCTCTTCGACAAGGCGATCCTCGAGGTCGAGAACACGCCGTGGGGCGAGGGGACGTTCGAGCTGTTCGTGCGCGCCGCGATGAAGGACGCGCTCGGCGTCGCCGCGGGCGACGCGGCGGCGCTGGAGCGCGCCGTCGCCGACGCCGTCTCCGTGTCGCTCGAGAAGATCGCGGGCGTCGGGACGGGCTACGGGCGCGCGCGCCTGCCGTTCCCCAAGGAGTGCATCCGCTCCGAGATCCTCTGCCACGGGCTCGGCGCCCACGCGATGTTCCCGAACACCCGCACCGTCCTCGACATCGGCGGCCAGGACACGAAGGCGATCCAGGTGGACGAGCACGGGATCGTCACGTCGTTCCAGATGAACGACCGCTGCGCGGCGGGGTGTGGCCGCTACCTCGGCTACATCGCCGACGAGATGGACCTCGGGCTCCACGAGCTCGGGCCCCTGGCCCAGACCTCGTCGCGCACCGTGCGCATCAACTCGACCTGCACGGTCTTCGCGGGCGCGGAGCTGCGCGAGCGCATCTCGCTCGGCGAGAAGCGCGAGGACATCCTCTCGGGCCTCCACCGCGCCATCATCCTGCGCGCGATGTCGCTGCTCGCCCGGTCGGGCGGCGTCCACGACGAGTTCACGTTCACGGGGGGCGTCGCGCGCAACCCGGCGGCCGTCGACGCGCTCCGCACGCTCGTCCAGGAGAACTACGGGTCGTTGACCCTCAACATCTCCGCCGACTCGATCTACACCGGCGCGCTGGGCGCCGCGCTGTTCGCGCTGCGCGAGGCGAAGGGGCATGCCCCGGCGCCCGTCGCGGGAGAGGTGGCCGCATGAAGCCCTCCGACACGAAGCCCTCCGACACGAAGCCCTCCGACACGAAGCTCTCCGACACGAAGCCCTCCGACACGCTCCTGACCGCGGGCATCGACGTCGGCTCCTCCGCCGTGAAGATGGCGCTGGTGTCCGACGGTCCCGGGGGCGAGCGCCTCGTCGCGTCCCGCACCGAGCGCATCCGTCGACGCGACGCAATCGCCGTCACGCGCGGCGTGTTCGACGAGGTGCTGGCCGAGGCCGGGGTCGCCGAGGGCGACCTCGCCTACGTCGCCACCACCGGGGAGGGCGAGGGCGTCTCGTGGCGCACCGGGCACTTCTACGGCATGACGACCCACGCGCGGGGCGCGCTGTTCCTCGACCCCCAGGCCCGCGCCGCGATCGACATCGGCGCGCTCCACGCCCGCGCGATCATGATGGACGGGCGCGGCAAGGTCCTCGGCTACCGGATGACCAGCCAGTGCGCGTCCGGGTCGGGGCAGTTCCTCGAGAACATCTGCCGGTACCTGGGCGTGACGCTCGAGGAGATCGGCCCGCTGTCCCTCCAGGCCGACGACCCGGAGAAGTGCTCGTCGATCTGCGCCGTGCTCGCCGAGACCGACGTGATCAACATGGTCTCGCGCGGCATCTCGACGGCGAACATCTTGAAGGGCATCCACGAGTCGATGGGGGGGCGCTACCTGCGGCTCCTCGCCGCCGGCGGCGCCTCGGGCGTCGCGCTCGTCACCGGCGGGCTGGCGGCCGACGTGGGGCTGCTCGCCGCGATGCGCGAGGGCGCCGTCGAGTCGAAGATGGCGATCGACCTCCGTTCCCACCCCCAGTCCGTGCTCGCCGGCGCGATCGGCGCGGGCCTGTGGGGCGCGTTCCGCGCCCGGCGGCTGGCGGCCGAGGGGATCGTGCTGGCGGGCCAGCCCGGATGAGCGCCGCCGCCGCCCCCGCCGTGGTTCCCGCCCCCGCCGGCTCGGGCGGCGTCGACCCGTTCGGCCTCGCGGGCCGCGTCGCGCTCGTGACGGGCGCCGGCGGCGGGATCGGGGCGGCGACGGCCCGGATGCTGCTCGGGCACGGGGCGCGGGTGCTCGCGGTCGACCTCCCCGGTCGGCCGGGACCGCAGGGCACGACGTCGCTCGCGTGCGACCTCGCCGACGCCGCGGCCGTGCAGCGCCTCGTCGACGGCGTGCGGGCCGAGCCCGGCCGCCTCGACGTCCTCGTCCACGCGGCGGGCATCACGGCCGACGCGATGCTCTGGAAGATGGAGGCGGACGCCTGGCGCCGGGTCATGGCCGTCAACGTCGAGGCCGCGTTCCTGCTGCTCCACGGGTTCGCGCCGCTGTGGCGCGCGCAGGGCGGGGCGGCGGTCGTCCTCGTCTCGTCGATCAACGGCGCGAGGGGCAAGGCGGGGCAGGCGAACTACGCCGCGAGCAAGGCGGCGCTCGAGGCGCTCGGCAAGACCGCGGCGCGCGAGATGGGGCGTCAGGGCGTCCGCGTGAACGCCGTCGCGCCCGGCTGGATCGACACGGACATGACCCGGGCGATCCCGGAAGAGTTCAGGAAGCGCGCGCTCGACGAGACCGCGCTCGGGCGCGTCGGCGAGCCCGACGACGTGGCGAGGGTGATCCTGTTCCTCGCGTCCGACCTCTCCCGTCACGTGACGGGCCAGGTCCTGCGCGCGGACGGCGGCCAGGTGATCGGATAGGACTCGCCCTTCGGGGCGCACGGAGATCGACCATGGGTGTCAACCCCGACGAAGGCGTCCGGACGGTGGTGCGGCGGCTGACGCCCGCCGACCTCGAGCGCGTGATCCTGCTCGACGCGAAGATCACCGGCCGCCGTCGCGACGGCTACTTCGAGGCGAAGCTGAAGGAGAACATGTCGCGCGCCGGCATCCAGGTGTCGCTCGCGGCCGAGACCGGACCCGTGTTCACGGGCTTCCTGCTCGCGAAGGTCTGGTACGGCGAGTTCGGCTCCACCGAGCCCGTCGCGGTGCTGGACACGATCGGCGCGCACCCCGACTTCCGCGGCCGCGGGGTCGGCGCCGCGCTCTTCGAGCAGCTGCGCATGAACCTCCGGGGCCTCGGGATCTCGACGATCCGCACCGAGGTCTCCTGGGACGCGCAGACGCTCCTGCAGTTCTTCCACCACGAGCGCTTCCGGCCCGCGGCGCGGATCTGCCTCGAGGCCGACGTCGAGGACCCGGTCCTGCGCGAGCGGGCCGAGCGGCGCGCGGAGGAGGCCGAGGCGGCGGGGACGTCCCGGTCGCCCGCCGGCTCCGCTTGATCGCGACGGGCCGGTCGGGGGCGGCGTGCACGCGCGAAGGCCGCGACCCTTCCGCGTGTACGCTGGGGCCCATGAAGCTCTCCAAGAGCGCACGGTACGCGCTGTACGCCGCCAGCGAGATGGCCGCGGCGGGCGTCCGTCCCGTCACCGTCGCGGACGTCGCGCAGACGTACGGGATCCCGACGGCCGCGCTCGCGAAGATCTTCCAGCAGCTCGTGCGCGCCGGCATCGCGGCGGGCACGCGCGGGGTCGGGGGCGGCTACCGGCTGGCCCGGCGGGCCAAGGACCTGACGCTGCTCGACGTGATGCGCGTGTACGACGCGCCGCGGGGCGACGACGCGTGCCCGCTCGTCGGGGCCCCGCTCGCCGGGGGCCCGGTCGGCCCCGGTCTCGGGGGCCCGGACGTGGGGGCCTGCGGGCACTCCGCCGCGTGCCGGCTGCGCCGCCTCTTCGACGAGGTGGACGAGATGGTGCGCTGCACGTTCGCCTCCGTCAGCCTCGCGACGCTGGCCGGCACGAACGGTCGCGAGCGCCCCGCGCCGACGCTCCCGAGCGCGTCCACGGCCTCCCCCCCGGCGCGGCGCCCGCGCGCGGCCCGCGCGCGCTGACCTGTCCGAGCCGGCTCGACCTCGCGGCGCGCTACGCGGGCCCGCTCGGGCTCGCGGGATCGCGCGGTCGGGAGCGAAGGCCCTTCTGGATCGTGGCGTCGAGGGCCTGGAGGAAGGCCGACCGGTCCCGATCCTGGAACGGCGCCGGGCCGCGGGTGCGTTCGCCCTCCGACCGCAAGCGGGTGAGCAGGTCACGCATGGCGAGCGCCGACCCGATGTCGTCCTCCGTCCAGCGTCGGCCGGTGGGGTGGAGGACGGCGGCCTGCTTGGCGACGCACCGTGCGGCGAGCGGGACGTCGGTCGTGACCACGATGTCGGTCGCCTCGAGGTGCGCGACGATCCAGTCGTCGGCGGCGTCGGCCCCCGACCCGACGCGGACGCTCTCCACCCGCGGGTCGTTCGGCGTCTCCATCCCGGAGTTGGCGACGACGAACACGGAGAGCCCGTATCGGAGCGCCACCCGGTAGACCTCGGGTTTCACGGGGCAGCCGTCGGCGTCGACGTGGATGCGCAAGCCGAAGAGCGTACCCGCGTTCGGGGCGGCCCATGGCTGCGTCCCGGAAGTTTCGCGCCGGGGCCCTGCGTCCGTTCCTGGCCCCAAACGTCCCCTGGCGGCGGTCGGAGCCCCGGAACGGCGTCCAACCCCGCGGCGAACCTTGCGGGACGGGGTACGGGCCTCGTGCGCGAGCAGCCATCGCTTCGCGTCGAGGCCCCCGGCGTAGCCCGTCAACGAACCGTCGGCGCCGACGACGCGATGGCAGGGCACGACGATCGACAGGGGATTGCGGCCGACCGCCGCGCCCACGGCCCGCACCGCGGCCGGGCGGTCGATGCGTCGCGCGATCCAGCCGTAGGAGCGACACTCGCCCCAGGGGATCGCCCGGAGGGCCTCCCAGACGGCCCGCTGGAACGGGGTGCCGCGGAGCTCGATCGGCGTCGAGAAGGCTTCGAGGTCGCCCGCAAGCCACGCCTCGCACTCCCGGGCGGCGCCGGCGAGGAGCGCCGCGGCGGCGGCGGGCGGGGGGCCCGCCTCGACGACGGGCGCGCGCCGCTGTGCGGGCAGGTAGGCGCCCACCCATGCGACCTCGCTCGCGACCAGCCGGAGCGCTCCGAGCGGGGTGGGGACGGCCGACGAGTACGGGGGAGTCATGGGTGCGAGCTCCTACGAGAGCGAGTGCCAGAGGTGGAGGACCGCGTACGCGCGCCAGGGCCGCATCCCCTCGGCGCGTGCCTCGGCGGCCTTCGTCGTCCCGACGCCGAGCGCCTTGCGCACGCCGAGGTCGCCGCCGAGGAACGCGTCGGGCCAGCGGAGCGCCCGCAGCGCGACGTAGCCCGCCGTCCACGGGCCGATGCCGCGGATCTCCTGGAGCGCACGGAC
>Ga0315271_10002703_pt1 | contig 11149 bp, 5 predicted proteins | sample C3_top_MG_FD_204664 | JGI IMG/M metagenome (GOLD analysis project Ga0315271, IMG submission 204664) | Sediment microbial communities from Yellowstone Lake, YNP, Wyoming, USA - C3_top | ecosystem: Environmental > Aquatic > Freshwater > Lake > Sediment | place: USA: Wyoming | collected 2017-08-01
CTTCCGCGAGCGCTGAGCTCCTCGCCGGTAGGCTCGCACGACGTGTACCTCAAGAGTCTGACGCTGAAGGGTTTCAAGTCCTTCGCGTCGCCGACGACTCTGCGTTTCGAACCCGGTATCACCTGCGTGGTCGGGCCGAATGGCTCCGGTAAGTCCAACGTCGTCGACGCCCTGGCCTGGGTGATGGGCGAGCAGGGCGCCAAGACCCTGCGCGGCGGAAAGATGGAAGACGTCATTTTCGCCGGCACCTCCTCGCGTGCCCCGCTGGGCCGGGCCGAGGTCACCCTGACGATCGACAACTCCGACGGCCTGCTGCCGATCGACTATTCCGAGGTGTCGATCACCCGACGGATGTTCCGCGACGGCGCCGGCGAGTACGAGATCAACGGCAACAGCTGCCGACTGATGGACGTCCAGGAACTCCTCAGTGACTCCGGTATCGGCCGGGAAATGCACGTCATCGTCGGGCAGGGCCGACTGGCGCAGATCCTCGAGTCGCGTCCGGAGGACCGCCGCGCCTTCATCGAGGAGGCGGCCGGGGTGCTCAAGCACCGCAAGCGCAAGGAGAAGGCGCTGCGCAAATTGGACGCCACCGCGGCCAATCTGGCCCGGCTCAGCGACCTGACCACCGAACTGCGCCGTCAACTCAAGCCGCTGGGCCGGCAGGCCGAGATGGCAAGGCGCGCAGCCACAATCCAGGCCGACCTGCGCGATGCCCGGCTCCGGCTGGCCGCCGATGACCTTCTCATCCGTCGAGGCGAGTTCGCCGGTGCCGACGACATCGAGACCACGCTGCGACGCGAGCACGACGAAGCCACCGCACGGCTGGCGACGGCATCGGAACAACTCGCCGCCGGTGAAGCCGCCGTCGCCTCGCTGTCGTCGCGATCCGAGGCCGCACAGCAGACCTGGTTCGGACTCTCGGCACTGGCCGAGCGGGTCGGCGCCACGGTGCGTATCGCCTCTGAACGAGAGCAGTACCTGGAGGCGGAGCCAGCTGCGAGCACCGGTCCGGATCCCGATGCGCTCGACGCCGAGGCCGATGAGGTGGCTGAGCAGGAGCGTGGACTGCTCGCCGAACTTGCCGGTGCCCGATCGGCACTGGAGGCCGCGCGGGTCGAACTCACCGCGAAGGAGAGCGCGGCCACCGAGGCCGAACGCGCGCATCTGGCCGCTGTGCGGGCCGAGGCAGACCGTCGGGAAGGTCTGGCCCGGCTGACCGGTCAGGTGGAGACCGGCCGTGCCCGAGTCGAGTCGATCGACGACACGGTGGCACGGCTGACCGCCGCGATCGATGAGGCCGCGGCCCGCACCGAGGCGGCACGGGCCGAGTTTGAGACCATCCAGAGCCGAATCGGCGAACTCGACCAGGGTGAGGTGGGCCTCGACGAGCACCACGACCGATCGGTGGCCTCGATGCGCGCCGCCGACGAACGGGTGGCGGAACTGCAGGCCGCCGAACGTTCCGCCGAACGGCAGGTGGCCTCGTTACAGGCCCGGATCGATGCGCTCGCAGTGGGACTCGAGCGCCGGGACGGCGCCGCGTGGCTCCTGGAAAACCGCAGTAGCGCAGGGCTTTTCGGAACTATCGCCACGCTGGTGAAGGTCCGCGCCGGCTTCGAAGCGGCACTGGCCGCGGTACTCGGCGCGGCGGCCGACGCGGTGGCGGCCGACGACTTTGGTGCGGCCCGGTCGGCGGTGCGCGCTCTCAAGGACGTTGACGGCGGACGCGCGGCGATCGTGTTGGCGGACTGGCCGATGCCAGCGGGCCAGAACCTCGGATCGCTTCCCGATGGTGCCCGCTGGGCCATTGATCTCATCGAGGCGCCGCCGCGACTGCAGGGCGCCATGACGGCCATGCTTGCCGGGGTCGCCGTCGTCGACGACATCGGCGCCGCACTGGACCTGGTCTCGGCGCGTCCTGGGCTGCGCGCGGTGACCCGCGACGGCGACCTGGTGGGTGCGGGCCGGGTGGACGGCGGCTCCGGCCGCAAGCCCAGCACTCTGGAAATCACCGGCGAGATCGAGAAGGCCCGGACCGAACTCCTCGCCGCCGAGACCCAGGTCGCCCAGCTTGCCGCGGCGCTGGCGGGCGCCGTTGCCGAGCAAGCCGACCGCAAGGACGCCGCCGAGCAGGCGCTCGCAGCGCTCAACGAGTCCGACGCCGCGATGTCGGCGATCTATGAGCAACTTGGCCGGCTCGGCCAGGAGGTCCGGCTGGCCGAGGAGGAGTGGCGCCGGCTGCAGACGCAGCGCGACGAACTCGAGTCCGGCCGGGTGCAGACCGTCACCGAACTCACCGAGCTCGAGGCGCGACTGCGTGCCGCCCAGGAGAGCCAGACCGACGTCGAGACGTCGCCGGGGGAACGAAGTCAGATGCAAGCCTCGGCGGAACAGGCTCGCGCATTCGAGGTAGAGGCACGACTGGCGGTGCGTACCGCCGAGGAGCGCGCGGATGCCGTTCGCGGACGGGCGGATTCGCTTCGGCGATCGGCGTCGGCGGAGCGCGATACTCGTCTGCGCGCGCAACAGGCCCGCGCCGCGCGTCAGCATGCCGCGGAGGTTGCCGCCGTGGTTGCCGAGACCGGCCGCCGCGTCGCCGCGCACCTCGTGGTCGTCGTGGGGGCGGCCTCGCGGGTGCGGGACCAGCTCGCCGCGGAGCGCCTGGAGCGAGCCGCCGCGATGACCGCTGCGCGCGCGGAGGTCGCCGAGCTCAACACCCGCATCAGCGCATTGACCGAATCCCTGCACCGCGACGAGGTCGCCAAGGCCCAGGCCGAGCTGCGCATCGAACAACTCGAGCAAATGGTGCTCGAGCAGTTCGGCATGGCCGGTGATGATCTCCTCGCCGAGTACGGCCCGGAGGTGTTATTGCCACCGACGGAGTTGGAGATGGCCGAGTACGCCCAGGCCCGCGAGCGCGGCGAAACGGTGACCGCGCCGGTGCCGATGCCGTTCGACCGGCCCACCCAGGAGCGTCGCGCCAAACGCGCCGAGCGTGAACTGGCCGAACTCGGCCGGGTGAATCCACTGGCGCTGGAGGAGTTCGCCGCACTCGAGGAGCGCTACAACTTCCTGTCCACCCAACTCGAGGACGTCAAGGCCGCCCGAAAAGACCTCCTTGACGTGATCGCCGGTGTCGATGAACGGATCCTGCAGGTGTTCTCCGAGGCCTATGCCGACGTCGAGCGGGAGTTCTCCAAGGTGTTCGCCACGCTGTTCCCCGGCGGGGAGGGACGGCTGCTGCTGACCGATCCCAGTGACATGCTGTCCACCGGCGTTGAGGTGGAGGCCCGCCCGCCGGGCAAGAAGGTCAAGCGGCTTTCCCTGCTGTCCGGAGGGGAGAAGGCGCTGACCGCGGTGGCCATGTTGGTCGCGATCTTCCGGGCGCGTCCCTCACCGTTTTATGTCATGGACGAAGTCGAGGCCGCCCTCGACGATGCCAACCTGGGCCGCCTGATCGGATTGTTCGAGCAGTTGCGCACCCAGTCCCAGCTGATCGTGATCACTCACCAGAAGGCGACCATGGAGGTCGCCGACGCCCTGTACGGGGTGTCGATGCAGGGTGACGGCATCACCGCGGTGATCTCCCAGCGGATGCGTGGGGAGGACCTGGTCGGCAGCGCTAGTCCGTAGCCGCAGTTCTGTGCGGGGGCCAAATTCTGTGCGGGGGCCAATTGTTGTCAGCCGTTTGTCCTAGTATCGAACACATGTTCGATAATGAACTCCGCTCGGTGGACGATTCAGCCGTCGTCGCCGCCATCGAGCAGTGGGCGAGCGCCGAAGCGTCCGCCGCCGCCCGGCGACTCGCCGCCGTCGCGGAGTTGGCCCGCCGCCGCTGCGGCGACGACGACCGTGCCGACTGGGCGTGCGACTCCTGGGATGCCGCCGCCGCAGAGGTGTCGGCCGCCCTGAGCATCAGCCATGGACGCGCGTCCGGTCAGATGAGGCTCGGGCTCGCGCTGGCCCGCAGGCTGCCGGGGGTCGCGCAGATGTTCTACGACGGTCTGCTGGGCTACCGGGTCGTCTCGGCGATCGCGTGGCGCACCCAGCTGGTCGAGGACGACGACGCCCTGGCCATCATCGACGCCGCCCTCGCCGACCACTGCCGCACCTGGGGCCCCCTGTCGGACCACAAGCTGGAACAGGCCATCGACGGTCTTGTCGACCGAGCCGATCCCGGGGCGTTGCGTCGCACCCGCGCCCGGGCCCGCAGTCGTGACGTTCAGATCGGCGGCCGCGACGACGAATCAGGGACCAGCGCCATGTGGGGCAGGTTGTTCTCCACTGATGCCGCGATTCTCAAGAAGCGGTTGACCCAGATGGCATACGGAGTGTGCGACGCCGATCCCCGTACCGTCGACCAGCGCCGCGCGGACGCCCTCGGCGCACTCGCCGCTGGATCTGACCGGCTGCCGTGCCAGTGCGGTTCGTCTGCGTGTGAAGCGGCCGACGGCGCCGGCTCCGCCGCCGCGATCGTGATCCACGTCCTCACCGAAGCTACTGCGTTGCAGCCCGGCGGTGAAGGTGCTGCGTCGGACCCCAACCTGTCCGGGCGGCCGCAGTCGCGCCCCTACACCCGCGGGATGAGCGTCCTCGACTATCTGGCCGGAGATCCGGAACCCGAACCGATCTGCCCGCCATCGACCTCAGTGATCGCCGGGGGCGGGGCCATTCCGGCTCCACTGTTGGCCGAGTTGATCCGCGCCGGCGCCAACGTCCGGCGTCTGCGCCCTCCGTCCGACGACCCCGAGCCGCAGTACCGGCCGTCCACCGCGCTCGACGAGTTCGTCCGGATGCGCGATCTGACATGTCGTTTTCCCAACTGCGACCAGCCCGCCGAGGCCTGCGATGTGGACCACGCCGTCGCGTGGCCGATCGGCCCGACGCATGCCTCAGGTCTACGGCTGCTATGCCGGAAACATCATCTCCTGAAAACGTTCTGGACAGGAGAGCGCGGCTGGACTGACCAGCAGTTTCCCGATGGGACGATTCGCTGGACCTCACCCACCGGGCGGGTCTACATCACCATTCCGGGCAGCCGGATGTTGTTTCCCGGCTGGGACACCAGGACCGCCCCCGTGCCGCCGGGACCGCCGACTGACGCATCCCCGGATAGGGCCCAGCGGATGCCGTTACGCCGGCGGACGCGTGCCGCCGAGCAGGCATGCCGGCTCAAGCGGGAAAGAGCTCTCAACGATGCCCGCGTAGCCGAGCGAAACAGGCCGCCGCCGTTCTGAATCCGGGCTCAGCCGTTGACTCCGACGCTGCGTAACTTCTCCAGATCGGCTGCCCCGCACCCGTGCAGACACACCCGCAGTTCCTCGATGAACCCGCCGAGAGCATCGACCACCGCATCCGTCGACTCCATGGCCGGTGCCAGCAGGGGGCGGGCCAGTGCGACCACATCGGCGCCCATCGCCAGAGCTTTGGCCGCATCCACTCCGGATCGGATGCCACCCGAGGCCACCAGTGGCATGCCGGGCAGGGTGGCGCGCACCTCCTGCAGTGCCTGCGCGGTCGGTATTCCCCATTCGGCGATCGCCGGATAGCGCACCTCGCCGTAGCGCACCATCTGTTCCACCCGGGCCCACGAGGTGCCGCCGGCGCCGGCGACGTCGACCGCCGCGATCGGAAGCCCGCGCAACCGCGCGGCGGCGACCGCGCCGATACCGTGGCCGACCTCTTTGACCATCACCGGATAGTCCAGTTCTCCTACGAGCCGGCCGAGGGCCTCCAGCGAGCCGCGGAAATCGGTGTCCCCGTCGGCCTGCATGGCCTCCTGCAGCGGGTTGGTATGCACCGCAACGGCATTGGCTCCGACTCTCGCCAATGCGCTAGCCAGTCGTGGCGTGAGCGACTCGCAGACCTGAGCCAGGCCGATGTTCCCGATCAGCAGAATGTCGGGGGCCAGATCGCGGACCTCGAAGCTGGCTGCGGCGGCGTTGCCGGCCGGATCGTCGTCGAGCATGATGCGCTGCGACCCCAGCATCATGCCGATGCCGAGTTTCTGGGCCGCATCGGCCAGGTTGCGGTTGATGGTGCGCGCCAACTCGGCGCCGCCGGTCATCGCGCCGATCAACACCGGTGCCGCAAGCGGTGAGCCCAGGAAACGGGTGCTCAGGTCGACGGCGGCCAGGCTGGTCTGGGTCAGCGCGTCATAGGGCAGCTGGTAGCGCTCGAACCCGGTGGTGACGCCCTGATACTCGACCGGCCCGGTCAGGCAGGCGTCGATGTGGCGAAGCTTGCGGCCCGGCGTCGTCATCGGCGGCGGCCCGAAGCCGGTTTGCCAGGACTGCGGCGGCCCGACGGTAAACCCTGAAACAATGGTCTCGTGTCCCAGGGTCTCTGGATCGCCATCGCGATCATCGCCGTCCTCGTCATCGCCGCACTGATCTTCGGATTGGTTCGCTATCGGAGCCGCCAGGTAAGCCTGCTTCCCAGCACCGACACTGCCATCGAGGCTCCCACACCCGTCGACCGCTCCGGGGGCTACACCGCCTCCTCCGGCATATCCTTCACACAATCGTCAGGTCCTGCGACGGTTGATCGGCCGCGCCTGGATACGTCCGGTCTACCCGGCGTGGGCGATGACGCAGCCATCCCTCGGGACTCGGTGAAGCGGCCGATCTCGAACGTCGGGCTGCCCGAAACGTCCGACACCCCCTTGGTCGAGGAGGTCGAGGAGTACCTCGCCGAGACCGCTGCAACCCAGACGGCACCCGAGCTTGACACCATTGCGCCGACGGGGTCCGATGTCGGCACCATTGCGCCGACGGGGTCTGATGTCGGCACCATTGCGCCGACGGCCGGTCGCCTGGAACGCCTGCGCGGCCGGCTGTCCAAGTCGCAGAACGCATTCGGCCGCAGCATGCTCGGCCTTCTCGGCGGAGGCGATCTCGACGAGGCATCCTGGGAGGAAGTCGAGGACACCCTGCTGATCGCCGACCTCGGTCCGGTGACCACCGCATCGGTGATCGAGCACCTGCGGGCACAGATGGCCGCGAGCAGCGTGCGCAGCGAAGCCGATGCCCGCGCAGTACTCCGTGAGGTGCTCATCGCCGAACTCAACCCGGGGTGGGACCGCTCGATCCGGGCGCTGCCGCACGCCGACAAACCGTCGGTGCTGCTGGTCGTCGGGGTCAACGGCACCGGCAAGACCACCACGGTAGGCAAGTTGGCGCGGGTCCTGGTGGCCGATGGCCGCCGGGTGGTACTCGGTGCCGCGGACACCTTCCGTGCGGCTGCAGCCGACCAGTTGCAGACCTGGGCCGCGCGGGTGGGAGCGGACGTGGTTCGAGGCGCCGAGGGCGCCGATCCGGCTTCGGTTGCCTTCGATGCCGTGGACCGGGGCATCGAGATCGGCGCTGACGTCGTGGTCATCGATACCGCGGGTCGTCTCCACACCAAGACCGGCCTGATGGATGAACTCGGCAAGGTCAAGCGGGTCGTCGACAAACGCGCCACGGTCGACGAGGTTCTCCTCGTTCTTGACGCCACCATCGGGCAGAACGGGCTGGCTCAGGCGCGGGTTTTCGCCGACGTCGTCGACATCACCGCCGTAGTTCTGACCAAACTCGATGGAACCGCGAAGGGCGGCATCGTGTTTCGGGTCCAGCAGGAACTCGGAGTTCCGGTGAAACTGGTCGGTCTCGGTGAGGGGCCCGACGATCTGGCCCCGTTCGAACCAGCCGCGTTCGTCGACGCGCTGCTGGGCTGACCCCGCCTGGAGCGCGCTTGGGCGGGTCGCGTAACAGCGGCGAAATGAAGATCCGTTATCCGTTCACCTCCCGGAAACACCCGGAGCGGTTTACCGAAACAACCACTGCGCAATGTTCTGCATTGAGTCGTCGGTGTTCGACCGCGGCGCGAAGGAGGAGACTGCGAGTGGATCAATTCCCGGTATTGGGTGCACCGGACAGCGGTGACACCGCGTGGATCCTGGCCAGCGCGGCTCTGGTGTTGCTGATGACACCCGGGCTGGCCTTCTTCTACGGCGGCATGGTTCGCGCCAAGGGTGTGCTCAACATGATCATGATGAGCATCAGTTCCATGGGTGTGGTGACGGTGCTGTGGGTGCTCTACGGCTATTCAGTTGCCTTCGGCAATAACAAATTCGGATTCTTCGGCGATCCGAGCCAGTACTTCGGGCTCAAAGGATTGATCGGCGGTAACGCCGTCGCCGAGGTCATCGCCGACCCGAGTGCCGGCATCGAGGCCATTGAAGCGGTGGGCATTCCGCTGGCCGGGACGATCCCGCAGACGGTGTTCGTGGCGTTCCAGTTGATGTTCGCCATCCTCACCGTGGCACTGATCTCCGGCGCGGTCGCCGACCGGCTTAAGTTCGGCGGCTGGTTGGTATTCGCGGGCCTGTGGGCCACGTTCGTGTACTTCCCGGTGGCCCACTGGGTGTTCGCGTTCGACGGCGTCACCGGGGAGACCGGGGGGTGGATCGCCAACAAGCTCAAGGCGATCGACTTCGCGGGCGGAACGGCCGTGCACATCAACGCCGGTGTCGCCGGTCTGGTGCTGGCGGTCATCCTCGGCAAGCGCGCCGGCTGGCCGGGAACCCCGATGCGTCCGCACAATCTGCCGTTCGTGATGCTGGGCGCAGGCCTGCTGTGGTTCGGCTGGTACGGGTTCAACGCCGGGTCGGCGGTCTCGTCCGGCGGGTTGGCGGGCACCACCTTCATCACCACGACCATCGCCACGGCCGCAGCGATGCTGTGCTGGCTGCTGACCGAACGCATTCGCGATGGACACGCCACCTCGCTGGGCGGGGCGTCCGGTGTGGTGGCCGGCCTGGTCGCCATCACGCCGGCCTGCTCGTCGGTGAACGTGGTCGGTGCCCTGGCGATCGGGGCCACCGCGGGCGTTCTTTGCGCACTGGCAGTCGGACTGAAGTTCAAGTTCGGCTTCGATGATTCACTTGACGTCGTCGGCGTCCACCTGGTGGGTGGACTCGTCGGCACCCTGATGGTTGGTCTGGTGGCGGCGCCGGAGGCTCCGGCGGCAGTCGCCGGGCTGTTCTACGGCGGCGGCACCGATCAGTTGTGGCGCCAAGCCGTAGGAGCCTTCGCAGTTCTGGGGTACTCGGCGGTTGTCACCGCTATCTTGGCCTTGCTCTTGAAACACACCATCGGATTGCGGCTTGACCGCGAGGCCGAGGCGGCCGGTGTCGACGAAGCCGAACACGCGGAGACCGCGTACGACTTCACGGTGACCGGTGGCGGCTCGGGTCTTTCTCGTCACGGCGCGGAGGTATAAGGGATATGAAGCTGATCACTGCGATAGTCAAACCATTCACGCTCGAAGACGTCAAGACCGGTCTGCAGGAGTTGGGCGTCCACGGCATGACCGTCAGCGAGGTCCAGGGCTACGGCCGACAGAAGGGCCATACCGAGGTCTACCGTGGCGCCGAGTACGCCGTCGACTTCGTGCCCAAGGTCCGGGTGGAGGTGGTCGTCGATGACTCCGCCGTGGATCGGGTGGTGGACGTCATCGTCGCCGCTGCCCGCACCGGCAAGATCGGTGACGGCAAGGTCTGGGTCAGCCCGGTGGACACCATTGTCCGGGTTCGCACCGGGGAGCGGGGTTCCGACGCTCTCTAGACGCCCCGCCACAGATCTGGCGGCGGCGAGCCGGAAGCTGGTTGACGGGGGACCGCGGCAACTCGACGCCGCGGCACTGCGGGAGGCGCTACTGGACCTCCACGAGTTGTGGCTGAGCACCAAGGCGGCCGAGATCGGCATCACGGCCACGAGCGGGTTCGCCATCGTCGCCACCGGTGGTCTGGGCCGCCGCGAATTCGTGCCGTACTCCGATCTCGATCTGATGCTGCTGCACGACAACCTGTCCGACGAAGTGGTCACACAGGTTGCCGAACAGCTGTGGTATCCGTTGTGGGACGCCAACATTCGGCTCGACCACAGCGTACGGACGGTACCGGAGGCGCTCGCGGTCGCTGGTTCGGATCTGTCGGCCGGGCTGGCGATGCTGGAGGCACGGCATATCTGCGGTGACGTGGGGTTGTCGTCCTCGCTGATCGGCGGCGCGCGACGGCAGTGGCGCGCCGGCATCGCAGGGCGTTTCGAGGAACTCGCCGAACAGGCCAGGGTCCGATGGCAACGCAGCGGCCAGATCGCCCACCGTGCCGAGCCTGATCTCAAGAGCGGCAAGGGCGGGCTTCGCGACGTGCAGTTGCTCAACGCGCTGGCGGTCGCGCAACTGGCTGATGTCTATCCGAGCTCGGCGCCGGACTCGCCGGCCGGCTCGCCGGCCTCCGCGCATCTGGCCCTGCTCAACGTTCGTACCGAGTTGCACCGGGTGTCGGGGCGCGGCCGGGATCAACTGCTGGCCCAGTACGCCGATGAAACCGGTGCCGCCCTGCGGGTCGGGGACCGATTCGATCTGGCCCGGGTTCTCTCCGATGCCGCCCGAACCGTCAGCTATTACGTCGACGCCGGCCTGCGGACGGCGGCGAACGCACTTCCGCGCCGGGGACTCTCGGCGCTGCGCCGGCCGGTCCGGCGGCCACTGGACGAGGGCGTCGTGGAGTTCGCCGGCGAGGTGATACTGGCCCGTGACGCCAGGCCCCAGCGCGATCCCGGCCTGCCCCTTCGGGTCGCCGCCGCCTCGGCGACGACCGGTATTCCGATCGCGGCGTCCACGCTGGCACGACTTGCCGAGACCGCGCCGGAGTTGCGCGCGCCCTGGCCGCGGGACGCACTCGAGGATCTGCTGGTGCTCCTGACGGCGGGTCCACCGACGGTGACGGTGATCGAGGCACTGGACCGAACGGGTCTGTGGGGACGAATCTTCCCGGAGTGGGGTGCGGTGCGGGATCTGCCACCGCGCGATCCGATTCACATTTGGACGGTGGACCGTCACCTGGTCGAAACCGTTTCCCGCGCAAGCGTTTTCACGACTAGGGTTTCGCGGCCAGATCTGCTGGTGCTCGGCGCCCTGCTGCACGACATTGGGAAGGGTCGCGGTGAGGACCACAGCGTGGTCGGTGCCGAACTGGCCACCCGGGTGGGAAACAGGCTGGGACTGTGGCCCTCCGATGTCAGAACCCTCGCGGCGATGGTGCGGCATCACCTTCTGCTGCCGTCGACGGCGACCCACCGCGACCTTGCGGATCCGGCGA
>Ga0315271_10002704_pt1 | contig 11148 bp, 9 predicted proteins | sample C3_top_MG_FD_204664 | JGI IMG/M metagenome (GOLD analysis project Ga0315271, IMG submission 204664) | Sediment microbial communities from Yellowstone Lake, YNP, Wyoming, USA - C3_top | ecosystem: Environmental > Aquatic > Freshwater > Lake > Sediment | place: USA: Wyoming | collected 2017-08-01
TTTTGCACCAGTTCAACTTGGCCGCCGGTTGAGGCTTGAGCCAACCCCGCAGGGGCGAACCTGGTGTTCGCCCTTAACGGACACCCATATTTGTCTGAAGGGCGAAGACCAGATTCGCCCCTACGTTGGAGGAAATATCATGCGCGTCGGCGTGGCAGCGGACCATGGGGGCTTTGAGCTGAAGGGGCAAATGCTGGAGGAACTCAAGGCGGCCGGCTACGAGATCGTGGACTACGGCGCCCAGGAATATGATGCGGCCGACGATTACCCCGACTTGGTCGCGCCCCTGGCCCGGGCGGTGGCCAAAGGAGAGGTGGACCGGGGCCTCGCCATCTGCGGCAGCGGCGTGGGGGCCTCGGTGGCCGCCAACAAGGTCCGGGGGGTCCGGGCCGCCCTGATCACCGATCCCTATTCCGCCCATCAGGGGGTGGAAGACGACGACATGAACATCATGTGTCTGGGCGGGCGGGTCACCTGCTATGCCCTGGCCTGGGATCTCATTCAGGCCTTTTTGCAGGCTCGTTATAAGGGCGCGGCGCGTTTCCAGCGCCGCCTGGACAAGGTGGCGGCCCTGGAAAAGGAATAACTACGTAGGGCGGGCGTCCCGCCCGCCGCTTTAGTCAGCACAGGTTAGAAACCTGTGCCACCAATTTTGAGGAATTTTAAAGGCGGAATGGCACCCATGCAAGAAAACCCGCTTATCAAACTCACCGGCCTCGGCCAGGCCATCTGGCTGGACTATATCCGTCGGCAGATGATCGCTTCGGGTGAACTGCAGCGCTATATCGATGCAGACGGTCTGCGGGGGGTGACCTCCAACCCGTCCATTTTCGATAAAGCCATCAGCGGCAGCCCCGACTACGATGACGACATCCAGGCCCTGGCCCGGGAAGGCAAAAGCCTTCAGGAGATTTACGAAGCCCTGACGGTGGCGGACGTGCAGCGGGCCGCGGACCTCTTCCGGCCGCTCCATGACCATTTGTCCGGCGCCGACGGCTTCGTCAGCCTGGAGGTCAACCCCCACCTGGCCCACGACACCCACGGCACCATCGTCGAGGCCCGCCGGCTGTGGGCTAAACTGGACCGGCCCAACGTCTTCATCAAGGTGCCGGCCACCCTGGAGGGCTTGCCGGCCATCCGTCAGCTCATCAGCGAAGGGGTCAACGTCAACATCACCCTGCTCTTCGGGCTGCCGCGCTATCGGGAAGTGGCCGAGGCCTATCTCGCCGGTCTGGAGGCGCGGGCCGCCCGGGGCTTTGGTTTGGCGGTGGCTTCGGTGGCCAGCTTTTTCCTGAGCCGCATCGATGTCCTCTTGGACCCGCAACTGGAGAAACTGGCCAAATCCGGCAGCCCCATGGCCAAGGCCGCCGCCCTCACCGGAGAGGTGGCCATCGCCAGCGCCAAGGTGGCTTACTCCATTTATCATGAAATTTTCGGCAGCCGGCGCTTCAAGGCCCTGGCCGCCAAGGGGGCCCGGGTGCAGCGCCTGCTCTGGGCCAGCACCAGCACCAAGAACCCGGCCTACCCCGACCTCAAATACGTGGAGCCCCTCATCGGGCCGGAGACCATCAATACCTTGCCCGTGGAGACCTTGAACGCCTATCGGGACCACGGCCAGCCGGCGGTGACGCTCCCTCAGGGACTGGAAAAAGCCGCCGCCGTCCTGCAGCGCCTGCCGGAGTTGGGTATCGACCTCAACCGGGTGACCCAGCAATTGGAAGACGAAGGGGTGGAGAAATTCAACCAGCCCTACGACAACCTGATGCGCACCCTGGAAGGGAAACGCCGGCAATCGGCCCTGTCGGGAGGCAACGCATGAACATCACCACCCTCTTTCTGGATATCGGCAACGTCCTGCTCACCAACGGCTGGGACCGCAGAATGCGCCTGGAGGCCGCGGAGAAGTTCAGCCTGGACGCCGACGAGATGAACGAGCGCCACCACCTCACCTTCGACACCTACGAGGAAGGCAAGCTGAGCCTGGATGAATACCTGACCCGGCTGATCTTTTACGAGGACCGCCCCTTCACCCGGGAAGATTTCAAGACCTTCATGTTTGCCCAGTCCCAGCAAAAGCCGGAAATGGCCCAAACTACGGAACTGATCAAGGGCTTGAAGGCCAAATACGGCCTCAAGGTGGCCACGGTGAGCAACGAGGGCCTGGAACTGACCCGGTACCGCATCAAGAAATTCAATCTCGGGTCCTATGTGGACTTTTTCATCTCGTCGTGTTTCGTCCATTACCGTAAGCCGGACTCCGACCTCTACCGCCTGGCCCTGGACTGCGCCCAGGTGATGCCGGAGCAGGTGGTGTACCTCGACGACCGGCTCATGTTCGTGGAGGTGGCCCGGGGGCTGGGCATCCACGGCATCCATCACACCGGCTTGGCGGCCACCCGGGCCGCCTTTGGGTGCTTCGGGCTGTCGTTGGATTAGTGAGCAGTGAGCAGTAGGTCATGAATGAATATCCGGTAGTACAGGCTTTCCGCTGTGTTTGAAGGGACGTAATGGCTGTTTCGCTTCTTTTGATTCAGGCGGCTGCGCCGCCTTTAGGAATTGGGAGACTCGCTTATTCTATGAAGAATTTGAGCGCAAGAGAGCAAGGCACTAATGGTTTTACTGCTTACTGCTCACCGCTCACTGCTCACTGGAGATATGCTTATGCCCAAGCAGGGATGTGAGATCGGCGTCGTCGGCCTGGGGACCATGGGCCGGAATCTGGCCTTGAATTTCGCCGACCACGGGTTCCCCGTGGCCGTGTACAACCGCACCTATGAGAAGACCCGGGAATTCATGGCCCAGGAAGTGGGCCCCCGTCATATCCGGCCCGCCTATGAGCTGCAAGAATTCATCGGGCTCCTGCGCCGGCCCCGGGCCCTCCTGATCATGGTGTCGGCGGGGGATGCAGTGGACGCCGTCATCAAGGAACTCTGGCCGCTCTTGGCCGCCGGCGACCTGGTCATCGACGGCGGCAACTCCCATTTCACCGACACCAACCGCCGGGCCCGGGCCCTGGCGGTGAACAAGGTGATGTTCATGGGCCTGGGGGTTTCCGGCGGCGAGGCCGGGGCCCGCTACGGGCCCAGCCTGATGCCCGGCGGCCCCCGCCAGGCTTATGACCGGGTGGGTCCCATGCTGGAGGCGGCCGCGGCCCAGGTCGATGGCGCACCCTGCGTCGCCTATCTGGGGATCGGCTCCGCCGGCCACTATGTCAAAATGGTCCACAACGGCATCGAGTACGGCCTCATGGAGCTTATCGTCGAAACCTACGACCTGCTGAAGCGGGGCCTGGGGATGCAGCCGGAAGAACTGCACCAGGTCTACGCCGACTGGAATCAGGCAGAGCTGAGTTCCTTCCTGCTGGAGATCACCGCCCGCATTTTTCTGAAAAAGGACGAGAAGACCGGGAAGCCGCTCATCGATCTGATCCTGGACCGGGCCAAGCAAAAGGGGACCGGCATGTGGACCTCCTGGGAAGCCATGGACCTGCAGGTGGGGACTCCCACCATCGACATCGCCGTGGTGATGCGGGATCTCTCCGGTTACCAGGCTGAGCGGCTGGCCGCAGCCCAGGTCCTTACCGGCCCTAACCACGCCTTTGGGGGGGACCGGGCCCGCTTCCTGGATAAATTGAAGAACGGACTTTACGCCGGCATGATCGCCACTTACGCCCAGGGCCTGGCCCTCTTAAAGCGGGCCTCCGCCACTTACAATTACGGCCTCGATTTGGAGACCGTGGCCCGCATCTGGCGCGGCGGCTGCATCATCCGGGCGGCGTTGCTGGAGGACATCCGGGCGGCGTTTCGGACCAGCCCCGACCTGAACCATCTGTTCCTGGACCCCAAGCTGGGACAGGAATTTATGGCCCGGCAACAGGACCTCCGGGACGTAGTCGGGGTCGCCGCCGACCTGGGGGTGCCGGCCCCGGGGTTAATGCTGTCCCTGGCTTATTTCGACGCCTATCGCAGCGCCCGGCTGCCGGCCAATTTGATTCAGGCCCAACGGGATTACTTCGGGGCCCATACCTTCGAGCGGGTGGACGCCGCCGGAGCCTTCCACGCCCAATGGGACGAGGATTGAGGCAATTTACCTTGGGGGAGAACTCCTGATTCGCCCCTTAATTCTAAGGTAAAGGCATCATGAAGTGGTTTGTTCCCTCCCCCTTGAGGGGGGAGGGTGTGGGTGGGGGTGATTTGTCGGGGCGGCTCACGAGCCGCCCCTGCTCTGACTCCATTGATACTAAGGAGATTATATGGAAGCCAATACCCGGCCGGAGCCGACGGTTTTTGTCATTTTCGGGGCCGCGGGAGACCTGTCCTGGCACAAGCTCATCCCGGCGCTCTACAGCATGTTTGTCGATCACTGGCTCCCGGAAAAGTTTCTCATCATCGGCACCGGCCACCGGCGCCTGCAAGAGGATGAGTTTCGCTCGCATCTCAAGGCCGGGGTGGAAAAATACGCCCGCCGGACCATGACCGAAGAGGACTGGAGCCGCTTTGCCGTCCACCTGTCCTTCATGACCGCGGACCTGGAGAAACCCGAGGTCTTCGTCGAACTGGCCCGGAAACTGGCGGATCAGGACCGGGAATGGAATGCCCGGGCCAACCACATCTTTTACCTGGGGCTGCCGCCCGGCATGGTCGAGCCGGTGGCCCGGGAACTGGCCCGGGTTAAAATCAACCTGGATCGCCAGCGCTCCCGCATCGTGGTGGAAAAGCCCTTCGGACGCGACCTGGACTCGGCCCGGGCCTTGAACCGCAGCCTCACCGACCTGTTCCATGAATCCCAGATCTACCGCATCGATCATTATCTGGGCAAAGAAACGGTGCAGAACATTATGGCCTTCCGCTTCGCCAACACCCTGTTTGAGCCCGTCTGGAACCGCAACTATATCGACCACGTGCAGATCACCGTGGCCGAGTCCGAAGGGGTGGGGAACCGGGGCCACTACTACGACCAGTCCGGGGCCCTGCGGGACATGATTCAGAACCACCTGCTCCAGATCCTCTGTCTCATCGCCATGGAGCCTCCCGTTTCCTTCAGCGCCGACGAAATACGCAACCGGAAGGTGGACGTGCTCCACGCCATCCGCCCCATTACCCCGGGAATGGTTCAAACCTGTGCGGTGCGCGGCCAATATGGGGCCGGCTGGATTGAGTCGCAGCCGGTTGACCCCTATCGCGTTGAGTCCAACGTGGCCCCGGATTCCGCCACTGAGACCTTCGCCGCAGTGAAGCTTCTGGTCGACAACTGGCGCTGGCAGGGAGTGCCCTTTTACCTGCGCACCGGCAAAAGATTGCCCGCCAAGATCTCCGAAGTCTCCATTCAGTTCCGTCCGGTGCCGCATCAGCCCTTTCCGGCCACCGCGGTCATGGAGGCCCGCCCCAACCGGCTGCTCTTCGCCATCCAGCCCGAAGAAGGGCTGCTGCTCCGCTTCGAGGCCAAGTATCCGGGGCCCACCATGCGCCTGTCGCCGGTGATTATGCAGTTTTTCTACCGGGAGGCCTTCAAATCGACGCCTCCGGAGGCCTACGAAACCTTGCTGCTGGACGTGATGCTGGGAGACGCCACCCTGTTCATGCGGGCCGACCAGACCGAGGCCGCCTGGGAGGTCCTCGCCCCCATCCTGAGCCTCTGGGGAACCGGCCAGCCCACCGACTTCCCCAACTACCAGGCGGGCACCTGGGGCCCCGAAGCCGCGGAAACCCTCCTGGCCCAGGACGGCCGCAACTGGATTATGCCCACCTTTTTACAATGCCAGGAAGATACGGCCGTCTGCCGGGTGACCATGGTGCAGACTTGATCCACCTCTTTGACGATCTGGAGGCCTTGAGCCGGGGAGCGGCCGAATTTTTTATCGATAAGGCCCGGGACGCCGTGACGGCTCGGGGCCGCTTCAGCGTCGCCCTGTCGGGCGGCAACACCCCCCGGCGCACCTATGAGATGCTGGCGCAGCCCGCCTTCCGGGACCGGGTGGACTGGGCCCGGGCCCACATCTTCTGGGGGGATGAACGCTGCGTGGATCCGGACGATCCCCGGAGCAACGCCCGGATGGCCCAGGAGGCGCTGCTCCGGCAGGTGCCCGTGCCCGCCGGGCAGGTGCACCCCATGGACTGCCGCCCCTCGCCCCGGGAGGCGGCCCGGCGCTATGAGGCCCTGCTGCAGAGCTTCTTCGCCGGAGGCGAACCCCGCTTTGATCTCATCCTGCTGGGGTTGGGGGAAAACGGACACACCGCCTCCCTGTTTCCCGGCGCCCCGGTGCTCACCGAGGCGGAGGGCTGGGTGGCGGAGGTCTACTTGGCCGAGCCGGACCTGCACCGCCTGACCCTGACCGCACCCTGCATCAATCGGGCTGCGACGGTGGCCTTTCTGGTGGCCGGGGCGGCCAAGGCGGCGGTGGTGCGGGAAGTCATTGAGGGACCCCGGGATCCCAGCCGCCTGCCGGCGCAGCTCATCCACCCGGAGCCGGGGGAGTTGCACTGGCTCCTGGATAAGGGCGCCGCCGGGGCCTTGAACCGCTGAAGGTCTGATGACGACCAAGAAAAAATGGCTTCTCCTGCTCCTGCTCCTGGCCAGTATCTGCCTCAGCCTGGCGCTGCCCCTGGCCCTGGGAGGGCTGTCACAGTTTCGGCTGCTGCAGCGCCTCTCCTGGGGGGCCCTCCTGTTGCTCACCTTCCTGCAGGTCATCAGTTGGGCTTTTAATGCCCTCCGGATTCAGTTTCTGCTGGGTTTCCTGGAATGGAAGGTAGGTTTCGGGGAGGCGGCCCTCACCATCATCTCCGCCGAATTTGCCGGGGTCACCACCCCCGGAGGCGTGGGCATGCCCGCCACCTATATCTTCCTGTTCAATCAGTTGGGTCTGAGCCTGGGTAGGGCCGCAGGGGTGGTAGGCCTCATGGTGGTGGCGGACCTGGCCATTTACGGCACCATCTTGCCCGCCGCCGCCCTCCTCTGGGCGCTCCAGGGGGGTTGGTCCTACCAAACCCTGCGCCTGGTGGCCCTGACCCTGGCGGTGGTGGCCGGCGGGGCCTATGGCTTTTGGGCCCTGGTGCGCCACTATCGCCGGGTTTGCGGGTTTATGGGACGGCAGTTGGCGAAGGTTCCCTGGCTGGCTCGCCACCACTGGCGTCGGGGACGGGCCACGGTGGAATTCTTCCGGTCCATCCGCCTCCTGGGCCAGATGTCGTGGCCTCAGCGGCTGGCCCTCTACCTGATCACCCTGGTTTTCTGGCTGCCCCGCTACCTGATCCTGATCCTGGTGATCGCTATGGTGCATCAAAGCGTGCCCGCCGCCTACCTGCTCCTGACCCAGGCCTTACTGCGCCTGGGGGGGCAGGCCTCGTTCATCCCCGGCGGCGCCGGGGTGGAGGAGGGCGGCTACGCCGCCTTCATGAGCCCCTTCATGGGCGCCGAAGCCATCGCCTTTACCCTGCTGGTCTGGCGCTTCTTCGCTTTTTACTGGTTCGTGCTGCTGGGTGCCCCCTTCTTTATCTACAATGTCGGCCGGGCCGCTTGGGATGTGCTGGGTAAAAGCTATGGGTCAAAGACCGGCGAAACGGTGACAGGTTAATCCAGCAGCAACAGGCCCATGCTCCCAATGGGGCTGCGATTAGGATTGATAAACCAGGTTTTTTTCACGGATTGATAGTCGAGGCCCACAATTTCGGCCCCTCCGGCCAGAAAGAGACGTCCGTCGGCCAGGAGTGTGACCCCGAATAGGGAGAACCCGGTTTCAGAGAGGGGGAAGCTGCCGGTTGGGTCGTTGCGCCGTCCCGTGGCCAGGTCCACAGTATAGAGCCGGACGTTAAAAAAGACGCCGCTTGGACTGTCCGTGGTAAGCAGATACGCCTTGCCCCGGGCTGCATCCACCACCGGACAATAGGACAGAATAAAAGAAGCGGATAAGTCCGGGGTTATGGGGAACTTGGCGATAGCCTTGGTGGCCGGATCAAAAGTGAATAAGGTATAGGTATTGAAACCCATTTTTTTGGCCAGGAGGAGGTAGCGGCCATCCTTAAGGCGCTGGGTCTCGGCGGATTTACGCGCATAAACACCCAGACCCAAGCTATAGCCCATAATCGACCAGCCGGGGTCGTCCGGAAAGAGGTGCTCCTGGAGGATGAGAAACATGTTGGCGTCAGGATAGTATTCCTCCACCTGTTCGTAAAAGTATTCGCTGTTCTCGGGACTAAACCCTCCCATGACCACGGCGTTGCCGTCATTGCAAGGCAAGACCAGGGGCAAAGCCCTGAAGCTGTTAAGATGATTGGGGATGAAATTAAACTCGTCCGTGGAGGGGTCAAAAATCTCGCCATAGGCGGAGGACATGGTCGCATCGCCGCCCGCCAACAAGACCTTCCCGGAAGTGAGGGTGGCGGCATTGGCGAAACGTCTGCCCCAAGTATCGTTGTGGGTGGTGAGAGTCAGGTTGTTGGCGCCGGGGTGGAAAATTTCCCCCGGTGTGGCGCTGCCTGTTCCACCGTCGAGCAGGTAGTTGCCGTCGGCGAGTTTGGTAAATGCCGGAAAATAACGCTGGTATCCCATGTCGAAAAGGGTGGATTGGCCGGTGGCGGGGTCCAGGATTTCGACATTGGCGACCAACCCGCTGCCGTAGGCTTCGCCACCAAAAAGAGCCACCTTCCCATCGGGCAGGGTGGCCAGATTAAAAAGATCCCTGGCCACCTGCAACGGCGGTCCCGGGGTAAAAACCGCACCGGCATCGGCGGCGGATAAGGGTTGGGGGTCGCCCAGCATCAGGCAGGCTAACGCTGCCAGTGACAGTAGCCATCCTTGCCAAGAATTAATCTTTCCCATGGCGCTCCTTCCTTACCAATATCCGGTGGAATCAATCGCATGTTGGCGATTATACGCCTTTGTGAAATATTTTGAAGAAAATAGCTTATGATGAGATTATGAGTTAACCAAGAGTGGAAGGTGCCCCTTGATTTTTCCCCATGAACGGAGATAAGGTAGCAATAATGAAATCGGGGGATCGTGTGAAAGGGAGGTGGGCGAGTCCATGAAAAAGCTTTCGGCCTCAATTTTATCCGCGGACTTCGGCCGCCTGGCGGAGCAGGTGCGCCTGGTGGAACAGGCCGGGGCGGACTGGATCCACGTGGACGTCATGGACGGCCACTTCGTCCCCAATATCACCATCGGCCCCGACGTGGTCAAGGCCCTTAAAAAGGCCACCTCCCTGCCCCTGGACGTCCACCTGATGATCGACAACCCGGAGCGCTACGTCCAGGACTTCGTGGAGGCCGGCGCTGATTGGCTGGGGATTCATGTGGAGGCCACCGTCCATCTGGAGCGGTTGCTCCAAAATATTAAGGAATTGGGGGCCAAGGCCACCGTGACTCTGAACCCGGCCACCTCCCTCAACTGCCTGGAATATGTCCTCAAGGACGTGGACATGGTCCTCTTGATGACGGTGAACCCCGGCTTCTCCGGCCAGAAGTTCATCCGGGGGGTGCTCCCCAAGGTCCGGCAACTGCGGCAGCAGATCGACCAGGCAAAATTGCCGGTGCTCATCGAGGTGGACGGCGGGGTGTCCACCGACACGATCGGCGACATCGTGGCCGCCGGGGCCGACGTCCTGGTCTCCGGCTCCGGCATTTTCGGCGGTAATGGCGATATCGCGGCCAACGTGCGCCGGTTGCGGGAGTTGATGAAATAGTGGCGGAGGAGACTCAAATGAAAGCAAGGCCCCAGGCTGCCGTGTCGGCCGCCGCGCAGATAGAAGATTTGCTGGGCACCGAAACCAGGTTCCGGGAGGAGCGCCGGGCTTATCAACCTGGCCTGTGCTCAGCCCTGGCCGCGGGTCGGACCATAGCCCGGCCCCTGGACGGCTATGAACTTGAAGTCCTCAAGGTGGCCCAGGAGCAACTGCCCTTCGTCAGCCAAAACCGGCTGGTGGAAATCATCCCCGGCAGCCGGGCGACCGCCAAGCCGCGTCGCTTGGGCCTCGTCCTCTCCGGGGGGCCCGCCCCGGGGGGGCACAACGTCATCGGCGGGGTCTTCGCGGCGGCCAAGCAGGACCATCCCGACAGCGTGCTCATCGGCTTCCAGGCCGGGCCCAAGGGCATCATTACCAACCAACACGTGGAAGTAACCGCCGAGATGGTGGCCCTGCACAAAAACTCCGGCGGCTTTCACATGTTGGGCACCGGCCGGGACAAGATCGACACCCCTAAGAAGATGGAGCAGTGCCGCCAGACCTGCGCCGCCCTCAAGCTGGACGGCCTGGTGGTGGTGGGGGGCGACGACTCCAACACCAACGCCGCCTTCCTGGCGGAAAATCTGCGGGAGATGGGCACCCAGGTCATCGGCATCCCCAAGACCATCGACGGCGATCTCCAGGTCCCGGGCCTCCTGCAAGTCCCCTTCGGCTACCACTCGGCCTGCATGGCCTTTGCCACCGAGATCGGCAACCTCAATTCCGACTGCAAGTCGGATCTGAAGTACTGGCATTTCAACCGCCTCATGGGCCGCAGCGCCTCCCACATCGCCCTGGAGGTGGCCTTCCAGACCCATCCCAACGTCATCCTCATCGGCGAGGAGATCGAAGAAAACGAGCTGACCATCCACCAGGTGGTGCGCCTCATCGCTGATGTGGTGGTGGAGCGGGCGCAACTGGGGAAAAATTACGGCACCATCCTGATTCCCGAGGGCATCCTGGAGTTCATCCACGAAATCCACGTCTTGATCATCAAGATCAGCTATATCATTGCGGCCTACGACCGGGAGGCCCACGAAGGGGAGTCTTTCCAGCAGCTCTCCTATGAAGACCAGGTGCAGCTCATCGACAACAGCGACATCTGGCGGGACTACGACAGCCGGGTCTTCCTGGGTTTCCCCTCCCTGCTGCAACGTGGCCTGATGCTGCCCCGGGACAGCCACGGCAACTTTCCGTTTGCCCTGGTGAACACCGAGCGCATCCTCCTGGAGATGGTGGCCACCTACCTGCGCAAACAGCGGGCCAAGGGCATCTACAAGGGCGTCTTCCGCACCCAGAACCACTATTACGGCTACGACGGCAGGGGCACTTTCCCCACCTGTTTCGACTGCGACTACGCTTACAACCTGGGGCAGACCGCCTACAGCCTGCTGGCCAACGGGGCCACCGGCTACATGGCGGCCATCAAGGAC